>Ga0207752_1001160_pt1 | contig 12228 bp, 9 predicted proteins | sample Pon2CUnioCityCA_6_FD_187272 | JGI IMG/M metagenome (GOLD analysis project Ga0207752, IMG submission 187272) | Marine sediment microbial community from Union City, CA, USA - Pond 2C Sediment 2 (SPAdes) | ecosystem: Environmental > Aquatic > Marine > Intertidal zone > Salt pond sediment ... | reverse complement strand
GAGAATGCGTCTTATTCTGCTGGGCAGGCCTCTTCTGCTGGTGACTACAGCCGGAACAAACGCCATCTGTCCTTCGGGTGCCAGATTAAGCAGCGATTCGGCGTAATTTGTGCCGGATTGGCCTGAGGCTACGACCCAGTCATCACATGCCTGCTCGCTCAGGCTTATAAGCCGGGATTTTGCCAACCACAAAAGCAGCTGCCAAGGTAGAAAACAGACGGTCAACTCCGCCAAAAGTCCGGCGATGTGGTCTCTGCGTTTGTAGTGAGCCAGCTCATGGCAAAGCAAGCTAATCCAGTCGATATCGGGCAATCCGGCTTCGCTCGGTACGAGGAGGATAGGGGTGCGTCTCCAGCACCATATAACCGGACTGTGAATTTTAGAGCTGCTGTAAATCTTAACTTGTTTGCCTATGCCAAGTTTTGCTTTAGCCCAGTCCATTGCCTCTTCAATTTTGTCACAGTCCAGCGGCACAGCCTTACGCAGCAGTCGAGCGCCCAAAACAAACGTTGCAATCAGCCTCATAACCAAAATCAGGCTCGCTGTAATCCAGGCATATAACAGGGCCGTACTCCAGGGAAATTTTCCATCTCCCGAACGGGCCTTGACCGGGTGTGAAACTTCGTTAGGCGGAGCAGGCTTTGCCGGAGTAGTTTCGCTCGGAATGATACCGGTCGTTTCATTTCTGACATGCGGCTCGACCGTCCGTTGGATTACAACAGGTTCGGCTGGGAAAAGGCCCATTTCATAGTGCTTTACTAATACGCTGGCGGTCGGAACGATTACCGCCGCCATCATCGCCATAAGCAGCACACGGTGCGCCCTTGCCGAATGCCGCCGGAGCAGAAAGCTGCCTGACAGTCCGGCCATGAGCAAAATCGTGCTCTGCCAGAGACAGCTCCATAAAAAAGATTCTGCTGGGAATATCTCGCCTGTCATCTTTTCATCTCCTTCCTTTTATTGTCGATCATTTTTCGCAGTTCTTTCAGCTCTGCGTCGCTTATTTTGCCGTGGCGCATGAGATGCTGGAACATCAGCAGGGCGTTCCCGTCGAACGTCCGCTCGATAAATTTGCGCGCCGAATGAGCGCCGGCTTGTTCGCGGGTTCGTGTAGGGGAGTAAATGTAGACCTTTCCCTCGCTGCGATGCCGGAGCCATCCGGCCTTTTCCAGGTTCTGCATTGCAGTCAGGACCGTCGTATATGCCAGTTTCTTTTTTCGGCCAAGCTCCTTTCGTACCTGATGAACGCTGGCTTCGCCGAGATTCCAGACCACCTCGATGACTGCACGTTGAAGCTGACCCAGACCGTCAAGTAATTTGTCGCCCATATCACAAATCTCCATACCTTAAAATGAACCCTGTCTGTTTCTACTCTTAAGTATAGTACTATGTTTCATAGTATTTGTCAAGTGAAAAATAAAAATATTTCATAAATTATTTTCTCTCGAAAAAAAAGGTAAATAATTCGAAAAACACGGTAACAGGGCGAATTTTGATCGTTCGCGAACGTGCAAGTCTTGTCAAAAAGGGGAGTCTCTGTTATTATGCCCGCCTTTGGCAATGGATAATATTACTTAAAACAGGATTTTTGGCACATGGTTAAAACGCAGGAAATAAAGGTTAAGACTAAGGGCAACAGCGAGGTTGTAAATATTACCGAGCAGGTCGGCGGGGCGGTGGGCCTCTCGGGGATACGGGACGGGATTGCGACGGTCTTTAATATCGGCTCTACGGCGGGAATTACCACCACCGAATACGAGCCTGGACTGGCGAATTACGATATAAAGGCGGCGTTCGAGAAGATTGCCCCTCAGAACGCCCGCTACGAGCACGAGCAGACCTGGCATGACGATAACGGCCACGCCCACGTGCGGGCCTCGCTGCTGGGCCCTTCGCTGAGCGTGCCGATTGTTGCCGGAAAGCTCACGCTCGGGACCTGGCAGCAAATCATACTCGTCGATTTCGACACCAGGCCCAGAAACAGAACCATCATCTGTCAAATCGCAGGAGAGTGAACCAATCGAATTTCAAGCCGTACTTTTCGACCTCGACGGGACACTGCTGGATACGCTGGCCGATATCGCCTTTGCCGCGAACGCCGGTCTAAAGCAACTGGGCTTTCCGGAACATACTATTGAGAGCTACCGTTATTTCGTTGGCGACGGCGCCGGATGCCTTGCCAGGCGGGCTTTGCCGGCCGACCGGCAGGATGAGCAAACGGTTGAACTGTGCCGGAAAGTGATAGCAGCCGAATACGCAAAATGCTGGGCGGACAATACTAAACTGTATCCCGGCGTGGAGGAACTGCTGACCGAGGTGCACACTCGCGGCATTCCGATGGCCGTGCTGTCGAACAAGCCCCACGAAGCGACTCAAATCGTAGTCAAAGGATACTTCCCCGACCATTATTTTAAGGTGGTTCGCGGTTCTTTGCCGTCGGTTCCCATAAAGCCCAACCCGGCCGGAGCGATCCAGATAGCCGAGGAGCTTAATATTCTGCCGGAGCGCTTTATTTATCTCGGCGATACGGATACCGACATGCGCACAGCCGTGGCGGCGGGAATGTTTCCCGCCGGGGCGCTCTGGGGTTTCCGCACCGCCGAGGAACTGACCGCCTACGGAGCAAAAGCCCTGCTGAAAGAACCGCGGGAACTGCTAAATCTATTCGACGAATGTTGAAGCACAGCATCTTAAGCAAAAAAGAAGCATAATTCGAGGAATTTGCTTACCACCTCAATAAGCTTGCCGCACTATATACTACTGTCGAATTTAGCCACATAAAACTATAACAAGCTACTCTTTGAATCGAAAGGAGAACTAAAATGAGAATGTTAATTCAAGTAAAAATACCTCATAAAGAATTCAACGTTCATGTCAAGGACGGCAGCGTCGGCGAGAAGATGAAACGAATATTAGATGAACTCAAGCCTGAAGCCGTTTACTTTACCGAATATAACGGCCGTCGCGGATTAATTATGATTGCCGAGGTTGCCGAGCCGTCCGATGTGCCCCGGATAGCGGAACCCTGGTTTCTGATGTTCAGCGCCGACGTGGAATTTCATATCGTTATGTCACCCGATGAGCTCGAAAAAGCCGGTATCGAAAAACTGGCTGAAAAGTGGTTATAGCGTGGGGCTTGAGATTCTTCGGCTTTGCCTCAGAATGACTAAAAAGCGCTGTCATTCTGAGTGGAACGAAGAATCTCAACCCAACACGTATATAATCAACCGAGGCTTACTAATACAATCACCGGCGCTGAGATTCTTCTGCTCCGCTTCATAATGACAAGTCCGGACGTTTTGTAAGAATATCAAGCTGGTCGTCCCAGTCGATGCCGAAGCATTATTTTTCCGGCGATATATGAGGAAGTTGTTGCAAATTCTGCCGGAATCTGCATATTATATACGGAAAAAGAAAGAAAGTAGAGAAAGATCACATGCAAAACCACCGCAAAAGCAAAATCAAAAGATATCGAAAGAGCGGCTTTCGGAAACGTATGAAAACCAAAGACGGGCGCAAGATCCTGAGCAGGAGACGGCATTTAGGACGCTCGGTAAATATATCCCCACACATATAATCAGCCGGCCGGGACATACTGAACGGCGGGATGGAAAGGTAAAGCAATGTTGAGACCAGTAATCGGCTTGTTCGTTGTGTTTTGCAATTTCCTTGCCGTAAATGCTCCGGAAGTGCAGGAAGCCAAGAATCCGGCGGAACGCTGGGAAGAAAGTATCCGTAAATTCGAACAATGGGACAGTAAGAACACGTTCCCATCGGATGCCGTGCTGTTTGTGGGCAGCTCGAGCATCCGTCTGTGGCCGACGCGGGAGTGTTTTGAGGGATTTGATGTGATTAACCGCGGATTCGGCGGCTCGCAAATTTCCGATGTCAATTATTATGCCGGTAGAATCGTTCTGCCTTACGAGCCGAAGGTGATTGTATTTTACGCCGGCGATAACGACGTGGCGGCCGGCAAGAGCGCCCGTCGTGTGTTCGAAGACTATAAGAAATTCGTAAACCTGGTGCATAAAAAACTGCCGGAAGCGCGAATTATTTATGTCGGTATAAAACCGAGCCGCAGCAGATGGTCTATCTGGCCGGCGATGGAAGAAGCTAACGGCATGATTCGGGATTTTTCCCAAAAGGATAACCGGCTGTTTTATTTCGATTCGGCCACGCCGCTGATGGGCAGCGACGGAAAGCCGAACACCGGATTTTTCCTTAACGATCAACTGCATTTGAACGACAAAGGGTACGAAGTTTGGACCAGATTATTGCGGCCGGTTATTAAAACAGCGTTCGATAAACATCCATCCGAATAATAACTGAAATTTGGATTTGACATTTTCGGTTTTGGTGCGTAATATCGAGGGGATTTTCCACTGTGTATTTTGGCTTTTTGAGGTGCCGGGCAATATGAGCTTAATTTGTCGAAAAACAGTTCTTCTCACAGCGATGTTGCCGATCGTATATTTTACAGGCGGCTGCAGGGTGCTGAGCCGGGACGGCAAGGAAGTGCAGGACTTCGCATCCCCGGCGGAACTGGGCCCCACCATCGACTCGCTGGTCAGGGCAATAGTCCCTGAACCGACCCCCGTCGAAGGATACGGCCTGGTAGTGGGTTTGGAGAATACGGGCTCTGCAGAATGCCCGCCTCAAATCAGGAAATATCTTAGACAATATATTCTCAAGCAATTGCCCGCTAAAAGCGGAATAAATATCGATGAATTCATCAACAGTCCCGAAACGGCGGTCGTAGCGGTTGAAGGAGTAATACCGGAAATAGCTTCGAAAAACGAGTACTTTGATGTTAGAGTCTCAGCATTACCGAGCACACAGACGACATCTCTTGACGGCGGACGGCTCCTTAAGGCCGAATTGAGAATGCCGGGAACGTTCGGTGCGGGCATGAGAATCCTGGCCGACGCGGAAGGGCCGGTCTATATAGACAAGATCTCCGAGGGCCGAATCGATAAAAGGGCCGGTCATATCCTGGCCGGTGGGAGAGTGTTCGATGAATACAAGGTTGTTCTCGTGCTTCAAAAGCCCGATTTTAAGATGGCAAACCAGATTCGAAACCGCATAAACGGACGTTTCGGCGACAATGTTGCAAAAGGCATTTCGTCCGACAGGATAGATTTAATTGTCCCGCCTGAACATAAACAGCGGAAACACCGATTTATTTCAATTGTCAAGGCTATGTATCTGGTGCCTGATACTGAGCTTAACAACGAAAGAATAAGATTTTATGTAAATAGACTTTTGCGCTCCGCAGACCCGTATGCGAGCGAAGTTGCTCTCGAAGCTATAGGTAACGAATGTCTGGATGAGCTTGGCGTTTTGCTTAGTTCACCCGATGGAAAGATCCGGCTGCACGCAGCCAGATGTATGCTCAATTTAGGCAGTGACGCAGGCCTGGTGGCTTTAAGGCGCATCGCACAGGATAAAGAATCGCCCAACAGAATAGAGGCTCTCGAGGCCATTGCTCTCGGCGCAAAGCGAAACGATGCGGTCTCTATCTCGCGGAAGCTGCTGCGCGATGATGATTTTCAGATAAGGCTGGCTGCGTACGAACAATTGCGAAGACTGGACGATGTGGCCGTAGTGCAGGAATTTATCGGTCGCAGTTTTTATCTGGAACAGATTTCACAAACCGGACACAAGTCGGTGTTTGTCTCTCGAAGCGGCCAGCCCCGGGTTGTAATATTCGGTGCTCCGATACGATGCAGCGGCGAGGTTTTCATACAGTCGAAGGACGGTGACGTGATTATTAACGCCCCGGCGGGACAGCAATATGTAAACATAATACGCAAACATCCGAAAAGACCGGGTGTCATAGCGCAATTGAGAAGCTCCTTCGAAATCGATGATATTATAAGAACACTATGTAACGAGCCGCCCGATGAAGAAGAAAAAAGACGAGGAGGTTTGGGTGTATCTTATGCGGATGCGGCGGCCCTTTTGAAGCAGATGTGTGACATGGGCGTCGTGGACGCGGAATTTCACGCCGGGCCCATGCCAAAAATCGGCCTAAATATCAAGAAATGACAATCCTTCGGCCGATAACAATATTACGTAATTGGATTGATAAGCACAGCTTTGTTTTTTGTGCAATAGTTACCGGACGTAACCACCAGGGACAATAGATGAGACTCGAAAAGATTATACTTAACGGATTTAAAAGTTTTGCCGACAAGACGGAATTTGCTTTCGATTCGCCCATAACGGCCATAGTCGGACCCAACGGCTGCGGCAAGAGTAACGTAGTCGATGCTGTTAAATGGGTTCTCGGAGAGCAGAGCGTTAAGAGCCTTCGAAGCGGGCAGATGGCGGACGTTATATTCAGCGGAAGCAGCAGCAGAAAACCGCTCGGGGCGGCGGAAGTCAGCCTGGTTGTATCCAACTTCAACGGCGTCGGCGCAAGGCAGCTGCCGATCGAAGCCGACGAGGTACAGATAACTCGAAAGATATACAAAAGCGGAGAGAGCGAGTATCGGATAAACAATAAAATCTGCCGGCTCAAAGATATCCGCGAGCTTTTTATGGACACCGGCGTTAGTGCCAAGGCCTATTCGATCCTCGAGCAGGGACAGGTCGATTATCTGGTGAGTGCCTCGAAAACCGACAGGAGATTCATATTCGAAGAAGCTGCCGGAATTAGCAAGTATAAGGCGCATAAGAAAGAAGCGCTTCGCAAGCTTGACCGAACCGAGCAAAACCTGCTGAGGCTGGCGGATATTTTAGGTGAAGTCGGCAAGAGGCTGCGGAGTGTAAAACTCCAGGCGGGCAAGGCCAGAAACTATCTGCAATATACGCAGAGATTAAAAGAGCTGCAGGTCAATTACTCACTGGTCGAATATGCCAGGCACCAGAAACAGATAAGCGAAAAGCAACAAGCTCTGGAAGACGTGAGCGAGCAGTGCGAAGTGCTTTCGGCCGAGGTTGCGAAAGAAGACACTCTGTTAAGCAGACTCGGCGAGGAAATAATCGAGACCGAGCACAAGCTAAGCAGCACCGGCAACAGTTTGGTCTCTGTTCAGAGCAAAATCGAGCAGAAGCTTCAGCGAATCGACTTTTTGCGAACGAGGGTGTTGGAACTGAAGGAAAGAAAACAATCCGCCGCAGAAAAAATCGAAAAACTGCGGGAGCAGATGAAAACTTTCGAGGAAAATTCCGCAAAGTACAAGACCGAGTCGGCAGGCTGCGAAAAGTCGCTCGAAGCAAAAAGCCTTGAAGTCAGACAGGTCGAGTCTGCCATACAGAAAGTCAATGCCGAATGTGTATCGCTCGAAGCGCAGCTCGAGGACGAAAAATCGGGAATCATCGATATAGTCAGAAGGACCGCCCAGCTTCACAACGAGGTTCAGAGTATTTCGGTTTATCGCAATAACCTGTCCAATCAGAAAGACCGCCTTGCCGGCAGGGCACAAACCGCCCGCGCCGAGCTGGAGGAGCTGCTGACCGAAAAAGCTCAGCATAACGCCCGTTTGGATGACATTGAAAAAGTCCTCGGCGAATTGAAGGACAGCCTGGAGTCCAAACGCAGGAACACCGAAGAGATTGAGCAGTCTCTGGTCGAGGACAACAAGCGTCTGACACGAAGCAAGGAAGCGGCCAGCGCGCTGAACAGCGAGCTGGCGATTCTGACGGACATGGAAAAACGTTGTGAGGGTCTTAAGCCCGGCGTAAAAAGCATCCTTCAGAGTCGCTCGCTTGAAAACAACAGGTTCGATTACGTCGAAGGGATGCTGGCCGATATCATCGAGGCCGACGTCGAATACGCCAACGCCGTCGAGGCCGTGCTCGAAGGCCGGACCGACGCTCTCGTGGCCAACGATACCGAAAAGCTATTGGCCGACGGCGAACAAATCCAGGCCCTTGACGGCCGGGTTAATTTCATTTGTCTCGATAAAATCGAGCCGTTCGTCGACAGCAGTGATTTTTCGAAACATGATTGTGTCAAGGGCAGACTTGCCGAATTTGTCAAATTCGACGGCAAGTATGCACCATTGGCCTGGAAATTGCTCGGCAAGACGCTGGTGGTCGATTCTCTTCAAAACGCCGCCGGGCTGACCGGCGCCGGCGATAAAGAATATATATGCGTCACATTAAAAGGCGAATTCGTAAGCTCCGACGGCGTAATAAAACTTGGCCCGCTGGGCAGGGCGACCGGTTTGATATCGCGTAAAAGCAGGCTGCGCCAACTGCAGGATACCATTGCAAATATAAGCTCTGAAATAGAAGAGATTGAAAACCAGATCGACAAAAACTCTCAGACCAAGGCCCACCTCGATAAGCTGTGTAAGGAATTGAGGACTGCGGTCTATGAAGCCAATACCGAACAGATGCAGGTAAAGTCCAGGCTCAGCGTAACAGAGCAGAATATTAAGCGGCTCAAAGATGAAGAGCCTTTGATTGCCAGCGAGATAGACCTTTTGGCCGAGCAGATAGCCCAGTCGGTGCAGAAAGAGTACGACTCGAAACAGAAACTGCACGAGCTGGAGGTAGTGAACAATCAGCGAACCGAGCACATAGAGCAACTCCAAACGAAACACGCCGAACAGAAACAGCAGCAGCAGGAATTGTCGGACAAGCTGACCGATTTGAAGATTGCCCTGGGCCAGATTACCGAGCAAAGCAAGGCATTACAGCAGGCAATCGCCAGTCTGGACAGCCAGATGCGGGAGAACCGTACGGCCGCGACCGCCGCCGAGAAGGAGACTGCAAGCTGCACCGGGCAATTGACCGACGCTCAGAGGGATATTCTCAACTGCGAAGCATCGGTATCGGAGCTGTTTGTTGAAAAAGAGAAAAACCAGGACAGCAGCAGAATATTGCAGCAGGAGGTCCAAAGGCTGTCCGAGCAAAAACAGCAAACTGAAGAACTTATTCGAGTCAGACGAGCTGAAAAAAACCAGATCGAGCAAAAAACCAATGAGTTTAAGATAGAATTGAGCCAGTTGGAGGTAAGACAGCAGGACCTTGTCGAGAGGGTCAGGGACGAGCTGCAGATAGAGCTGGCCGAGGCTTACAAGGATTATACTGACCAGCAGGTCGATTGGGAAGGAATACGAGAGGAAATAACCGAGCTTCGGGGCAAGATCGAGCGGCTGGGTAACGTGAACGTGGACGCCATCGAGGAGCAGGAAGCCCTCGAAAGCCGGCACGAGTTTCTCAGCACACAGGTCCAGGACCTTAACAGCAGCAGGGCGCAGCTCCAGCAGTTAATCAATCGCCTGAACAAAAAGAGCAGGGAGAAATTTCAGGAAACATTCGAGGAAATACGGGGACATTTCCAGGAAATTTTCCGCAAGCTGTTCGGCGGCGGAAAAGCGGACATCTTACTCGAGGACGCCGAGGACATTCTCGATGCAGGCGTCGAGGTAATAGCCCGCCCGCCCGGCAAGGAAACAAGGAGCATATCGCTGCTGAGCGGCGGGGAAAAGTCGATGACGGCATTGGCGCTCTTGTTCGCGGTTTTCAAGGCCAAGCCGTCGCCGTTCTGCTTTTTGGACGAGGTCGATGCGGCGCTGGATGAGGCGAACAACGAGCGGTTCAATATGCTTGTTCGGGAATTCCAGAAGGACTCGCAGTTTATAATCATCACTCACGCCAAGCGCACGATGAGCATCGCCGACGTTCTGTTCGGCATAACGATGCAGATACGCGGAGTCAGCAAGAAGATTAGCGTCAGCTTCGGCGAATACGAAGAAGAACCCGCCGCCGTGGCGTGATTCACGATGACGATTCGATTCGCCAAAACTTTTATTGACGTGCATGTCCAGGATTTACGTATTGATAGCGCTTGTTAAGGCGTTTATAATTGGGCTTATGACAGGAAAATCTAATCAGAACCTCAAACATAGAAACAAGTCTCGGCGGACAGACCCGCTACGGGCTGCGGCTGCTTATGGAATAGATGTTTCCATGCTTGCTGATAATCTTAAAAGAAGTGTAACCGAGCGAATCAGACGGCACCAAATCGCACTCAATACGGCGGAGAAACTCAGGAAAGCAAAGCAACCGTGAGCAACGATTTTGTCAATCTGCTTGAGAGGCTGATTAAGAACGGGGTGAAATTCGTGATAGTGGGGGGATTTGCCGGGGTCGTACATGGGTGTACCTATGTGACCCAGGACATCGACATTTGCTGCGATTTTTCACCTGATAATCTGCTCGCGCTGCAAGAAGCCATCTCGGATCTGGAGCCCGTGCACCGAATGACGCCGGATCGAAAGAAGCTGAAACTGTCAGATAAAACGTGTACACAATTCAAGAATTTGTATCTCGACACGGAGAAAGGGCAGTTAGACTGCTTGAGCTTTATTGACGGTTTGGGTGATTACAGCCGGGCCAGGCAGGAAAGCGAGCTTATCGAAGTTGAAGATATGAAGATTCGCGTATTGAGTCTGGATGCTTTGATCAGAACTAAAAGAGCCTTGAACCGCCCACGAGACAAGGCGGCCATCATGCAGCTTGAAAGTATTAAGAAATTGAAAGAAAAAACTTCCTGACAGCAGGAAGAAGATTAAAATACGAGTTCTCTGCTGTCGAAAACCGGGCCGTCCCGGCAGCATAATTTATAAACGGTTTCGTTGGTATCTTCCACTTTGCACTCTACGGCACAACTCTGGCACAGGCCGATGCCGCAGGCCATTCTCCGCTCCATGCTGACCTGGCAGTCGATGTTCTTTTCGTCGGCGATTTGGGCTACTGCCGCCAGCATTGATTCGGGGCCGCAGGCACAAATGATAATGTCATCAAAGGGTATGTCCGATTTTTCAAGCCACTCGGAAAGGTAATCGGTGACAAGCCCGCGATAGCCGGCCGAGCCGTCGTCGGTTGCTATCAGTGATTCGATGCCGTACCTGGCGAATTCCGGCACGCAAAATCCAAGGTTCTGCGAAATCTCATCCAGACGGCCTTCAAACGGCAGTCCATCGGCGGTCTTTGCGCCGGCGAGCGAGATGATATTTATTCCGTTATTGCGAGCTGTAAGATTTTGCGCCAGGTGCTGAAGCGGCGGTGTGCCCATTCCGCCTCCGACGAGCAGGATCGTTTTCTTGCCGGGCGGGATTTGATAACCGCGGCCCAGGGGCCCTATAACGCTTATTCTGTCTCCGGCGATCAGCGTCGTCATACGAACCGTGGCCGGGCCGACCACGCAATAGAGAAGCTCTGCGAATGTCTTATCGCCGTCACGAGTTACTTCAGCGAAGCTGAAAGGCCGCCGCAGCAGGATTTTTCTGCCGGAAGCGTCACGCAGCTCTTGAGGCACGGCGTCCGGCGACGGCAGGGCAGTGCTGGAAAGATCTAACTGGGCGAATTGCCCCGGCTCGAATTTCGCAAAGGCCTTCGCACCATCTTCCGTGAATTCGAGCCTTAGCCGGTCGAATCCCGGGCCGATCTTTCTATTGGAAATGACCCGGGCTTCGAACATCCCTTTTTTCGTTGAAGAGCTTCCTTCCGGCATAAATCGCCACCGTTCCTCTTACAGCATATCCTCGTAAATCCTGACGCCGTCTACAACTTTGCATACGTGGACGGCATATTTGTCGGCGAAATCGGGGCAGCTTCGCGGATAGGCCGTATCGACCGCGGCTTTTGCGGCGTCGACGGATTCGGCTCGAACCAGAGCGCCGGACGCACCCTTATCGCCGCCGCCCAGCATCCGCTCGCCGAGAGTTCCCGGAATGGTCCGGACAATATCGCACATTGTTTCCAGCTCCGGGCCGGATATCTTGTAATCGTCGCGTAATCCAAGGCCATCGGTACGGAATATCCGGCCGACCGTCTCGATGTCGCCTGTTTTCCAGGCTTCGAGCATTTGATAAAATCGCTGCTGGGCACCAAAAATATACTTCAGCCGGTCGCACAAGTCCGCATATTTTGTCCCGAATTCGCTCACAATTTTATCATATAGCTTCTCGTCTTTGACGTCTGCGAGGCACGAAATGTCATAGCCGGCCTTCTTTAAGATCGAGACGAGTTTTTCGCATTCGTCTCTTCGTATCTTGTAGGTCGATTTTTCCAGGCCGGGGCGGTCCGTGCCGGTATCGAGAACCACAATCCGAAAATCTGCCGCTTCGGCACCAATCGGCACATAGTCAATCGAGCGGTCCGTGGGATTGTAGTAGGTCGCCATCCCCTCACGGGCGTAGATAATCATAGTCTGGTCGAGCTTGCCGCAGGGCGAGCCGATATAATCATTCTCCACGGCCTGGGCCA
>Ga0207752_1001159_pt1 | contig 12247 bp, 14 predicted proteins | sample Pon2CUnioCityCA_6_FD_187272 | JGI IMG/M metagenome (GOLD analysis project Ga0207752, IMG submission 187272) | Marine sediment microbial community from Union City, CA, USA - Pond 2C Sediment 2 (SPAdes) | ecosystem: Environmental > Aquatic > Marine > Intertidal zone > Salt pond sediment ... | reverse complement strand
TGCCACGGCGCGCGGTGTCGATGTGCTGATCGCCGACACCGCCGGCCGCCTGCACACCCAGTCGAACCTGATGGAGGAGCTGAAAAAGGTCGTCCGCGTCATCAAAAAGCTCGACCCGCAGGCACCCCACGAGGTGCTGATGGTGATCGACGGCGGCACCGGCCAGAACGCCCTCAATCAGGCCTTGCAGTTCGATGCCGCGGTCAACCTCAGCGGCATCGCCGTGACCAAGCTCGACGGCACCGCCAAGGGCGGCATCCTGTTCAGCGTCGCCGACCGCCTCGACGCGCCGATCCGCTTTATCGGCGTCGGCGAAAAGGTCGAGGATCTGCGCAGCTTCGACGCCGCCGAGTTCGTCGCCGCCCTGCTCGCCGACGAATAAACGCGCGCAGATGGCTGACGCGCGGCGCGATTCCGTCGCCCGCGCCCCACTCATCGCGCTGGCCGCCTGCTAGACTCGCCGCCCATGATTCGCTTCGATCACGTCAGCAAGCGCTACGCCGCCGGCGGTGACGCCCTGGCAGATGTCAGCTTCCACCTGCCCGTCGGCGGCATGGGTTTTCTCATCGGCCACTCCGGCGCCGGCAAGAGCACCCTGCTCAAGCTGATCGCGTGCATCGAACGCGCCAGCCGCGGACAGGTGCTGATCGACGGCCAGAACCTCGGCCAGCTCGGCCGCCGCGGCGTGCCCTATCTGCGCCGGCAGATGGGCATAGTGTTTCAGAACCACCAGCTGCTGTTCGATCGCAGCGTCTTTGAAAACGTCGCCCTGCCGCTGGTGATCGCCGGCTACCCGCCGCGCGAAGTCGGCCGCCGGGTGCGCGCGGCGCTGGACAAGGTCGGCCTGCTGAACAAGGAGCGCACCAATCCGGTGACCCTCTCCGGCGGCGAACAGCAACGCGTCGGCATCGCCCGCGCGGTGGTCAACCGCCCGCGCCTGCTGCTCGCCGACGAACCCACCGGCAACCTCGACCCGACGCTGTCGGTGGAGATCATGTCGCTGTTTCGGCAATTCAACCAGGTCGGTGTCAGCGTGCTGATCGCGACCCACGACCTGTCGCTGGTCGAGCGCCTCGGCCATCCGCTGCTGGTGCTGCAGGATGGCCGACTGGTGCACGACGGCTTCGCCAAACGAGCGCACGCGGAGGGCACCGAGCGTGGCCAGGGCTAGCGATCAGCGCCGCGGCGGCCAGCGGCGCAGCGGCCAGCGCGGCGAACTGGACGTCAGCGCCTGGCTGGATCAGCACCGCGCGGCCTGCGCGATGAGCCTGCGCAAGCTGCTCACCAGCCCGCTGGCGACGCTGCTCACCGCAGCGGTGATCGGCATCGCGCTGGCCCTGCCGACGGCCTTCTTCGCCCTGCTGCACAACGCCCAATCGCTGGGCAGTGACTGGGACGGCGCGGCGCGCATCTCGCTGTATCTGGGCGACGCGGTGGCCGAAGCCGAGGGCGCGGCACTCGCCGATCAGCTGGCGGCACGCAGCGATATCGCCAGCACCCGGCACATTGGCCGCGATGCGGCGCTGGCCGAGTTTCGCGAGCTATCCGGCTTTGGCGAGGTGCTCGACAGCCTCGGCGAGAACCCGCTGCCGGGCGTGGTAGTGGTGCACCCGCTGGCCACCGCCGCGCCGGACGCGGTAGCCGCGCTGGCCGAGGAACTCGGCGCGCTGAAAACAGTCGACGATGCCCTGGTCGATTTGCAATGGGTGCAGCGGCTGCACGCCATCATCGGCGTCATCCAGCGCACGGTGGCGATCGTCGCTGCGCTGCTCGGAGTCGCCGTGCTGCTGGTGGTGGGCAATACCATCCGCCTCGATATCCTCGGCCGCCGCGAGGAGATCGTGGTGGTCAAGCTGATCGGCGCTACCGATGGCTTCGTGCGCCGCCCCTTTCTCTACGGCGGCGCCATCTATGGGCTGCTCGGCGGCGCCCTGGCAGTGCTGCTGGTGGGCCTCGCGCTGGGGCTGATCGCCGAGCCGGCACGCGACCTGGCGCAGCTCTACGGCAGCGCCTTCGAGTTCAGCGGGCTAAACCTCGACAGCGCACTGACGCTGATGCTGTGCGGCATGCTGCTCGGTCTCGGCGGCGCCTGGCTGGCGGTGGGGCGGCACCTGCGCGACATCGAGCCGCGCTGAGCCCGCCATCACTGCTACTGGCAGTGCTTCTGGAGAAACGGTAAGTCACCGATCCGAAAAGGAACTAAAAAGGCGCTTAGCACTCCAACACCTTGAGTGCTAAAATCATCCGGCAACGCATGAGCAGGAGCATCCATGTCCAACGCACTGGTCCCGAGCAATTCGCAGCAACTCCCCGTCCCCGGCACGGATATCGGCAGCTATCTGCAGAAGATCGCCGAGATCCCGCTACTCAGCGCGGACGAGGAACAGCGTTTGGCGCGCGAACTGCAGGAGCACAACGACCTCGACGCCGCACGCCGCCTGGTGATGTCGCAGCTGCGCTTTGTCGTACATATCGCGCGTAGCTATCAGGGCTACGGCCTGCCGCTGGCCGATCTGGTGCAGGAGGGCAATATCGGCCTGATGAAGGCGGTAAAGCGTTTCGATCCGGACGTCGGCGTGCGCCTGATCTCCTTTGCCGTGCACTGGATTCGCGCCGAGATCCACGAATACGTGCTGCGCAACTGGCGGATCGTCAAGGTCGCCACCACCAAGGCCCAGCGCAAGCTGTTCTTCAAGCTGCGCGGCAGCAAGCAGCGCCTGGCCTGGTTCAGCGCGGAGGAGGCGCAGGCGGTCGCCGACGACCTCGGCGTGCCCACCGAGCAGGTCTACGAGATGGAATCGCGCCTGGCCGGCCAGGACACCTCCTTCGATCTGCCCACCGGCGCCGACGACGAACAGGTCTACGCCCCGGCCAGCTATCTGGCGCAGCCGCAGGCCGACCCGGCGGATCTGGTCGAGAGCGAGCGCGACACGGCCAGCCGCCACGGTGTGCTGCGCGATGCACTGGGCGATCTCGACCCGCGCAGCCGCGACATTCTGCAGCGTCGCTGGCTGAGCGAGCACAAGCCGACCCTGCACGATCTGGCCGGCGAGTACGGCGTCTCCGCCGAGCGCATCCGGCAGATCGAAAAGGCGGCGATGAAAAAGCTCAAGGGCGTGCTCAGCGCCTGAGCCACGCTCGACACACGGCCACGAAAAAGCCGCCCTTTGGGCGGCTTTTTCGGTTTGCCTGCCTGCTCACACCGCCCCCTTTCGCTAGCCAAACAGCAGCGGCAGGTAGTGGTCGACCAACAGCGCGGCGAACAACGCCATCAGATAGTTGATGGAAAACACGAAGGTCTTGATCGGCTGGCGGCTGCGCTGCGGATCCATCATCAGCACCGCGTGCCACAGGAACCCGCCGCCGGCGAGCAGCGCTACCGCCAGATACAGCGGGCCACTCATGCCGATCAGATAGGGCAGCACGCTGACCACCAGCAACAGCACGGTGTACAGCAACACGTGCAGGCGGGTGAAATTCTCGCCGTGGGTGACCGGCAGCATGGGGATATCGACGCGCGCGTACTCGGCCTTGCGATGGATCGCCAGCGCCCAGAAATGCGGCGGCGTCCAAACGTAGATGATCAGCGCCAGCAGCAGCGACTCGGCGGTCACCGCACCGGTGATCGCCGCCCAGCCGAGCACCGGCGGCATCGCCCCGGCCAATCCGCCGATGACGATGTTCTGCGGCGTGGCGCGCTTAAGGTACATGGTGTAGACCACCGCGTAGCCGATCAGCGAAGCGAAGGTCAGCGCCGCGGTCAGCGGATTCACCAACCACACCAGAATCGCCATCGCCACGGCGCCGAGCAGCAGAGCGAAGGTGAGGCACTCGGTGGTGGACAGGCTGCCCTTGGGCAGCGGGCGGTTGCGGGTGCGCGCCATCTCGGCGTCGGCGCGGCGGTCGACGACGTGGTTGATCGCCGCCGCCGAGGCCGAAGCGAGGCCGATGCCGAGGGTGCCGAAGAGGAATTCCTGCAGCGGCAGCATCCCCGGCGTGGACAAAAACATGCCGACAATGGCGGTGAACACCAGCAGCAACACCACCTTCGGCTTGGTCAGCTCAAGATATTCGCGCCACTGTATGGCACGCGGCACGTCGGCCGTTTCGGTCGCTTTCATGGCTTCTCCCCCAGGCAATCAGCGCATTTTGGCCGGATACAGCAGGTGCAGCAAGCTCAGCAGCGACAGCAGCAGCAGCGCCGCGCCGCCATTGTGCGCAGTGGCCACGCCCAGCGGCAGGCTCAGCAGCACATTGCCCAGGCCCAGCGCCAGCTGCAGCAGCAGCAGGCCGCCGATCAGCGCCGCCACCGGTCGCGCGACACCGCCACTGCGCCAGGCGAGCAGCGCCAGCAGGCCGACCAGCAGCGCCGCAGCGATGGCGCCGAGGCGGTGGGCGACGTGGATCGCCACCCGCGACTCGTTGGCCAACACGCCACCTTCGTAATCGATGCCGAGCCCGCGCCACGGGGTGAAGCCGTCGGCGAAATCCATCGGCGGCCACCACTGCCCCTGGCAGGTGGGCAGATCCGGGCAGGACAGCGCGGCGTAGTTGGTACTGGTCCAGCCACCGAGCAGGATCTGCACCAGCAACACCCCCAGCGCCAGCAGCGCCGGACCGCGCAGGTGCCGCGTTGCGACCTGACCGTCGCCCCAGCCGGAGTGGCGCAGCACCAGCCACCAGAGCAGCGCCAGCGTACTCAGGCCACCAGCGAGGTGGGCGAGGACGATGATCGGCTTGACCAGCAGGGTCACCGTCCACATGCCCAGCAGCCCCTGGAATACGACCAGCGCAAACAGCGCATAGGGCAGCTTGCCGACGCCCTCCCCGCGGCGTCGCGCGCGCCAGGCGAGCACCGCGATGGCGGCGATCAGCAGGCCGAGAATCGAAGCCGCGTAGCGGTGGATCATCTCCTTCCAGGCCTTGTCCGCCTCCACCGGGCGCTGCGGGTAGGCGGCGTTGGCGGCGGCGACCTCGTGCGCCTCGTCCGGCACGCCGAGGTGGCCGTAGCAGCCCGGCCAGTCGGGGCAGCCCAGGCCGGCGTCGGACAGCCGCACCCAGGCGCCCAGCACCACCACCACCAGCGCCAGCGCACTGGCCGCCAGGGCGAGGCGGAAGATTATCGGATGGCGGATCATCAGCCGATTCTCGACACTTTCAGCAGGTGCTTCAGATCCTTGAGCATCTTGCGCGGGTCCAGCGCCGGATCGAAGCGCAGCATCAGGTTGCCCAGCGGATCGACCAGATAGATCGCCTGCGGCAGCGGCCCGAGCTGCGCTTCCGCGGCGTCGAACTGATCGCGCAATTCGCCCATCTGCCCGTCTGTGGCGATCAGCAATCCGGGGTGCTCGGCGACCAGCTCATCGCCCAGCGGAGCGCCGATATAGAGGCGCTGCACGCGGTGCATCCGCTTGTGCAGCGACAGCCGCACCTGGCGCATGTGGTAGAGGTTCTGGACGCACTGCTCGGCGCATTCCCCGGCGGAGAAGTACACCATCGTCCAGTGCCCGCGCAGGTCGTCGAGCGCAAACGCACTGCCATCGGCGAGGCGCAGGCTGAAGTCCGTCAGCGGATGCGCGGGTTCGATCAACTGGCCGTTGTTGCGCGTATCCACCTCGCCCTGCGGATCGGTCAGTGCGAACCAGATGCTGGCCAGCAGCAATGGCCCGGCGAAGGCACCGATCAGCGCCAATAGTTTCAGCCGTCCGATGGTCGCAGATTGCTCTCGCGCCGCCTCAGTCACTCTCGCGCTCCCCGCGACGCAGGCGTCGCGTATTCAATGTGAAATACAGGATCAGCACCACGCCGGCCATGGAGAACCACTGGGTGGCGTAGCTGTAGTGTTTCTGCGGCCCCTCGGGCAATGGCCGCCAGTTGTGCACCAGTGTCGCCGGGTGCTCAGCGTGCAGGTAGAGCACCCCGGGGATCAGCTCCGCGCGCAGCAGTGCGGCCAGCGCGGTGAAGTCGTAATACTGCACGATGCGCGGCCAGCCGCCGCGGTCACCGGCCAGCGCGTCGCCGAGCGCAAAGGCTCGCGAGGGACGCACGAAAATACCTTCGACGGCGACGTCGCCAGCGGCCACTTGAGCGCTCAAGCCGACATCGGGCAGCTGCTCGCGACTCGCGCCGAGCGCCACCCAGCCGCGGTTGATCAGCAGCGTGCGGCCATCGGCGAGATGCAGCGGGGTGAGCACCTCAAAGCCGGCGCGGTGGCGATAGACGCGATTGTCGAGCAGCAACTGGCGCTCGCCGTCGAGCTGGCCGCGCAGGCTCAGGTCGCGGTACTGCAAGGGCTCGCTATCAGGCTCAGCGCCGCCGGCCAAGCCATCGAGTGCGGCGATGCCGAGCGCCGGCGCCTGGCGTGCGGCGGCAAAATCGGCCAGCAACGCCTGTTTCTCAGCGGCCCGATCCAGCTGCCAGCGACCCAGTGCCAGCAGCGCCGGCAGCACCGCGAACAGCGCCAGGCTGGCCCACAGCCCGGGGCGGAATTCCAGTCCCCAGCAGCGCAATCTCATCGCCTGCGGCGGTCGCAGCCGGCTCGCCGGCGCGCACCTCGCGCAGCGCGGGATGCAGCACCGGCTTCCGCTATAATGCCGGCCCCCTCCGCCAACCGAGTCCCGCGCATGCTATTGGTCAAGCTGCTGATCGTGATCCTGCTGCTGTTCATCGTGGTCAGCCTGTTCTCGGCGCTGTATTTCATGTTCACCGACAAGGGCAAAACCAAGCGCACGGTGCGCGCGCTGACGGTGCGCATCTCGCTGTCGGTGTTCGCTTTCATTCTGATCATGGTGGCCATCGCCACCGGGCTGATCGAGCCGAATCCCCGCCCCTTCTGAGCGACAGCCCTGCCGCAAAGCCCGCCATGCAGAGATGGAAAAGGCGCTTCCCCGCAGGGAAACGCCTTTTCACCGTAGCGCACGCGCGCCCCGGGCTAGCGCGTCACAGCAGGTAGACGAAGATGAACAAGCCCAGCCAGACCACATCGACGAAGTGCCAGTACCAGGCGGCAGCCTCGAACGCGAAGTGGTTGTCGGCGCTGAAGTGACCCTTCATGCCGCGCAGCATCACCACCAGCAGCATCACCGCGCCCATGGTCACGTGGAAGCCGTGGAAGCCGGTGAGCAAGAAGAAGGTGGAGCCGTAGATGCCGGTCTCCAGAGTGAGGTTCATGTCGCCGTAGGCGTGAGCGTATTCCAGCGCCTGCAGACCGACGAACAAAAAGCCCAGCGCCACGGTGGCCAGCAACCACATCACCATGCCCTGGCGGCGATTTTCCTTGATCGCGTGGTGGGCGAAGGTGCAGGTCACGCCGGAGATCAGCAGGATCAGCGTGTTCAGCGCCGGCAGCCCCCAGGCGCCCATGACCTGATAGTCGCCGCCGATGCCGGCCGGGCCGTTGGTCGGCCAGGTGCTTTCGAAATCCGGCCACAGGAAGGCGTTGGTCGAGGCGGCACTGCCGGCGCCATCGCCGCCGAGCCAGCTGACCGCCAGCACGCGGGCGTAGAACAGGGCGCCGAAGAAGGCGGCGAAGAACATCACCTCGGAGAAGATGAACCAGCCCATGCCCATGCGGAAGGAGATGTCCACCTTGCCGTTGTAGATACCGCCCTCGCTCTCGCGGATCACCTCGCCGAACCAGCGGAACATCATGTAGACGACGATTGCCGTGCCTACCAGCATGGTGGTCGAACCCGCGCTGTTCTGGTTCAGCAACATGGCAAAACCGGAAAAGAACACGAACAAACCGATCGAGCCGATGATCGGCCAGCGCGCCTCATGGGGCACGTAGTAGCCAGCTGTAGCCATTAGTCCTTACCTCTCGAAAGCCAGTCTTTTGATCATTGTTGGCAGGCTGTTGAATATCTGCACGGGCTGGCGGATGTTCTCGACCTGTCAGCCGTTGTCCGAATCCGCGGCGGCGGGCGGCGCGCCGGCTGCCGAATTTCGGGGTTGTTGTTCATCGGGCTGCTCGCCGGTGTCGAAGAAGGTGTACGACAGGGTCACCGTCTCCACGCTGCGCGGCAGCCCGGGATCGATCACGAAGGTCAGCGGCATGTCCTTGTCGCCATCAACCGCGAACACCTGGCGAGTGAAGCAGAAGCACTCGGTCTTGTTGAAGTACTTCGAGGCCACGGTCGGCGCCACGCTGGGCACCGCCTGACCGACCGCCGGGTTGCCGCTCAGATTTCTGGCGTAGTAGCTGGTGGTGTACAGCTTGCCCGGGCGCACCGTCATGCGCGCCTGCACGGGGCGGAACTCCCATTGCCCGCCGGCGTTGATCACCGAGACGAACTCGACCACCACCTCGCGCTGCTCATCCACCTGCAACTGCCGGGAGTCGCTCTCGCTGATCACGCCGGTCTTGCCATTGAGGCCGGTGATATCGCAAAGCACGTCGTAGATCGGCACCATCAGGTAGCCGAAGCCAAACATGCCGACGACGATCAGCAGGTGCTTGAACAGCGTGCGGCGATTGGCACCACTGGTGGGTTCTCCACTCATCCGCCGCTGCTCGCCACGGTCCACATGCCAAGCAGGTAAAAGCCCAGCGCCACCAGCCCGAGGATGATCGGCAAGCGGTACTTGGATTTCAGCGCCACGTTCATCTGCCCTCCGAAATCGCCTGTGGCGGCACTGTCGCCGCCACGGGCCGTAGGTGTCTGCCTATTTCACATCAGGCGGAGTGGAGAAGGTGTGGTAGGGCGCCGGCGAGGCCACCGTCCACTCCAGACCATCCGCGCCTTCCCAGACCTCGTCGGTGGCCTTTTCTCCACCCTTGATGCACTTGATCAGCACCCAGACGAAGATCAGCTGGGCGAAGCCGAAGCCAAAGGCACCGATGGTGGCCACCGCGTTCCAGTCGGCGAACTGCAGGTTGTAGTCCGGGATGCGTCGCGGCATGCCCGCCAGACCGACGAAGTGCATCGGGAAGAACAGCAGATTGACGAACACGGTCGAGGTCCAGAAGTGGATCTTGCCGAGTTTTTCGTCGTACATGTATCCGGTCCACTTGGGCAGCCAGTAGTAGGCCGCGGCCATGATCGAGAACACCGCTCCCGGCACCAGCACGTAGTGGAAGTGGGCCACCACGAAGTAGGTGTCGTGGTACTGGAAGTCGATCGGCGCCATGGCCAGCATCAGCCCGGAGAGGCCGCCGATGGTGAACATCACCACGAAGCCCACGGCGAACAGCATCGGCGTCTCGAAGGTCAGCGAGCCGCGCCACATGGTGGCCACCCAGTTGAACACCTTCACCCCGGTGGGCACCGCGATCAGCATGGTGCTGAACATGAAGAACAGCTCGCCCGCCAGCGGCATGCCGGTGGTGAACATGTGGTGCGCCCAGACGATGAACGACAGGAAGGCGATCGACGCCGTGGCGTAGACCATCGATGCGTAGCCGAACAGCGGCTTGCGCGAGAAGGTCGGGATGATCGCCGAGACGATGCCGAAGGCCGGCAGGATCAGGATGTAGACCTCGGGATGGCCGAAGAACCAGAAGATGTGCTGGTACATCACCGGATCGCCGCCACCGGCCGCGCTGAAGAAGCTGGTGCCGAAGAATTTGTCGGTCAGCAGCATGGTCACCGCGCCGGCGAACACCGGGATGGTGGCGATCAGCAGGTAGGCGGTAATCAGCCAGGTCCACACGAACAGCGGCATTTTCAGCAGGGTCATACCCGGCGCGCGCATGTTGAAAATGGTCGCGACGATGTTGATCGAACCCATCACCGAGCTGATGCCCATGAAGTGGATGGCGAAGATCACGAAGGCAAAACTGGTGCCGCCCTGCAACACCAGCGGCGGGTACAGCGTCCAGCCGGCCGCCGGCCCGCCACCTTCCATAAACAGCGTGCTGGCGAGCATGGCAAAGGCGAAGGGCAGGATCCAGAAGGACCAGTTATTCATCCGCGGCAGCGCCATGTCCGGCGCGCCGATCATCATCGGGATCATCCAGTTGGCCAGCCCCACGGTCGCCGGCATCACCACGCCGAAGACCATGATCAGCGCGTGCATGGTGGTCATCTGGTTGAAGAAGCTGGGATCGGTGATCTGCATCCCCGGCTGGAACAGCTCGGCGCGGATGATCAGCGCCATCGCCCCGCCGATGAAGAACATGATCAGGCTGAGCCAGAGATACAGCGTACCTATGTCTTTGTGGTTGGTGGTGAAAACCCAACGCCGCCAGCCCTTGGCCGGCTCGTCGTGGTGCTCGTCATGATGCTCTGCCGTGGTCGCAGTCATGTCAGTTGCTCCCCTGTTCTAAAGCGTTAGCGCAGTGCCGCGACATCGGCGGGCTGCAGGGCACCATCGGCGTTGTTGCCGAAGGCATTGCGCTGGTAATTGATCACCGCGGCGATATCCAGATCGCTCAACTGCGCGCCAAAGCCCGCCATAGCGGTGCCGGCGACGCCGTTGTAGATGACATCCAGATGGCCGTCGAGCGCGCCGGTGGCGACTGCGCTGCCGGCGATCGCCGGGAACACGCCCGGGATACCCTGGCCCTGGGCCTGGTGACAGCTGGCGCAGTTGGTCTTGTAAACGCTCTCGCCGCGGGCGATCAGCTCTTCGCTGCTCCACTCGCGTTCGGCGGCACTGGCCTCGACCTGCGCCTCGCCGCGCTGCTCGGCCAGCCAGGCGGCGTACTCGTCCTGCGGCACCGCGCGCACCACCACCGGCATGAAGCCGTGGTCGCGACCACACAGTTCGGCGCACTTGCCGCGGTAGACGCCGGGCTCATCGATAAGCGTCCAGCTCTCATTGATGAAGCCGGGGATGGCGTCCTTCTTGACCGCCAGATCCGGCACCCACCAGGCGTGGATCACGTCCGCGGCGGTGAACAGGAAGCGCACCTTCTGTCCGACCGGCACCACCAGCTCGCGATCAACGTCCTTCAGGTAGTGCTCGTACTGGCTGACATCGATGCCGGAGCCGACCTTGCGCGCGGCGTTATGCTCGGCATTGAGCACACTGAAAAAGCCGACATCCTCGCCCACATAGTCGTAGTGCCACTTCCACTGATAACCGGTCACCTTGATGGTCACATCGGCATTGGAGGTGTCCTCCATGGCGATCAGCGTCTTCGCCGCCGGAATCGCCATGGCGACCAGAATGATGAAGGGGATCACCGTCCAGACGATCTCCACAGCGGTGCTCTCGTGGAAGGTCGCCGCCACCGCGCCCTGGGACTTGCGGTGTTTCAGGATCGAATAGAACAGCGCACCGAAGACCACGACGCCGATGGCACAGACGATCCAGAAGACCATCATGTGCAGGTCGTAGACCTCGCGGCTTATGGCCGTAACCCCCTGCGGCATGTTCAGCGTTGAGGGCTCGTCGGCAAGTGCCAGACCGGTTCCCAGCGTCGCCCAGACGCCGCTCAGCGCCGCCACGAACCAGCGGAATGTTGAGTTCATACCCTCTGCTCCACAATTTTATGTTGTCGTAACTCGAAAAAATCGAATGCAAAAGCATCGCCCGGCGGCAGCCTCGCTGCACTCGCACGGGATGCTGGACCGGGGTTCTAGCGCCCCCTGATCCAGAAAGTCCGGCCCGCTTACGCGGTGCCCAGCAGCCGGCTCAGCTCTCCGGCCAGCTGTCGTTTTTCATGCCGCCCCAGGCACTCGCCGACCGGGTAGCGGCGCGCGTGCGCGCGCAGCGCCAGGCGGCCGACGTCGAATGGATTGTCGCTGCAGACATACTCCACGCGAATCCACGGGCGGGGGATCGTATCCACCGTGTCGGGGCGGCGGAAGCCGCTGGCAAGGCGCACCTCATGCGCAGCCACCGTGATCACCTGCTGGCGCCGCAAACGCCGCAGCGTCAAGTGCAGGCAGACCGCCACCGCGAGCACTTCCAGCCCCGCGAAAGGCAACACCAGCCACAGACCCAGGGCAGCAAAGGCAGCGGCGATCCCCAAAACCACCACCGCCAGACAGGCGAGCAGCAGCAGGTTGGCGCGCCAACTCATCGACTGGTTGGCTTGCACGATAACGTGCGTGCAGGCGGCAAGATCGTCGACACGGGTCACGATCATCGCCCGAAAGCTCCCCATTGGAACAGCGGCGCATGCTACCGCACCCCCCCGCCTTGCTCAATAGTAAAGGCGGGGGGTTCAATCTTTGCCAAGGCCATCAACAAAGCCTGCCCCCAAGCCGTGGCCGGGCAGTTTCGGCCACTGCCGCAGCGGCTGCGCGCCACCTGCGCCGGTGGCCGCGGGCAGCTCGCCCGGAGCGCGCCAGGCGTG
>Ga0207752_1001158_pt1 | contig 12248 bp, 8 predicted proteins | sample Pon2CUnioCityCA_6_FD_187272 | JGI IMG/M metagenome (GOLD analysis project Ga0207752, IMG submission 187272) | Marine sediment microbial community from Union City, CA, USA - Pond 2C Sediment 2 (SPAdes) | ecosystem: Environmental > Aquatic > Marine > Intertidal zone > Salt pond sediment ... | reverse complement strand
TGCCCTGGAAGTGCATCCGACGGAAATTGCATTCGATATCGCGTCGGCTCAACGGGCAATTGATGCCGTAAAGGGACATAAATCTTTCGGTTTCAATTACGATCCCAGCCATCTCGGCTATCAGGGTGTGGACTACGTAAAGTTCATCCGCATGTTCTCCAAGCGCATTTTCCATGCCCACATGAAGGACGCCTGGTGGGGTCATGGAGACGGGACGGTAGGTGTTTTCGGCGGCCATACGGAATTCGCCGATCCCCGCCGTTATTGGGACTTCCGCTCGATCGGCCACGGCGATATCAACTTCGAGGATATCATCGTCGCTTTGAATGATATTGGTTACCAGGGCCCGCTTTCTATCGAGTGGGAAGACAGCCGTATGGATCGAGAGCACGGAGCCGAAGAGGCTTGCGCATTCATTAAGAATGCAGACTTCAAGCCGTCGGCGGTTGCCTTCGATGCTCAGTTTGACAAATAATCCGGACACGGAAAAATCCGCGTGCCCGACCGCTTCGAGTTTGCATGATAAAGACATGCGAAACTTATGGCATTAATGAAGTTGTGTGGTTTAGGAATAGAGGCGTTTTTATGATCAAGGGAAAAGAGATAAGCCGGCGGCGATTCATTAAAAGTGCCGTCGGCACCGCCGGCGCGGCTGTTGCCTTTCCGTATATTGTTCCTTCATCCGCCTTAGGCAAAGATGCTCCGAGTGGGCGGATTACACTGGGCTTTATAGGTGCGGGCAAGCAGAGCAAGCACCTGATGAGGTCTTTTCTTAATTCCCCCGGCACTCATGTTCTCGCCGCCTGCGACGTTGACAAACTCAAGCTCGAGCGCGGCAGGAAAATTGTCGAAGACCATTATGCAGACAAAAACGGCGGTTCTTATAAGGGCTGCGATATATACGGCGATTTTCGCGAGCTTCTCGCCAGAGACGACATCGATGCGGTAGTGATTTCTACGCCGGACCACTGGCATGCTATCACGGTAATTCAGTCGGCCAAGGCCGGCAAGGACATCTATTGCGAAAAGCCTCTCTCACAGACCATTGCCGAGGCAAGAGCGATGGTTAATGCCGTCAGGCGCTACGGGCGGGTCTTCCAGACCGGCAGTATGCAGCGCTCCGACTGGCATTTCCGGTTGGGCTGTGAGTTGGTCCTCAACGGTTATATCGGGGAACTGAAACATGTAACTGTCGGTGTCGGCGGCCCCCCCGCAAACCCGCCGCTTGAAGCTCAGCCTGTCCCTGATTATCTCGATTGGGACATGTGGCTTGGCCCGGCGCAGTGGAGGCCGTATAATTCCGAATTGTCGCCGCACCTGAGCTGGGACGGTTTTCCGCATTGGCGCTATCACAGCAAATTCGGCGGCGGCGGAATGACCGACTGGGGCGCGCATCATTTCGATATCGCCCAATGGGGCATGGGAATGGACGAGAGCGGTCCGGTGGAGATTATTCCGCCGGACGGCAAAGATTATAAAGTGCTCACGTATAAATATGCCAGCGGCGTAACAATGACGCGTGATAAGGCAAACGGTGTGCTGTTCACCGGCACCAAAGGCGAAGTAGAAACCAATCGCGGGCACCTGCGAACCGTGCCGGAGAATCTGAAGGACAAAAAGCTCGGTCCCGATGAAATCCACCTTTACGAAAGCAAGAACCATTACGTCGACTGGCTGGATGCCGTGCGCAAGCGCAGCAGACCGATTTGCGATATCGAAACCGGCTGCCGTTCCGTCACGGTTTGCCATTTGGGCAACATTGCATACAAGCTCGGCCGTCCGCTTAAATGGGATCCAAAACGTGAAGTATTTATCGCGGATGCCGGAGCTAACCGTTTACTTTCGCGACCGATGCGAAGCCCATGGCACTTATAGAATTGATTATAGACTGTTTACTATTGAATATTAAGGAGTAGAAAAATGAAAAAGGGTTCAAAAATTACCAGTGCCGCTTTGCTGGGCTTATGTTGTTTGTCGCTGCTTACGACTATGGCATGTGCTCAATCGCCGGAGAAGCTGCGTGACCTGAAATCGGAAGAACTGCAAAAGATTCGCAGTGCCGTGCCGGACAAACCGACGGTCGAACCGACCGAGCCGAGGAAGATTCTGGTCTTCTGGCGCTGTGAAGGTTTCTATCACAAGAGCATTCCGGTCGTCAACGAGGCGCTGAAGATCATGGGGCAAAAAGCCGGCGCATACGAAGTCGCCGAATGCACGGATGATTACTCGGTATTCACGCCGGAAAAGCTTAGGCAATTTGACGCCGTATGTTTGAATAATACCACCCACTTGAAATTCAATCCTGAAGAAACGCCGGAACGTTGCAAGGCCCTAATGGATTTTGTTAAGGGCGGCAAGGGTCTCGTCGGTATCCATGCGGCGACGGATAATTTCTACGAATGGTCCGAGGGAATGGAAATGATGGGCGGCAAGTTCACCGGCCATCCCTGGGGCGGCGGGGGAACCTGGGCGATAAAGATCGATGAACCCGACCATCCTCTGACCGCAGCATTCAAAGGAAAAGGATTCAAAATCAACGATGAAATTTACAGAACAGACCCGCCGCTCTATTCGAGAGAAAAGCAGCTTGTTTTGATGAGTCTTGATATGAGCGACCCGGCCACCAAGAACGCCAGGGGAGTCAAGCCATCTGATGCCGACACCGGCATTACCTGGATAAAAACCTGGGGCAACGGCCGGGTGTTTTATTGTTCGCTGGGACATAATGACCATTTACTCTGGAATCCAGCGATATTACAGCATTATCTAGATGGAATTCAATTCGCATTAGGCGATTACAAAGTTGATACAACGCCAAAACCTGATGTTAGTTCTGGAAAGGGAACAGATATGGCAGAATTACAGGAATTACTGGGGAAAGTAAAAACGTATGATTGGGGCCAGAGCCGTTTGCCGCTGACCGAGGTTGAAGAAATTATAAAAAAGGCGTACGGCGACAAGGCCGAGCTGGCGAAGATCGAGAAGGCGCTGCTGGGAGTGCTCGAATCGGATGCTACTCGTGCCGGAAAGCAGTTTGTCTGCAGGAAATTGAGCATCATCGGTACCGAGCAGTCCGTGTCGGTGCTGGCAGGGATGCTCACCGGCGAGGAGACTTCCGATATGGCAAGATATGCGCTGGAACGGATACCCGGCTCGGCGGTCGATGAAGCTCTGCGAAAATCTCTAAGGAAAGCAAGAGGCAATGCAAGAATCGGCATTATCAACTCGCTGGGTCAGCGCCGGGACAAGGATTCTGTTCGGATTTTAAGCAGAATTTTAGGCAGACCGAACCAGCAGGCCGCGATTGCCGCCGCCGCCGCTCTGGGACATATTGCCGGCTCGCAGGCCGCCGAAGCTCTGGCCGAGGCGAAAGATAAAGCCGAAGGCAGGTTACTGTCGGTGGTGCTGGATGCCTATTTAAAGTGTGCCGACCGGATGGTGGACGAAGGTAATAAGATTAAGGCTATGGCAATTTATAAAGAGCTGCAAAAAGAAGGCATGCCAAAGCCAATTCGTACCGCCGCACTGACGGGCATGATAAATGCTACTAAAAAGTAAGAATAAGATATGAAAACTAATTGCACGATTTGCATAGCATTGGCATTTTTGCTTTTGTGCTCTTATGCCGTTTGTTTAGGTGGTACGGAGCAGTCGAACGAAGCAGTTGGCATTGTTCTGGATATTCTCCGCAGCGACGACCAGGAGATGCAGGCGGCGGCCATAGCGATGGTTAAGGAGATGCCGGGAACGGAAGTTACCAAAGCTCTGGCCGCAGAGCTGCCCAATCTTTCGGCGAAAAGTCAGGTTCAGTTATTATCAGCTCTTGGAGACCGCGGCGACGTAGCCGCCCGCCCGGCCGTTGTTGCCGCTGTTAAATCCGAAAACCAATCCGTTCGGATTGCTGCATTAAGAGCGTTAGGTCAGTTGGGCGACGATTCGAGCGTTAAGTTACTGGCGCAGGCGGCTGCGGACTCTACCGGCGCCGAACAAAAAGCCGCTCGTGACAGCTTGTATCGTTTGCAAGGCAAGAATGTCGATAAAACCATTCTGAATGCTATTCCAAAAGCTGACGCCCAAACGAAAGTCGAGTTAATCAAAAGCGTGGGCCAGCGCAATATCACGGCAGGCGTCCCAACCTTGCTGGAAACGGCAGGGGATTCGGACCGTAAAGTCCGAATCGAATCGTTGAGGACTTTGAAGATTGTTGCCGGGCCTGAGAATTTACCTGCGCTGGTCGAGATTTTGATAAAGGCCGAAAGCTCGTCCGACCGCACCGAAGCCGCCAAAACAATCGCCGCCGTAGCCCACAGAATCGAAGATAAAAACCGCCAGGCTGAAAGTGTTTTAGCTGCACTGCCGTCGGTCAAAGAAACTGCGGTCCGGTGTTCTTTGCTGGATGTACTCGGCAGGATAGGCGATAACAGCGCTTTGCCTGTGCTTTATGCTTCGCTGAAAGACGAGAACGTCGAGGTTCAGACCGCTGCGATTCGAGCTCTGGCGGACTGGCCGACGCCGGAGCCATTAGAAGAGCTGATGAAAGTCGCCGCCGGTTCCGGCAACAAAGTGCACCGGATTCTGGCCCTGCGGGGATTTGTACGCATGCTTGGGCTGGCGAGCGAACGGCCGTCCGGTGAAATAGTCGAATTGTACAAAAAGGCCATGAGCCTGGCGCCGAACGCGGTAGAAAAGAAAAAAGTGCTGTCGGGGCTGGCCAATGTGAAATCTCTCGCTGCAATGCAGATGGCGGCCGGCTATCTGGATGATAAGGCTTTATCCGTCGAGGCCGGAGCAGCCGTGATTAATATTGCCCGCGGTATTTACGCCGAATACCCCGAACAGGCGAAGAATATGCTGAATCAAATTTTAAAAACCACGAAAAGCGACTCACTGCGCCGGCAGGCGCAGGAATTGTTAAACAGTCACGTTCAGGGTGATAAATAATACTATTTAAGGTTCTTGCCCGCCTCCGGTGGGTGAAATTTGAAATCGGTAATAATCGCAACGCTTATTTGACAGGTAGTAAAAATGAAAGATGAAAAGAAAAGCAAAAGCATCTCTCGACGTGACTTTATGGGCGCCTCGGCGGCTTTTACGGCTTTTACGGTTGTGCCGAGCCACGTGCTCGGCGGGCCGGGGCGTGTGCCGCCAAGCGAGAAGCTTAATATCGCTGGAGTGGGCATCGGCGGCCGGGGCGAAGGCGATCTCCACGAGTGCGGCAGTGAGAATATCGTCGCCCTCTGTGACGTGGATGATAAATATGCCGCGAGGGTGTTCAAAAAGTATCCCAATGCCGAGAAATATCACGACTTCCGCAAGATGCTGGATAATCAGAAGAACATTGACGCGGTAGTTATTGCTACGCCGGACCATAACCATGCCGTGGTTGCCATGGCGGCAATCAAAAGAGGCAAGCACGTCTATTGTGAAAAACCGCTGGCCCATTCGATTTACGAGGTTCGCAAGCTGACCGAGGCCGCCCGCGAAGCCGGCGTGGCGACTCAGTTGGGCAACCAGGGCCAGGCGTCCGAAGGGACAAGGTTAGTATGTGAGTTTATCGCCGACGGTGCGATAGGTCCGGTTCGGCAGGTTCATTCCTGGTGCAACAGGCCGATTTCGCCTCGCGGAATCGAGCGTCCGAAAGACACGCTGACCGTGCCGGATACCCTGAATTGGGACTTATGGCTCGGCCCGGCCCCTTACCGGCCTTATCATCCGTGCTATCTGCCGTTCAACTGGCGGGGCTGGTGGGATTTCGGAACGGGTGTTTTGGGCGATATCGGCTGCCATCAGTTCGTTTCGATTTTCCGGGCGTTGAAGCTCGGCTACCCGACGAGCGTCGAGGCGTGCTCCAGCAACTTTTATGAGCCGGCCGCCGTGACCGAACAGACCGCCCCGAAGGCATCGATTGTTCGCTACGATTTTCCCGCCCGGCAGGGAATGCCGCCGGTCAAGCTGACCTGGTATGACGGCGGGCTGATGCCTGCCCGGCCGGAAGAACTCGAAGAGGGCCTGCGTTTCGGCAATCCCGACGACAATCTGTATATCGGTGACAAGGGCAAGATGTTGGGTCACAGATTGCTGCCGGAGGCGAGAAGCAAAGAATACGGCAAACCGCCGAGAGTCCTGCCCCGCTCGCCCGGGCATCATAAGGAATGGATTAACGCCTGCAAAGGCGGCGAACCGGCCGGCTCGAATTTCGACGTAGCAGGTCCGCTGACCGAAGTGGTCTTGCTGGGCAACGTTGCTTTGCGTATGGGACAGCAATTATACGAGAAGGGCCTGAAATTACACTACGACGGCCCGGATATGAAGGTCACTAATTTACCCGAAGCCAATAAGTATATCCGCAGCGAATATCGGGAAGGTTGGACACTGTAATAATTTAGGAATTACGATTAATAGAGGAACTCTACAATGAAAGAGAAGACAAGACGGGAAGAATTAGCTGACAGCAAAATCTCGCGAAGAGATTTTATGGGGGCGGCGGCAGTGGCGGCGTTCACGGTTGTCCCGAGGCATGTTCTTGGCGGGCCGCGCCGGATTCCGCCGAGCGAGAAGGTCAACATTGCCGGCATAGGCGTAGGCGGCCGTGGCGGCGGCGATATCGAAGCGGTCAGCAGCCAGAATATCGTGGCGCTATGCGATGTTGATTGGCGCCGGGCGGCTGGTACTTTCAGACGCCACCCTAATGCCAAAAAATACAAGGATTTCCGTATCATGCTGGAAAAAGAGGACAAGAACATCGACGCGGTAGTAGTAGCCACGCCGGACCACGTCCATGCTCCCGCCAGTATGATGGCGATGAAGATGGACAAGCATGTCTATTGTGAAAAGCCCCTGACGCACTCGGTATATGAGTCCCGCATGATGGCCGAGACGGCGCGCGAGCACAAAGTGGCGACCCAAATGGGAAACCAGGGCCAGGCCTCCGAGCAAACCCGCCTGATGTGTGAGGCTGTCTGGGACGGTGCTATCGGCCAGGTGCACGAGGTGCACGTCTGGACTGATAGACCCATGCGTGGCATCAACGGCTTGTACTGGCCTCAGGGTGTGGAAAGGCCCGAGGAGACTCCGCCGGTGCCGGATGGGCTGGACTGGGATCTTTGGCTCGGCCCGGCTCCGTATCGTTCTTATCATCCGTCTTACGTACCCTTCAAATGGCGGGGCTGGTGGGACTTCGGCACCGGCGCACTTGGCGACATCGGCTGCCACCGTATCGATCCGGTGTTCCGCGCCTTGAAACTGGGACATCCAACGACGGTAGGAGCGTGCTGCACGATTGTAAATGATGAGACGTATCCTGTGGCGTCGCGCGTAACGTATGAATTCCCGGCCCGCCCGGGTTTCGATCCGGTGACGCTGCACTGGTACGATGGCGGGATGAAACCGCCGAGGCCCGAGGAGCTTGAAGAAGGCCGGTCGTGGGGAACCAACGGCATCCTCTTCGTAGGCGACAAGGGCAAGATGCTGGAAGAGCGTTTGATTCCCGAATCGCGTCAGAAAGAATACGGCAAGCCTCCGCAGAAGCTCGAGCGTTCGCCGGGCCATCATGCCGAATGGATCAATGCCTGCAAAGGCGGCAAGCCGGCCGGCTCAAACTTCCCGGATCACGCCGGCCTGCTGGCGCAGGTGGTCCTGCTGGGCAACCTGGCCTTACGCCCGGCTTTGAAGGAGAAACTTACACGCGTAAAACTGCACTGGGATGGAGATAATATGAAAGTGACCAATCTGCCCGAGGCCAATCAGTATCTGCGACGGGAATATCGCCGGGGCTGGACGCTGTAATGATTTACGATCCTTCGACTACGCTCAGAGCCTGCCCTGAGCTTGCCGAAGGGACAAGTTTGCGATTTACGATTGAGAGTTGAATATGAATAAGCAAAACCGAAAAGTTGCGAGACGGGATTTGATTCGTGGTGCGGCCGGAGCGGCTGCGGCTTTTACTTTTGTTCCGGGACATGTGCTGGGCCGCGGCGGAGCGCGGGCGGCGAACGAGAAGCTCAATATCGCGGCCATAGGCTCCGGCGGAATGGGTGCCGCCAATATTAATGCCTGTTCGAGTGAAAATATCGTCGCTTTGTGCGACGTGGACGACAGACATGCCGCCGGAACGTTCAATAAGTTTCCGAAAGCCAAAAAGTACAAAGACTTCCGCATAATGCTGGAGAAAGAGGATGAAAATATCGATGCGGTGATCGTAGCGACGCCCGACCATACTCATGCCGTGGCGGCGATGGCCTGCATCAAACACCGTAAGCACGTTTACTGCCAGAAGCCGCTGGCCCATTCGATTTACGAAGTCCGCATGCTGACCGAAGCGGCGAGGAAGTACAAAGTTCAAACGCAGATGGGTAATCAGGGCCATTCGTCCAATGAGATTCGATTGCTTTATGAGTGGATTCAGGATGGGGCCATCGGCCCCGTTCACGAGGTCCATGCGTGGAGCGACCGGCCTGTCGGCGGTGATCCCTGGTCGGACTTTCCTATTATGGCCCGACCCGAAGAGACGCCGCCCGTGCCGGATACGCTGGACTGGGACCTTTGGCTGGGGCCGGCTGAATACCGGCCTTATCATCCGGTTTACTGCCCGACTACATGGCGCGGCTGGTGGGACTTTGGAACCGGAGCGCTCGGCGATATGGGTTGTCATATCATCGATCCCGCCTTCTGGGCGCTGAAACTTGGAGCACCGAAGCGCGTAGAGGCCTCTACTACTCACTACAAGCCGGAAGTGTCATCCGAGACTTATCCGCGGGCCTCGATTGTTTGGTACGAATTTCCCGCGCGAGGCGATATGCCGCCGGTCAAGCTGACCTGGTATGACGGCCGCCTGCTGCCCCCGAGGCCCAAAGACCTCGAGCCCGGCCGGAAGCTCGGAACCAACGGCGCCATATTGGCAGGCGAGAAGGGCACGATTATGCACGGCTCGCACGGCGCCGGGGGCGTGCGGATTGTCCCGGAGAAGAAAATGAGAGCGTATGACAGGCCGCCAAAGACGTTGCCGCGGGTCGAAGGCGGCTCCGGAGGTCATGAACAGGACTGGGTCCGAGCTTGCAAGGACGGCAGGCCCGCCAGCTCGAGCTTCGATTACGGCGGTCCGCTTACCGAGGCGGTTCTGCTCGGCGTACTGGCCATGCGGCTGAAGAATACGCCCTTGGAGTGGGATTCTGAGAATTTGAAGGTTACCAATTGTGACCAGGCTGATAAATACGTCAAGCCGGTTTTTCGAGAGGGATGGAAGCTATAATGATTTATGATTGAGTGAGGATGCATAATGAAAGCAAGGCAAATATCAAGAAGACAATTCCTGGCTGGAGCCGCAGCCGCTGCTGCTTTTACTATTGTTCCGCGACATGTGCTTGGCGGGCCCGGCAGGATTTCACCGAACGAAAAGCTGAATGTCGCCTGTATCGGTGTTGGCGGAATGGGCGGCAGCGACGTCGGCCAGGTCAGCTCGGAAAATATTATTGCGTTTTGTGATGTGGACTTCAAGCGTGCCGCCGATACTTTCAAGCGACACCCGAACGTTAAGAAATACCGCGATTTCCGCAAAATGCTGGATAAAGAAGGCAATAACATCGATGCGGTTACTGTTTCTACGCCGGATAATATACACGCCGTTGCCGCAATGACGGCTATTAAGATGGGCAAGCACGTTTATTGTCAGAAGCCGCTATGCCACGATATTTTCGAGGTTCGCCGGCTCACCGAGGCGGCCCGTAAGCACAACGTGATGACGCAGATGGGTATCCAGCTTCATGCCGAAGAGTGTGTCAGGCTGGTGGCCGAGATGATAAAGTCCAGGCTGATTGGCAAGGTGCGAAGGGTGGACATCTGGAGCGGCAAAAACTGGGGCGGCGGAGAACGGCCGAAAGAGTCCGAGCCTGTTCCTGAAACGCTATCCTGGGACCTGTGGTTAGGCCCCGCACCGTGGAGGCCTTACAATCATGTTTATCTGCCCGGAAATTGGCGGCGCTGGTGGGATTTCGGAACCGGCACGCTGGGCGATATGGGCTGTCACATCATAGACCCGGCTTTTTGGGCCCTCGATTTGGGCTATCCGACAAGTGTAGAAGCTCACCCCGCAAAGTTCAACGACGAGACTTATCCGACGGCAACTACCGTCAGATGGGAATTTCCGGCACGCGGCGATTTACCGCCGGTAACCGTTACCTGGAACGACGGAAACAGAAGACCCGAGAGGCCTGAGGAACTGGAAGAGGGACGAAAATTGCCGGGTCAGGGTGGATTGTACTACGGCGATAAAGGCACGATACTCGCTCCCCACGGAGGTAATCCTTCGCTCATACCGTATTCGAGAATGAGAGAGATTAAAATGCCCGAGTCGTTCCTGAGCAGGGGGGTAAATCATTACCAGGACTGGATTAAAGCGTGTAAGGGAGGGCCGAAACCATTAGCCAATTTTGATTATTCCGGCCCGCTGAGTGAGACTATTTTGCTGGGCAACGTAGCGGCTCTTGCCGGCGAAAAATTGTACTGGGACGGCCCGAATCTTAAAATTACCAATCTGCCCGGAGCAAATAAGCACCTCAGACGTAAATATCGTGAAGGTTGGAAATTATAGTTATACTATTTTCAGTATTAACCACGTCTTAACTGATAGGAGAAAAAAATGAAGATGAACAGGAAAATGAAATTGATGGTTGGTATGCTGGCGTTTGATTTGTGTGTTTGCTGCTTGCCGAAAGCTGCGATGGCCGATAGCTGGAAGGATTGGCAGCTCGGCATGCAGGCGTACAGTTTCAATCGCTTCACGTTTTTCGAGGCTGTGGACAAGACCAAAGCTCTTGAAATGGAATACATCGAAGCCTATCCCGGCCAGAGACTGAGCAAGGACAAGCCTGATGTTAAGACCGATCATAACATGTCCGCCGCGGACAGGAAACTGATGCTGCAAAAGCTGCGAGACTCAGGCGTCAAACTGATGAATTACGGCGTGGTCGGCCTGCCTAACAACGAAGCCGAATGCCGGAAGGTGTTCGATTTCGCGAAAGAAATGGGCATCCAGACGATAGTCTCCGAGCCGCCTGAGGATGCGTTCGATTTGATAGACAGGCTCTGCAAGGAATATAAAATCAGCGTTGCTCTGCACAATCATCCGAAGCCTTCGCATTACTGGGATCCCGATACCGTGCTGAAAGTTTGCAAAGGCCGCAGCAAACGAATCGGTGCATGTGCCGATACCGGCCACTGGACACGTTCCGGAGTCGATCCGCTCGAAGCCATAAAGAAGCTCGGCGCGGCCGATCGCATCATCAGTCTGCACTTCAAGGACTTAAATGAATTCGGCAATCGCGGGGCGCACGATGTGCCCTGGGGTACGGGCGTCAGTAAAGCTAAAGCTATATTGACCGAGCTGGACCGGCAGAATTTCAAGGGCGTTTTCTCGATAGAATACGAGCATAACTGGCTCAATTCTATGCCGGAGATATCTGAGTGCGTGGCTTTTTTCAGGAAAACCGCCGCCGAGCTCAGCGACATCAAAGATAAAGACCTTTTCAAGAAAAACCTTTCGAACGCTATTATAGGGGCCGACGACTGGGCTTTTAACGATGACGGAGTCCTTGGTCCCACGCCGACAGGCCACGGCGACATCTGGACTAAAGAACGCTACGGCGACTTCATTCTCGAGCTCGATTTTAAGGTACCCGAAGGGGGCAACAGCGGCGTCTTTATCCGCGGAGCCGATTTAGACAACTGGATTAATACCACGATTGAAATCCAGATTCATGCAACCACCGACGGCACAAAACACGGCCAGTGCGGGGCTGTTTATGATTGCCTCTCGCCATCGAAAGATGCGACGAAGAAGCCGGGCCAGTGGAACCACTACAAAATAACCTGTCTGGATAATAAGATTTACGTCAATCTTAACGGCGAACAGATAATCGATATGGACTTGAACCAGTGGACTGAGGCCGGAAAAAATCCGGGTCCGCCGGTCGCTGCGGGTACCAGAAACAAGTTCCGCTACGCCTATAAGGATATGGCCCGCGAGGGGCATATTGGCCTGCAGTATCACGGCAATCCGGTCTGGTTCAGAAATCTTAAAATTAAACCGCTTGACTAAAGACTTATTGTAATGAGGTACATACGAATGAAAAACAACAGCACTAAACAAATTGTGATGATCCTGGTTTTCAGTTTGATTCCGGCATTTCTGGCCGGCTATAACACAACGGCATTCGCCGGTGATTCATCTGACGGCTGGGTTACGATATTCAACG
>Ga0207752_1001157_pt1 | contig 12254 bp, 7 predicted proteins | sample Pon2CUnioCityCA_6_FD_187272 | JGI IMG/M metagenome (GOLD analysis project Ga0207752, IMG submission 187272) | Marine sediment microbial community from Union City, CA, USA - Pond 2C Sediment 2 (SPAdes) | ecosystem: Environmental > Aquatic > Marine > Intertidal zone > Salt pond sediment ... | reverse complement strand
TTTACCTTTTCAACTATGGCGTGAACTCCCAACATATAATACCCAGACAGAGGTAGATGGCCGGATAGACATTCTTTTCGCGTACATAGGAACACCAAGAGAGGATATATACTTTGCTTTCGAGTGCAAGCGATTGCGTATTCCTTATCCATCCGGACTGGATACGAACAATAGCGATTATGTCGGTGACCAGGGAATGATGTGCTTTGTTACCGGCAAGTACAGCCAAAGTGTCACGAATGCAGGGATGATTGGGTATGTTATGGACGGGAAAGCAAATTTAGCGATTATATCTCTTGGGAAGCTCATCAAAAGAAAACGTGCTGCTCTGAAGCTACGTGAAAATACTGGCCTTCAGCCTTCCTCGATAATGCTCAACTATCAAAACGTCAGAGAAACAACACACATCCTAAGCAACAAACAATTGAAAATTCATCATTTGTTCCTCGCCGTTTGAATCCTTTGCTACTCAACGGGGAATTAAAGATATACGGAACTTTTTTGGCTTATCGGCATATTCCGACAAGAAACGAGTCATGCTTCATGTATAATGCCCTATAGGCGTAGATGAGTAGATAAGAAATCACATCCAATAATTCTCGCTTTAAATCGCAGCAAGCTGCGAGTCACGGAGATTCTTTTGGTATTTTCTCGACTTTCTGGATAGCGGTTCGTATAATAGATAACGAATGTAAAACAGAATACAGAATTCAGAAGACAGGAGACTTTGCCATTTATGATCCATACGACTTGCGATTTACGATTGCCCCTGCTTACACAGGGATGACAATATTATTTCTCTGTGGCCTCTGTGCCTCTGTGGCTAATAGTCATTTGAAAAAACAAACCCAATGTTAGAATAGGCTAAATAGCGTTGGCTCAATGATAGTAAGGAGTTACGGGCGTCTTTTTATTTTTTGGCGGTTTTTGGGCGGTAAAAAACAAACCCAATCGAAGCCAATTTTATCGTTCAGTGTTCGTCGATTACGAAAAATCCAAAAGGGGAAAAAGTGGGAGATTGATCTTTTACTTTTTCCCCTTGCTCTTCTTGCCCTGCCAGTCCTGGAGGTTTTTGGCTAAAATTTCCACATCTTTTTTTTGCATGATATGCTCGATGATGGCCGGAGGGATTTTCAGCTTTACCATTGCCTTGTGAGCCCGTTGCCAGAGCCGGTCTTTTTTGGCCTTCGAGTCGGCCAAATAAAGTTCGGTTACCAGCTCGCCGAGCTTGCCGAGCATTATCGTATCGAGGTTGTCGTAATACCCCGATATCACTGACCTCTGGTACTGCGAATACTCTTTCTTTGCCATGGGCGACCTTTTACAACAAACTCGCAGATAAATCAAGTCATCAGGATAACGGCGGAGCTTTTTTCTGGATTTGCAGGGATAGCAGGCTATAATCTCGTCATGCGTTAATGCGCAGTGCGTCTTGTACGATAACTCGACTATGCCGACTTATGAATATGCGTAAGAACATACAACTAATTACAGTTCTACTGGTTTCGGTGTTGATATCGCCAGGATCGGGATGGTCCGCAGAAGACGACAAAGCCGCGGCCGAGCCGCGGGAGCCCGAATTGCAAATAGAGAAAATTTCGCTGGAAGAACCGGCTGAAGAGGCCGCCGAGCCGCAGGGAAAGAAGCCGGGCTTCAGGTATCCGCCTGTTTTATCGCCTGCGGGAGGGGAAAATATAAAGGTCCAGTGGGACGACAAGGAGAAAATTGGAACCATAACAGGCCGGTTCTATCTCAGTCAGAAGCAGGATGAAAAGGGCGGGCTGCTGGAACTGCAGGCCGACAACGCGGTTATATTCTTATCCGGGGAACAATCCGACCCGAACGAGGGCAAAAGCGGAACCGAAGACAGGCCGGCCGGTATGCAGGCAATCTATATGTCCGGCAACATTGTGATGACAAAAGGCCAGAGAACGATTCGTGCCGACGAGATATACTATGATTTCGAGAGGAAAAAGGCGATTGCGATAAATGCGGTGATGAGAAATTTCGACCCCGCTGAAGGAATTCCGATATACGTCAGAGCGGCAAAGCTCCGTCAGACAGCGGAAAATGAATTTGCCGCCGACGATATAACTCTAACGACCAGTGAGTTTTATCTGCCTCAGATTTCGTTTAACGCTTCCAACGTAAAAATCACCGATACGACGCCTACCGACGAGCAGCAGGGCGGGACTTCCAAAAGCAGCTACGATGCACAGATGCGTGACGTGCGATTGAAGGTGTACGATACGACCATTTTCCACTGGCCTTTCGTGCGGAGTAATCTGCAAAGACCTGATGTTCCGATTAAAAGCGTCCGTTTCGGGTACGACAGCGACTGGGGAGCGATGGTTGAGACACGATGGTACCTGGCCCGGCTGCTGGGCCTTCAGGAACCGGAAGGTACGGACAGCACCCTGGCGCTGGATTATTACGGCAAACGCGGCTTCGGGGGCGGAATAGAGACTCGATACGCAAGAGAGAACTATTTCGGCAGGATTTTAGGTTACGTGATTCACGATACCGGCGAGGACCGGCTCGGTAGAACACGAAAGAATCTTGAGCCGGAACAAGAACTCCGCGGACGATTCCATTGGCAGCACAGGCAATTTTTGCCATACAATTGGCAGCTTACCACTGAGGTCAGCTATGCGTCCGATAAGAACTTTTTAGAGAGTTTTTACCGAAGCGAGTTCAACGTCGGCAAGGAACAGGAAACGCTTGTTCATATGAAGCGTATTGAGGACAACTGGGGCCTTTCTTTTTTGGGCAAGGCCCGAATAAATGATTTTGTAAATAAGCTGGAAGAATTGCCCACCGCCGAATTCCACTGGACAGGTCAGTCGTTTTTCGACGATAGACTCACATTCTACAGCGATACTCAGGTCAGCAGGCTGCGTCAACTTTACTCCTCGTCCTATAAAACTCACGGCTCGGAGCAGTTCTTTTCGTTCGCTACGACGCGAAACGAGATTGATATGCCGATAGCGGTCGGCAAGGCAAAATTCGTGCCTTTCGTGGCCGGGACCGTAGCTTATGAAGATGGATTAGGTTTCTATAAAGAGATTGACGGCTCAGTAGCCGAGGGGCAGGAAAAGGTCTGGTTTGCGGAGACCGGAATTCGTGCTTCAACACAGCCGTACTGGAAAATTTATCCGAACGTTCGGTCAGAACTTTGGGATTTAAACCAGTTTCGACACCTAATAAAGCCGTATATAACGGCCGTTAGTTATACCCAGGAAGACCCGGTTATCGAACAGAGAGATACTTTGAACGTAGGTATTTCACAACGCCTTCAAACAAAACGCGGTTTAGGTGAAAAACAACGAAATGTTGACTGGATGCGGCTGGATATGGACGTTACATGGGTAGATAATCCCGGCGACGCTTCGGCCGGGCCGGATAAATTTATCTGGAATAAACCGTTTATTCCACCGATAAATACATTCAGCCGGTCGATTCCATTGCAAGACAGGCGCGGCACGGATTTATTCGGTCCGAGGCGAAATTATTTCGGCGCCGACTATAGCTGGCTTCTGAGCGACACCACGGCTGTGTTGTCCGATATGAACTTTGACATGCAAAGCGGGGTCGTGCAGCAACTTAATGTCGGTTTTTCGCACCTTAGATGGCCTAATCTTCAATATTATATAGGAAGCAGGTATTTAAGGCGGCTTGACAACGGCCACGGTGAGTACGGGTCAAACGCCTTTACTTTCGCGGTTACTTATGCACTTGACCCGCGGTATACTGTAGTTTATTCGCAGCAGTTCGATTTTGACTACGAGGCAATGATACGAAGTGATATAACCCTGATTAGGCAATACCACAGGCTGTACTGGGGCCTGACGTTTAGTGCGGACGAATCGCTGGACAGGCATTCTATTACCTTTAGTCTATGGCCTCAAGGCGTGCCGGGGCTGTCGATCGGTGAAAAAAAATTCATCGGTTTGGACAGCTCGGCAGGCTATTGATAGTTGATTGTCAAGGTATGAAAAAACTTGTATAATTTACGTGGAACATGTATTATTTAAGGGAATCCGTTTTTTGATTTCCTCGACTAATCGGATTGGACCTTTATTCAAGGGCGGAATTCCGGTAGATAACTAATTTGTAAGGAGAATAGTATGGCATTGGTGAATACCAAAAAAATGTTTGAGATGGCTTACAAGAACGGCTACGCAATAGGCGCTTTCAATGTAAATAATATGGAAATCACGCAGGGCATTATTACCGCTGTGGCTGAAGAAAAGGCCCCGCTGATCCTGCAGATCTCCAGAGGCGCTCGCAAATACGCAAAAAACAGCTATCTCAAGGCAATTATCAATGTGGTCGTTGAGGAAAATCCGGATATTCCCGTCGCGATAAACCTCGATCACGGCGATACCTTCGAGACCTGCAAGGAATTCGTCGACGATGGTTTTACATCGGTGATGATAGACGCATCGAGCAAGCCTTTCGAGGAGAATATCAGGGAAACCAAGAAGGTAGTCGAGTACGCCCATGCCCGAGATGTAGTTGTCGAAGCCGAGTTAGGCCAGTTGGGCGGTATCGAAGAGGACGTTGTCGGCGTGGACCAAGATGACATCAGCCAACATCTGGCCGACCCGAACCAGGTCGAGGAGTTTGTAGCGAAAACCGGCGTTGATTCTCTGGCCGTCGCTATAGGGACGAGCCACGGGGCATATAAGTTTAAAAAGGAACCAAAACTGGCCTTCGATGTAATCCAGCAGATCGCCGACAAACTACCCGGATTTCCACTGGTGATGCACGGTTCGAGCAGCGTGCTGAAGGAGTTCGTGGATCTGATTAACAAGTATGGCGGCAATATGCCAAACGCAATGGGTGTTCCGGAACAAGCCGTGAGCGAAGCGGCAAAGATGGCAGTCTGCAAAGTCAACATAGATACGGACCTGCGACTCGCCCTGACCGCCAAAATCAGGCAGGTCTTCGCGGAAACGCCCGCGGAATTTGATCCTCGCAAGTACCTCGGGCCGGGCAGAGAAGCGATTAAAGAAATGGTCAAGCACAAGCTGCACGTTCTCGGTTGCGCAGGAAAAGCGGCTGAGTGCATATGAAACAAACATGAACCATGAAATCCGAAACAGGGCCTGAGGGTCGATTTTCAAACCACCTGCAAAAGGGATTTTTAGGGATTGGAGGCATGAAAGTTTCGAATTTCGACATTGAATTTTGGATCTAAAACGAAATGCAAGACACAAAATACATGACACGCAATTTGATACGATTAGTCTGGCTGTTAACGATAGTATTATCGACCACCGTCCCCACAAGTGAAGCCGCCGGATCTGTTTCAGCCGAATCCGGTGTTATCGGGCAAGCTTATAATCTGATTTACGAGGGTAAATTCGAGGCCGCCGACAGACTGATAAAACAAACCGGCAGTAATGATCCGGCTCAACTCGACACACCCACTTCCCGGCTTTTAGGGGTTGTCGACCAATACAAGAGCATCAGCCAACACCGCCAGTCCGCACAAGAAACCGCGTATAAAGAGGCCCTCGCGGAGCTCGAAAAATTTCAGGTACCGCCGGATGCCAACGACGCGAACGATGCAAACTCGGTGGAAGATATCGCTTCGATACTCTCAGCCATTGCCAAGACCAGTGAATTCGCAGACGAGACGCAAAAAAAGCAGCTCCTGTCTGATTCGTTTGTAAAAGAGGTAATGCAAAAAGCGATAGACAAGGCCGCCCGGCTCGAGGTTGAAGGCAAATGGCTCGAGGCGTACACAAATTGCTACGGATGGCTTGTGGCAATCGATCCAAACAATGAGGGATATTCGGATTACGCCCAGCAGCTTCTTGATAAGGCCACCATAGCAGTCGCTTTCGAAGACAGCCCCTGTGAGACCAGCGAGGAACGTTTTCAGGGTGTGAGGGAAGAGCTGTTCGTTCTGGCGATTAATTTCCTGAATTCTAATTACGTCAGCATTATCAATTACAACGAAATGGCTGAAAAAGCAATCGAACGCTGCAAACTGCTGGCAGAGGTTATATCGACATCGTCCCGGCTTAACGATGACTCAGAAAATGGCGTTAAAGGCAGCCTAAGCGAGATAAAGGGCAATTTGGAGCCCGCAAAGCTTGCCGCCTGGTCGTCGTCTCTAACGGCACTGCTGGACGAAGCCAAATCCGACTCAGACGGCCCCACACGGCTCAGCAAGAAAAAGTTTTTTGAGATTTTTGAAAAGGTCCTCAAACTGAACAAATCTACATCAAACCTGCCCCGGGCGCTGCTTATCACACAATTTGTCGAGGCTGCGCTGTCTACGCTTGACCCTTATACGGTTATCGTCTGGCCCAAGCAGGTGCAGGATTTCGAACAGATGATGACCAGTGAATTCACGGGTATTGGAATCGAGATATCAAAACCAAAAGGGCTGCTGACTGTATCGAGCCTGCTGCTCGACACCCCGGCATTCAACTCTAATCTCGATGCGGGAGACGTAATAGAGGAGGTGGACGGGATTGCAACAAAGGATATGTCGCTCTTCTGTGCGGCAAAAAAAATAAAGGGGCCGGCGGGAACTAAAGTAAAATTGAAAGTAAGACGTCCGAACTATGACAATGAGGCCGAGGATAAAATTTTTGACGTAGTCATAACCAGGGGCACGATAACCGTCCCGACGGTTCGCGGCTGGCAAAGAACCAATCGGGGTAAATGGCTGCACATGATCGATGAGAAAAACAAAGTCGGCTTTGTACGCCTTACGAGTTTTTCCTCCGACACAGCCTCGAGGCTTGAAAAAGTATTGATCGACCTTGAATCGCAAGGATTACGGGGGCTGATCCTGGACCTGCGCTTCAACACCGGCGGGCTTTTAGATAGCGCGGTCGACGTGGTTGATAAATTCATCAAAGAAGGAGTGATAGTCAAAAGGCAATCCGGCTTTGGCAGAATTCCGATCTACGAAACTGCACGCAAGAGGGGAACGCATCCGAACTACCCGCTCGTTATATTAATAAATTCCAACTCGGCCAGCGCTTCTGAAATTGTGGCCGGGGCATTGGCAGACCCGAAATACAATAGAGCGATACTGGTGGGAACAAGGACTCACGGCAAAGGCAGTGTGCAGGGGATAACAGGTTATCTCGGCGGCGGTGCGCAGTTGAAATATACAATGGCGTATTACCATTTGCCTTCCGGCCAAAGAGTCGAAAGCAAGGACGCAATGGAAAAACTCGGCCGGAAAGACTGGGGCGTTACACCGCACGTTAAGGTCGAATTGAGAAGCGATGAAACCAAAAAAATGATCGAGGTGCAGAGGGACAACGACGTGCTCTTCAAAGCCAACCATGAAAGCAACGGCGATGACTTTAAAAAGCGAACAATCGAGGAAACTCTCGCCGCCGATCCGCAATTGGCGGTCGGCCTGCTGATTGTTCAGAGCAAACTAATTCAAGATGAAACGCTCATGCAGGCCCAGGCGGTTAACTGACTTCCGTAGCGATAACTTTTCATTTTTTACGGGTGTATTAATTTGTCAAAGGCAGAAGATGTAAGTAAGTTTGAACGGCAAAGACAGGAAAAGCTGTCTCGGATCAAAGAGTTGGGCACCGAGCCTTACGGCGATCGATACGAATCCGCTGAGCGGGCTGAAGATGTTAAAAGTAGATTTAAAGACGACGACGCGACACAAAAGGCGAATTGTGCCGGCAGAATCGTACTTCTCAGAGACATCGGCAAGCTGATTTTCATGACGTTACGCGACCGCAGCGGCACCATTCAGGTCGGATTGAGCAAGAAGCTGCTGGGCGAGCAGTGGCAATTGGCTAAGTTGCTTGAGCTCGGTGATATCATCGGCGCGGCCGGCCAACTGGGCAAGACCAAAACCGGCGAGATCACAATCTGGGCCGACCAGGTCGTGCTACTGAGCAAATGCCTGCTGCCCCCGCCGGAGAAATTTCACGGCCTGGCCGATATCGACCAGCGGTACAGGCAGAGATACGTGGACTTGTGGGCCAATCCCGAAGTGATGGAGCGATTCAAGAAACGAAGCGCAATCGTTACTACGATTCGCGATTTTCTCACGTCCAGAGACTTTTTGGAAGTAGAGACGCCGATGATGCAAACTATCGCCGGCGGAGCTGCGGCCAAGCCTTTTATCACGCATCATAACAGTCTGGATATGGATTTGTTCCTGCGGATTTCGCCGGAGCTGTTTTTAAAAAGACTGCTCGTCGGCGGCATGGAAAAGGTATTCGAGATAAACCGGAATTTCCGCAACGAAGGACTCAGCCGGCAGCACAATCCGGAATTCACCATGATAGAAGTGTACCAGGCGTACGCCGATTACAACGTGATGATGGATCTGACCGAGGAAGTCATGTCGCTCTGCCTGGAAAAACACGGCAGCGGAAAACAAATCCAGTTCGGCGAGCTCACGATTGATTTCTCCCGGCCCTGGCGGCGGGCCAAATACGCAGACCTGTTCAAAGAATACGGCGGCTGTGACATCGATGACATAGAGGCCGTCAGAGCAAAAGCCAGGCAGTTCGAACTGGACGAAGCTCAGATGGACGACGTGGTAGTCGTCAGCGAAGTTTTTGAGACTACAGTTGAGAATAATCTCGTCAATCCGACTTTTGTGATAGATTATCCGGCCCAGTTGTGTCCCTTAACTAAACGTAAGAAAGACGATCCGAAATACGCCGAACGTTTTGAATTATTTATCGGCAGAATGGAACTGGCAAACGCCTATACCGAATTGAACGATCCGGCAATACAGGAAGAAAACTTCCATATCCAGCTTCGCGGACAACAAGAGACAATGGCGACTATGGACAACGATTTTATAGCGGCGTTGAAATACGGTATGCCTCCGGCCGGCGGACTCGGGATAGGAATCGACAGGTTGATAATGGTGCTTACCGGTGCCGAAAGTATTCGTGACGTGGTGCTGTTTCCCCTACTGAGACCTGCAAAAACTTAGAGCTCGACCACACATAAAACACCACGTAAAACCCGGGATTATATTGACGAGCAAGTACTGACGACCAATACTATGTTGAAACTATTTTTGTGGCTGCGATATTTGCGCAAGAGAAAAATTGTCCTCTTGAGTATTGCCGCAGTCGCGCTTTCCGTGTCGCTGCTGATAGTTGTAGCAAGCCTCTTCACCGGTTTCATCGATACGTTCGAACGAGCGGCCGTCGAGGCGGTCGGTGACGTCATTCTGAGTCCGCCGACGACATTTGCGAAATACCCGCTGCTGATCGAGCAACTGGAGCGAACCGAATCAATCGAGGCGGCAACGGCGATGATATCGGGTTACGGTATGCTTTATCTCGGCAGGGGCAATGTGCGAGCTGTGGAAGTATGGGGAATTGAGCCCGCCGGAAGGGCGAAAGTGACAGGATTCTCCCGGTTTTTACGCAGGCAGGGCGAGGCGGAAAATGAACCATCATTCACTATCCCGGATTCTCCGGAACAAATCGGAGGATTTGTAGGAATCGGCGTATTGGGGGAACCTGATGAGCAGACGGATGAATATGATTACGACGCCGCCGAGAAGATGCTCGGACGGCCCGTTGTCCTGACTACAGGAACTGTGACAGGACAAGAAAGTGAGGACCGCTCAAGACCAGAATTCAAAAGACAGGTTATGAGATTCGCAATCGCGGATATTGTCGAAACGGGAGTCTATCAATTCGACAGCGGCTGCGTATATCTGCCGATAGAAGAGCTGCGCAAGACCTTGTACCCCGATAAGGAATCACCGGTTGCCGGCCAAATCCTGATCAAGCTTGCAGATAATACCGAAACGGATGTTGCGCTGGCGGTTATACGCGGAGTATGGCGAACATTTGTCGCCGAGCAGCTTGACGCCGACCCCTACCTGATGACGGCAACAAGTATCAATACATCCAGGCAGTTGCAAAGCCGATATATCGCCGCGTACGAAAAGCAGATGGGGGTGCTGCTGCTGATCTTTGGCGTCGTCAGCTTCGGCGTTGTCCTGCTGGTCTTTTGCATATTTTATATGATCGTCAGGCTCAAACAAAAGGACATCGCAATTATCAAAAGCTGTGGGGCGACAAGCAGCTCGGTGGCGTTTGTTTTTGTCGGTTTCGGCGCCTGTGTCGGGGCGGTCGGCTCGGGCCTCGGAGCCGTCTTAGGATACGTTATCACAAGGAATGTCAATACGATTGAAAACTGGATCAGAATAATATTCGGATTAAAACTCTGGAAGAGCAGTGTGTATTTATTCAGTAAGATACCCAATGAAGTGAACTGGTCCTGGGCATTGCGTATCGTATTGCTGGCAATTATAGCGGCGGCGATCGGAACGTTGATACCGGCAATCGTCGCGGCGAGAACAAAACCGGTCGAAATTCTGCGATACGAATAGCCCGGACCGAATAGAAATTTTCGGGAATCCGTGTAACGGGATTATGTATAAAATTATTCTCGCAACCAGGTATTTATTGAAACGCCGAATCACGTATTTCGCGGTGCTGGCGGTTGCGCTCTGTGTTTTTATCGTTGTCGTGGTTATGACCGTAATGGCGGGGCTTGTCAATGAATTCAAAGACAAGAATCATCGCTTCGCGGGCGACTGCGTCGTCGGGACCGAATCATTGGTAGGTTTCGCTTATTACGAAGATTTTGTGAAGCTGGCCGAACAGCAGGATTTTGTCGAGGCCGTTTCGCCGGCGATAAAAAGCTTCGCATTGAAAAGGCGCAAAGGCTCAGAGCAGGACGATGTCGTCGAAATCATGGGTATCGATCCGGTCAGGCATAGCCGGGCGACCGGCTTCGGTGATTCCCTGTATTACCATAAGAATGATGTATCCAAAACATTCGAGATTGTAAACGATTCGAACCTGGTCGGATGCGTATTGGGTGACTTTCTGCTCTCTCAAGACACCGATAGCCGATTTCTTAGTGAAACCAGCCTTCCCCGGATAGCCTACTCAATAAGCTGCTTCCCTTTGACTGCAAGGGGCGCCCTGGCCCAGGCGGGCACGGACATGGTTAATACAAAAACGTTCTACTACAGCGACCAATCAAGCACCGGCCTGCCGCGCATTGACGGCTCGGTGGTTTATTTACCGCTCGAGCAGGCTCAACTACTTTGCGGGATGGCAGGCACCAACAAAAGGGCTTCCCGGCTGCACATACGGTTCAAGCCGGGTGTCAAAATCCAAACCGGGTGCAAGAAAATACGGTCATTATGGCAGAAATTCAGACAGGACAAGGCCGGCCAAACACTGGCATATTCATTAGATACCGTCACCGTCCAAAGCTGGAAACAATACAGACGCTCGTCCATCGCTCCAATGGAAAACGAGCAGACGGAGATGAGCGTTATGTTCGGCTTCGTGGGAATTACAACGGTCTTTATCGTTTTGGTTGTTTTTTATATGATTATCAGCCATAAGAGTAAAGATATCGGGATACTCAAGAGCATCGGCGTCTCGAACGTCGATATTATCGAATTATTTTCAGGATATGCCTTCATGGTGGGAATACTCGGATCAGGCATCGGTCTATTGGCCGGCTGGGTCTTCCTGCTGAAAATAAACCGGATAGAAGACTGGCTTTTTAGACATTTTGGATTTCAACTTTGGGACAGGACAATTTATGCTATAGGCGATATTCCGAATAAAGTTGAGTTTAGGATTTTAGCGACCATTGTCGTTTCGGCGATAATTGCATGTCTTATCGGCGCACTGATACCGAGCGTGCAGGCCGCAAGACAAAAACCAGTGGAGACTTTGCAGGTGGGCCAATTATAATTGATTATGAGTAAAGACGATTTCATACTAAAAGCACAAGGACTTCATAAATCTTATCGGATGGGCGCTACTGAAGTCCGGGTTCTCAAAGGTGTAAATTTAGACGTCAAAAAGGGCGAATTTGTAGCAATAATCGGTGCCTCCGGCAGCGGCAAAAGTACGCTTTTGCACATATTAGGTGCACTTGATAAGCCGACAAAAGGCGTTGTTACATTTGAAAAACGAGACTTGAGCCGGTTCAGGGCCGGCGAATTGAACAGGTTCCGCAATAGAATGGTAGGATTTGTTTTTCAGTTCTACCATCTATTGGACGAATTAAGTGTGCTGGAGAATGTTTTTCTGCCGGCAATGACGGGCAGAAGCATTGCAGGCTGGCTTGTGTGTCGAAGACAGGCAAAAAGCCGGGCGAAGGAACTGCTGGCCCAACTGGGCCTGGCTGAAAGAGCCAAACACAAGCCCTATCAGCTCTCCGGCGGGGAAAGGCAGGGA
>Ga0207752_1001156_pt1 | contig 12260 bp, 13 predicted proteins | sample Pon2CUnioCityCA_6_FD_187272 | JGI IMG/M metagenome (GOLD analysis project Ga0207752, IMG submission 187272) | Marine sediment microbial community from Union City, CA, USA - Pond 2C Sediment 2 (SPAdes) | ecosystem: Environmental > Aquatic > Marine > Intertidal zone > Salt pond sediment ... | reverse complement strand
GTTGTCCAGTCAGTCTCCGTTAGCGGCGAGGACGAATCCCTCCCCACCGTCGTTGGCGGGGATGGTGTCGTGGGGAGCTTCAGCGTCAGTGACGAGCAGTCCATGCTGGCCTATCTCCGAGCCGATATGAAGGAGCCGGCCGAGGTCTGGACGTGTCAGCTGCCCGACGGTGAGCCCACCAAGCGGTCCCACGTCAACGAGGCCCTGCTCCACGGGATCGATCTGGGCGAGGTTGAGGAGGTCTGGTTCAAGGGCGCCGACGGCCACGAGTTGCAGGGCTGGATCCTCACACCCCCGGGCTTCGACCCCTCGCAAATCTACCCCACGATCGTGGAGATCCACGGCGGGCCCCGCACGCAGTACGGTCACTTATTCATGCACGAGTTCTATGTTCTGGCCGCCCAGGGCTACGTCGTCACTTTCTCCAATCCGCGGGGCAGTCGGGGCTACGGAGAGGAGCACGCCAGAGCGATCTGGAACAACTGGGGCAGCGTCGACTACGCCGACCTGATGGCCTGGGCTGACTTCGTGGCGGAGAAATCGTACGTCGACCCCGCCCGCCTGGGGGTTACTGGCGGGAGCTACGGCGGCTACATGACCAACTGGATCATCGGGCACACCGACCGCTTCCGAGCCGCCGTCACCCAGCGGAGCGTGAGCAACCTGACCAGCATGTACGGCTCCAGCGACTTCAACTGGTCTTTCCAGCAGGAGTTCGGCGATCAGCCGCCGTGGGAAGCCTTCGAGAGCTACTGGCAACAGTCGCCGATCAGCCACATTGGGAATGCCACGACGCCCACCCTCGTTATCCACAGTGAGAACGACCTTCGCTGCCCCATCGAGCAGGGAGAGCAGATCTTCGTGGCGCTGAAAAAGCTGGGCATCGACACGGAGATGATCCGCTTCCCGGACGAGCCCCACGGCCTCTCCCGTGGCGGTCGAACCGACCGGCGGATCGAACGGCTGGAGCACATCCTGCGCTGGTTCGAACGGTACTTGAAGAAGGACGAGGCGTAGAGCAATGCCATCGATCAGGCAAGTGATGCTCATCCTGCTGCCCGTCGTCCTCCTCGCCACCACGTATCTCGCGTTTCAGACCTTCGTTGCTGCCTTCGGCCTGAAACTGGGCTACCTCGCCGGGTTCCTCTTCTACTGGATTGTCTGGTGCTTCCTCCCCACCTGGTGGCTCCTGGGAACGGATCAACTGCTCCAGTTGTTCCGCGACGTACCCGACCGCCTGGGCCGGCCCGCCTGGCTCGGCGGCCTCTGCCTGACGATCCCCCTCGGCCTCGGCTACGGCTACGCCTTCCCCCGGGCGATCCGTCAGGCGGATCTGACCATCATCGTCATGTCCGTGGTCATCTCGTTCGTCAACGGCGTGACGGAGGAGCTCTTGTGGCGCGGGGCCTACGTGTCGCTCTTCCCCAACAGCTGGTTCCTGACCACCGTCTACCCGGCCCTCGGCTTCGCGATCTGGCACTTCGCTCCCCAGTCGGTGGTCCCTAACCCAGCCCCGGGGGGAGCCGTGTCCCTCGTCGTCGTGGCCGGCCTCGTCGGCGCGATGTGGGCCTGGGTCGCCAATCAGACGGGCTCGATCCTCTGGGTAACGGTGTCGCACATCCTATTCGACTTCTCGGGCCTTGGCGCCCGCATCTACTTCAGATAACGTCGGGTGAACGATCGTCCTCTGGTCAGCCTTGCAGGCCCTGGGAGAAACCGTCGGTGAACACGAAGAGCCATAAAGTCGATGATGGGAGCCGTAATGGAGCATTTCCGCGTCTGGAGACGGAACGGCTCATCCTGCGGCAGATCACGTCGCGGGATACCGCCGCCGTCTTCCGCCTCTTTTCGAATCGGAAGGTCGCCAGGTACCTCGATTTCCCGGTTCTCGAGACGATGGACCAGGCACGCGAGATCGTCGACTGGTGCGACGCGATCTGGCAGGACGGATCAGGGATGCGCTGGGGGATAACGAAGAAAGGCGACCGGGAGCTCATCGGCACGTGCGGATTCCACAACTGGGCTCGGAGGAATTACCGGGCAGATATCGGCTACGATCTCTTGCCCGCATACTGGGGCAGGGGATTGATGCGAGAGGCCGTGACGAGAGTAATCCGCTACGGTACCGACCAGATGGCGCTCCACCGGGTACAGGCGATGGTCCATCCGGAGAACGTGCGCTCTCAGGGACTGCTGGAGCGGCTCGGGTTCACCCGGGAAGGGATGCTGCGCGAGTGGCGCTTCTACAGGGGGGAGTTCTGGGACGAAATCTGCTACTCGCTTCTCGAAGACGAGTGCGATTCGAGCGCCACGCGATCCTCGCCTGCGCCAGCTGGCTTGGGCTGATCGTCTTCCCGCTCGTCTGGCTGGCCAGGCTCGGCACAGGGTTCGCCGTGGCCTACGCCCTCGCCCACGTGGCGTACACCCTCGTCTTCTGGCTGACGATCTGCCCCGCCTGCGCGATCCGCGACATCTGTCCCGGGGGGAGGTTGCACCATCCGGTTCGAAACGGGGAATAGGAGAAAACGACTCGAATCTATGGTACAATAGGACAGTAGCGCCACTGCATGCCGGGCGAGCGTACGTCAAACGTGCCCCGCAAACTGAGTGGAATCCATCTCGGAGGTAGAAGAACGATGCATCAGCGCAGACCGACGTTCTGGGGTATCATCCTCAAGACCATTATCGCCCACACCGTAACCTACTTCTTCGTGGGCCTCCTCGCCTTCACCGTCTTCGACTACACCGCCCGGTTCGCCGACCCGGGCCTGAGCTCCCTTATGCGCCAGACCAACCACCCGCTGGTCGCGGCCGGCCCCCTCTTCCAGCCCATCCGCGGTTTTCTCTTCGGCATCGTCTTCTATCTGCTCCGCGATAGGCTATTCCGCAGGGAGGACGGGTGGATGGTGGCGTGGATTATGCTCGTCTTCGTGGGCATTCTTTCGACCTTCGGCCCGACACCGGGGTCGATCGAGGGGCTCATCTACACCACGCTGCCCGTCCGCGGACAACTGGCCGGCCTCAGCGAGGTGCTGGTCCAATCCTTTCTCCTCTCCATCATCACCTACTACTGGGTTCGACATGCCGACTCGAGGTGGCTCAACTGGGGGCTGGGAATCCTGTTCTTCATCGTCCTCCTCCTGCCGGCCCTAGGACTGCTGCTGAGCCAGGCCGTAATCTGAGATTCTGGGCCGAGCTGGACCGGCCTGAATGGCAATGGGGTACCGAAAAGTCACCTTCTATTTCTACAGCGGCACCGGGAACTTCCGCCGGGTGGCGGTCCTGATGGGTGAATTCGTCAGGGATCTTGTTCGGAGAGAGAAATGGAACCTAAGAACTTGATTACTCAGATGGAGAACAGCGCGCAGGCAATACGCACGCTCGCAGAAGGCGTCCGGGATGACGAGGCAAGATGGAACCCTGAGCCCGACGCCTGGTCGATTCTGGACGTGATCAACCATCTAACGTATGAGGAGACACACGATTTCCGGGACCGGCTCGACCTGGTGCTCCACCGTCCGCAGGAGCACTGGCCCAGGATGGACCCCGCCCGCGGCGTCAGGGATCGCAGCCGCCAGCGGGAGTTGGGACAGGCCCTGGAGATGTTCCTAGCGAGGCGGGAGGAGTCCCGGGCCTGGTTGAAGACGTTAGAGGCGTCTGAATGGAATACCGAGCACGAAGCGCCCTTTGGTCAGATCAAAGCAGGCGATGTCCTGGCCGCCTGGGCGGCACACGACCTGCTCCACCTGCGCCAGCTGATCGAGCTGCGCATCAGCTCCTGGTCCGTCAGGCCGAGCCCTATGGCGTGAGGTATGCCGGGCCATGGGAATAGACCATCCGTCTGCCAAAGAATCAGACGGAGGAGGACAGACTCATGGAGAAGCGGACGACCTTCAACGCACACGAGGGCCAGGTGCTAGACCTACTATTCGCGCGAGAAAGCCGCAGCATGATCTCCGCCGGGATCGACAACCTGGTAAAGGTGTGGACGGTCGGCGATTGGCAGATCAACGCCACGCTCCAGGGCCACGAAAAGAGCGTCAACGCCATCGCCCTGTCCCCCGATGGTAGCACGCTGGTCAGTGGCTCGAGCGATGCAACGGTGAAGCTCTGGTCGCTCCCCAAGCGGGAGGTGCGCCAGACCCTGCGCGACCGGAAGAAAGCGGTCTCGTCGGTGACCGTCTCGGACGACGGGAGCTGGGTCGCGGCCGGCTGGTACGGAGGCCAAGCCGTGGTGTGGACCATGGACGGAGAGAAGATCGTCGGCGTCAGGGCCAGCGGGAAGAACCTCTCGACGGTCGCCATCTCCCCGAACGGAGAATTACTGGCGACCGGTGGATTGGGCGGAGACGTCAAGGTCTGGGAGATTCCCTCCGGGGGCCTGCGCCAGACGCTGTCGGGACACGAGACGGCCGTCAACACCCTCCACTTCATGCGACGCGGGAACCGGCTTATCTCGCTCGGATACGAGGGCACGATACGGCTCTGGGACACTGAGACCTGGGAGGAAGAGCGGGTCGTCGAGCTGGAAGACCCACCCGCCAGGCGATTCATCCTCTCAGCGGATGAGGTGAGAGGCGCCCTGAGCCTCGAGGGACGGGTTCAGATCTGGGATACGGCCTCGTGGGATCCTGTGGACGAGCTGACCGTGGGGACGAAGGCCGTAGGGAGCATGGCCTTCTCCCCCGATCGCGCCTGGTTCGCAGCCGGCGGGGCCGATGGCAAGGTTCGGGTCTGGGAATCGGTCTAGGCAGTTCGCCTTGAGCGCCACTCCATACCCAGGGAGAAGCTGTAAAGGCGGAGGCCCGCAGATGCTGACTTCCTGCGGGCCCCCGATCCAACCTGCACCGAACTGCGCGTCCTGATTATTCCGCTTCCTCTATTCCCTCGAAGAACTCAGGACGCTCCTCCATCATCTTCTCGCGGAAGGGTCCAAACACGCTCGGGGCGTGAGGATAGATCAACTCCAGCATTCGGACGCCGACCTCGCGGATCTCCCACTGCGCCGGACCCGAGATGCGGATGCGGAAGAAGTGAAGCAACTCGCGAAAGTTCATTGTCACAATAATCTGAGTGGCGGCGGCGTTCGGCAGCACGAAGCGGGCGTCCTCCTTCCGGACACCCAGCTCCCGAAGGGCCCGGTAAGCCCCCTTCACCTTGTCGGCGAAGTCGATCCACTCCGCCATCGCCTCCTCGCTCTCCAGCACGTCCAGCGGGAGGACCCAATCCGGCTCGGCCATGTCGACGTACCGCTGGGACTCTTGACTGTATGAAGCCAGCCGGTGGCGCACCAGCTGGTGAGAGCACGCGCGGCTGATGCCGCTGATCTCGAACGTCGCGCTGGCGTGCTCGATAATGCTTTCGTGCCCTTCCTCAACCCGGGCCCGGACGAACTTCCCGGGTTCCCCCCGGCCCTCACTCTGATAACAGATCCGGCCGGCGTGCTCCAGCAACGCTACCGGGGTGCCGTTGTCTCTGAGATAGCGCGTCAATGCAATGAGTTCGACGTTCATAGGTAACCTCCCGTGGACCATAAAGTAATTGTCTTGACTATGGGCGACAAACGACGTCGCCGGCCAGCTCGCGGGCGCCAGCGTCCCGATAGCCAACCGCCTCGACCAGGGATGTGGTGAACCCGTCCCGCGCGTCGACGATCACCAGGGGATGCCTGCCGGAGCGGATGATCCACCTCGTGCAGGCCCCCAGGACCGACTGGCCGAAGCCCCTCTCCCGGGCGGGCGGCGTCGCCTGGACGGTAACCCCCGCGAAGTGGGGCGAAAGCCACGTCACGCCCGCCTCCGCGACGGTCTCCTCCTGGGCCCGGATCACAAACCGGGGACGATCCTCGATCCCCTCCTCGGCCACGACCAGGACGTTGACCTGGTATTCGAAACGGGCCAGGTCGACCTCGTAGACCCGGTTGATCTTCAGATCCTGCATCTCCACCACTTCGGCCGCGGCCTCCTGCAGATCCAGCGTGGTAATCAGATAGTAGGGCCGTCCCGGCGTCAGGGCCTCCCGCAGCAACTCAACCGCTACGCTTCCGCGCGGCGTTCGCAGCACGACGGTGGGTTGGAACAATCGTTGTGCCGTCTGGCAGACGGCGACGAAACCGTCTGTGCGGCCCTCCTCATCCTCGTGGACGGTGAGCTCGGTCCGCTTCGGGTCGTGGTAGAACGCATAATACGCGTACAGCGCGTCAGCCGGCGCCGACAGGCTGAGCAGAGAGCGGATCTTCAGCCGCTTGTCATCGAGTCCGGCCCGCGCCGCAAGTTCACTCGTCACCCTTCGCCTCCGCCTGCCAATTCTTGAAAATCGGGAGCAGCGCATGGCGCCAGGGAACGGTAACCTCGACCGGCGGGCCCGTCACCGACGTCATCAGCTCCCGCGCCGTGACCCAATAGTCCAGGTTGCTCACCCGCGTCCCCCGCTGCACCTCCTCCACGGACACCTGAAGCGCCACAGTCAGGGTCTCCCAGGGCGCCAGGCTCTCAGCGGACCAAGTCACTTCTCTCCCCATCTCGGTGTAAGGGCTGCTGGCCCAGAGCAGCGTCGTGCTTGGTGGGAGCGCATCCGTGAGCACGATCTCCGTCAGCGTGTAGGCCGCGGTGTTCGTGACCGTAAGCGTGTAATCGAGCGCCCGGGCCGGAAGCCCCTCGGGAACGCGAACCTGCTTGGAGACTCGGGCCCTCGACAGCGTGCGCTCTACAGCAGCCCGAGCGTCCAGGACGCCCCAGCCGTAGACGTTGTTCGGCACCGCATCCGGGCCGTCACCGCCGCACCCCTCCACCGTCGTCCGGGGCCGCGCGCTGTGGGCGATGACCGCTTCCGTGGCTTCGACGTCCCCCCGGAGGTGCGGCGCAGCGGACCAGAGGAGGGCCGCCGCGCCCGCGACGTGGGGCCCGGCCATCGACGTCCCGCTGAGCTCCACGTATCCGGTGCCGGGAACGCTCGAGCGGATGCTGACCCCCGGCGCCGAGACGTCCGGCTTAAGCCGCCCCGAGCCGTCCACGGTCACCGGTCCACGGTTGCTGAAACCCGCGATGGCGTCGGCTCTGTCGGTCGCCCCTACCGAGAAGGCCGCGTCGTAGAGCGCCGGCGGATCCTCCACGCTGCTGCACCCCAGGTAGCCTTCGTTGCCGGCCGAGGCGACCACCATGATCCCCGCCGCACGCACGTTCTCGACCACCGTCTGGAGCGTCCCCCAGTCGCACGCCTCGTACGGGGGGCAGGTCCAGGAGTTGTTGATCACGTCGGGGGCCAGGCCGGGCTCTCCGTCCTGGAGTGGATCCCCTCCCACAGGATAGGGCGCCAGAAAGAACTCGAAACACTCGGCGTACGTTGCCGGGGTACCGACCCCCTCCTCCATATTCCGGCAGCCGATCCATTCCGCGCCGGGCGCCACTCCAATCTGGTTCCCGCTCCCATCGTCACCGACGATGGTGCCCATGGTGTGGGTGCCGTGTCCCTGATCGTCACAGGGCGCATCCAGGTCGAAGCCGCAGGGATTAGCGGCGCTGGTATCGGAGATCTCCTCGTGGATCGCATCGTGCCAGTTGTAGTCGTGGCTCACCGTGCCGCCGTCGCTGCCGCGGTACTGATCGACCAGGGCCGGATGGTCCCAATCGTATCCCGTGTCCTGCCCGGCTACGACGATACCCTCCCCCGAGTACCCCAGGGCCCAGACGTCCTCGGCCCCCACCTGTGCCACGTTCCACTCGACGCCAACCGCCGCCTGCGGGGCCAACCCCTCCGGAACCGGCTCCGGGAACCGCTGGCGCACCCGCGAATTGGCGGCGATACGGGCGACCTCCGGCCGCTCCGCCAGACGGGTCAGCAGCTCGCGATCTCCCCTCAGGGCGATCATATTGGCCACGTAGAACGACCGATAGTCCACCCCCTGGCGATCCAGTGCCCGTCGCAAGCCCGCCTGGGAACGGACCGCCGTCTGCCGCAGCCTGTCGTACACGGCGCGCCGGCGCGCCTCCGGGTCAGACAGCTCCCTCGCCCCACTCAGATCTGCCTGCTCCCTCAGGACGACCAGCACGTCTGTCTCGACGCCGCTCACCGTCGCCGCCAGTACCTCGGGCGCGATCTTCGCGCTCTGACCGGGAGACTGAGCTCGGAGAGACCCGAACGTCGTGAGGATCAGCAGCGCTGTCAGCGTCACGACCAGTCCTAATCGAAAGGGGGAATGCTCGTCCATAAGGCGCGATTATAACAGAAACGATCGCTTGACAAAAGCTGATGCCCGTATAATAATTTGCCCGGCTTCGTTTGCGGCACAAGTGAGGGAGGGAACATGGCAGACCTATTGGAAGTGACAGATTCGACGTTTGAGACGGACGTTCTACAGGCAGATGAGCCGATACTGGTCGATTTTTGGGCCGAGTGGTGCGGGCCGTGCAAGATGGTGGCCCCCGTCGTTGAGGAGATCGCGGCAGAGTACAGTGAGCAGCTTCAGGTAGCCAAGATGGACGTGGACAGCAACCGGAACACGCCAGCCCAGTACGGCATCCAGGGCATCCCGACCTTGATCCTGTTCAAGGATGGAGAGGAGGCCGCGCGCATCGTCGGGTTCCGCCCGAAGGACGCCATGGTAGAGGAGCTGTTGCCTCACCTCTAACTTGACTTCGTATTACCTTCGTGGTATAGTCTGAACACAATTTGAGATCGAACGACTGCGAACGGGAATAGTAAGCATCGGCGTTAGGTTCAGAGAGTCGGGTACTCGGCATGTGTCGAGGGTGTGAGCCCGATACCAGCTTCGATGTCGAATGGGCCCGGGAGTCGCCCGCCGAAACGAAACGCTTCAGGAGCGGAGTAGGCAGGGCCGGAGACGCCACCGTTATCACGGCCGAAGGTATCGTCCAGACGGAGTTCCAGGACCGTACCTGCTAGAGAGTGAGGCTGGCTTTTCACACCCAACGCGCCATCACGGCGCGTTTTTTGTTTCCGGGATGCGAAGAGCCGCCTAACCAGGGTGGCACCACGGGTGTCCGAAATCGAACGCTCGCCCCTGACCGGGGCGGGCGTTTTCTGTTTCGCGGGACAGGTGTTTTTTGGACATAGCCCTTGCCTGTTCCACCCACTGAAGGAAGTGATGAGAATGGATAAGACAGAGATAGAGAAAGAGAAGAGACGAATACTGACCGGAGATCGACCGACGGGGAGGCTCCACCTGGGCCACTACGTCGGCAGCTTGAAGAACCGTGTAAGACTCCAGCACGAGTACGAGAGCTTCTTCATCATCGCTGACCTCCACGTGCTCACCACGCGCCCGGAGAAACGCCACATCGCGGAGATCCACCAGCACGTACGGGAGATCGTGTTCGACTACCTGGCCGTCGGCATCGACCCCAAGGAGAGCACCATCTTCGTCCAGTCTGCTATTCCCGGTACGTACCAGCTCAACCTTTTCTTCGAGATGCTGGTCAGCGTCCCACGGCTGGAGCGCGTGCCCAGCATCAAGGAGATGGCCGCAAACGCCCACCTGGAGTCCCTGCCCCTCGGCCTGCTCGGGTACCCCGTCCTCCAGGCGGCCGACATCCTGCTCCCCCGGGCTCACCTGGTCCCCGTCTCCCGGGACAACGAGGCCCACGTCGAGGTGACCCGCGAGATCGCGCGGAGGTTCAACCGTTTCTATGGGGAGGTCTTCCCCGAGCCGCAGGCCCTCCTCGGCGATATGCTCGTGGGCACCGACGGCGAGGCAAAGGCGAGCAAGTCGCGCGGCAACGTCATCTATCTGTCTGACGATCCCGAGACAGTGAAGGAGAAGGTGTTCACCATGTACACCGATCCTCGACGGGTTCGCCCCGACATCCCGGGGCGGGTCGAGGGAAACCCCGTATTCATCTACCACGACGCTTTCAACGACAACGAGGAGGAGGTGGAAGAACTGAAGGAACGGTATCGCAAGGGGAAAGTGGGCGACGTGGAGGTCAAGAGAAAGCTGGCTCGCGCCATCAACCGCTTCCTCGATCCCATCCGCGAGCGCCGCGAGCGTTACGCAGCGCAGCCGGGGCTGGTCGCGGAGATTCTCAGCAGCGGTAACCGGCGCATGCGCGAGGAATCGGAGAAGACCATGGCCCTGGTCCACGAGGCGATGGGTCTCGCCGACTTCGATGCACTACCACGTTCCGGGGGAGGGTTGCTCTCCCCGGGTTTGATCTACTGCTGAAGGAGGGGCTAATATGTACGTCACCAGAGTGCAAATCAACGGTGAGAACTTCCCCACCAAGCGCTACTACCCGTTCAATCTTCCTGTTCTCAGAAAGACCTCGGAACTCAGGTTCAGGGAGCCTATCGTCCTCTTTGTGGGCGAGAATGGATCGGGAAAGTCAACCCTACTGGAAGCCATCACCAAGAAATGCGGCATCCACATATGGGACAAGCCCAAGCGACACCTGGCCCACGAGAACCCCTACGAGGGACGCCTGAAGGACTACATCGACGTGACCTGGGCAAATGGCCATGTGCCCGGCTCCCTCTTCAGAGCCGAGACCTTCCAAGACATGGCCGACTTCCTAGACGATCTAGCCCTCTGTGATCCGGGCCGTCTGAAGTATCACGGAGGTCGACTGCTCAACGTGCTGTCGCACGGGGAGGGGATCCTCAGCTACTTCAGTGGTCGTTTCCGCGTTAAGGGGCTGTATCTCCTCGACGAGCCCGAGGCCGCCCTCTCGCCGGCCAGTCAGGTGAGATTCGTCAAGCTGCTGCAGGAGCTGGAGGCGGAGGACCATGCTCAGTTCATTATGGCTACTCATTCCCCCATTCTGCTGGCCTATCCGGGAGCACAGATCTTTAGCTTCGACTCACAACGTATCACGGAGGTTACGTACGAAGAGACAACCCACTACAAGATATATGAGCAGTTCTTTGCGGACAGGACCGTCTTCCTGGAACCAGATCCGAGTAAGAATAGATAAGGAGAGACAGAGATGACCCAGTATAAGTACTTCCTAGAAGAAGCGGATATGCCCACGCATTGGTACAACGTCCTTCCTGACATGGAGACGCCCCCGCCTCCGTACCGACATCCGGTCACGCTCGATCTCATGCAGCCGGACGATCTTGCGCCGGTCTTCCCGCAGACGTTGATCGAGCAGGAGATGAGCCCTGAGCGGTGGATCGAGATCCCGGATGAGGTGCAGGACGTGCTCAAGATGTGGCGGCCCTCGCCCCTCTATCGCGCCGCCCGCTGGGAGAAGGCGCTCGACACGCCGGCCAGGATCTACTTCAAATGGGAGGGGGTTAGCCCTCCGGGCAGTCACAAGCCGAACACCGCCATCGCTCAATGCTATTACGCCAAGCAGGAAGGACTGGAGGGCCTGGCTACCGAGACCGGGGCCGGTCAGTGGGGCAGCGCCCTATCCTTCGCCACTCAGCTCTTCGATATGGAGTGCAAGGTCTTCATGGTCACCATCAGCTACCACCAGAAGCCCTACCGGCGCGTCATGATGGAGACCTGGGGTGGCGACGTCGTACCCAGTCCCAGCTCCGAGACCAACGCCGGGCGGAGGATCCTGGAGGTCGACCCCGAAACGTCCGGCAGCCTGGGCATCGCCATCAGCGAGGCCATCGAGTACGCTGTCACCCACGAGGGGTGGAAGTACTCCCTGGGCAGCGTGGTGAACTTCGTCCTCCTCCACCAAACCGTGGTGGGCATGGAGGCTCGCAAGCAGATGGAGATGGCAGAGGACTACCCGGACATCCTCATCGGCTGCGTCGGCGGCGGTAGCAACTTCGGCGGTCTCTTCTTGCCCTTCATCAAGGACAAACTGGATGGCAGCCGCCCCGATATGCGGGTCATCAACGTGGAATCCACCGCCTGTCCCAGCCTGACCCGGGGACTCTACGCCTACGACTGGGGCGACACGGCGAAGACCGGTCCAGTGGCGAAGATGCACACCGTCGGACACGACTTCATTCCGGCTCCCGTCCACGCCGGTGGGCTGCGCTATCACGGCATGGCCCCCATCATCTGCCGCCTCATGGAGGATGGATTCGTCGAGGCAGTCGCCTACCACCAGAACGAGATCCTCGAGGTCGCTCACAGCTTCGCGCAGGCTGAGGGCTTCATCGTGGCCCCCGAGACGGCTCACGCCCTCAAAGCCACCTATGACCAGGCCATGGCGTGCAGGGAATCGGGCGAATCGAAGGTCATCCTTTTCAACTGCAGCGGTCACGGCCACTTCGACCTGGGCGCTTACGATGCGTACCATCGCGAGGATTTGCCCGACTTCGAGCTGAGCGAGGGG
>Ga0207752_1001155_pt1 | contig 12264 bp, 8 predicted proteins | sample Pon2CUnioCityCA_6_FD_187272 | JGI IMG/M metagenome (GOLD analysis project Ga0207752, IMG submission 187272) | Marine sediment microbial community from Union City, CA, USA - Pond 2C Sediment 2 (SPAdes) | ecosystem: Environmental > Aquatic > Marine > Intertidal zone > Salt pond sediment ... | reverse complement strand
ATCATCTCAGTATGATAGCCCCCCGCCAGGTCAGACAGGGCGGGCATGATGCACTGCACATCGACGATCACCGCCTCGACGGCGCCGGTGATGACGGCCAACTCCTGCTGGAGGAAATTGCCGGCCATGGGAATGCCGTGGCGCATCAGGATCTCGTTGCCGGTGCAACACATCCCGACGACGTTGATGCCCGTAGCGCCCTTCTCCTGCGCCAGAGCCACCAACTCCGGATCCTGTGCCGCGGCGACGATCATCTCGGAGAGCGTCGGCTCGTGGCCGTGGGCAACGATATTGACCTGATCCTCCTTGAGGACGCCCAGGTTCGCCGTGCCCTTGACTGGTTCCGGCGTGCCAAAGAGAACGTCGGAGAGCTCGGTGGCGATCATCGAGCCACCCCATCCATCGCTGATTGACGTGCGCAAGCCGTGCAGGATGATATTGACGTAGTCGTGGTCGACCCCAATGTGGGTGCGGTGCATACACTCCACGATCTCTCGGTCAATGCCCCGCGGATCGACGCCCAGTTCCTGCCACACTGCCACCCGACCCTCGGGCGCGCGGCGCGTGAAGCGGATCGGCCCCGCCTGATTGCCGAACTCGTGGTGGACGGCGTGGGCTAGATCCAGCGCGACTGCCTCTTTGTCGCGTCCGTCGGTCTCGATGCCGTATTCCGCAGCGAGCGCCTTCAACTTGGCCTCGTCCTTGATCTCATAACCGCCGCTCTTTCCCTGGGCGGTGAGGAGAAACGTGTGGGCAATATCTCGCCCGTGGTCAGAGTGGGCTGCGGCCCCGGCGGCGATTGCCCTCAGCAGCCCACGAGCCACGAGAGTATCGGCCGTCGCTCCGCAGACCCCTTTCTGAGGGCCGGTGTCGTCGAATGGATCGATGCGGCAAGGTCCCATGTTGCAGTGACGGCAACAGAGTCCCAACTCGCCATAGCCACACTGCGGCAACTGGGCCTCCAAGCGATCCCAGACAGTCTCGATGTTCTGCTTCCCGGCGATGCGCAACATAGACTGAGACGCCGGATCGAGCGAACGTTGAACTGCAAGGTCTTTCACTTCAGCCATCATCCTTCCTCCATGCCTGCTTGACTAACTGCCTGTCCCAAATTCCGCCAGGCCTCGACGTTGGTGGGCATACGGATCGTCTCTGGCTCGATCTCACCGGCGGCCACGGAGACAGTCTGCGCCAGGTTCGTCCGGGCTGCTTTCACCAGATCGTTGACGTCGCCAAACACCAGAGCGCCGACCTTGCACGCTTCTACGCAGGCCGGTATGTCGCCTTGGCGCTGGCGCTCAATGCAGTGGTCACACTTGATCGCTACGGCTTTGTCCAATCTCGCCTTGTAGGATGGGTAGAACGTGATCACGTCGAAGGGGCAAACCATCGCGCACATCGCGCAGGTGATGCATTTGTCGCCATCCACGACCACCATGTCCATATCCTTGTCGCGGCTGATGGCCCCGGTGGGACAGACGGCCATACAGGGTGCCGGGTCACAGTGGCGGCACTTGTTGGGGAACGACGTGTCCAGGTAGATCCCCGGGGCGACGAGGACGCGGGGGCGTGGTTTGCGGTCTTCGGCGATCGCTTGGTAGAGGTTCTTACTCTGCGAGTGTTCCACAGCACAGGCGATTTGGCACTGTTTGCAGCCAATGCATCGCTCGGGATTCACAAACACTGTCTTCATACCGTTCACTCCCTTTACACTCTGCCGACCCGCAGCTGGAGAAGCTCAGACAACTCCATCAACCTTTCGCTGCGAGAGAAAATGGATCCTGAAGGTCACGTTACGCTCGTTTGAGACCCACCTCCTTCTGGCTCCTGACGCGCTCCGTAGCCAGGGCAAAGCGTCCTGTGGGGAGTACTCGGCCATTCTATTGCCCGACTGTGTCCCGTCCGGTCGCGTCGTTCCCTCCGGTCGAGCGGGCCATTGCCCATCCCTCTTGAGTATCAATTGTATACCCCCTTTGCTTTATTTTCAAGGAGTGCCGGTGTCACTGGAACCTGATGAACGTCATCGATGGGACGAGGATCGGTCACGATAGGTGTCTTCATCCCTCCCGCGCTACAGCCGGAGCAGTTTCCCCGGTTGTTTTTCTTCTCCTCTGGATGTGGTATAATCCGCTCGCGTTCGAGCTTCCGGAGGTGATCGTGTCACTCCTGCGAGACTTCCTTCAATTGATCAGCACCCAACCTGGCGCCCTGATCTACTACCTTGTCACGCTGTTTGCAATCCAGCTGATTGTAGGTGTGGCGATTGGGCACTGGCAGCGCCAGCGTGATGAAGCCTCTGTCCGGCTGCTGGTCATGGGCGCCGGCCTCTTCCTGGCCCGTGCTGTACTGATGCTTGTAGCCATCCTCGATCGCGTCGGGCTGATCTCTTCGGATCTCGTGCTCCCGCCTCTGGAACGGTTTCTTCATCTCACCACTGTCGTCTTGACCGTTTGGGCTTTCCTGCCGATCTTGCAGCAGGTTCGGCGTCTGAGTACCGGAGTCCTGATCGTCACGGCCCTCGTCGCTGCAGGCACGTACGCGGCTTTCGCTGCCCTTTGGCCTGGGGCAGAAGCTGGCGGGACGACCTACAACGGGTACTGGCAGGAGAGAGTCTGGGAGGTATCGACCACGGCCGTTCTCGCGCTTGCTTTGGTTGGAAACACAGTCCGGCGCGAGGCTGAATGGGGATGGCTTGCTGGACTCCTGGCTTTGTGGCTCGCTGGTCACGGGCTACAGCTCGCTGCCCCTGTTGTAGACGCCAGTAGTCCTGGGTGGGTCCGGCTGGGGAATCTAGCTGCTCTGCCGCTTCTGGCCGGCCTCGTGTTCCGTCGGGCGCTAACATCGACCTCCTTCCTGGCGGACGAGAGCGAGGACAGCGGGGAGAGCACCCTGGGCGCCGTAGGCATCCTCAGGGCCGTGCAGCGCATCAGAGCCGATGGCACCAGCGTCGAATCTGCCCTCGAGTTCGCTGCCCCTTCCATTGCCCGAACAGTAGGCGCCGATATCGTGGCGGTGGGGCTTTCAGTCCCCGGCCCGGTCGATGTCGTTCGCATCGTCGCACTTCATCCTACAACCGGAGTCATGCTGGCGGGCCAGGAGCCGACTCTCATTGTATCCAAACACCCTTTGCTGGCGACAGCGTTTCAGAGCCGTCACCTCGAGCGATCCGTCGGAGAGCGGAAGATCTCCAGGACGGCTGGGCTCTACCGCCGTCTGGGGGTCGACGTGCCGGGGCCGCTGTTGGTTCAGCCTGTCATTGGCGAGGCAGAGATCCTGGGCGTGATACTGGTGGGGAATCCGGTTTCTGGGCGCGAATGGAGCAACCAGGATGAACAGATCCTGCAGGCAGTGGCCGCTGTGCTCGCCTCTGCTATCGCGGGGGGGCAGCAGGCAGAGGAGATGCTCCATCCGGACCTGGAGGAGGCCCGTGCGGAGACACAGCGCATGGCTGAGCGTGCCGAGCAACTGGAGGTCGAGCTTGAGCGACAGCGCCAGCGGACGGAGGAACTCTCCACGAAGCTGCGCTTGCGCGAGAAGGAGGCGAGCAAGGACACCAAAGCCTCGGCTGCCCTCACTTTCTGGAAAGAGGAAGTGCGTGAGCTGGCCGAGACTCGGGATGCACTGCAGGAGCAGCTGTCTCAGTGGCGAGAGAAAGCCCAGAAGCTCACCGAGGCAAAGGCGGACCTGGAAGAGCAGTTAAAGCGGATGGCTCCGACGATCGGTCAGTCCGATGATGGACGTTTCAGCGGCATCTTGGTGGGGAATGAGGAGGGACGGATCATCCTGGCGAGTCAGGCGATCCATCAGCTGCTGGGGCGCCCCCGGGCAGAGTTGATAGACATGCCTTTCGAGGCCCTCTTCGATGAGTCATTGTGGAAGAGCACAGTCAGGCAGTTGCTCGGTGAGAATGGGCGACCACATGAAGGTGTCACCCTTAGCCTTGACCTGGAGGAGCGGATAGCCCAGGCCGAGTTGATCCGCCTCCCAGAGAACGAGAGTTGGGCAGGCCGCATAGCGGCTGTGTTCTACATCGCAGAAGGGGCATCGGTTCAGAGTGAGATGGTGGCTTCACTCATCCAGGAATTGCGAACTCCGATGACGTCCATCACTGGCTACACAGATCTGCTTCTGGACGAAAGGATGGGCATTCTGGGTGAGTCTCAACACCAGTTCTTGCTACGGATCGAGGCCAACATTAGACGGATGGAAGCGCTGCTCAATGACCTTATCAAAGCTACCGACGTGGATACGGGGCAGATTGATCTCGTGCGGGAGCCAGTTGACCTGGGCGAAGTCGTGGAAGACGTCTTGGATTGTTTCTCTGCCCGGCTCAAGGAGAAGGAACTCGACGTTCGTACAGACGTGAAACAGGATTTGCCGCCTGTTTATGCCGATCGAGATAGCCTCCGTCAGGTCGTGCTCAATCTGATTTCAAACGCTGTTCTCGCGTCGAAGCCTGGAACAGGAGTTGAGGTCTGTGCGCGTGTAGAGGGCCGCCCGGACGAACTGGAGGGTCTGCCAGGTTATGTGCTCTTCTCCGTCACCGACACCGGAGGGGGGATCGCACCTGAGTACCAGCGGCACGTCTTCCAGCGTTTCTACCAGGCCAAGAATCCGCTCATTGAAGGGATGGGCGAGACCGGCGTGGGGCTCTCGGTCGCCAAAGCGCTCGTAGAGGCGAATGGAGGGCGTATCTGGGTGGAGAGTGAGATGGATGTTGGGAGCACCTTCAGCTTCCTTCTACCGCTTTCACCTCCGGAAGAACTTCAGGGCTTTGAGGCGGTCCGGGAAGCATCCGGGGCAGAGCGGTGAGTGATCGGCGCCCCTCCCGAGGAAGGACGGCAGGGGCTCTGAAGCAGCTGCTCCGCGCGCTCCTCGTCGCCGGCGTCAGCGTCGGGATGCTACTCGGTAGTTTCATGCTGAGTAAGCTCGAAGCACCCGACGAGGCCCAACCGTCCTCCCGGCAGATTACGTCAGAACCGACGATCACTCCTTTCTTGCCGACCTTCACGCCTCAGCCATCGCCGACCCTCGTCGCTACAGAGCCTGAACCAACCCGGGCACCGACAGAAGAGCCTGAACCAACCCGGACTACGACAGAAGAGGCGGAGGCTTCTCCGACTCCAGAGCCTACCTCCTCGCCAACCCCAGTTCCCACCCGAACACCCGCTCCTACACAGACACCGCATCCGGTGGCAAGCTGCACGACCCCTTCCGATTGGACCCGCTATACGGTTCGCAGAGGAGACACCCTCGTTGGATTGGCTCGGCAGTCGGACGTCAGCGAGGAGACCTTAAAGCGTGGCAACTGTCTCACCACGTCCGCACTTCGGACCGGTCAATCCATTTACGTTCCGCCGTCATTCACCGCCGTGCCCCTGCCAGTGCCCACCATCTGCGGCGCACCTGCAGATTGGGTATCATACAGGGTCCAGAGTGGCGATACCCTCTTCTCCCTCGCACGCCACTATGACGTAGATATCGAGACCCTTCAGAGGGCTAATTGCCTGCGTAGCCACGCCATCAGTGCTGGGGACACCCTCTACGTACCGACTGGCATGGCTGTTTCCACGGCCCCGCTCCTCCTCTCCCCTGAAGACGGAGCCAATTTCCCTGCAGGGCAGCGGGCCGTGGTACGTTGGACGTGGGAAGGCGACCTGGGCGAGCACGAACACTTCGACGTGCGGCTGTGGAAAGAGGGGGCACCCCATCACGGCATCGGATGGTCAAAGGAAGCGCATTACGCCGTGCACGGTGATCCAGGCGTGACTTATTATTGGTCGGTCGCCGTCATCTACGGAAAAGACGGCAAGATGCTGGAACAGCTTAGCCCGGAGACGCCACCCCGCGAGATCTCGTGGGGTGACCCTGAATAGACGCAGGCGTCTTCCATCCAAGAAGGCACTGAACCTCACGGAATGCATCCTCTCAGCCGATCGAGGTCTTTTTCCCCTCTTTTCACTGAAGTGACCACAGGCATACGATGAAGCCGTCTGTGAATCGATGGTGGAAAGGACTGGGGCTGATCGCGGTCTTGGCCCTGGTCACCATGACGGCTCGTTCTATTCTCACCCTGCCAGGTCTGATCCAGGCGGGTACCAGGAGCGTTCCTCCTACGTCCACGCCAACGCCATCTCCTAGTACGCCTGTGCTAAAACCGAGTCCTACGCCCAGCCCGTCCCTGTCTCCAACGCCAACCCTGGCTCCTACGCGCACACCCACGAAACCCCCCACGTCCACGATCACATCGACGCCCCCGACGCCCACAGCCACGCCGACCTACAGACCAACGCCCTATCCCGTTACGGATTCCGAAGGGATGCCCACGCCGCAGGCCTTCCCGCCGGGGATACCGACGCCGACGCCCGTCGTTATCACCCAAACGGACAGCATAAGTAAGACCTTGACGGCTCCCGACCCGCTACCATTGATCAGTCAACCCGAAAACGTGATTAACATTCTCCTACTTGGCTCCGATCAAAGAGACATCGAAAGGGTGGGGCGCACGGACACCATCGTCATCGCCACCATCTATCCTGGCATTCCCTCGGTCTCGCTATTGTCCATCCCGCGGGATTTCTACGCCTGGATGCCGGGGCACGGCTTCGGCAAGATCAATACCGCGTTCGGTCGCGGCGGGCCGCGGCTGCTGGAGGCAACGGTCAGGTACAATTTCGGGGTAGAAATCGACTACTACGCCCGCATCGGGTTCGATAGCTTCGTCAAGATTGTGGACACCTTGGGTGGCGTTATGGTAGCCGTCGAGTGTCCTATCCACGATACGTTTCTGAAGCAGGAGGTGCATCTTGAGCCGGGTGTCCGTCACCTAGATGGCACACGGGCGCTGCAGTACGCTCGCTCCCGTCACACCACTAGCGACTTCGATCGTCATCGCCGCCAGCAGCAGGTGTTGCGCGGACTCTACCGCCAGGCGTTGAACCTCGGGATCATCCCGAAGATCCCTTCCCTGTGGGGTGCCCTCAAGGAGAGCATCGTCACCGATCTGGACCTTCAGGGTCTGATCCGCCTGGGCGCTATCGGTACGCGGTTGAATACCCTCGACGTCAAGAGTCGCTTCGTGGGCGGCGGGGTTGTGGAGCCCTGGACCGGTCCAGGAGGGGCCTACGTACTGATCCCCGACGTCGAGGCTCTCGAGTCCCTGGTCAGCGAGGCACTGGCCCCGTCTCAGATTGGCGGGCAGCAGGAGCAGCGCCACGCCTTCCGCGTCGAGATTGTGGATGGAACACTGAACGAGAGCTGGGAGCAGGTCGCCGCAGAGCGGCTGCGCTGGGAAGGGTTCGAGGTGGTGGGCATTCGGCCCGCGGATGAGAGTCGCCCCCGCACCCAGATCGTCGATCTCAGGACGACGCCGGGCGGCTGGCCCCTGTCGAAACTGATGCGGCTTTACAGGCGAGGGAGCAGTGACGTGATCTCCCGTCCGACGGAGGGGAGCGACCTCGACTTCCAGGTCCTGCTGGGGGCCGACTACGACCCCTGTACCGCGGTCCGCGGTCGCTAGCGCCCTCTCAAGAGAGGGGCAGGCAAAGGCACTGTCCACGCACTGTCTAACGTGCCTGTCTTGCTGTTCCCACTAGATTCTCCTACCCCCGTAAGACGGCGATCTCCGCCCCCTTATCTTCGTGCGAGACCGCCGTTCACCGGCGGATTCAACTCTCGACCGGTGACTTCTTCTCGATTTAACTCCGGATGCCCTCGGGCGCGTGTCGTTCGTTCTCAGCTCCGCCTCCTCATTGCTCGGCTGCAGTGAGCGTGGTAGAATCTTGACTGGGTCTAACTTGGTTGAAGACTGCTGAATGCACCTTATCTTCGAGGAGAAGACGCGGCTCTTCGCTAGAGCGGCAATGATGATACGATGAAATCCTCTGCGAGTCGATGGTTGGAGGGATTGACGTTGGTGGTGGTCCTGGCGCTGGTCGCTGTGAGCGCTCACTCTTTCCTCGCCCTTCCGAGTCCGTCTCAGGCGGTCGCTACGGTCAGTCCCCCTACGTCGACGCCAAGCCCCGTCCTTGAGACTGCGACAATGACTCCAAGTGTCCCGCCCAGTCCCACACCGTTCCCGACTGCGACCGCGACCCCCACAGCCACTCCTACGAGCACACCCACCTCCACGCCGTCATTTACACCTGCGCCGACATCTACACCCATCCCGACCCACACGCCCACACCGTACCCGACCACGGTTTCCGAAAACATCTCGGCTCCGCTGACTTTCTTGCCCGGAACGCCGACACCGACCCCCGTCGTCGTGACGCGCACGAATGCTACGAGTATGACGTTGACCTCGCCCGAGCCACTGCCGCTGGTCAGTCAGCCTGGCAATGTCATCAACGTCCTTCTGCTGGGCTCTGACCAGGGAGACATCGGAAGGGTGGGGCGCACGGACACGATCGTCATCGCCTCTATCCACCCGGAAATTCCGGGGGTCTCGCTTCTATCGATCCCCCGTGATTTCTATGCCTGGATGCCAGGACGTGGCTTTGGCAAGATCAATACGGCGTTCAGCCAAGGGGGGCCCGCCCTGATGAAGGCCACGATCCGGCATAACTTTGGCGTGGAGATTGACTACTACGCTCGCGTCGGCTTCGATAGCTTTGTAAGGATCGTGGATGCCTTAGGGGGAGTCACCGTAGCCATCGAGTGTCCTCTTCACGACACCTTCCCTGATGCGACGTCGCCCTCCGGGCAGACGGATGTGGACTACGAGCCTGGCATCCACAAACTCGACGGCAAGCACGCGCTGTGGTACGCTCGATCGCGCTGGAGCACCAGCGATTTCGACCGTCACCGACGTCAGCAGCAGGTGCTGCGCAGTCTATACGACCAGGTTTTGAGCGTGGGGGTTATCCCCAAGATTCCCTCGCTGTGGGGAGCTCTGAAGGAGAGCGTTTCCACCGATCTGGATCTGCCGGGAATGGTCCGCCTCGGGGCGGTCGGCATGCGAATGAACCCCGCTAACGTGAAGAGTCGCTTCGTGGCTGGGGGAGCGGTGGAGGCCTGGAGAGACCCGGAAGGACTCTACATACTGATCCCCGAGGTCGAAACCCTCCAGTCCGTAGTCGCCGAGGCGCTGACGCCGCCGGTTCAGTCCCAAACACAAGCGTGGCAGGTTGAGGTCGTGAATGGCACACCTCACGAAGGCTGGGGGCAGGTCGCCGCCGAGAGATTGCGCTGGGAAGGGTTCGAGGTCGTCCGCGTCCAGTCAGCGGAGGAGAGTCGCCCGCGCACCCAGATCGTCGACCTCAGAGCCACACCCGGCGGCTGGCCTTTGCCTCGGTTGATGAGACTCTACAAGCGAGAGGGCAGTGACGTGATTTCTCGTCCGACCGAGCAGGCTGACGTCCAGTTCCAGGTTCTACTAGGAGCTGACTACGATCCCTGCACCGCGGCCCGCGGGCGCTAACGTTCGTCCTCCAGCGAGGGGAGGACGAAGGTGAAAACGCTTCCTTCTCCCGGGGTGCTGTCGACCCAGACCCGCCCCTTGTGCTTCTCAACCACCGCTTTGACGATGGCGAGCCCCAGGCCTGTGCCCTTGATCTCCGCCGTCTCCTCCGATTCCACGCGGTAGAATCTGTCGAAAATCCGCGGCTGTTTGCTGGGGGGTATGCCGATGCCGTTGTCGATGACCAGTACGACGACGTGCTCGTCATCTTGGGTAGCCTCGACAGAGATTCGCCCGCCTTCTGGTGTGTACTTGATGGCGTTACTTACAAGGTTGGTAACGACCTGCTTCAATCGCCGAGGATTGGCTCTCACCACGGGGAATACCTCCGGTCTCTCCCAGCGCAACGTCTGATCCTTCTCCTCAGCCGGCACGCGGAGCGGCTCGATGGCGTCGTCGATTACGTCCCGCAGGTCACAGAGCTCCATCTCCAGATCCAGTTCGGCCTCGATACGCCTGATGTCGAGGAGGTCGTTGATCAGATCGGTGATGTTCTGGACGCTTCCCTCTACCCGCTCAACGAATTGGCTCTGTCTCTCGTTCAGCGGGCCCACCTTCGGTAGCAGTTCGATATACCCCTGGATTGTGGTCAGCGGCGTACGCAGGTCGTGGGACACTGTCGCCACAAACTCGGTCTTGAGACGATCCAACTCCTTAAGATGCGTGATATCCTGCATCATCAGGACGCGACCTACCCCTTCCACAGGCGTGAGCTGGGCGTTGAACGTTCGCTCATCGTCGAGCGTCACTTCGCGGTGTACTGGCCGATTACCTTCATCCGCCTCAACGAAAAGATCGGTGACAGAGGAGGAAGGAATGACCTCTCCAACCGGCCGCTTCGTCAGATCCGCGTCGACCAGGTTCCATACCATCCGGGCAGCCGCGTTGCAGAGCACGATCCGGTTGTCGTCGTCGACAACGACGATCATTTCTCTGGCTTCTCGGAGGATCGTCTCCAGCTTGGCTCGCTCCGTCTCCACGTCCTGGAACAGTCGCGCGTTCTCAATGGCGACAGCGGCATAGTCAGCCAGGGCCAGGAGTAAGTGGATGTCTCGCCTTGAGAGGGGCTTCTCCGACATCCGATTGGTGACCCCCAGCACGCCGATCGCCCCTCGCCCCGGCACACGGAGCGGGACGTACGCCAACGCCTTCACCAAATAGCCGGTGGCAACCTTCAGCGAGTCACCGGTCAGGCGGACAGGCTGGCCGGACTGTAGTGATTGCCCTGCAGCGCTATCATCCACCCGCAGGCGCAGATTGCGCGCCGTCTTCTCGCCCACACCTTTTGCCGCTCGCAGGTAGAGCTCATTGTTATCCTCGTCGAGGAGCATCAGGGTCCCCTCGTCCGCTTCCACCGTGTACACCGCAGCCTCGACGACCCGGTTGAGCACCTGACCGAGATCCAGCAGCGACGTGACCGCCCGGCCGATGGTGTAGACCGTGTTCAGTTCCTGGAGCCGACGTTCGAGTCGACGGTTGGTCTCTCGCAGTTCCTCGGTAAGGCTGGGGGGCCTCGAGGGGGAGCGGCGGGAGGTGAGGGCGCGTCGAATCGCTTCCAGCGTCTCCTGAGTTTGGAGTGGCTTTGAGACGACGTCGCTCGCGCCCAGCCGAAAGGCTCGCAGAACCGACGCGGTGGAGTGGTCACCAGTGACAAACACAACCGGAATGTGGGCGTACAGCTCTCGCAACTCTTCCAGCAACCCGAAGCTATCCCGATCCGGTAATTCGTGATCGAGGATGACCATTGCCGGGTCACGATCACGCGCGGCTGCCAGACCCTCCTCGCCGGTCAGGGCTTCCAGGTGCCGGTACCCGTTGGCCTCAAGTACCTGCTTCGAAAGTCGCTGCTGAGCTTCGAGACTATCGTCGATAATCAGGATCCGTTCTTCCAACCTATCTCCTCCCTGCTGTCCCTACTATACACAGATGTGCTGTCGAGGTCAACCGATGATCGCGGCGTGTAACCGGGACAGCTCCAGTTGCCTAACCGGGTGATCGGTTCGCTTCTTCCATCCGGAAGGGATGCATACGCCGGGCGGTTGTTGGAGAGACAGAAGCTCTCTCCCGGAGTTGAGCGCTGGATCAGGCTTACCAGGCGTCCTCTTGAAGGCGGATGACGATTGCCACACGAAGGTTGGCATTTTATGATTTTTCTTGGATTTCTGTGATGATTTCGTGACCCGCGGATGGTATAATGGAAAATTCAAGGCAGGGTCTCCCGACGAGGCGACTCCTTGATTCCATCCTTCTCACTGTTCCATTGCCCTGCGGATCAGTCGTGGGTCGCCAATATCTGTCTCCATCGATTTCTTGCCGAATTGGCGCAGCTGGTGTATAAGAGAGTTACCAGTGCGAGTCCCGGGAGATCGCAGCTCTTCATTGAAAGAGAATGGCGACACGACGGCGGGCGGACGATTCCATGCTACGGCCCCTTTCTCGCGACGAATCGCGCGCGAGATCGCCAGCACTCTTTCACGTAGGAAGCCGCTGGCGCGGTAATGTTCCCCTTATAGCCTTGACCGCCGTTTCGAGTGTCCTGACCGGTGGATCAGTCCGTTGAGAGGTCTCGTGTTCCACGTATCATTCGACGAATGGCGCCGTGAGCTTGCCCGAAGCTTTCACATACTCGTGCCGTATGCGCTTAACCCTTGTAGATCTTACCAAACCTAGGACTTGTATACCATCTTCGCCACCGGTTGCAGAGAGCAGATCAACTCGAACAGGAGGTGATTCACACGTCCAAAGAGATGATGAGTAGCTAGGCTAAGGCTTGCTTTAGATTCACAAACATAGGCAATACAAGA
>Ga0207752_1001154_pt1 | contig 12265 bp, 8 predicted proteins | sample Pon2CUnioCityCA_6_FD_187272 | JGI IMG/M metagenome (GOLD analysis project Ga0207752, IMG submission 187272) | Marine sediment microbial community from Union City, CA, USA - Pond 2C Sediment 2 (SPAdes) | ecosystem: Environmental > Aquatic > Marine > Intertidal zone > Salt pond sediment ... | reverse complement strand
GACGCTTATGTTATTCAAGACGCTTAGCCTTTGATCGGCAGTAACCACTCGCTGGTCAAAGAAAGCGGGAGACTTCCTGAAAGCGTGGCAGAAAGGGAGAGGGCGGCCTGTTTGTAACCGTAGGTTGGGGAGACCCAGCCGCGAGTTGCTGAGACGCTTCCCTCTCCAAATAACAGTTCTCCGGCTCTGGCGATCTGAAAAGCGACTTTTTCTGTGGCCTGTCCGTCGGCCGGTTCGCCGGCCTGGATACGCAATAGGATGGCGCCTTTGGGTGACGTCAGGCGTAAAGTATCTGTCTGGAAATTCCAGGGCCAATCCGGTAACAGCCAGTGGAGGCGCACCGAAAAAGGCTTGTCTTCTCGAAGCGGCAGGCGCGCCGGAAGCAGAAAGTCCGTTATGATCCAATTGCCGCTGTCCGTGGCGCTAACCGACCGCCGGTGGATGACCCCCAGATGACGATAGCCGTCGTGTTCGGCGATTTGTCTGATCCAGGCGCCGTCTTTTGCCCGCTCTTGGGATACGATTTTGGCTTGGGCCCAGTCCAGGTAAAGGAAACGCCCGGCGCGTGTCATTTGATCCTGGTCGCAGACGGTCAACGTATTGTGAACTGTTGCCTGAGCCAGGGCGTTATCCCATGGAGGATCGGCGTTATACAGGTAGGTACCGGCATCCATCGCCACATTCAGACCTTGCCACCATAAGTCCAGGTGGAGCTGGTCGGCGTGTCCTGGTCTTTGGGTAAATTGCGCCGTGCGCAGGTAAGCCCAGGAGCTCAATCCAGGCAGGCGCATAATACCTGGCGCCTGTACGCTGGGAACCGTTTTCGGCGCCGGGGGAGTTTGGATGGCGCGATCATTCATCAGCCACAACGCCATCTCGTCCCACGGTCCCCTGCGGAACGGGCGCTGGTCCAAATATAGAATGCTGGCTGCCTGTAAAACCGGGCGGAAATCGTCATGTGAAAGCACGGACAGCGGTTGGATGTAGGCGCCGTCGTTAGGGCCCAGGTTTGGTGTTCGCCCGGTGAGGGGATCCATCAGATTCAACAGCCAGCGTGTGGCTTCCGCCAAGAGTCCCATGGTTTTTTCGGGAAATTCTCTGGGCAGTTCCGGGTTCTCTGCGGCGCTGTCAGCGGTATCAGGCTCACTGTTGCGCAGCAATAACGCTACCCACAGGGAGATTTGCAGCATAAGTCGATGGTAATTGGTGCTTTGCTGCACGTATGAACCGTCCGGTGCGATCTGATTTTCCAAACCGTGTATGAACCAGCGCCATCCCAATTGGCGCCAGCGCCCGGCAGCCGGGTGATCCGGCAGCAAATTCGCCGCAGTTAGCAGTCCGGCGGCCTCAGTCAGCAGGTGGTTATTATTTTGGGCGCGCGCGTAGGCCAAGGTCGGGGGAATGCGCAGCGCATGGTCACCCAGCGTGGTTGCCATGCGTTGGATACGCGCTTGGTTAGTGTGTTCTGAGTTCACAAAGATTTGGTAGCAAAAACCCATGGCGATCAATCGCAGGGCGACTTCCTGCGCCGAGACCCAATGCGGGCCTATATGGGTGGGATTGGCATCCAGGAAAACTTCCCAGTTCTCCCAGAAGGTTTTAGCGTAATTTTCGTGCCCGGTCAGGTAATAGGCTCTAGCCAGGGTATAGGCCCACCCAAAGCGACCCGGCTCCCAAGACCATTTCACGTCCTGTTCTTCCAGCTTGGCCTGGCCGGTCTCGTATTTCGTCCAATGTACCAACGGTTCAGGAGCTTTAAGTTCCAAAGGCAGCGGCGGGCCTCCGAAAAGGCGTACCTGACCGGCGCAGATTTCATCTGCCTCTTCCAGCAGACGCGCCAGACCTTTCTCCCCCAGAACTGCATTGATGGAGAGCTGCGAAGGAAGTGAGAACAAATCCGTTTGGATGGACACCGGTTGTGTGGAGTTTTTGCCGCCGGCGCGGGTCCGCCAACGTAAATAGCCGCTTTTCAAGCCGGCTTGGTACAACGCGTAAAGCCCCAATTGCTTGGGGCCCAGTTCACGGAATGCTTTAAAGACGTTTTTCGCTCCAGACACGATTATCCTGCCACAACTAAAGTGTGGGGGTCATCTTATCATCGGGATAATCGGCTGTCAATCGTGCCTATTCTGACGGAGGCGAATAACCCCATTTGCGCAAAGTGAAGCTCCAATAGCGTTTCACTTTCTCGATGGTCGCGCGGGTGTTCGGGTATTGGTTTTTCTGATAATCTGATTTCTCTTGCAGATAGGTTTTCAGTGCTGCTTCAACGGACTCGAAATCCGGTATGCTCAAGCGCTGGTAGATGCGCTGCATCTGGCGCAAGGGTTGCGCCTCCAGGCGCTCGAACCTGACTTCCACCAGATTCTTGGCTGGAATCAAATCTTTATCGATGAAGAATTTTCGGAGTATCTGGCGGTAAAAATAGAGGATGTTAGCTTCCATTTCGTGGCTGCTGATTTCCTGAAGTTGGGTCACCGGCAGCGTTTTGGCGAAAAGTCGCTTCGTGGAGGGTAGGATTTTATACGGGCTGCGGTAGATGTGGATGAACTTAGCCTCGGGGAACATTTCCAGCAATACCGGTATCCTTCCGGTGTTGGTGGGGTTTTTGAGCACCAACTGCTTGCCATGCATGTTGTAGGTGGCCTTTTTCAGGATAGAAAGATAATTGTCTTTCCATGACTGGATGATTGCCGGTGGAACGTCCCTGAACAAGGCATATTGTTCGAAGCAGCGACGCGCAGATTTTGGAAAGGACCAATGATGGTAGAAGGAGTAGGGGCACAGGTTGGCCAGGGCAAATTCCTCTTCTTGTGGGCTGTGCAGCGTCCAGGTCATATTGTCCATCATGCGCGTTGGGGGGAGAATGCGCGCCAGGAGTGGTCCTAGCGTCTGGTCGGCAGTGAGAAAAGCATCTGGGGCGATGGTCTGCAGGGTGGTAACATAGCCAAAGCGTTGATCCTGACAGAGCAAATTGTGCAGGTGGGTGGTTCCGCCCCGCCAGTGACCGATGATAAAAATAGGTGATTTTTCGATTTTGGTCTCTTCCACCAGGCGGGCATAGCGCGCCCGTTCGTAGACTCGTAGAGGAGTTGTGATCAAGCTGGCCAGGCCGGTGAAGAAGGCGCGCTTGCGATAAGGGTGCTCGACTCCCTGGTAGAGCTTGCGTACGGTCCGCCAGTTGCGGAATGAACCTAAAGCCAGTGGTTGGAGAAAGTCTAGAGAAAACTCAGAGGGTTGCATTAATAAATTTACTCCCCTTGCTATTGACAAATCCGGCCCCTGAAATTCGCCGGGATTTCATCCGAGCGAAGCATACATAGCTTGCAGGCCGGTGGATAAGCGCTCGCGTTGGGCAGCGTCCATCTCCGCCAGGAGCGATTGATAGCGCTTGACGTGTTCGAAAAGCTCCAGGCACCAGCGCGGGTCGGAGGCGTTTTCGCTGGCTAGCACACCCAGGCTGAAGCCGCCCAAAAGGCTGAGGTCCTGCAGGCTGTCGGCGTTCATCTTGGGCAGCAGGGTTGGCAGATAGGTCAACAGAAGATGCCTGCCGGCGCCCTGGCGCAGTCGCAGTGCGATCACAGTCATCACTTCCAGGCAGTAGCGCAGCGGCTGCTCATCTTCCACCGGGATGCGCGCCAGCAGCTCTTCGGCCAGTGTACCGTCTGGAAGTTCGTTCTTGCGGATGCGCTCGATGGCTGACTCGCGGGCTTGTTGCCAATCCGCCCGGCTGCCATCTTGAGTCAATTGGGCGACCAGTTGGTGCGCTTTTTGGGTAGGGTGGAAGACGATTTCTGAACGTCCCGGGCCGCTTTTATCGGAGGTCAGGCGGTAGTGCGATTCCGCCAGGCCTTTTTCTTCCAGCAAACGCAGCATGTCATAAGCGGTGAAGCGGCTGACCCCCAACAGCTCGGCGAGTTCCGTGTAATGCAGGGGTTGGTGCGCTTCCTGATAGAGATCCAATAGTTTGCGAATGAATTCTTCCTGGCGTCCGGTAAGTTTCATTTTTATTTCCTTACAATTTCCCAAAAAAATCCAAAATTCCAAAAAAACCAAAAAATTCACAATTATTATATCGCGTTGCAGGAAAGCGGAATTACTTTTGGATGAGAGTGTGATTAGACTTCCGGTAAGAAGGGATCGAGAAAGTCGGCGATGCCCTGCATGACCTTCTGCATGACGAACAGCGAGCGCGTCATGTCTCCAGGAATCTGCATGCTGTGATCGGCGCCCTGGATGATCAGGCTCTCGGCGCCGGTCGCCTGGCGGATGCGTGCCATGGCTTGGGGATCATAGATGGGATCACTGGACCCGGCGATAAATAAGGCCGGCCCGGACGTGTTGGCCGCCGCCTCCACCAGCCGGGGTTGCTGCAGCAGCGGCGTGAGCCAGATGGCTGCCACCTTCTGCCCGGCAAGTCGGCTGAGCAGGTATACTAACCCGATTGTGCCTAGCGATTTGCCCACCAGGATGTAGCCGGTGTAATCCTTTTGCGCTCGCCCCGCGTCCAGCAGCGCCTGGCAGTCTCTCATCAAGCTGCCGGCCTGTTCTTCCTGGGAGGCGGAGGCGAACTCCTGGCTGGTATAGTCGCGCCTGAGTTGGAGCGCGTCTGCGCCGCGCCATTGCAGCAGTTGGGTGGGATAGTACAGGAGCGGCCGGTCGCAGCCATACAGCAAGCCGGGCAGGATCAACCCCAGATGGCTGGTCTGCCCGCTCGCCTGACGGTAGAAGCGATTGGGAAGCGGCTTGTTATCCGCTCCCTCGATAGAAAGCCGGGTCCTATCAACTTTCATTTTATTTTTCCCTCCTGATCGATTAGATGGCGACTCGTTCACCCGTGCGCAGGGCTTCGACCGCTGCAAATGTGGCGCGCGTGACGCCAAAAAGCTGTTCGTAGGGAATTGGCGGCGGCCCTCCAGCCAGGATCGATTGGCTGAACTGGCGCCATTCTTCTGTGTGGCCTTTGTCCTGCCGCAGGCGGGAGCGCAGCACCTTGCGGCGGCCGTTGCGCACCATCTCCAGGCTGCGGTAGTCATCCAGCGCCGCTACGCTTCCAGCGCCGAAGACCTCCACCCGCTCTTTGGGAAAGGCCTTGTCACCGTTCGCCAGGTAACTGACCGTGCCCAGGGAGCCATCGGGGAAAGTGAAGGTCATCACCAGGTTGTCCTCCCGGTAGCGACCCTGGTCGGGCAGACCGCTGGCGGTGACCGAGATGGGAGCTTGGCCGACTAGATAAGTGAGCAAGTCGACGAAATGGCAGCCTTCTCCTATGATGCGCCCGCCCCCTTGCTGCGGATCGTGCACCCAGTGGCTGAGGGGGATGTAACCGGCGTTGACCCGGTAGTGGGCGACTAGCGGCTCTTGAATGCCTGCCAGAAACTCGTGCATGCGCTGGGCCAGCGGCGCGAAGCGGCGATTGAAGCCCACCATCAGCAGCGGGCCTGCCCCTTCAGTTTCTTGCAGGGCGGCAGCAATCTCGTCCAGTTCTGCCTGGTTCAAGGCTAACGGTTTTTCACAGAAAACGTGTTTGCCGGATTGCAGCCCGGCGATCACCTGGCGAGCATGCAAGTGGTGGCGGGTGAGCACGGCGATGGTATTGATTTGCTCATCTTGAAGGAGTTGCTCTTCTGCGCTGGCCGAATAACGGAAACCAAAGCGTTGTGCGGCGTGCTGGGCGCTCAAACCGGAGGCCGAAGCCACGCCGACCAGAGAAACTTTGGGGAGCTTCTGAATAGCCGGGAACAGCACTGCACTGGCGAAATTCCCCGCCCCGAGCGCCCCGAGCGTGACGGTGGAGGCAGGCGCTGCCTGCCCTCCGGGCGCGGCTGCCGGGCTAAACATTTTGCCAGCCTTGCCGGTTTCAATCCTGGTCTGTGTTTCATAGGGCTCTGGCGAGTAGGTCAACAGAACGCCCAAAAAGGGTTGCGCCTGTTTGCCTGTAATCAGACCGTAGGCTTGAGGGGCATTTTCGATCGGGAAACGGTGGCTAATGAGCGGCTTTACGTCCACTTTGCCTGCGGAAAGCAAATCCACAAAGGCTTCCAGGTTGCGCCCTTCCGTCCAGCGCACGTAGCCGATCGGGTAGTCCTGCCCGCCCTCCTCATAGGCCGGGTCGTAGCGACCGGGACCGTAAGAGCGAGAATTCAGAAAGATGAGCTCTTTGGCGTAGTAGATTTTGCGGGGCAGCTCCTGGCCCACCGCGCCGGTCGCCACAACCCGGCCGCGATCACGCGCAATTTCTCCGGCCAACTTCACCGGATCAGTGGAAGGTGTATCAGCGCAGATCAACACGGCGTCACAGCCGCGAGCGTTGGAAAAAGTTTGTGCGCTCTCGACCGCCCGGTCGCGCAGAACGGCCTGGACGCCTAAGGATTCCGCCAGCGTTACGCGTCTTTCATCCAGATCGATCCCCAAGACCTGGCAGCCGGCAGCGGATGCGATCTGGACCATCAGCAATCCCAGCAGCCCCAGGCCGATCACCGCCACCCGCTCACCCAACTGGGTTTGTGCCAGGCGGAACCCATGCATGGCGATGGCGCCCAGGGTGGTGAAGGCAGCCGACTCGAAATCAACGTTGTCCGGCAAGGCACTCACCAGATTGCGCGGGACGGCTGCGTATTCGGCATGCACGGCATAGCCGCCGCCGGCGCAGGCCACACGCTGGCCAGCCTGGAACCCTTCCACGCCCGGTCCCAAGCCGGCGATCGTTCCTGCCGAGGAATAACCCAAAGGCATGGGTTGGTCCAGGCGGTTGAAAGCCGCTTCCACCGTCGTCAGGAGCCCCTCCCGGCGGGCTTTATCCAGCACCTGGCTGACCAGATCGGGGCGGGCGCGCGCTTTGCCCAAGAGAGATTTTTCGGCAAATTCCACCAGCATGCGCTCGGTGCCGGCAGATACCAGGGAGGCGGCTGTCTGCACCAATACCTGGCCATTCTGCGGGGTCGGGATCGGGACTTCGACCACGGAGGTTTCTCCCGTGCGTAAATTCTGAAGCAATTGTTTCATAATAGGTTAGATTTAGGCGTACTTTTTAATTTAAAATGGTTGTTCGCCTTTTGCGAGCAGCTTTGCGCCGCAGTAAAAAAGGCTCAAGCGTCCATTATAGCCCATCATGCTGGGGACGCCTGCATGATATAATGGCCGCGCTTTGAACTTAAAAAAATAAATTTCGAAATGGAGTAAACCTTGACCCACAGCGAAAGCAGCATTCAAAAATTTGCCCGCATTCTCGTAGATTACTCTACCAAAGTTAAGCCGGGGGATTTAGTCGGCATCCGCACCACAACCGCCGCCGAACCGCTGGCACGCGCCTTGTATACGCTGGTCCTGGAACGCGGGGGGCTGCCGCACGTGATCATGCAGTTCCCGGATGAGGACGAATTGATCTTCAACCACGCCCGCAGCGACCAGTATGGTTTTTACTCCCGCTTTGATCACATGGCATTTAAGGAATTCGATGTCCTGATCAAAGCCAAAGCCCCATTTAATACGCGTCAATTGAGCCAGATCGATCTGGAGCACCAGTCCATGCGTGAAAAGGGTGAAGCCGAACTGCTGCAGGCCCAGATGCGCCGCGGCGCAGACGGTTCTCTGCGCTGGATGAGCACGATCTTCCCGACTCCAGCCTATGCCATGGAAGCCGAGATGGGAACGGAGGCCTTCCAGGAATTCTTCTTTCGCGCCTGCCACGCCGATGAAGCCACAGCCGACCCGGTAGCCCATTGGGAGCAGGTGAAGAAAAAGCAGCAGGCTTATATTGAACGTTTCGAAGGCCACGACCGGGTTGAGCTGCGCGGACCGGACGTCGACCTGAGCTTGTCGATTAAAGGGCGCATCTTCGACAACGCCAGCGGCGAGTATAACCTACCGGACGGCGAAATTTACACCGGCCCGGTGGAGGAGTCGGTCAACGGCTGGGTGCGCTTCACCTATCCGGCAGTGCGTAAAGGCGTGCTGGTGGAAGGCGTCGAATTGACCTTTGAAGATGGCAAGGTGGTCAAAGCGACAGCCACCAAGAACCAGGATTACCTGCTCAAGATGCTGGACAGCGATACGGGAGCGCGTTACCTGGGCGAGTTCGCCATCGGCACCAATTATGAGATCGATCGCTTCAGCCGTAATATCTTGCTGGACGAAAAAATCGGCGGCAGCTTCCATATCGCCCTCGGGGGCGGCTACCCAGAAACCGGCAGCAAGAACAAGAGCGCCATCCACTGGGATATGATCTGCGACATGCGCCAGGATTCGGAAATTCTTCTGGATGGGGAACTGGTTTATAAGAACGGAAAATTTACCTTCTAGCCGGCGAAGGTTGGAACTCAAATTTACAGCAAAGCATAGCGCGAAAAATCCACTATAGGGTGGATTTCCAGGCTACGCTTTGCTTTTTGATTATGTGTAGGACTAGGGCAAACAAATGAAGAAAAGAACTGCCGCTTATCTTTTGGGATTGGCCGGCGCCGGGATTGGCGCCTATACATTCTTGGAGCGGCAATCACAGCCGGTCGCCGACCATCCTTTTCTGTCCAATCCGGGCCTGCTGGCTATGGCCCACCGCGGCGGCGGGGGGCTGTGGCCTGAGAACACCCTGTACGCTTTCCAACGGGCGGTAGAATTGGGCGTGGACGTTTTAGAGCTGGACATCCACAGCACGGCCGACGGCGTGCTGGTAGTGCGGCATGACCCGACCGTGGACAGCACCACTGATGGCAGCGGTCCGATCCACAAATTCACGCTGGCAGAACTCAAGCGCCTGGACGCCGGCTACCGCTGGACACCCGATGGAGGCGAGACTTTCCCATACCGGCGCCGGGGGATCACTATTCCAACACTGGAAGAGGTGCTGGCAGCTTTTCCGGAAATGCGTCTGAATATCGACATCAAGCAAGCTGCGCCCTCCATCGTGGCGCCTTTCTGCCGCATGCTGCGAGTCTACGATCGCCTGGAGAGCACACTGGTGGGATCTTTCCATCAGGACCAACTGAATCTCTTCCGGCGAGCATGCCCTCAAATCGCCACCGCCGCCGGGGTGAACGAGGTACGCCTGTTCTTCGCCTTGAACCGGGTTTTTCTGGATGGCGCTTTTCAGCCTAAAGCGCAGGCTTTTCAAATTCCCGAATATGAAAGCGATCTGCACGTGGTCACACAACGCTTCATCCAGGGCGCACACCGCCACAATGTGCAAGTGCACGTCTGGACGGTGGATGAAGTTGAAGATATGCATCGCTTGATCGAATGGGGGGTGGATGGCATTATCAGCGATTACCCCAATCGCGTGATGAAGCTGCTGGGAAGGCTTTGACTTTGCCTGGATAACGGGGATTTCTAAATCATTCTTGTAAATTAGACAATTTTAATCTATAATGTGCTAAATTAGAAACTTGCGCATTGCGTATCAAACTTGTCCATAGGGTCGGCTCCTAAACACTTTCCCAATCCCCTCAAGTTTCTACACCACAATTGAACTTAGCATACCTTCGACGCAGTGGTTGCTGGGCGTAGTAAGTTCGCCAGTGAATCGGAACTGCGTCCATCAGGGGTTAACGCTTTATATGGTTCGAGTCCATGGAGGGTTATATATGGATGCGCAATCTACCAGCCTGTTGGCTGCCAATGCAGTCGCCGTCCTGGCTCCTTACCTGTCCAAAGCGGCCGAGACGGTCCTCCCGAAAGCAGCCGAAGATCTATACAATACGGTTAAGTCCCGGTTGAATGGGAGGCCGGCAGCTGAAGAAGCGCTTGAGGATTTAAAAGCAACTCCCGCGGATGAAGATGCTCAGGCGGCGTTGCGTTTGCAGATCAAGAAAATGTTGGTCGAAGATGAAGCTTTTGTCCAGCAGTTAAGCGAGAAATTGGAAAAAGCCCAGGCCAGTGGTGAGGTAAAACGAGTCAGCGCCTCAAGACGGGGAGTCGCAGCGGGCGGTAACGTCAGCGGGACGGTTTTTACGGGGGATATCAAGGGGCCAGTTTCCCTGGGTGGCAAAAAAGAGAATGAACAGGGGTGAGCGCATGGAATCCTGTTAAATGAGCGTGCTTTGTTCGAATTGTAACCGGCCCATCCCTGCCGGGGCGAGCTCTTGCCCGGCCTGTCATCACCCCGTCGAAATCCAGGTTATTGCCAGCGCCCGCGGCGTCGCCGCGGGCGGAGATATCAACGCGCCGGTATTCACCGGTGATATTCACGCGCCGGTCAGGTTGGAATTCACTGCGCTGCCTAAAATCCCGGCGCCTCCCGAACCCGACCGCCCGCCGGTTCTGGCGAATTTCATCGGTCGCCAGGCCGAGCTGGCCTACTATTCCGAGAAATTGGCACAAGAACATATCGCCGTGATCGCCGGCATGGCAGGCGTGGGCAAGACCGCCCTGGCAGCCGAGCTGCTGGGCCGGGTGAGCAAGGAATGGAAAATCTTCTGGCATTCCGCTCACGAAGGCGAGGGCCTCGACGCGCTGCTCTGGGAGCTGGCGGCTTTCCTGGCCTGGCACGACCAGCCAGAGCTTTGGCGCATGCTGCAGCGCGCCCGCCTAGGCGGCGGCCAGCCGCCTCCGGTGGAGGTGATTTTCAATTACTTGCTTCAGATGCTGCGTAGGGGGAATTACCTGCTGTGTTTGGACGATTTTCAATATATCGACAACGATCCGCGTCTGACCCAATTTATCGGAGATTTGCGCGCTTCTATCTTGCGGGGGGAAATCTCGATCGTGGTCACTTCCCGGCGGATGCCGGAATTTGTTCAGATCGTGCAATTCGAGCCGCTGGCCGGGCTTAGGCTTTCTGACACGCGCAATCTGCTGGCGTCTCGAGAGGTGAAGCTTCCGGAAGAAGGTTTGGATCAGCTGTACGAGATGACCAGCGGGAACGCCGAGTTCCTGACGCTGGCTGCCGATGCTCTGCTCCGAGTGGAGAATCCTCTCCAATTAATTGAGCGCCTGGCAGAAGCACAGGACATCGAAAATTACTTAATGGCGCAGGTGGACGAGCGTTTGAGCGTTTTGCAGCGTGATGCGATGAGTGCGGTGGCGGTTTTCCTGGGATATCCGGTAAACCGCGCAGCGATTGAAGCGGCGCTGGATGCAGGCAGTCTCCTGCGCCCTCTGAATGAACTGTCCAATCGTTATCTACTCACGATCAGTGAGAGTGAATCGGGCCGCCAGTATCGCCAGCACGCCATCGTGCAGGCCTTTTATTACCAAATGCTCGGGCGCAAACATCTGCAGGAGATGCATCGCCGTGCGGCGCAATTCTATGAGGCTGGACAGCCAGACGCTTTGAAGGCCGGAATGCATTATGAGCGAGCCGGGGAGGTGAACCGGGCGGCCGAGATTCTCAGCGCCGATGTGTGGGCGTTGATTAACCAGGGCCAGGCGCGGCTCTTAAAGGAGTTATTGACTCGTATCACGCCTTCAGCGCTGGTGCCGCATTTGCAAGCACAGGCCAAGATAGCTACCGGACATGTGCAGGCGTTATTTGGGGAAGGCGGAAACGCCCGTCAAAGCTTCCAGGCAGCCCTGGAGGTCCTCAATGGGCAGGAGGAGGACCCGCAAACATCTGTGTTGAAAGCGCAAGCCTGCCAGGGGATGGCCGAGTTGCTGGAATTCGAGGACCAGAGCGAAGCCCTGGCATGGGTGCAGCGCGGGTTGCAATACACAGGAGACCAGTTTCCCCTGGAACAGGCTGCCTTGCTGATCCGGGCTGGGATGATTTACATCAATCTCGGCAACCTGGAGGATTCCCAGAAATCCCTCGAACAAGGGCTGCAACGGCTGCCGCAAGGCCCCAGCCAGCTTCGCAGCCAGGCTTTGACCCAACTGGGAAGTCTGCACTTCTTCCTGGGGAACTTGGAGCGAGCCAAAGCCTGCGCTCTGGAGGCCTTAGAGATCAGCCGTGCACTACACGATCACGTTCAAGTCGCCAGCGTTTTAAGCAATCTCGGGCCCTATCGCTATACGGAGGGCGATTGGCAGGGCGCCATCGCCGATTTCAACCAGGCGCTCGAGTTGGCGGAGGACCTGGGCAGCCAGAAATTGCGTGTGGCGCTGGAAGTCAACCTGGGCGCCGCGTATATCAATACCGGCGAGATGGAACTGGCTCAGGAACATCTTGAAAGAGGGCTGGAATTGGCTCGGTCGAATGATTTTCCCTTAATTCAAATCGTGGCGCTTTTCCGGCTGGCAGAGCTTGGCGTTCGACAGGGGGATTGGCAGAACGCATCATATCTTTTAAGTCAAGCCGAGCGCCTGGCGCTTGATAACGATGTGAAGGGTTATT
>Ga0207752_1001153_pt1 | contig 12276 bp, 11 predicted proteins | sample Pon2CUnioCityCA_6_FD_187272 | JGI IMG/M metagenome (GOLD analysis project Ga0207752, IMG submission 187272) | Marine sediment microbial community from Union City, CA, USA - Pond 2C Sediment 2 (SPAdes) | ecosystem: Environmental > Aquatic > Marine > Intertidal zone > Salt pond sediment ... | reverse complement strand
TTTCTCTCCAGGATGCAATCGCCTCTACCAGCCTTGAATCGGCTCATCACGCCCCGATGCTTTCCGGGGAGAAGGCGCTGGAGTCAGCCTGGACGCTATACGTCAGCGCCTTGCGTATCCTGCTCTACCGGGCGCAGAAGCACGGTGAACTGGCGCATGTGAAGACCAGCATCGAATTTGCCAGCCGCCAGATCAATGACGCCCTGCAGCACGATTACTTACCGTTGGTCTTGGAAATGCTCTTGCTGCGCGCGCAAATGCACGCTGTGCTGGACGATCGACCAGCCAGCCAGGCGGATTATGTCAGGGCCCTGGAGCTGGCTGAACCAGAAGGGTTCATCAGTATCTTCCTTGAAGAAGGGCCGCCGGTAGCTGCAGCACTGGCGCGCTTATCAAAGCAGGATCGCTTGGGAAAAGTCAACCCCGCATACGCCAGAAAAATCCTGGCTGCTTTCCCAGAGGACGGGGAAACCAAGCCAGCCCCTGATGACAAAGTGGCAGTCATAAAAGATGAGCTGGTCGAACCCTTGAGCCAACGTGAGTTGCAGGTGCTGCACCTGATCCGGGAAGGGCTTTCCAACCAGGAAATTGCCGAGCGGATGGTAGTCACGCTGCACACGGTCAAGAAACACAGTAGCAATATCTACGCCAAATTGGGGGTTAACAGCCGCACCCAGGCCATCGCCCGGGCGCGCCAATTGAAATTGATTTAAGAAATTACACTTTCGAGTAATCCATTTTCCCGCCTAAAACCAGAAAAATTACACTTTCGCCTGCTGACCGCGCAGCTCTAGCCGGCTAGAATGATCGGTGAAAGCGAACATCGCTTTCACTCTGGCGCAAGAACGCCGGAATCATTGCAAAGCAAAGCATTGGAGGTTGGTATGGCTGGATTAGCACATGCGGGCGTTGGCCTAGCGGCCAAACAGGTGGCGCCCAAGACGCCGCTGGTCGTTTTGGTGACAGCGGCATATGTCATCGATATCACCTGGGGAATCTTCTTTTTCGCCGGCATCGAACACCTGTCCTGGTCGCACGGTCTGTTGATGGCATTGTTATGGTCCTTATTGGCTGGCGTACTCGCCGCCCTCGTCAGCCGCAGCCGCCGCATCGGCCTGATCATCGGGCTGTTGGTTTTCAGTCATTGGGTGGTGGACTTCATCTCGCACCCCATGACGGCTATCTTCCCGGATGGTACCGGCCTGCCGCTGCTCTTTGAAAATTCACCCACTATAGGGCTCGGCGTATGGCGCACGCAACTGGGCGTCAACATCGGCGAATACGGCTCGCTGCTCCTGGGTTTCACGCTTTATGTTCTGGCGCTGAGAAAGATCAGGCGAGAGGCAAGCGCCGCTAAAGAGCCGCCGGCGATCGGTAGGGTGCATTCATGAACGATACGCACACCTATCTGATCCGGCTGCGCGGTCGCATTGCCCCGGCCGAACTCAACGCCATCAGCCCGCTGGAATTGACCGCTGTTCGAGCCGATAGGGCTGCCACCTTATTCAGTGTGTGCGCCGACCAATCCGGCCTGATCGGGCTGCTGCGGCACCTGCACGCGCGCGGGCTGGTGCTCTTATCCATCACTTGTCAATCACATAGCACGTTCTCAGGAGAAGCAAATGTCTGCTAAAACCATCTCACGCCGGACCTTTCTCAAGGCTGGTTGCCTGACGACCGCCGCGGCAGGCCTGTCAGTGTGTGGTCTGGGTTTGGCTACACCCATCCCCGAACCGAACACGGTGGAATTCCCCTCCTTAGCTTATGGAGATAAAAACATGTCGTATAGAATCTTAGTCGCCTATGCCAGTAAGCTGGGCTCGACCGGCGAAATCGCCGCCGAAATCGGCCAGACGCTCAGCGCCAATGGCCTTTCTGTGGACGTCCGGCCGGTGCAGGAGAACCTGTCGCTGGATGGATACCAGGCGATCTTGCTGGGCAGCGCTGTGCGCTACGGCAACTGGCTGCCCGAAGCGGTCGCATTCGTGCAGGCCAACCAGGAAGCACTAAACCGTGTCCCGGTGGCCTTGTTCACCGTGCACATCACCAATCTGGGCGACGATGAGCAAAGCCGCCGCAACCGCCAGGCTTTCCTGGACCAGGTTCGCCCGTTGGTCGATCCCGTAGAGGAAATCTTCTTCGCCGGTAAGTTCGATCGCCGCGGTGCAGCCGAGTTAATGCCGGGATTACTGGCTCGCCTGGTGCCGACTATGGATTTCCGCAAATGGGAGAAAATCCGCGCCTGGGCGGAAAGCACCGTGATATTGAATAGACGATAGTCAAATCAGGAATCTCGTCCGGCGCCGTCCTTGTGCGGATACGCAGGCTTTCAGTTCGAAATCAAAGCCAAAATTCCGAAACTACCGCTCGAGATTCAGAGCATCGCATGAATAATCCCAAGTTGTCATTCCCTCACCGTCATCCGCGTTCAGCACGACATATCCGCATCCTGAAAAGGGTGCTGTCAGCGTGCCCAGTGGCGCCGTAATCCTCCATTCCCCCTCGAACACCACCAGCCATACCGGCGTGTTTAAAGGTGTAGGATCATAATAATCGGATGAATCCGCTTGTTCGAAAAATTGGAGCGCGGCTTCGTAACCCATTTTCTCCGCAAAAATGGCTGCGGGTTGGCTGATCCAGTTCCTGTGAAATGTAAAAACCCCTTGCTTAGCGACCATCACCGCCTGCAGCCTGGAAGGATCGAGCATGCTCCGCCGGCCTCCACTAGACTGGCCATGGACTGATCCTGCCATACTTTTCCTCCATAGCCGGCGCGGAGCGCCCGCGCCAGAGAGCCCACGGGGACCGTGGGCTCTAGGAAGTTTGTGGGCTCCAGGAAGATGTTTGTGGGCTTCAGGAAGAGCGTTGTGGGCATTAAGGCGGAAAGGTGATGCGGCGCCGCCATATGGGCACGGACCAAGCTACCCAGAACCCTTCCACAATTGCGGCAAGTAAATTGGCCGCCAATGGGCCTCATCCGCCCCGATGTCGTAGTCGCCACCCACAGGCCAGGGCCGTGCGTCGCCGTCAACGTCAGTGGTCAACCAGGGGACGCTCACGCCCGCCTCAATGGCCGGTGAGCTGACGCGGAGATGATAGTCCCCTCCGGCGGGGTCCAAAAAGAGCGGATCGCTGCCGGTGATTTCACCTGCGCTGGAGATGCTCAGGCCGGCGATGTCATCGCCGTTGCCGTAGAAATGCGTGTTCGTAGCCGTCACAACGTTCGGGTTGGGATCTGGATGAGCATAGATGCCGGTGGTATTACCAGCGATGATATTGTTGGTCAGGGTCAACGTAGAATAGCCCGAGCTATACCAGCCGGCATATACACCCTCCTGTCCGTTTTGGGCGATGGTGTTGTGCGTTAGGGCGCCGGTGAAAGGGTAGCTGGCGCTGCCACGAATGAATACGCCGCCGGCAGGGTTCTGGGCGATCACGTTGTTGGTTACGGTCACGTTTGTGTTGTACTGAAAGGTGACTGCGCCATATTGGGCAGTGCTGCCGGTGATGATGTTTCCACTCAAGGTGACGTCACCGAACTCGCTGTAAAAGCCGCCGCCAAAACCGTCCCCCGTAGGTGTAGCCTGGTTATTCCGAATCAAGTCGCCGCTGACGATCGCAGAGCTGTTCATCAGGGAGATCCCGCCGCCCATACCATTGGTGGCAGCACCGGCTGTGTTGCCTCGGAAGGTGTTGTCCTGGATGACGACGCCGTTGCTATCCCGCACCTCAAGCCCACCACCCTTACCTGAGTCGGCCGCGTTGGCGATGTTGTTGGCGATGAGGTTGTCGGCAACCATCGCCATGATGGGTGCGTCATGAATGCTAATGCCTCCGCCGTATGCCCAAATGTTGGTATTGGTGTGGGCGACGTTGTCGGTGATGACGTTGTTGGTGACGATAGGATTAGCGCCGCTGCTGTAGATACCACCGCCGTATCCGGGGTCGCTCGCCGCATTGCTGGCATTGCCTCGCGTGACGACAAAGCCGTCCAGTGTAGGCGTGATGTTCCCGCTGATGGATACGCCCCGCCGGGCGTTCTCACCGTCCAGCGTAGTGGGGTAGGCTTCAGGATCACGCACAGGCGGTGCGGTCGTGGTGCCATCCCAACCACCGAAGAGGGCAATGCTTTCTGTCACCTCGATCCGCCTCATCGGCGCTGGTGTAGATGCCCTGGGCTAAGCAGATTGTGTCGCCATCAGTGGATTGATTCAAGGCGGTCGCCAGGTCACAGGGGTTGGCTTGGATGCAGCCAGTGCCACTGCCGTTCGTCGTGACAAAAAAGTTCCCTGGAGCCGCCTGGACTACTCGCGCGGCTCCATTCAGCAGCAGGATCAGCCCGGCCAAGAGCAAGGCGCTGGCTGCCAGACTGAAAACAATCCGTTTGTAATTGCTGAGATTCATCTTTTACTGCTCCTGTTTTAGCCAGTTCAAATTACAGCCCGCATCACCTGCCGGCGCGGAATGCGTAAGCCAGGCGCCCTACTTGGTTCTAGATGCTCGCCTGTAAATGAATTAATTAGGTTACTTTTACCAGTAATTGGGGCTAGATTTGCCTGTAAGTACTATAGATGAATTCTCATTCAAAAGCAAGAACTTTCGGCAATCTGGAGAGGCATAGCAACGGGTGGGGTAGACCTGGGCTGGGCCTGCGACTACACTTCACCAGGCGCGGAGCGCCTCTTGGCGATGCCCACGGAGACCGTGGGCACCAGGGAAGTGGGTGTGGGCGCCAGGGAAGTAGATGGGGGTACCAGGGAAGTAGGTGGGGGTACCAGGGAATTGGGTGTGGGCATCAGGGATAGTAGGCTCTGGTGAGACCCCAGATTTTAGTTCTCCCTACCAAGCCTGCGGCGACGATAACCAGCTTTTCTTCCGTGCCGGAGCGGCTGTCCGGCGATTTGAAATTCGTCCTGGTAGACCACGTCGATGGCGTTTTCTTTGATGGCGATCACCCGGTATTTCTGACCGCTGCGCTGGCAGGCTGCCACGACGTGTTTGCCGATTTCCCGCCAGCCTAACTCGGTAAAGTAGAAACGCGCGTTGGAGGGAATGGCGGATCTTGGGGCTGAGAGCTTTTCAATCCAGGCATCGACGACTTCCTCTGTTGTAACCCCCATCAGTCCGGACTTGAACGCCGGTATGGACACATCTTCCCCGTCTTCACGTGTGAGGGTCACCCCAGGTTGGATGAGTTCGATACGTCGAAACATAAGCAATTCCGCCTTAATTCACGATTGAATTCAGAGCCCAGGCTGACAGCCAATGCGCAGGCTGTCAACCACCAGGGCGAGCAGGTTGATTCCCTGAGTTCACCGGTCAATTAGATCTCCAGCATCATCGTTTGCGAGCCATCAGGATTGTAAGGTTTGCGGGCAATATTTTGCGTGCAGAAAGTATATACTTGCACAAACTCAATAAATATTGAAAATTTTCCCAGAGGTGAATCAATGCATCCAGATCAACATCGTTGGCCTTCGGTTATCCTATTCTATTTTAATATATTCCTCATTGTGAGTATTTTTTTGGGAATACCGGTGCAGGCTGTGCGCGCTGGCGCCGGCGGGAACCAGGGCAATGCCGGTCTGCATAAATCGGCGCAAGCACGCCTGGCGATGGCGGCGCCGCCCACCAAATACACATTTGCTTCCTTTGATCCGGGCACAATCATGGGCGGGGCGCCAGCCTATAATCACGCGCTGGATGTGTCCACTTTACCGGGAGACGATTATCTGTTTTTCACCTTGACAGCAGATTTCTTGGGCGGCGCCAATCCTACCTGGTCGAGCACACTGCAGATGAAAATCAACGATGGCGGCACGCTGGTGTATATAGGCGCCTCGACTGCGAACTATGGCAAGCAGGACTCGGGCGCGGCGACAACTCTGGGGTGGACGGGCGTGTTCTTGAGGCCATACACCGGCGGCGGCAGCCTGACGGTCACATTCGAGGACCCCTACACAGATGCCTCCGGGCCTTATACCTCGAGCCTGAGCAATGTACAGTTGACTATTTACCCGGCGCCCACGCCGGAGCACGTCTTCGCAAATTTCTCCCCGGGCACGATCACGGGTGGGGCGCCAGCCTACACTCACGCGTTGGATGTCTCCACTTTACCTGTAGACGATTACCTGTTTTTTACCTTGACGGCGGATTTCGTGGGCGGCGCCAATCCTACCTGGTCGAGTACGCTGCTGATGGAGATCAACGACGGTGGGACCGTGGTGTATGAGGGCGCCTCGACTGCGAACTATGGCAAGCAGGATTCGGGCGCGGCGACGACCCTGGGGTGGACAGGCGTGTTCTTGAGGCCATACACCGGCGGCGGCAGCCTGACGGTCAAATTCGAGGACCCCTACACAGATGCCTCCGGACCCTATACCTCGGACCTGAGCAAGGTACAGTTGACTATTTACCCGGCGCCCACGCCGGAGCACGTCTTCGCAAATTTCTCCCCGGGCACGATCACGGGTGGGGCGCCAGCCTATACCCACGCGTTGGATGTATCCGCTTTGCCGGCGTATGATCACCTGTTTTTTACCTTGACGGTGGATTTTGTGGGCGGCGCCAATCCCACCTGGTCGAGTACGCTGCTGATGGAGATCAATGACGGCGGGAGCATCGTGTATAAGGGCGCCTCAACGGCGAACTCCGGAGCGCAAAATTCGGGCGCGGCGACGACCCTGGGATGGACGGGCGTGTTTTTAAGACCGTATAACGGGGGTACCAGCCTGACGGTCAAATTCGAGGACCCGTACACGGACGCTTCTGGGCCCTACACCTCGAATGTGAGCAATGTAAATCTGACTATCTATCTGTCTCAATCTGCCGGCTTGATTCGCGTTGCCAACGACTGCTCGCTGATCAGTCAACCTTGCTCTACTAGCTTAACACAGGCCATCGACGATGTCGCTGTGGGTGGAACGCTTAGTGTGGTCGATACATTGGCGGCTGAAGACGTTGTCGTCGATAAGAATATTGTTCTGCAATCGGAAAAGCCAGGTGTGTTGACCGGCAACGGCGGCGCGGCGACGGTCAGCGTGGCCGGCGGTGAGGTAATCATCCAGAATTTGACCATAAACGCGGGCAGCTCAGCCCATGCCATAGCTGTCTCCGGTGGAGATGTCACTATTCGAGGGAATAACATCGATGGAGAAGGGGCGGCCGGGATCGCCCAGAGTGGCGGGTTGGTCACGGCGTATGCCAACAATATCGTCGACACAGGCGGCGTAGGCGTGAGCGGGACGGTCGCAGCGCCCAAGAACTGGTGGGGCACAGCCGTGGAAGCTGGCCAGCCCAGCGGCGTGCCCGCTGGAGACTGGGCTGTGCGCCTGGGCGCAGCTATGGTCGGTGCGGCTTTCGACAGCGGCGGTTTCGCTCGTTTGGGAAACGCCCGCTTGACCGGTCCCGGTCCGGGCACGGGCGTGATCATCCGTTTCGGACGTGGGGAGGCGAGCACACCGTTTGGCGTCGGTCTGGCCCCTTACAGTTCGCAAACCTGTTCGGAGTACTACGATTTCTACAGCACCGGTGGGGCAGGTTGGACGGTGGTCTTGCCGGTCGATACCATGACGGCTGGCTGTTCAGCCAACGTGCTGAACGCCAAAAAGGCTTACATGATCGGCGATGTAAGTGAGTGCGTTAATCCCAGTGACACTGCTTGTTGGGATGCCATCCCGGATGGGCAAATTGCTATCAACGGAAATAATCTAGAGATAAGCGGGCTGAGCCTGGCGGGCACCCACATGGTGGCTGGAGATAGTAATGCGGGTAGGGATCCCACTGCGGTTAAATTGACCGGTTTCAACGCTCACAATGGTCGTTCCCGGATTGCTGTTTTGTTTGGAATTATACTGGTGGCTGGTGGTGGATTAGGTTGGAATTGGCGTCGAATGAGGACCAGGCGGGCACGCCACTACGGCTGAACAGGTTTTTAGCCAGCCACACCCGCCGATGCGCAGCCCTGCTGGTCGTCCTATGAGGCTCAGCAGGGCTGTGAGTAATGTGTGGGAGGCGGTTCAGCCGGCGGACGTGGCGCCGGAGGAGGGGTAGGATGGCTCGCCACTGCTACCGAAGAGGTGCTTGACCAGCCACCAGCCGATACGCAGCGTGTCAACTAAGGTGCCGAGCAGAGCGACGATGAAGACCATGCGGTAGACCTGCATGGCGACGATCTCAGTCGCCTGGGTGTTAATTTGGCCGGCTTGCTCCAGGCGCCTGATAGAGGTGAAGAACCCGGCGGCATTGTGTTCCACCAACCAGGTCGTATGCCCGTCGATCAGCAGCGCCAGGATGGCGATCCCGAATAAGTTCAGGGCAATTTTTGCCAGCCGTGTGCCGGTTTCCCATTTGCCGCGCACAAGCAAGATCACGTTCAGGCCTACGCCCAGCACGACAGAGAACACCAGGAGCGGCAGGTACTGCAATAAGACCGGGCTGATATATATCTGTATCCAGGATGGCAGCACCTGTGGAAGTTGCTGGGGTAATACGGAGAGCAGCACGATCACCACCAGTCCCAGAGCGATTTCGATCCCTGTACCCACCCGGCTGAATGGTTCAGGGTCCTGTGCGGGTGGCAGGTCACGCGGATCCCAGCGCTCCTCTTCGATCTGCGGGTGGACACCCAATCGTTGCATGAGGGCAAAGGCTAACACCACCCAGCCGAAAACACTGACAATCGTGGGGACAAAGTCGTCCAAAAAGCCCCAGATGGGCAAGCTCTCCGGACGGAAGACCAACGCCACGCCCAGCAGTACCAACTGCAAAATGACCACCACCAGCAGGGCAATCCCGACCACCATGCGGAATAGCGGGTAGAGCCCGGGACCGATCAGATACTGGCCTTCGGGCCAGTAAGAGGCGGCGATTTTTTGTGGGGAACCAAATTCCTGCAGCAGTTCAACCACGTCCTGCTGTGAAGGCTCCCCCTGGCTGCGGGCTTCCAGGTTGTCAATCAACGAAGAGCGCAGTTCGGCTTCGATATCGGCGCGCTTTCTGGCAGGCAGGTGGCGGCCGACTTCGGCAACATAGCGATCAATGAGTTCCATGGCTTTCTCCTTCTAAATCGACCAGCAAGACTTGCATCACCTGGACGAGCTGTTCCCAATCCGTTTGCAGGAGCTGTAAGAGTTCCCGGCCGGCAGCGCTCAGGACGTAGTAGCGGCGCGGGCGCGAGCCTTCTACGTTCCACTCGCTTTCCAGCAGGCCCTGTTCTTCCAGCCGCCGCAGCAGGGGATACAGAGTACCCTGTTCGATGTCCAGCCCGTGCTGGGACAGGTCGTCGATCAGGGCGTAGCCGTACTTGGGTTCCCGCAGTTGGCTGAGCGCCGCCAACACCAGGACGCCACGCCGCAGCTCTTGGGTGAGTTTATCGTGCAGGTCGTTAAATTCATCAGCTTTTATCATGTATTGCATTATACTGTATATAACACAGTATTGTCAAGAGTTTAATATAGGGATTTCCAATGTGAAGAGAAGGGAAACATAGGAATTAAAAAGAGAGCATATGAAGGCTATCGACACATGGTCTGGTGAGAAGCTGAAACGGATTTTGAGAGCGGATTGAACGGACTTGCGAGTGAAGGGTTAAATGCAAATGCCAGAGCGAAAGCCCTGGCATTTATGGCTTAAAACTGGATCGTCTATGCTGGGAAGCGTATGGCAATCAACGCATCTTCCTACTCTACAGTCACACTCTTCGCCAGGTTGCGCGGCTGGTCGACGTCCAGGCCGCGCAGGGCGGCGATGTGGTAGGCCAGCATCTGCAGCGGGATGACCGTGGTGACCGGGCTGAGCAGCCAGGGGGTCTGCGGTACCCACAGCACGTGATCGGCGTGTTGGGCCACTTCCCCGTCGCCGTCGGTGGCGACCGCCACCACCATGCCGCCGCGCGATTTGACCTGCTCGAGCTGGCTGAACATTTTCTCGTACCAGGGGTCGCGCGGGGCGATGACCACCACCGGCATGCTGCGGTCGATCAGGGCGATCGGACCGTGCTTCATCTCGCCGGCCGGGTAGCCTTCGGCGTGCATGTAGGAGATTTCCTTGAGCTTGAGGGCGCCCTCGTAGGCGGTGGGCATATTGATGCCGCGGCCCAAATACAGGCAGTGCTCGGCGTGCATAATGGCCCGGGCGACTTCTTCGACCTGCGGTTCACGGTCCAGGCACTGGCCGGCCAGGTCGGGCACCAGGCGCAGGTCGCCGATCAGCTTGCGGCGCTCAGCCTTGTCCAGGTCGCCGCGCAGGTCGGCCAGCAGCACGGCCAGCATGTACAGGTCGACCAGCGGGGCGGTGTAGGCTTTGGTGGAAGCCACCCCGATCTCCGGGCCGGACTGCATGGAGATGTAACCGTCCGAGATGCGCATGGCTTGCGAGCCGATCACGTTGACGATCGACCACAGCGTGGCGCCTTTGCGGCGCGCCTCCTCCATCGCCGCCAGGGTGTCGGCCGTCTCCCCCGACTGGCTGATCACCAGCACCACTGTGCCCGGGTCGATGATCGGGTCGCGGTAGCGGAACTCGGAGGCGATGTCCATTTCCACCGGGATGCGGGCGATGCGCTCGATCAGCACTTTGCCGACCATGCCGGCGTGGGAGGCCGTGCCGCAGGCGGTGATGATGATTTTCTTGATTTGTTTGGCAAATTCGGGGGTCAGGTTGAGCTGGGGCAGCCGCAGGCTGTGGCCGTTATCGAAGTCCACCCTGCCGGCGATGGTGTCGGTCAGTGAGCGCACCTGCTCGTGGATTTCCTTGTGCATGAAGTGGCGGTACTCGCCTTTCTCGGCCGCCACCGGGTCCCAGGCGACACTGTGCACTTCGTAGGGCAGCGAGTCGCCTTCCAGGGTCTGCACGTCCAGGCCCTGCCGGGTGACCACCGCCATCTGGTGCGATTCCAAAAAGACCATCTTACGCGTGTGTTCTAAAATGGCGGGCATGTCGGAGGCCACGTACATCTCGTCCTCGCCCAGGCCGATCACCACGCCGCCGGCGTTGCCGATACGGGCAGTCACAATCTTGTCCGGCTCTTTGGAAGACATCACCACGATGCCGTGGGCGCCCTTGAGGTGGGTCAAAGCCTTGCGCACCGCTTCCGCCAGCTGGTTCTGCGAGGACAGGTAGCGCTCGACCAGGTGCACGATGACTTCCGTATCGGTGTCGGATTTAAAGATAGCCCCCTCGGCGCCGAGTTCTTCGCGCAGCTCCAGAAAGTTCTCGACGATGCCGTTGTGCACGACCACCACCTCGCCGGTCATGCCCAGGTGGGGGTGGGCGTTGCGGGCGCTGGGCTCGCCGTGAGTAGCCCAGCGGGTGTGCCCGATGCCGACGTGCCCGTGTAGCGGCGCTTCGGCCACTAGGGCGGCCAGGCGGGCCAGCTTGCCGGCGTCCCGGCGCACCTCGATATGGCTGTTTTCCAGGACGGCCAAACCGGCCGAGTCGTAGCCGCGGTATTCCAGACGCTTCAAGCCGTCCAGAATGATCGGCGTCGCGTCGCGCGGCCCAATATATCCAACGATTCCACACATGATGGGATCCCTCCAAATGGTTGTCTCGCAGCCCGTTCTGGGCTGAGGTCTCGTTTCGCTGAAGCCTACCGGAAACCAGCAGCGCACCAGGCAAAGAGGCCTGGAAGACGTTGCCTCTGAATAGGTATTCGTAAAATCCGGTTGGTTTATGGCTGGACCGCTCTCGTTCTTTTTGTCCTACCCGTCGCCGGGCAGGCGTTGTGAGCGAGTTTCGCATAGGAGGGAAAGATGGCGGGTGGCGGTGCACCCGGAGGGCTTCCGCTGATCTCTCGATTTTCCCGGCTCCCAGGCCGGCAGCCTGGCAGGTATCCGGTAAGCCCGCCCGTGAAGGGCAGGAACCCTCGTCCTCGTCAACCGGTGTGCGAGTCTCCATGAGAAGCCTCAGCCTACCGGTTCATGCGCTATCTTCCCTGAAAATGGTTTTTGGCCGTACACCTCCTTTGGTCAGATTTGTGGAGGGCAATTATACTCTATTTACCGGACTTCAGTTGGAGGAACCTGGGGTAAAAAACGGGCCCATCACCCGGGGCGATCGCTTTCCCGCCAACGGGTGCATACCGTTCGTAAATCTTGTTTAGATCCAACTGGGCGATGATATCGATCACTAAGGGCGCCAAATGCTCAGGCGGCAGCGCTTCAGCCAGGCGGATCGTCTGGTTCAGACTTTCTTCGTAATTTGCGGTTTTGAATTTTCTGCTTATGCTCGAAGTTTACCATTCAATTGTCAGAGATTGCCGGCCTCTCCGACAGG
>Ga0207752_1001152_pt1 | contig 12281 bp, 8 predicted proteins | sample Pon2CUnioCityCA_6_FD_187272 | JGI IMG/M metagenome (GOLD analysis project Ga0207752, IMG submission 187272) | Marine sediment microbial community from Union City, CA, USA - Pond 2C Sediment 2 (SPAdes) | ecosystem: Environmental > Aquatic > Marine > Intertidal zone > Salt pond sediment ... | reverse complement strand
GCCAGATGCGCCGGCGGCAACCTGGTATTCCACCGGCGATGACACCTTCACGATCGTACCGGCCGAGCGAGACCAACGCGGCACGACAGTGACTGTCAAGCTCAACGAAGAGGCCCAGGAGTTTACGGACGAACCGCGCTTGCGGGAAGTGATCCGCAAGCACTCCGATTTCATCCCCTATCCGATTTATATCGGCGACGATAAAGAGCAGGCCAACCGACAGACGGCGCTGTGGCGGCAGTCCCCGCGTGAGGTGGAAGACAAAGATTACCAGGACTTCTACCAGCAATTCACCCTGGATTTCGAACCGCCGCTGGTGCATACCCACATGGTGGTCGACGCGCCGGTGCAAATGTACGCCCTGCTGTTCATCCCCTCCGATCCGGAGCGCAATATCTTCTCTTTGCGCAAAGAAGAAGGCCTGAAGCTGTACGCCCGCAAAGTCCTGATCCAGGAATACAACAAGGAACTGCTGCCCGAATATTTTGGTTTCGTGCAAGGCGTGGTCGATTCGGAGGACCTGCCCTTGAACGTCTCCCGGGAAACGGTGCAGTCGAACCGCATCATGGCGCAGCTAAAGCGGTTGATCACCAACAAAGTGATCGATACGCTGGAAGAACTGGCCCAGGACGAGCCTGAAAAATACAACCAGTTTTGGGAAGCCTACCAGCGCTTCCTCAAACAGGGCGTGGCGGTGGAACAATCCCAGCCGGAAAAGCTTTACCCTTTGCTGCGCTTCCAGACCACCAGCCACCCGGATGATTGGTCTTCTTTAGAGGCATATATCGAGCGCATGCAGTCGGACCAGGAGCAGATTTACTATATCCTGGGTGACGATAAGAGTTCGGTGCTGTACAGCCCGCACCTGGACGTGGTACGAAAGCTGGACTACGAAGTGCTCCTGTTGACCGACCCGATCGACTCCTTCATGCTGGTCAAGTTGGATGAATATCAGGATCACAAACTCACCAATGTAGCCAGCGCCGATCTGGAGCTGCCTGAACAGGAACCGGAAGAGGGCCAGGAAGAGCAGCCATCCCTGCCCGAAAAGGATTATCCTGGCTTGCTCGAGCGCTTTAAAAACCAATTGGGCGAACGCGTGGCTGACGTGCGTATGACCACGCGTTTGTCCGGCTCACCGGCCCGGCTGGTGGACCCCGAAGGCGCCTTGAACCAGGAGATGCAACGCGTCTATCGCATGCTCAACCGCGATTACGAAGTCCCCAAGAAAGTGCTCGAGCTCAACCCACGCCACCCGATCCTGGTCAAGTTGAATGAGCTATCTCAAGAAGATGAGCTGAGCCCGTTGGTAATCGAGCAGGTTTACGAGGATGCGCTGCTGATCGAAGGCCTGCACCCTGACCCTGCCAGCATGATCACTCGCATTCAAAAGCTAATCGATAAGGCGTTGGATTAACTCGATTGAGTATAATTGGGTTGGTACTCTGAACCGAAGCCCGTTATTTCAATCTTTCCTGCAACCGGCTATCGACAGCCAGTAGCTAATCAGGGCCCACTACGGGCGAATGGGCGTGCATTCCTGAGGCTGGCTGCCGGTAGCTGATTGCTCTTGACCAGCGTACAGCGTGGATAGGGCCAGCGAAAAATGAACACCGGCGAACTGACTTTCTGGAACTCTGGGGTGTGGCTGATTCCCCTGTTCCTGTTCGCCACTGTAGGGGGACTTTATCTGCTGGTGCGTTACTGGCGGAACAAAACCACCCAAGACCTGAAAAACCTGCGCAGTGGGTTGAGAGATGCCCACGCAAAACGCGGCCAGATGGCTTTGGCGCTGCGCAACTACAGCGGCGAGCAGCGCGAACCCTTCGCTTCCCGCCTTGGGGCGTTAAATTCCTCGCTGGCGCAAATCGACCAAAGCCTGGTAGACCTGGAGCGCCGGCACGTCGAAATCCACGAGCACATGCGCCATCTGGCAAGTAACCAATGGCGGGCCACCGTCGGGGCGCCGTTCTTCTGGTACAGCCTGCGCCGGGACGTGGCCGGCTTGCGGCAGGATTTGGCTTCTCTGCAGACCTTCCAGGATTCCACCACGGCGCAAGTCGAAGAACTCAGCGGGCTGGGCTGGCAGATCGCCAGCCAGGCCAGCCAGATTCAAACCACTTATTCAAAAGTCAAACAGAGCCTGGACTTCTTGCGCCGCAAAAACGTGCATGGCGATGCATTCAAGTCCGCCGCCCGGCAGGAAGAACAGGCGCGCGCCGCCCTGGCGCAGATTCCAGCTTACTTTTTCTCGAGCGAGCAAGCGCTGGTCCTGGAGCGGGCCGAGCCGGACGCCATTGCCCGGTCTCACGCCGTGCTGAACGAAATTCAGCCGTTGGTGGAAGAACTGCGCCAAACGCTTGAAGATTGGCAGAAGCGCTACACGCAGGCCGTCGAGCAGGCCGGCGCCATGCGGCAGCGCTTAGACCAGGTTGGGCAGATGTTGGAAAGCGCGCCCTCCGGGTTGAATCTCTCGCCGCAACGTGCCCGCCTGGAGCAGATGAGCGTGATCTCCGAGAATCTGCAGGCCACTCTGACGCGGCTGGAGATCGAATCCCTGGAGGAAGTGCGCGCAGAGACGCAACGCCTGGACCAGGCTGCCCAGGAGATGGGCGCACAGATCCAACAGGCGCGCCAGCAGCGAGACGATCTGGAAAGCGTGCTCGCTGAGCTTTCACAAGGTTTGAAAGACCTCTCCACCCAGTTCGCCGATCTTGGGACGAGCCAGGTCCACCCGGTGGTGTGGGGTGAGAGCCGCATCAAGCTCACCCATCTCAGCCGCCAGGCCAGCGCCATCGGATCGATCCATAAGCAGCGCACTCCACAGCAGGTCGCGCGCGACCTGGAAAGCGCGGCCCGCCTCAGCCAGCAGCAGAAAGAATTGAGCCAGCACTGCCAGCGCGTCGCCCAGCAGCACCAGGAATTACTGGATATTATCCAAAGTCCGGAGATGCAGAAGGCCCCAGAGTGGTATGCGAGCGTTGAGAAACTGGCTGAGAGAACGCAGGTCTACGCGCCGGAAAATTGGCCGCGCGCCGATATGGTCTCGAAGCTGCCGGAACAGCTCCAATACCTGGCCCAAGGGTTGAAATTGCTGGTCAGTGGGAATCAATCCGAGCCAATCCCAGAAAAAGAGCTCGACCAACGCCTGGAAGACACGCGTGAGTTGGAGCGCTACTACCGGGAACTGCGCCAGCGGGTGCAGAACGTCCAAAAAAGGCTGGCGGAAATCCAACGCATCGAGAAAGCCACCGCAGACAAGCTGGCCAGCGCCAGGGCCGCTTTAAACCAGACCGCCCTGTTGGTAAGGAGCAACGCTCTGCTGGCTGAGAAGGCCGGGGCGGAGATCGAGCGCCTGCAGAGCAGGATCGACCAGCTTAGCCGCCAGCTCGACCAGCCAGAGCAGGGCATGCTGGAGCGCAAGGCCCAGTCAGCCAATGCCCTGCTGGCGCGCATCCAACAGGCTGGGATCCAGTGGCTGAGCCAACTGAACCAGGCTCTGGAAGAGCAACGCCAGGCGCTGGCCAGCAAACTGACCCGGGTGGAGGCGGTGGCGCCATTGGATGAACCCTCCGTGGCCGAAGCGCGCCGTCTGCTGGCCGCCGGGCAGATGTTTTCCAACCAACCGACTCAAGAGAACCGCCCTGTCGACTTCAGCCAGCTCGTGCTGGAGATAAAGCGCCGCAGCGAGTACTGGCAGAAATGTAGCGCGGCCCGCAAGGCTTTACAAGACAGCGTCGACCCGCTGCTCGAAATGTATGAGGCGGTCAGCCACAACCGGCGGGTCGCCAAAGAACAGTTCAACGAAGTCGCCGCCTGGCTGCGCAGCGCCCGCCATTGGCCGCCCACTTCCGCCTCGCTGCAGTCCGAAGAGCGGGAATTGGCCGAGATCGAAGAACAATGGCAGGCTATAAAACAGGGCCAGCACAAGGCCATGGCGCTGGTGGCGCAGCTCGGCACGCTGGACTCCCGCTACCAGACCATGGCCGGCAATGTGCGCCGGACGGCCGAAAGAGCCGGCGAAGAGATGGATCGGGTCGAGAAAATCGAGGCCGAGCTGGATGAAGTGCTGCAAATGTGGCACGGCTTGGACCAGACTCACCTGGACAACCGCGTGGCCCGTGCGGAAATTCGCCAGCTCATGGACAACATCCAGGAAGAGTGGGAGAACATCAAGCGCCAGTACCGCCAGAACGCGCTTTCCTACAATCAGGCCCTGCAGAACCTGCAAGCGCTGCTGCGCAAGGCGCGCATCACTCAGGTGCCATTCGACGAAAGCCACGTCTTGGACGTCAACGGGCGCGTGATCCCGTATCGTTAGAATTCATCCCAGGTGCATTGCACGTTTAACGTGCATTGCACCTTGCTTAGACCCGCCCTACGCACCTACCTCATCCAACATCCGCTGTGCGGACAGACGGCCCGAGACCATGGCGGTCGGCAGGCCGGTGCCAGGGTGTGTGCTGGCGCCAGCGAAATACAGGTTTTGGTAACGCGGATGCCGGTTGGAGGGCCGCAAATAGCCCAGTTGGGTCAGGTTATGGCACAGACCGTGTGTGGAGCCTTTCACCAGGTTGTAGCGCTTGCGCCAGGAGAGTGGGTTGAAAGAGGTCTCCGATTTTATATGCGCTTCCAGGTCGCTGATCCCCAGTGAAGCCAACCGGCGAAAAACGTGCCGGCGCGCCTGGTCGCGCAGTTCACCCCAATCCTGATCCCCATTTTTACTCAAATGTCCGACCGGAACGATGCCAATCAGGGTGTCCTGCCCGGGCGGGGCCATTGCGGGGTCCAGCCGCGCCGGGGCATGCACGTACAGGCTGGGATTGTCGGGTAGGTTCAGATTGCCGATTATGCTATCGAAATTCTCACGGTAGTCGTCCGCCAGGAACAGGGTATGCGGGCCGAGGGCCGGGTAGAGTTTATCCACACTCCAGAAGAAACTGATCACCGAGCAGGAAAAGCGTTTTTGGGAAATTCTTTCGGCCAGGCCGTCCTGCGGCAGAAGTTCCCGGTAGACGTATGGCAGGTCGGCGTTGGCTAAGATGGCATCTGCGTATAAACACCCCCCATCTACGAGTTCGACGCCGCGCGCCTGACTGCCGTTCACAACGATGCGCGCCACGGCTGTGTTGAATAGAAACTCCACGCCGGCCCGGGTGGCGAGCGTCATCAGCGCCTCCACGATGCTGTACATACCTCCTTTGGGATACCACACACCGTGCGCCAGTTCGGTGTACGGCATCATCGAGAAAGTCGCCGGCGCCTCGAAGGGGCTCAAACCCATGTACACGTCCTGGAAGGTGAAAGCGGCCTTCAAGCGCGGCTCATCGAAATAGGCGCCCATGTTGCTGTAGTGGTTCACCAGCGGTTTCAGTTGCAGAAGCAGAGGCAGATTGGCGAAGTTAAAGAATTGGCTGGCCTTGCGAAAATCCCGGTTGACCAGTTTTTGCATGCCTACTTGATAATGACGGCGGCCCTCCTCGATGTAGCGCAGCAAGCCCTGAAAACTGCCCGGCTCGATCGATTCTAGCTGCGCCCGCATGGCCTGCAGGTCGGAAGTCAGCGCCAGTTGGCTGCCATCGTCGAAGACCAGGTGATAAGTGGGATCGACGCGCTGCAGGTCCAGAAGTTCGCGCATCGGCGCGCCCAGAGCGGCGAATTCCGCCTCGTACAACAGCGGCATGACCATCAGGGTCGGGCCGGTATCGAAGTGATGCCCCTCCCGGCTGATGCGGTCGCAGCGCCCGCCGGGGCGGGAATTTTTCTCGATCACCGTCACCTGCCAGCCGCGCTTCGCCAGGTGGATGGCGGCGCTGATGCCACCCATGCCGGCGCCAATCACAATTACAGTTTTAGATTTCATCTTTCCTCATAATGCGCGGATTGAATCGCCAGTGCTTGCGGTTGAATTTTAAAGCGATGCAATCCGAATACGGAGGTTAACGTCCGCCAGGCCATCCACAACCCGGCCGGCAGGCTTTTTCGTTCTGGGTACGCGGTGCGCAGGCGATAGCCGTCTCGCTCGATCGTCCGCAGCATCCACTCGAAGCGCGCCATGTAGGCAAAGCCTGCCAGACGGCAGCGCAGGTTTTTCACCTGGGCGAGATAGTCACTGCCGGCGCTGAAATACGAACGAGCAAGCTTCACCCTGGCGTGTACCCACTCCCGGTAGGCGCGCTGATCGGTGTCCTGAACGGAGAAACTCTGTGCCTGGAGATATTCGGCCGGAATGTTGAAATACCCGGCCTCGGTATCCTCCAACGCATCTCGCAGCATGTGCACAACGTGGGCGCCCTGGACCGCCAGATAACGCCTCTCATTGCGAGGCAGAGAGCAGTTATGGCCGATGAAGTAATGCAACGCCTCCGTGACGGCCGTCGCCAGTAAGCGTGAATATTCCGATAATTCGGCTTGCGAGATCAGGCGACCGCGGCGCGCTACATCGAAAGCCATCACGGCCATCATATTGCGCAGATAGGATTGCAGCCCACTGTTGTTTTCCCCATCATTGGCGATCAAATCCGCCAGCAACTGCTCGTGCTCGTCCAAATCGCCAGGCGCCTGCAAACGATAACAGGCCTCCAGCAGGCTTTGCTGGCGCTCGAGAAAGGCAACTTTATCAGCCTGTGAGCCTGAACCGGCGTCGAGAATATCGTCCACCCAGCGGTAATAGGCATAAGCCCGGTAAGCATCCGGGACGAGTTCGCGATCCACGAGAAAGCGGATCGTGTAGTAAGTTTGTGTGCTTGACGCTCGCGTAATGTCGACAGCCAAAGAGCGGCTGGAGTTTGTTTTCCTGTCCATCTTTTCCTCATATAGCAATCCGTGGTAGAAATTGTGCATTTATGCACTCATCTCTATATACGGAATTAACGCTTCGTGGTTGCTTATCCGATAAGAGAGACGGGTAATTCATTTAGAATTCAAACCCGACCCGGCTGGCGATTGGCGGACAATTTTGCCAGGCGCCATCAGTAAACTGCCAATCAAAGGGAACCCGCCGGCGAAAGGCGCTCCAAATGTCACTGCATTCAGAGACATTACGTTGTTCTATGGTGAAATACCATCATTCTTCGGTAGCACAGCGCTATTCCGATGATCCATTCCTAACCCTCCTCTAGGAGTCTCCCTACCACATATAAGGGAAGCCCCTTATTGTTATTTTTTTCATTTTCTCTTAGAATCCCAGAGAAATAGGTGGGTTACGAATTTCATCTTGGGGGTAAATAGAGCAGCATCAAAGCAGGAGTTCACATGCATCTACCGAATTGGTTTAAGATCACAGCGGTTACGCTCGCTGTGCTGATTGCCGGGATTTTACTTGGAGGCATCCTCGCGGTTCCGTACCGGTTTGTCAAAAGCCCGCACGGTTACGAGATGTCGCGCCTACACTACAACACCAAAAATAGCACCCGTTTTCTCGGCGATAACCTGGAGGAAGTGTCAGCCCGGGTGAGCCGGGCAACCTATCCGGCTACCAGCGATGAAAATGCTCCGGCGGTGGTGTTTCTGTATGCTTACCAGGAATGGCAGACAGGTCTGGCCGTCGCTTCCTTTTTGCGGCCTCTGAATGCCATCTTGCTGCCAGCCACCAGCGGCGTTGCGGAGGAGGTCAACCGGCTGCGTCCAGCGGGCAGTCCTGAACTGAATGGAGCACGGGTGATCCTGCTAAATGGTGTTCAAGTGGATGGCGTCAGCGGTCAGGAAATGAGTGTAGAAGATCTGGCGACGCTGGGTGGAGAACTAGGCGCAGGGCCTCGGCACGCCATCCTGGTCGACGTCAACGATCCCGGAACCGCACTGTTGGCTGCTCCCTGGGCAGCCTACTCTGGGGACCGGATCGTCTTTGACGCTGGAGATATCCCGGACGGGATCCCGACCTACACCCTAGGAAATGTGCAGTTGGAAGGAGCGAAAGCCATCACAGGCAACTCGCCGGCAGAAGTCGCAGTCGCCTTTGCTGCCTTTGACGACGCGGATAACCCTTTCTTTGGTTGGGGGATGAATGCCAACAGCCCGACCGGCTACCGGGCCTACACCCTGGCCCGCATCGAGGATCCGGCCATGGCGCTGCTCTCGGCCAACTTGAGCACGCATGGCAAACCCGGCCCCTTGCTTTGGACCAATCAAAAAGATCTGCCCCAGGTAGTGAACAACTACATCTGGTCACAACGCGCCGCGTTTTGGGTGACGCCTGCCGAAGGGCCATTCCATCACTTTTTTGTCCTGGGTGGTATCGATACGATTTCTTTCCCGGCCCAAGGGCAGGCGGACTACGCGGTGGAAATTGGCCCTTACCTGGGAAAGGGGATCGGCATGAGCGGGATCGACCTGATTGCCGCCGCATGGGTTGCGCTTGGGATTGTTTCTGCGGTCTGGATTCTTTTTCACGAGCGTACATTTTTACCTTACCAGAACTGGATCATGCAGATGGCCTGGCCATTGATGGCCATGATGGTGGGTCCATTTGGCATTCCTTTGTACTACCTGGCCTACAGCCGCCCGATCATCAAGGCTGGCAAAATGATCCTGTGGGACCGCCCGCTGTGGCTGCAGGGGATGGTTGCCACCGTTTCAGCGGTGGGATTCGGAGCTTCGATCATGATCGTCTCGGGCTGGTTGGTCACCTTTTTCGGCGCACCGCTCATCCCCAACCGGGGGCCGTTAACGTTCCTGTTCGGCACGCCCATGATTCTGATCATGGTTATCAACTATATTGTCGCCGTGATTGTTTCCTGGCTGCTCTTCCAGAACCCCATGCTGGCTATGTTCTATGGCCTCAGTTACCGGGATACCCTGACCAAGTCCCTGCCATTGGTGCTGGCTTCGATGGCTGCCGCTGCCCTGGCGATGAACCCAATGATGTGGGCATTTATGATGTGGGAGATCCCTATGATGCCTACAGAAGAGTCTATTCTATGGTTTGGAGTCATGTTTGTCACCGGGTTCATGGCCTTCCTGATGGCCTGGCCGCTAAATTACTGGTTGATTCGGGTGCAGCGCAAGAGCGGGTTGATGTAAAGGAGTAATGTTAACAAGATGAAGCGCAATCATTCTTTACGAATCGTATGGCTTTCACTGGCCGGGGTGCTGCTCGTCGCGCTTGGGTTGGTCGCTGGGGTGGAGCTTTATGAACGTATTTATATCCCCTCTGCGAAGCCAGGCGAAATGCCCTTTTTAGACGTTGATCATGATTTGGTTACCCTGAACACTACCCGGCTCGGCTCAGACAACCCAATTGAGACGGCAGTGGCCGTTTCGAACATCATCTATCCGGCCACGGAAAGCGAGAATACACCTGGCGCGGTTGTGCTGGTGAACGCAGACAACTTGCCCGAGGTGATGGTAGCCGCCAGCCGGGTCCAGCATTTCCCGGTCAACGCACCGTTGCTGTACGTTACCAGAGATGAAATCCCTGAGCTGACCCGCCAGGAGCTGTTGCGGCTGAAGCCGGAGGGGGTAGCCGTCGACGGCAATGTGCAAGTCTATGTTGTTGGTACCATCGGTGACGAAGTGGTGGGACAAGTGGAGGCTATGGGATATAAGACGCGCCTGCTGCGCGCCGGCGACCCGATTGAACTGGCCGTGTTGGCCGACGACTGGTCATCTACGCAGCACGGCGACCACCGCAACGTGGTGGCGATCGCCAATCTGGATAACCCCTCTCCCGCCATCCCCAGTATCTTCTGGAACGCACACATGGGCCAGGGATTTGCCTTCGTGACCGACGAAGGGGTTCCCGAAGCGACGATGGACATGCTCAAGCGCCGGGCCAATGGCGCCTGGATCTACCTGTTCGGCGACAATACAATCATATCGGACGAAACAGCCCGTGAACTGGCCCAGTTTGGCCTGGTCGAGCGTATCCCACGCGCCGGCTTGCCGGAAGCCAGCGCCTTCTTCGCCGGGTTCAAGGACCTCGGCGAAAACTGGGGGGGCTGGTACTGGCTGGAGGCGCGCGATTTTGGCTGGGGCATCAGCGAAGCCGGGCACAACGCCGTTTTTGTGAACGTGGATGGACCTGGCGGCTGGCAGAACGCCGTCGTCGCGACGACCCTCAGTCACATGGGCAAACACGCACCGGTATTAGCAGTCAGCCAGAACGAGGTCCCTGAAGCAGTGGCGAATTATCTGAAAATCCTCAAACCTTACCCAACCGCGCCCCAGCACCAGCAGCTCAACCACGGCTGGATCATCGGCGGGGAAGAGACGATTAGCTGGGATACGCAGGTAGCGCTGGACCAGCTCCTGGAAGCTTATCCTTATTCTACGGATTAAAGCCAGCAACCCCACAGAGAAGGAACAAATTACAGCACAGGAGATACCGAGTGACAGAAGTACATCAGCAAGAGAAACGAACACAAGAAGACCGGCAGAAAAAGCGGGACAAACCGGAGGGGATGGTTGATCTGGCTGAACGCACAGTTCGCTATCACACGACCCCCTTTCCAGAAGCTTATCGGCCAGCGGTCAATCCTTTTCCTCGCCCATTGACAGCCGGTCTCTGGCTGAGCGCCTTCGCCGGTGGGCTTGTAGGGTTGGGGTTTGGCGCCCTGCTGCAGAACAACCGCCTGGTCATCCCCGGATGGGAAGGCCTGTATTCGATGAGTCCCTTCACCTTCCATGCCTTCTGGACTATTATGGGTATTGCGCTGGGGATCCTGGTTGGAGGCGTAGCCACTTTGCTCCTCGTATCACCAGACGAGTTGCATGAAGATGACCCGGATTAGACCTGTGAGGGTTGGATATATTGTTACCCGTCATCGGCACTTGATTAACCGCAGGAAAGTGGTAAAATAATGGACGCTAAGCTGGAGCCAAGACAGGAGCCAGCTCATTATTTGCCCTCGTAGCTCAGTGGATTAGAGCACTTGCTTGCGGAGTAAGGGGCCGTGGGTTCGAGTCCCGCCGAGGGCGCTAAATCACCACCTTAGACCACATTAAGGCGTGAAAATGCCAGGAATGTGGTCTTTTGTTTTCATCCCAAAATCATTGGAAAAATTACGTTTGGCCCCTTACCTTCGCAAGCGCTAATCGGCTACGATGACAAAAGATTACACGTAGAAGACGCTGCTTGGGCACGCGAACCTGACGAAGTGCAAATGCTATCTGGCATCTGCCCAGCCTAACGCTAAGCAAGCCCACCGGCGCTCTAGCCCTGCGGATCGCTGGAAGCTGTAGCACGGTATCCCATCATCACGCCTCATCTGCTGGTCGAGCTTTTTCCAATTCGTCTTTCTTCTCCTATGTCGAAGGGATGTCCCAAGAGCCATCCCTTTCGTCTTTCCCCATTTCGACGTCGAAACGCCAAAACTACATGCCTTTCGCCGGTTTTTGCACTGACCATTCTTCGCAACGGACCGGCATCTACATTCTCCAGGAACCCGTGGGCCAGGTAGACCTATACGTCCCAAGGCGTTATCCGGAACAGACCAATGAAGGCCTAGCGCAAGCCTATAGACGAGTTGGGCTAGTAGATAATTTGTATTTGTAGGGAGAAGGGAAAAGCCCTCGGTCACCTGACCAGGATTTCACTAATTACACTAACCTAGTTTATTACATACTCTATTTTGTAAACTACCCTTATGTCACCGATTATGAACCATTCCTTTTCAAGGATATGCTGGTCGTAGAGGTGGGGTAGGGCTGGGAGCACCGGGCGCAGGATATACCCCAGGGGTATAAAGGATTTCGCCCTGTGTCGTTTCCGGGATAGGCTGTGGGGTAAGCCATGAAACTGGGTATCTGGCTTGGCCTACTTCAACAATCCGGTTGTTGCTATTTTCCAGATCAGATGCTTGCTCTCCAGCATTGAAGATGAAAATGGAAAATCCCTGTACCATGGAAGGGTCATCATCACGTTTATATCGTTCTACGATGGCGTAGTTATATTCTGTCTGGCATTCTTGTGCTTCTGGCTCCTCAGAGGAGCAAGAGAAGAACCAACCGTGTTTGGGCATTTCGGAGCGGTAGAAATCCCGGATACTCTCTGCCGGTTGATCTGTCTCAAACCGGATGATGCGCGACCCGCCCCAAGTCGTATACATCGTTTGGACATTCCTTGCAGAAGATGGAAGTGGAGGCCGAGGTACGAGCAGCCACCTGAGGTTGAGATTGAGGTCGACACCATCACTCAGGCTCACCAGGAAGAGCGCCAAGAGAATCACTAGATAAACCCATGGGTGCGAAGGATAGGAGGACAACGGACGTCGTGAGGTTTCCATAATATATACACCCTTTCCTTGGAGGGATCAGTCAGCTTGTTAATTTGTATTTGTAGA
>Ga0207752_1001151_pt1 | contig 12285 bp, 8 predicted proteins | sample Pon2CUnioCityCA_6_FD_187272 | JGI IMG/M metagenome (GOLD analysis project Ga0207752, IMG submission 187272) | Marine sediment microbial community from Union City, CA, USA - Pond 2C Sediment 2 (SPAdes) | ecosystem: Environmental > Aquatic > Marine > Intertidal zone > Salt pond sediment ... | reverse complement strand
TCACGTACTTCGGGCATTCCACGACGCCCAAGAGGTAGATACCATCGTCGTTGTGGGCATCGCCGAGGCAGAAGGTATAGCCGTCACAAAGGATTTGCCCTCATCGCAGCCGGTCATCTTCCTTCAGGACCAGGGAAGCATCGTCGCCAACGCCCGCCGCGGCCTGGAGTGGTTGGCAGCGAACCGGCCGGGAAACAGCGAGCTTTTGCTCAGCACGGCCGACATCCCCTTATTAACCGGGCATATTGTCGACGCGTTTGTCGATCAGTGCCGTCCCTTTGACCGGTTGGCCTATTACAACTTGGTGACGAAGGAGACAATGGAGGCTCGCTTTCCCCACTCAAATCGCACTTTCGTCCGGCTGCGCGAAGCGGAGGTTGCGGGCGGGGATCTGTTTCTGGTCCAGAGTGGCATCCTCTACACCAATCAGGCGCTTTGGGAAGCATTGACGGACGCCCGGAAAAACGCCTGGCAACTGGCGCGCATCGTCGGCTTCCGCACCCTGCTCAAGCTCCTGCTCCACCGCCTGTCTCTGGCGGAAGTGGAACAGCTTGCCACACAACTGCTTGGCGCGCCTATCCGCATCTTAACCAACCCGTATCCTGAATTGGCGATGGACGCAGACAAACCGGAGCAGGTCGACCAGCTCCGCCGGCAATTATCTGGCGAATAGTCTCTGCCATTGCCAACCAGGCAATGTTGAACGATAACGCCGCACTGATTACAATAAGCTTATGAACGAGTCACCGGCAGAACAGACCCGACCAATCAGCAATCGCGACGCCGAACGGCTGCAGACCCTCTACGTCGTCAACGACATGCTTAAGCAGGTGGTTGCCGAAGGCCTGGGAATCAATACCATCCTTCCCCGCGTCATGCTGGTAGCCCTGGAGGAGGTAAATGCTTTCTCCGGAAGCATCATCGTGGTCAATGAAACATTGGATCCCCAGTACGCCTGGATCATGACCGGTGACCAGCTCGAGGAAAACGATAGCCCCTTTATCCGCAAAATTGTGCAGGAGGGCCTCATCGGCTGGGCCATGGAGCACCAACAGACCGGGATCATTGCCAATACCCGCGATGACGAGCGCTGGCTGCCCCGGCCCGACCACCCAACGGCACGCGAACCATGGTCGGCCATCTGTTCCCCGCTGATTGTTCGTTCGCGGGCAGTGGGCGCGATTACCATGACCCGGCCGGGACTCAACCAATTCGATCAGCGCACCGCCGATCTACTGGAGGCCATCGCCAATCAGGCAGCAACTACCATTGAAAGCGCCCGCCTCTACGAAGAAAGCCAGCGGCGTGCCGACGAACTTGCCGCGCTGGTCTCGGCGACGGCCGCCGTCACCACCAGCCTGGAGTTAGAGGAAGTCCTGCGGGACGTTGCCGAACAGATGGTTAACCTGACCCAGGCGGACGTCTGCACTATCTTTGATTGGGACCGTGGCAACAACCTGCTCGCCCACCGCATCACCTATCCCGAAACGGCCCTGGATACGTGGCGGGATTTCCCAACGTTCAACCCGGAGGAATATCCTACCGTCCGGCAGGTTTTAACCAACAGCGAAAGTCTCCAGATTCATCGCCATGACCGCCGGATTAGCGCTGCCGAAAATGCTTTCCTGGAGAGAACCGAAACGCAGGCGGCTCTCCTACTGCCCCTGGTTGCCCACGAACAAACCATCGGTCTGGCAGCCTTACTGGACGTCCAGCGCCATCGCCCCTATACCCAACAGGAGATTGACTTTGCCCAGATGCTGGCCAGCCAGGCCGCCATCGCCATTCAAAACGCCCGGCTCTATGAGGACACTCAGCGCCAGCTCCGCGTCTCTGCCCTCCTGAACGAGGCAAGCAAAGTCATCAATTCCAGCCTGGACACGAACCAGATCCTGCAATCACTCCTGGCACAGATGAATGAACTGCTGAATGCCGAGGCAATCTCCATTGCGCTGGTCGATCAGCAAAATAACGAACTGGTGTATGAAGTTGCCGAAGGAATTGGCAGCGAAAAGATTGTCGGCCTGCGTCTGCCCTCCAACCAGGGCGTCTCAGGCTGGGTGATGGAACATGGGGAACCTGCCCTGGTCCCGGACATGAGCCAGGACCCCCGCTTCTATCGCGAAGGCGACCGCCGGACCGGCCATAACACACGGGCGATGATTTGTGCCCCCCTTCAGGTAAAGGATGAAGTACTGGGCACCGTCCAGGCAATCAACCCGCGCCAGGGTACCTTCACCGAGAACGATTTGCAGTTGCTGGTGAACCTGGCCAACCTGGCCAGTAGTGCTCTGGCCAACGCGCAGCAATTCACCCGCACCCAGGCCGCGGAAGCCCGTTATCTAAGCCTGTTTGAGGATAGCGTCAATCCCATCCTCCTGACCGACCCCGACGGCTACGTGGTCGAAGCCAACCGGCGCGCCGTTGAGATCCTGGGTTACGATTACGATGAGTTGTTGGGCCTGCCGCTCAGGAGCCTCCACAAACAGAGTGAAGGCACTATTTTGCCCGCTTTAAATGACAACGACCAGAATCAGGTTAAAACCTTCAACGGCGAAATCAGGACCAAGGAAGGACTGATCATCCCGGTAGAGGTTTACGCCAAACGCACCCTATCCGGCGATAGCGAGCTGCTGCAATGGATCTATAGAGACATTACCCATCAGGTCGAATTAGAGGAAATGAGGAGCGATATGATGGCCATGCTGGTTCATGACCTGCAGAGCCCTCTGGGCAATGTCATCTCCAGTCTGGAGTTGATGCGCTACGAATTGCCTGAAGAGGGCGATCCGGTACTCGCCTCAATCGTAGATATCGCCAGCCGTAGCAGCCGCCGCCTGCAAACCTTGATCCGCTCGTTGCTGGATATTTCCCACCTGGAAGCCGGCCACCCCCTTACCGATATGCGCTTCGCAGAAATTGCGGGCCTGCTTGAAGAAGCCCAGAAGATTATTGAACCAACGCTAGAACGCCGCCGGGCAACGCTGATGCTGGCCATCCCAGATGATATCCCCCCGGTATACGTTGATTCAGACATGATTGGGCGCGTCTTTATCAACCTGCTGGACAACGCCAGCAAGTATACGCCCGAAGGGAAAGAGCTCACCATCACCGCCCAGCCCACCGGGGCTCCCAACGGCACCATCCAGATTTCCGTCAGCGATCAGGGCCAGGGCATCCCTCCTCGCTATCGCGAAGTGATTTTTGAGAAGTTCCGCCGGATCCAGGGCAAGGACGCGCCCAAAGGTCTGGGTCTCGGTCTCGCCTTCTGCCGGCTCGCCGTCGAAGCCCACGGAGGCACTATTTGGGTGGATGATGCCCCCGGCGGTGGCGCGCGCTTCAACTTCACCCTCCCCACTCACCCCTTCACCCCCGAAGGGCAAGACAATCTGCCGGGCCGATGACGCGGCGCCTCTATTATCATGACGCGTACGGCACGACCTTCCAGGCGAAGGTTGTGGAACGTCTGCGTCATGTCGGGCAGCCGGCACTGATTCTGGACCAGACCTATTTCTATCCCGAGTCAGGCGGGCAACCATCCGACCGGGGCTGGCTGAACGAGAAATTCGTTACCGGCGTCTTCATCCGTGAAGAAGATGGCGCTATTGTGCACGTTCTCGAAGAGCCAATTGGGATAGACGACGTCGAGGGCACTATCGCCTGGGCGCGCCGCTTCGACCACATGCAACAGCATACGGGCCAGCACATCCTCTCCCAGGCCTTCATCCAGGTGGCAGGTGCCTGCACGGTGGGATTCCACCTGAGCGACAATACCGTCACCATCGACCTGGATCGCGCCGATCTTAGCGGCGCTCAGGTGAAACAGACTGAATCGCTGGCCAACCAGATCATCTGGGAGAACCGGCCGGTGACGGTTCAGTTCGTTACCCCGGCGCAGGCGCGAGAACTACCGTTGCGCAAGATCCCGGCACTGAATGGTGATCAATACCGCTTAATTGAAATCGATCGCTTTGATCTCACCGCCTGTGGCGGCACCCATGTCTCCCGTACGGGTGCCGTCGGCCTGCTGAAGATCCTTAAAGTTGAGCGGAGAGCTGAACAGACGCGGGTTGAATTCTGCTGCGGGCAGCGGGCGCTGGCCGATTACGACGAGAAACATCAGCTGGTCAGCCGTTTAGCCACTGACTTTACTACCGGCTACTGGAACCTGGAAGAGGTGATTGACACACTCCGCACGGAAGCCGACGAGAACCGGCGGCTCCTCCAGAAGCAGACCGCCGAACTGCTCGCCTACGAAGCGCGCACGCTGCTGGCAGACGCCCGGCCGGTTGGTGACGCCCGCATCGTCACCGCCGCCTTCTCCGGCCGTGACATGGAGCAATTGCGCATCCTGGCCAACCAGTTGGCTGCGGAGCCGGGCGTCGTGGCGCTACTGGCGCTCTCCGGCGAAAAATCCAGACTCCTCTTCGCCCGCGCCGGTGATGCCCCCGGCAATATGAACCAGTTGCTACAGCAGGCCCTGACGCTGCTGGGAGACGGCGGCGGCGGTGGGAACGAAACCTTCGCCCAGGGTGGTGGCCCGGCTGCCACAGAAGCACAGGTAGAGCGAGCGTTAAAACACGCCAGAGACAGCCTCCTGGGGGTACTATAGTACTATAGCCCCACTTGTGGATAGCCAACCCAACATGCGTTACAATGAAGGGGAGAAGCAAGGGGATACCCTTATGCTGCCCTCTATTGTGCCTGCTTCCAGTGGCAGAAGGGATAAATACAAGGAAGAGAGAGAATAATGTACGGACGATCGGCGCCCGCAGGCGATGCACTTAAAAAAGTGCCCTTCTTTTCGCAATTGAGCGCGGCCGAAACGGTAGAGTTGGCCGAGCGGCTCGTGCCCCGCCAGTTTGGGGCCGGCCAGGTTATCTTTCATCTGGGTGACCCCGGTGGATTGCTCTACATCATCACCGAAGGCAAAGTAAAGATTTCCAACAGCACCCCTGACGGCCAGGAGGCTCTGCTGGCCATCCTGGGAACCGGTGACTTCTTCGGCGAATTGGCCCTGCTCGACGATTCTCCCCGTTCGGCCACGGCCGAGGCCATTGAACCGACGGAGACATTGACCCTGCACCGTGAGGAGTTTATCCGTTTCCTCGGCGACAACCCGGATTTTGCCTACCACGTGATGCACACCCTCGCCAAGCGCATTCGTCACCTCAACGACCAGATCAGCGATGTCTTTTTCCTGGACCTCAACGGCCGCTTGGCGCGCACCCTGCTCAATCTGGCTGCCCAACACGGCCGGCCCTTGAAAGACGGAACCCTCATCGACATCTCCCTCACACAGACCGATCTGGCCGAGATGACCGGCGCCACCCGGGTCAGCATCAATAAAACCCTGGGACGCTTCCGCCGGGCCCATTGGGTGCGCGTCAAAGGGCGGCACCTGATCCTGGAAGACGAGCAGGCATTGCGCAACCTGATTCAAATGGCGGGAGGATAGGCCCGGAAAGGACCTCTCCTACTCATCCAGCTGCAGAATCACCTTCCCGATATTGCGATCCTGGCGCACGTACTCGTGTGCTTCGCCCGCATCCGGCAGCGGAAAGACCGTGTCGATGACCGGTTGCAGGATACCCTCAACCAGCAAGGGCCAGAATCGCTCCTCGAATTGGCGCCGGATCTCGATCTTCTCTGCCAACGGCCGCGGGCGCAGCCGCGAGCCGATAATCCGCAGGCTCTTGCCCAGCAGCAGGCCCAGGTTCATCTCCGCTTCCCGCCCGCTCAGCAGGCCAATCTGCACCAGCCGCCCCCATGGGTTGAGCAGTAGCAGGTGGCGCTCGAAATAATTGGCGCCCACCGGATCCAGAATCACGTCGACCCCACCCCCGGTCTCCTTGCGGATTACCTTCGCGAAATCTTCTTCCTTATAGTTGATCGCCAGCTCCGCCCCCAGTTCGCGCCCCCGCGCCAGTTTCCGCTCCGCCCCGGCCGTGATATAGATCCGGGCCCCGGCCTCCCGAGCCAGCTGGATCGCCGCCGTGCCCACACCGCTGCCGCCGGCGTGAATCAAGACCGTTTCCCCTTCGTTTAACTCCCCCTCCAGGAACAGGTTGACGAACGCCGTGTACCATACTTCGGGAATCGCCGCACCCTGGGCAAAGCTCCACGAATCCGGCAGTCGCAGTAACATCCCCTGGTGAACGGCCACCTGCTCGGCGTAACCCCCTCCGGCCAGCAAAGCACAAACCCGGTCCCCCACCTGCCATCCCTTCACCTCTGCCCCCACGGCGCTAATCTCGCCGGCCATCTCCAGCCCCAGGATCTCGCTGGCTCCGGGTGGCGGCGGGTAATTGCCCCGGGCCTGGCTCAGGTCTGCCCGGTTGACGGCCGTGGCCCCGACGCCGACCAGCACCTCCTCCGGGCCGTAATCAACATCCGCCACTTCCTCCCAGACTAGAGATGGGACTTCACCTTCACCACGGTGGACGACGATCGCTTTCATAACGGTTACCTCCTGGTATGGCTATGCGGGCATTCTGTCACCGAGATTATAAAGGCAGAGCAAGAACTGTGCGAGAGTGGCGCGCACCTTGCACCGCTCATAACGTGAACTCATCCACCTCGCGGAACTAAAAGCCTCCCGGAAACGTCTTAAGCGTAGACGCCGGAAATTGCGTAAGGAGGAACCCGATGAAGAAGAAGACGCTTGTAACCCTTTTGTTGTTTGTTCTGTTGATCGCCGCCTGTGCCGGCGATGACGAGGCAGAGTCCGGGGAGATAATGGATCAGTTTGAGGGCGGCGAGGTAGAGGGCGAGCAGATCGAAGTCACTAGAGTGGTGACAGAGCAGGTCGCCGAGGAAGCGCCGGCAGAGGAATCACCTGCCGCTCAGGCCACACCCGCGCCGTCTCCCGGCGGAGCGGGGGCCGTTCCGCTCCCAGTAGTCGCCCAGCCGGAGGGACGGTTGATCATCAAAGAAGCCCAGATGAACCTACTCGTGGAAAACACCAACATGGCCGTCAACCGGGTCACCGACATTGCCGTCGGCGCCGCCGGTTACATCCTCAGCCAGCGTGTGTGGGACGATGACCTGGGCTATCGCCACGCCACCATCACCCTGGGCGTGCCCGTGGAGCGATTCGAGCGCGTGTTACAACAGTTGCGCCGGCTCGGTGAGGTGAGCAACGAAGAGGCCAGCGGCGACGACGTCACCGAGGAGTACGTCGACCTCGATTCCCGGCTGGAGAGCCTGCGCACTACCCACGAACGGCTCCTCTCCTTCCTCGACGAGGCAGAAACCGTCGAGGAGATTCTGGCCCTCAACGAACGTATTTCTGAGGTTGAGGGGCAATTGTCCCAGATCCAGGGACGCATGAACTATCTCTCTAACCGCGCTGCCTTCTCCACCGTCACCGTGGTGCTGGAGCCCAACGTTACCCCGCCCACGCCGACACCGACGGTGACCCCAACGGCAACGCCGACCCCCACCCCCTGGACACCGGGAGATACCGCCCGGCAGGCTACTCTCAGACTAGAGCACACTGCCCAGGGCATCCTCAGCTTCCTCATCTATTACGGCATTGTCTGTGGGCCCTGGTTGCTGCTGATCGTCCCCCTGACCTACGGTGGCTGGCGCCTGGTCCGCCGCGTAGAGACACAGGGTCGGCAGCCCGCTGCTGGACCCGGCGAGGAGTAGACCAGACCGGTCTCCCGGCAGGTGTGGCAGACCCTCCCCACGCCTGCCGGAACCTCCGCCAGCCACTTCTTGCCCTCCCCTCGCAGAACCGATAAACTAACCGGGCCATCACGTACCTTAGGAGAAAGATTATGACCAAACGTGACACCTATACCGTCGAGGTGGCCGGTTTAACGCGCCACCTGCCGCTCTTTGAAGTCGCTCCCGGCGTGCGTATCGCCATCTTCAACATGCTGGGAGATACTTACGTGGCCAAGGCAGCCGCCGCTGCCCTGGCCGAACGGCTCAAGGACGTCGAGGCCGACGTCCTGCTCACGGCCGAAGCAAAGAGCATGCCCCTGGTGTACGAAATGAGTGCCCTCATGGGTTTGCCCTACGTGGTCCTGCGCAAAAGCTACAAAACCTACATGGGCGACGCCCTCAGCGCCGACACCGTCTCCATCACCACCGGCAAAACCCAGACCCTATACCTGGACGAAAAAGATCACGACCTGATCCAGGGGAAGCGCGTGATCCTCGTCGACGATGTCGTCAGCACGGGCAGCACGCTGCAAGGGATGGAAGCCATTGCTCGCAAGGCCGGTGCCGGAGTGGCCAGTATCGCCGCCGTCTTCACCGAAGGCGACAACGATTGGGACCACATTACCGCCCTCGGAAACCTCCCGGTCTTTAAAGAGTAGTGTCAGGTTGCATGCAACCTGGAACCTTCAATCACAGATATGCCAGCCGACCCGTCCCCTGCCACCCTTTCCATCTTCAACCACCTCTTCGCCTCAGTGGCCGAAGAGATGGGGGTGACCCTGGAGCGCACCGCTTACAGCGCTAATATCAAGGAGCGCCTCGATTTCAGTTGTGCCCTCTTCCTGGGCGACGGCCGGATGCTCGCCCAGGCCGCCCACATCCCCGTCCATCTTGGCGCCATGCCCGCCTCCGTCCAGGCCGCCATCGAACGCTGCGCCCCCTTTCACCCCGGCGACGTCGTCATCCTCAACGACCCCTACCTCGGCGGCACCCATTTGCCGGATATCACCCTGGTATCTCCGGTGTTTGTAGGGGATCGGGGATCAGGGATTGGCGCACTGTCCCGATCCCCAATCCCCAATCCCCAATCCCCAACCCCTGCCTTCTTCGTCGCCAGCCGCGCCCACCACGCCGACGTCGGCGGCAGTAGCCCGGGTTCCATGCCCCTCTCCACCGAGTTGTACCAGGAGGGGTTGATCATCCCACCCCTGAAGCTGGTCGACGGTGGCCAACGGAACGAAGGCGGCCATCGGAACGAAGGCGTATGGCAACTGCTGCTCCGTAACGTGCGTACCCCGGCCGAGCGGGCCGGCGATCTCGACGCCCAGCTTGCCGCCCACACGACCGGCGCCCGCCGTCTGCAGGAAATCGTCGCCCGCTATGCCCTGGAGCAAACCCTGGCCCAGGCAGAGGCCCTCATCGCCTACGCCCGGCGCCTGACGGAAGCAGCCCTGCGCCGCCTCCCGGCCGGAAGCTACACCTTCGCCGACATCCTCGACGACGACGGCCAGGGTCGAACGGAGATCCCCATCCAGGTCACCCTCACGGTAGAGGACGGCCACCTGGTCGCCGATTTCGCCGGTACCGCCCCGGCCGTTCCCGGCAACCTGAACGCCGTGCCGGCCATCGTTCACTCCGCCGTCGCCTACTGCGTTCGCTGCATGGCCCTGGCCCTCCTCGGCAGCGATCTGCCCATGAATCAGGGCGCTTTCGCTCCCCTCACCGTGCGCATCCCGCCGGGCTCCCTGCTCGATCCCGCCCCGCCCCACGCCGTCGCCGCCGGCAATGTCGAGACTTCCCAGCGGATCGTCGACGTTCTCTTCGGCGCCCTGGCCCTGGCCCTACCCGATCTCATCCCGGCTGCCAGCCAGGGGACGATGAACAATCTGACCTTCGGCGGCACCGGCGAAGGGGGCAAACCCTTCGCCTATTATGAAACGCTGGGCGGCGGCATCGGCGCCGGACCCGAGGCAGATGGAGGGCACGGCCTGCACAGCCACATGAGCAACACCCGCAACACGCCGGTAGAAGCACTGGAGTACGCTTTCCCCTTGCAGGTAGAAGCCTACCATTTGCGCCGTGACTCCGGCGGCCGCGGCCAGCATCAGGGTGGCGAGGGCCTGGTCCGCCGCTTCCGCTTCCTCCGGCCGGTGACCATCACCCTCACCGGCGAGCGCCGGCGCAATGCCCCTTACAGTCTGCAGGGAGGCCAGCCCGGGGCACCCGGCCGGAACACCCTCTTCCACGATGGCCGGGCAGAATCCCTCCCCGGCAAAGTTCAGCGGAACCTGGATACCGGCGACACCCTCCAGATCGAAACGCCCGGCGGCGGCGGCTGGGGCGAAGAGGAGTGACTTCGTGCCAGTCACCCCGCAGCAGAATTTGCACGAACCAGAAGTGAATGCGGGGTGACTGGCACGGGGTGATAACCGGAACGCCCGGAGCGATGTGCACACCATTCCCCCCTAAGCTACAATTCTCCCATGCGCACCACCATCTATCTAATCCTGTTATCGAGCCTGGTGATTTTTGCCGGCTGCCGCCCGGCCGGGGCAGAAGTAGCCGGCGGTGAGGCTCAGCCAAACACCCCTCCGGCAAGCGCCACATCAATCCCCGCCACGGCGACGACCGGCGGCGACAATTGGCCCGCCGCCACTGCCACCGAGCCGGGGCCGCCACCCAGCCCCACGCCGGTGCCGACGACCACGCCTTCACCCACGCCCCTGCCTACCCCATCGCCCACGCCGCTGGCCGCCTGCAGCGAGCGCCAGCCCCCGGACGAAACTCTACTCACGCTCGTCGACCGCGACTACGCTCTCAGCCGCGACTACGCCCCCGGCGATCTGGTCCCGTTATCGGGCTATTTTCCCAACAGCATTACCCTCGGCTACCCGACGGAAGTACGCGAGATAATCATCACCCCATTGCAGGAGATGATAACGGCCATGCAGGCCGAGGAGCTCCGCCCCCTGGTCGTCTCCGGCTTCCGCGACTACTATGCCCAGTCGCTGGCCGAACAGAAATGGGTGGAGCAATACCCCGATTGGGCCCATAATCTGAGCGCGCCAGCGGGCCACAGCGAGCACCAGTTGGGCACTACCCTAGACTTCAGCTCGCCCGACCTGCCCGAGATGGTAGGCGAAGAACATATCCAGTTCCATCCCGCTTTCGCCCAGAGCAAAGAGGGCGAATGGCTGGCCGCCCATGCCCACGAGTACGGCTTCACCATGAGCTACCCGGCCAACCGCTTTGAGGATACCGCCTTCTACTACGAGCCGTGGCACTTTCGCTACGTCGGCGTCGATCTGGCTACCACGCTATACGAAGAACAACAGACAATTTCCGAATACCTCCTGGAAGAATACGGTCCCCCGTGCATCCCCTGAACCACCCGAGCCGCGTACCGCGATCTGGTAAATCGATGCCGAATGTACCGCGATTTGGCAAATCGCGTCACGTAGCCATCATCCTCTATCTGCTGGCACTATCCCTCCTCGCTGCCTGCACAACCGATCGGGTGCCAGAACAGCTAGCGGGAACACCGGCCGTAACTCCCGCAGCAACTACGGTTCCCGCCACTGCTTCCCCGCTGCCTCCGACCGCAACCGCCACCGTCCTCCCCACAGCAACCCCGGCTCCCACCGCCACACCAACCGCCACCCCTCGTCCCCCGGCCATCGTCGCCGTCCCCCCCGGCTGGGAACAGACAGCCCTTGCCGCCATCTCCACCCTGGCCGATTCTCTCTGGCGCTGGCAGGTCCTGGCCACGTCCGATCCGGCCGCCGCCCTCGCCGAGGGCGAAGCCCAGATCGCCCTTATCCCCGGAACCGCCGGCATTCCGGCCGGCCAACGTCCCCTGGCCCTCGCCGTCCCCTTCACCACCGCCTGGGAGGCCACGACCCTGGCCCAGGCCGAGGAGATCCGGGCCAACGGCCACGCCCTGGTCACCGTGCTCCCCTGGCGCGAAATGACCCCGGAGCTGAAAGCGTTGCGCGTCGGTGGTTTCCACCCCACCGAGCCTGACTATCCGCTCCAGCAACCCCTCTCCCTGGAGGCCGTCCCCGGCTATGAAGAGGCCGCGGCTCAACTCGCCCCATCCCTGGAGAGCGCCCACGGTAACGAGAACGACGGCCTGATCCTCCTGACCGCCGTCGGCGATCTGATGCTGGACCGCACGTTAGGCGTTGCCATCGAAAACGGCCGTCTCGACTACCCCTTCGCCCCGGTTGCCCCCCTGCTGCAAAGCGCCGACGTCGCCGTGGGCAACCTGGAGTGCGCGCTGGGGGACTCGGGCGAACCGGCCGATAAGAGCTACACCTTCCGCGCCCCGCCGGCCGCCGCCCAATCCCTGGCCCAGGCGGGCTTCGACGTGCTCACCCTGGCCAACAACCACGCCCTCGACTATGGACCGGACGCCCTCCTCCAGGGAATTGATCTGCTGCAGCAAAGCGGCGTGCAGACCGTGGGTGCCGGTGCCAATGCCACTGCTGCGCGCACCCCCGCCCTCTGGCAAGGAGAAGGGATGACCCTCGCGTTCCTGGGCTACGTCCAGGTGCCGGTAGAGGGCCGCTCACCCTACTTTGACACTGAAAGCTGGGTGGCTACCGCCAC
>Ga0207752_1001150_pt1 | contig 12285 bp, 8 predicted proteins | sample Pon2CUnioCityCA_6_FD_187272 | JGI IMG/M metagenome (GOLD analysis project Ga0207752, IMG submission 187272) | Marine sediment microbial community from Union City, CA, USA - Pond 2C Sediment 2 (SPAdes) | ecosystem: Environmental > Aquatic > Marine > Intertidal zone > Salt pond sediment ... | reverse complement strand
TTATTTTATACATATGATAGGTAATGAAGTCGCTTAGAGGATGGGAATTTGATGAAATGGAGGAAAAATCATCACCAACAAAAAAACGAATTTCTTATCATTTCGCCGCCTTTTTGAAAAATCATCCGGATAAAAAATATTTTGTGGTGGGACACACAGACAACACAGGAAATTTTGAATCCAACATGACTCTCTCAGAAAACAGAGCCGAGGCTGTGATGAACGCTTTGATTCAGGATTATGGAGTCGCCTCAGACCAAATAGAAGCCCATGGAGTGAGCTCTCTGACACCTGTCACTTCCAATTCCACTGATGAAGGCAAAGCCAGAAACCGCAGGGTAGAGATTGTGGAACGATAATCGATGTGATTCTTATTGACTGTATTTCTTTTTTATGTGTATGATGGGGATAGCGTAAAGAGTTAAAGAGGGTGTTAAAGAGGGGGTCGCACCATGCAACACTATGCTATCTTTATACTTTTCAATATGTTAAATTAATTTGATTGATGAATATTAGCCCTTAAACACCTTTTTTAGGGGGGCAAAATAGCGAATAAGATGTCCTTGGCTCCCTCAGATTAAAGGTTCCTGACTTCTCTTCTATACGTCTCCCTTTAGCCTTAACTCCCAATTTTGTTCTAACTCTTTCAACAAATTCCTTATTCCCCACTGCTAGACTTTCTGTCCAACAGCTTTCTCTATAAAAATTTTCTTGTTCTAAGTATTCATTAATCCATTCATTATATATCCCCGGAAAATTATTCTCTTTTATTTGTAGGATCTTTAACAAACGTCTTTTGTTGATAAGTGTATATCTTAGTTTTTTGTCAGTAAGCTCTTGATACCCACAATACGGCCACTCTGCCGGATGTTTAACAACTCCTGCTCGAACCATATTCATATCTATATAAATCATGCATTGAACAAGATGATCATCTGTTTCAACTGCTGTGGCATGATATCGATCTTCCCAGAAAGCACCCTTTCGATTCCTATTATGATTGAACTCCCAGGCTGTTCTTCCCGAAACAAGGTGCATAGTTCTTGCAATGTCATTCTGCTTTCCATCGCTCAAAGCAAGCAGATGAATATGATTGGATGTAATCATATAATCTAAGATAGAGATGTGGAATTGTTGTTTCGCTTTATACAGCCAGTACATCCATCTCTTCTTATAGTATTTGAATCTTAATAGGAACTCCTTTTTATGACATCGTTGAGTGATATGCCAGATACATCCGGGTAGATAATGTCGGTGTGCTCTTGCCATTTTATGTCTTATTATTAAAAGACGATTCCAGCCCCCAAAAATCTCATTTAAGGGAGTTTTTCTGTGCTTAAATTGGGCTAACTTGATTTTAATGAATAGTTTGCTGCGGTGCGACCCCTTAAAAACCCTACCTTAAAAAACCCCTTAAAAACTCCCTTAAAAACTTACCCCTTAAAAACTAATAAACCTCGCTTAATAAACCTTAATAAAAATAAACCCCATTAATCTGGTGAGTTTTACTTTATTTTTTTTGTGTGATAATAATAACTCCGCAGTAAAGAAAAAATAAAGGAGAGATTCAATGATCCGAAAATTGATTTTTATAGGATTTTTGGCTCTGTTGTTTGTAGCCCTAGCCGGGACATGGCCGGATGGCTCTGGGTCCAAAGTGACTGACTCTGGATCCAAAGTAACAGAGAACCCGGAATTAGCTGAATCAATCGATAATGAAGAGGCTGAAAAGGAATCTCTGGGTCAAAGAACTTGGGTCATTCCCACTCCTGTGTGGGTGATTGGGTCTTATGACAGGGAAGGAAAACCCAACGTGATGACATCGTCTTGGGTAGGAATAAGCTGTTCGAAACCTGCCTCTCTTATGACCTGTCTGCGGGAAGCCACCTACACCCACGGCAATATCATGGAAAGAAAAGCCTTCACGGTGAACATCGCCTCGGAATCTTTTGCCCGTCAAGTCGTCTACGTTGGCCGGGTGTCAGGAAGGGATGTCGACAAGTTCAAGGAAACTGGGCTTACTCCCATAAAAAGTTCCCTTGTGGATGCCCCATACGTAAAAGAATTTCCCTTGGTCATAGAATGTCGATTGAGGCAAACGGTCGAATTGGGCTTGCATACCATGTTCATCGGAGAAATCATGGACATCAAAGCAGACCCATCCATCCTCAGCGATGAGGGTGTTCCTGATATAGAGAAGTTGAATCCTTTTGTTTTTACACCCGGCAGTTCAAAGTTTTATGGAATAGGGGAGCTTATCGGAGAAGTGTCTGCTCTGGCTAAAGAAGCTCAAATCAAAAAACATTGACTGGGTTTCATTCTTCTGTGTACGATGAGGGAGAAAATCGCTCTAACCGTTGAAAATTAATGACCCCCTCATTTAATCAAAAAAAAGGAAAATCAAAGTGAGTGTTGCCGCCAGGAAATGCCTCCTGATCGTTGGAGGAAACAGCGTTCCTGACGCCCAAATCCACCATGAGATGTTCAGCTACTGAAGGAAATAAATTTCCGCTAATCAACCATCTCTTAATTTTCCTATTTCTGATTGCAGCACTGGGAAATCTTTATTGTGGCCGAAAAACAGAAAGAAAGTCTGTCTTGATCTCGGCGGATGTGAATAGGGACGGTCTTGTGGACTTTGATTCAGATTTAGCGGAAAAATCATTGTGGACTTTTGAGCGCGGGGCTCTTTTTTTTAACAACAATGACAGCGACACAAACAGCGGTTCCCCGGATTATGCAGACTCTGCAGTCAACGGTCGTGAGGATCTCGAGGACCTGTCTCTTTTAAGGATCCGGCGGAACAAAAAAACTTCCCCCAGGAACGGCTGTCAGCCTTTCTGTGGATGAATCCTCCTCATCTCGAGTGTGCATTTTTATAAAGGGTGACGATAAAATCTATTCGGCTCTGGATCTCAGAAAAGGCGCGGATCTAGCACCTTTTTTAGAGAAAAATCCGGAACTTGAACTGAGAATCGAGGCAAATTCTTATTCAGACTCTCTGTGGAACGGGTTCACCGAGGTGAAAATCAGCGCGGAGTTCCCTGAAAAACCCCAAGAAACAGATGTGGTGAAACTCAAAGTGGCGCCTTTTATCCTTTTATCCAATCTCAATAAAGGAAAAGTTCTTTACGTCAGAGAGTTCCCGGAAAGAAATGATGCCTTTATCCGGAGCCTGAAAGAGATCGTTCCCACTTCAGGGGCTGATTTATTCATCATTCCCAAAGGAGAGCCCTATCCTCCCCACCAGATCTGGCTGCAGGACACCATGGAGATCGGATATTCAGAGATACCCGGTCAAAGAATGAATGTGGTGCTCAGGGCTAACCGGGGAAAAGCCCTGGATGATTTTGCCCAAAAAGAGCTTTTAAAGCCTGATTTCGGCTGGCTTAAGATCGGGACTCTAAGAGAGAAATATGGAACGGGGAGAGATGGAAACGGGTGGTTGGACTGGTATGGAAATCTGGAAGTGACCCCTCCTTTTCCCGGTTATCCTTTAGGGCAGATCTATTACGGGTGCAATCCGGAGGGACCGGATGAAGCCTCTCTCAATCCGGAAATCGTTGCGGTTCTCGAAGCGCAGCTGGTGCAATCTCCGGCCATCCGCCTGGACACAGGATGGCTGCTCATCAAGCACGTTGATGAAGTGATTTGTTTTGTGCCGAGCGGTAAGATCAAAAATCCATTCAAAATAATGGTCGTGGATCCACCCTCCCTGATCTCTTTGCTCGAGAAATGGTTTAAACAGGGTTACGGAAACACACCTCTTCTGGGTATTCACCACAAAGGCATGACCGTTAAAAATCTTTTGGAAGATAAAGATCTGATTTCATACAACAGGAGCCTGCAAAAAGAACGAATCGAACCAAACATCGATCTGCTGAAAAAAGAGTTGGGAGTGGGTGAGGAGGCCTTTATCAGAATCCCTTCCCTTTTTACACCCAAAGGACTGGCTCTGATCCCCAATATGGTCAATTCCACGGTCCTGAACAGCCATTTGCTGATCATCGATCCCAACGGGCCTAAGATCAACGGTCAAGACCTTCTTCAGGAAGAGATGAAAAAACTTCTGTCCGGCCTGCCTCTGGAACTGCATTTCGTGGATGCCCGGCAGTATCATCAATGGAGCGGGGAAGTGCACTGCGGAACCAATGTCAGAAGGGAAGGATTTGACAAGCCCTGGTGGGAAATGAAATAGTCAGTTTTTTAGCCCTTAAAACAGCGATTTTCCGTGGATGGAGAAAGCATAAATGAGTCCTGAGCTCATAAATTACTTGATGTTGGATTTCTTATTGACTGAAATAATTATATCAGTGTATTATGACAAACAGACTTGAACTGAGGTTGGTTAATCGATGAAATTAAGGGGAAATCATAATGACCATCCAATGCCCTAAGTGCGGAGCAGAAAACCCTGACACAATCAAATTCTGCGGTGAGTGCGGAACCCAACTTTCCTCCCTTAAAGACATGGGTCCCACCCAGACCGCAGAAACACCCAAACAGGAGCTCACCACAGGCTCCACATTTGCCGACCGCTACCAGATCATTGAGGAGCTGGGAAAAGGGGGCATGGGACGGGTGTATAAAGCTGTAGACACTGAGGTCAATGAAAAAATGGCTATAAAGCTCATCAAGCCAGAAATTGCGGCGAACATAAAAATCATTGAGAGGTTCCGTAATGAGCTTAAGTTTGCCCGAAAGATCCGTCATAAGAATGTCTGTCAGATGTATGACCTCAATAAAGATAAAGGGTCCTATTACATCACCATGGAGTATGTCTCCGGAGAAGATTTAAAGACCCTGATAAATAAAATGGGACAGTTGAGTGCCGGACAAGCGCTCATCATCGCTCATCAAATCTGCGACGGATTGACCGAAGCTCATAAAATCGGAGTGGTGCACAGAGACTTAAAGCCCCAGAACATCATGATTGATAGAGGAGGGTATGCCCGGATTATGGACTTTGGGATTGCCCGCTCCCTTAAAGGCAAAGGCATCACCGATGCCGGTGTGATGATAGGAACACCCGAGTATATGTCCCCGGAACAGGTAGAAGGAAAAGAAGTGGACCAGCGGTCCGATATTTACTCTTTAGGGGTCATCCTTTATGAGATGGTGACGGGACGGCCTCCTTTCGAAGGGGAAACCCCCATCTCGATCGGAGTTAAGCATAAAAGCGAAGCGCCGAAATATCCCAAGGATCTCAATCCCGCTCTTCCCGACGACCTCAACCACGTCATTCTTAAATGCCTGGAAAAAAGCAGGGACAACCGGTATCAGAATGTGGATGAACTCCACGCCGAACTCCTGGCCATCGAACAGGGAATCCCGACTGAGGAAAGAATCAAATCCCGGCGGAAACCCCTCACATCCAAAGAGATCACGATCGCCCTCGGGCTGAAAAAGGCGCTCATCCCCGTGCTGGCTTTCCTCTTTATAGTCACAGCGGCCATTTTTCTCTGGAGCCCCTGGTCGAAGAAGGGAGCGGCCCCTACCGCGGAGAAGCCCTCCATTGCCGTTCTCCCCTTCGAGGATTTCAGCCCACAAAAGGACCAGGAATACTTGTGTATGGGCATCGCCGCTGAGCTCATCAACCGTCTTCTGAAAGTGAAGGAGTTATGGGTGCCCGCACGCGCGTCTTCCTTTTCATTCAGAGGAACGGACGCCGATATCCAGGAGATCGGCAGCCGGCTCGATGTAAATAATGTTCTGATCGGGACACTGCAGAAAGCGGATGCCGATCTCCGTATCTCTGTGGAATTGGTGGATGTGACGGATAACCACACCATCTGGCAGCAAACATATCGGATGGATGAAGACGATATTTTCCGCATTCAGGACGAGATCGCCCTCTCCGTGCTGGAGGGTTTGAAAATCAGGCTTTTAGGCAAAGAAAAAGAGCAGATCGTCAAGCGCGGGACAGAGAGCACCGAAGCTTATCATCTGTATCTGAGGGGACTTTACCACGCGGAGACAGGGGTGGAGGAAGGCGCAGAGAGAGCGCTCGATTATTTCCAGAGGGCGATTGACATTGATCCGAATTACGCCCTGGCGCACGCCGGTATCGCTCTGGCCTATCTGCAGCAGATCCCCTACGTTTTGTCCCCGGAGGAGGGCGTCCGTAAAGTCAAGGCTGCGGTGACAAAGGCCCTGGACATCGACGACACCTTTGCCGAAATCCATTGCGTTAAAGGAATGATGCATACGTGGCTCGATTGGGACTGGTCTTCCGCTCAGAAAGAATTCAAACGGGCTGTGGAACTCGAGCCCAATTATGCCAGGGCCCATCATCTGTACAGTCTGTTTCTGGCAATGTTAGGCCGGAATGAAGAAGCCATTGAAGAGATCAGACGGGCTCTGGAGCTAGATCCCCTGTCCATTATTATCAACAATGACGTGGCCTGGAACTATCATTATGCCCGTGATTATGACCGGGCGGTCGAATTTTACAAAAAAACACTTGATCTGAATCCGGGTTTTCCGATGGCCCTGCGAGAACTGGGTACGGTCTATGCAATGAAGGGCCTCTTTGAAGAGGCTGTGAGCACGCTGGAGAAGGCGACGGACATTTCTTCTGGCGACCGCACGCGAGCGCGGCTCGCCAGAGTTTATGCCATGGCTTCCAGAGAGGCTGAAGCACGGACCATTCTGGACGACTTATTGGCACAGTCAAACAAGCGGCATGTGTCGCCTTGTCTGATCGCCGAAATCTATGTCGGTCTCGGGGAAAATGACGAAGCCTTCAAGTGGCTTGACAAAGCCTACCTGGAGCGGGACAGCCTGCTTTCCGTGCTGAAGGCGGCTCCAAAATGGGATCCTCTCCGCCCCGACCCTCGGTTTAAGGAACTGCTGAAAAAAATGAATTTCGGAGAGGTATAGGCCGGAATGCAATGCCCTGAATGCGGTCACGAGAATCCTTCCGGCACGCATTTTTGCGGGAAATGCGGCACCCGGTTTTCCCAATCCGATGGATTAGAGTTCACCGCAACCCTGGCAAGCCGGGAAGAACTCACCGCGGGCTCCAAATTCGCCAACCGCTACCGGATCATCGAGGAGCTGGGCCAGGGCGGGATGGGGACGGTCTACAAGGTTCACGACACCAAGATCTATGAAAAGATTGCCCTGAAGCTTATTAAACCCGAGATCGCCGGCAACAGGGAGACCATCAAGCGGTTCAGAAACGAGCTGCGGCTGGCCCGCAAAATCAGGCACAAAAACGTGTGTCAGATGTTCGACCTCGGCGAAGACAAGGGGACGCATTTCATCACCATGGAGTTCGTCGACGGGCAGGACCTGAGAAGCATGTTCAAGATGTCGGGGCGCCCGGCTGTGGAAACCGTCTTCCATATCGGCCGGCAGATCGGCGAGGGTCTTGCGGAGGCCCATCGGTCGGGTATCGTCCACCGCGATCTCAAGCCGTCCAACATCATGGTCGATACAAACGGCGTTGTCCGGATCATGGATTTCGGCATCGCGCGGGCGGCCGCGGCTTCGGATTTGACCGCGGAAGGGATCGTCCTCGGAACGCCGGGCTACATGGCGCCGGAACAAGCCGAAGCCAGAGAGGCCGATCACCGGACCGACATCTATTCCCTGGGTGTTATCCTCTACGAGATGGCGACCGGACAACGGCCTTTTTCAGGGGATACGCTTCAGAGCATCACGGCTAAACAAAGGCAGGGGATTCCGGCAGCCCCCCACACGCTGAATCCAGAGATTCCGGAAAGCCTCGGCCGGATCATCCTGAAATGCCTGGAAACGGAGAGAACAGACCGATGGCAGCGCGCGGAAGAGCTCGTCACGGCGCTGAAAACAGCCGGTCAACCGCCGGCGGAACAGTCCGGGAAATCCGATTGGAAAACCTCAATCGCCATTCTCCCTTTCAAAAACATGAGCGCCGATCCGGAACAGGACTACTTCTGTGAGGGGCTGGCCGAAGAGCTCATCAACTCTCTTACCCAGATCAAGGAGTTGCGGGTCGTTGCCCGGACGTCGGCATTTTCGTTTAAAGGGAAAGAGATCGACATACGGGAGATCGGACGGAAACTGGACGTGAAGACCGTACTCGAAGGAAGTGTCCGGAAATCCGGCAGCCGCCTCCGCATCACCGCCCAGCTCATCAATATCGTCGACGGTTTTCATCTATGGTCCGAGCGTTTCGACCGGGAGCTGACGGACATTTTCGCCATTCAGGACGAGATCTCCGCCGCCATCATGGAAAAACTGAAACTCGAATTCCTGCACGAGGAAGAGGAGGGAATGGTCAAGAGGTATACGCAGGATTTTGAGATTTACAACCTGTACCTCAAGGGCCTGTATTGGCGGCGCACGCTGGATGTCGACCGGGTGAAAAAGAGCATCGAGTGTTTCAAACAGATCATTGAAAAAGATTCGGACTACGCCCCAGCCCATGCCGCTCTGGGATACGCGTATCTCGCCCTGTCCTCCTATGGTCCGGTGTCTTCAGGAGACGTCTACCCTGAGGCGAAGCGGTCCGCCCGGAAGGCGATCGAATTGGATGATGAGCTGGTTGAGGCCCACGAAGCGCTTGCCGCCGTCCATATCTATTTCGAGTGGGATTGGGAGAGTGCGAAAAACCACTTAAAAAAGGCCTTGGAGCTGAATCCGGGATACGCCTGGATTTACTTTCATCTGGCTAATATCTACCTGTGGCAGGAGGAGTTTGATAACGCTGTCGCCGCCCTGGAAAAAGTGATTGATCTGGATCCCTTGAATGTCGCCGCCCACCGCAATCTGGGCGAGGTCTATCTCTATGCGGGAAAATTGGACAAAGCGGCCGAAGTCCTCGGGAGGGCCATCGAGATGGACTCCGACTTTGTTTTCACCCACACGCTTCTGGGGTTTGTCCATCTGCGGAGGCAAGAGTACCGGGAGGCGCTGCGGGAAATCAAAAAGGACAGCCTGATGAAAGACCTCAAGGATCAGAAGAGCGGGGTGGTCTATGCCCTGATGGGGAAAACGGAAGAGGCGCGGCGGATTCTTGAGCGGTATGACGTTCCGTCGAAAGACCTTACGAATCAGCCCTACACCATGGCCCAGCTGTGTTTCGTTTTGGGGGAAGACGACCGCGGTTTCGCCTGGCTTGAAAAGGCCTACCGAGACCACGACATCTGGACCTCCCAGATAAAGATTGATTTTCTGCTTGAGCGGGTCCGCGAAGATCCGCGGTATATGGACCTGCTGAAAAAGATAGACCGGAGCGGCTGACCCATAGATTTTTATTGACCAGGAAGAAATCGGTGTATATCATTAAAAGTAAGCCCGCAGCGGGAGATGTATGAAGAAAACATCCGTGCGGCCGGAGGGGAACAGAATGACCCTTAAATGTTCGGCATGTCAGCATGACAATCCAGAAGGGACGTCTTTTTGCGGAAAATGCGGAACCGCCCTTAATCCGCCTGCAGATCCCACCCAGACGATGGCATCCCCTAAATCCAAACTCACCACCGGCACCATCTATGCCGGTAGATATCAGATCATAGAAGAATTGGGCCGGGGCGGCATGGGACGGGTGTATAAGGCAATGGACAGAGAAACCCAAGAGAAAATCGCGCTTAAACTCATAAAACCTGAGATTGCTTCAGACCAAAAAACAGTGACGCGGTTTCGGAACGAACTGACATCAGCGCGCAAGATATCTCACCCCCATGTCTGCCGCATGTATGACCTGGGCAAAGAAAAAGGCAGCTATTTCATCACCATGGAATACGTCCCCGGTGAGGACCTGCGAAGTTTTATCAGAAGAGCCGCTCCTCTGAGCACAGCCCGGACCATCTCCATTGCCAAGCAGGTATGTGAGGGATTGATAGAAGCTCATAAGCTGGGTGTGATCCACCGGGACCTCAAACCCCAGAACATCATGATCGACAAGCAGGGAAACGCCCGGATCATGGACTTCGGGATCGCCCGTTCCCTTAAAGCCAAAAGCATCACAGGTGCCGGCATGATGATCGGCACTCCGGAGTACATGTCTCCGGAACAGGTGGAAGGCAAAGACGCAGATCAGCGGTCCGATATTTACTCTTTAGGGGTTATCCTGTATGAGATGGTGACGGGAAAAGTGCCCTTTGAAGGGGATACCCCTTTCACCATCGGGGTCAAACATAAAAGCGAACCGCCTAAGCCTCCCAATGAATTGAATGAGCAGATCACGGATGACCTGAATCAAATCATCCTCAAATGTTTGGAAAAAGATAAAGAAAAACGCTTTCAGAGCGCTGAACAAGTCCAGGGGGAACTAAAAAAAATTGAACAGGGAATCCCCACTACACAAAGAGCCGAACCAAAGAAAAGGCCTCTCACATCACGAGAGATGACTTTATCCTTTAATTTTAAAAAGCTTCTGATCCTTGCGATCCTGGGGCTTATGGTTGTCGCTGCTGTCTATTTTATTTTTCTAAGACAATCTTCTCAATTGAATCCCGACCGTGTCGTGGTCGCTGAATTTTTAAACCAGACCGGAGACCCCAGCCTGGATCCGCTTGGACGGAGGGCGGCAGAAATGGTCTCTCAGGGATTAAAGACAATCTCATCCATTGACGTCGCTCCGCCTGTCAGCTTTGATTTCGGCAAAAAGAAAGAAATAGAAAAAAAAGACTACCTTCGAACAGCCAAAGAAGCCGACGCCGCGCTGGTGATTACAGGGGAGTATTACCGGCAGACCGAAAATGTGATCTTTCATTCCAGAATTTTTAACGCCAACAAGCGAAAGATGTCACTGACCCATGAGCCGATATCAGGGGACAAGGAAAATCCAACCGAAGCCTTAGAGCGGCTACGCAACAATCTGATGAGTGTCGTGCTGAGCATTCACGATCCCCGTTTGGAAGCCTAGCTGTCGATGTCATCTTATGTTCCAAAATATGAAGCCCTGGTAGAGTTCATCAAAGGAAGTGAGTTATTTCTCCGCACCAAATATGAGGAATGCATCGAGCGATTTGATCGCGCAAACGAAATCGATCCCAATTATCTCCTGCCCCTTAACCTTGCCGCCGTAGCTTATAGCAATCGAGGACAAGACGTCATGGCTGAACAATACGTGGAACGGATGAAACAAATTCCGAACCTCTCTCAAGGAGAAATCAATTTCCGGGATTGGTGGGATGCTCATCTTAAGGGAGATAACGAGAGCACATTTCGGATTACGCAAAAATTGGAAAAAATATCCTCCGGAACAATCCTAAGCTACCAATTGGCTTGGGAGGCGATAAGAACCAACCGGCCTCAGACTGCTGTAGAGGCTTCAGGTCGTCTTGATCCTGAGAGCGTGCACATAAATGACTGGGTGGGATATTGGGGCGTCTTGACCCAGGCCTATCATATGCTGGGACAATACAAACAGGAATTTAAAGAAGCTCTCCAGGCGCAAAGACAGTACCCGGAAAGCTGGTCTCCTCTTCTCTATAAAACAAGGGCCTTGGCGGCGATGGGCCGAGTAGAAAAAGTCGCCGACGTGATCAAAGAAAGCAAAGCCAAACCGATGACGAGCTACTGGAACCCGGCCCGGCTTATGACGGGGGCAGGCGTTCAATTGAAAGCTCACGGCTATTTGAAGGAATCGAACGAGATGTTCGAAAAAGCCCTCATGTGGTTAAGACAAAAATATGAGGAAGACCCACCGTCCGACGGAATGACATATCAGCTTGCAGCAGCGTTTTATCATACTCTGGATTTCACAGGAGCCGCTGAATTATTGAAGGATCTTCACGAGAGATATCCGGAAGACCTGGATTATCTCGGGTTCCTCGGATTTGTTGAAGCAAAGAGAGGAAACAGCAATGAAGCGCAACGGATATTTGAGAAGATCGAAGCGCTGGATGAGCCCTACCTTTTTGGAGACGATACAGCCTGGCTGGCGTTCATTGCCGGTGCTTTGGGAGAAAAAGACAAGGCCATCTCTCTGCTGCGAAGCGCGTTATCCCAAGGCCTCAGTTATGCGACTCTTTATCAAAATAAGTTTTTAGAACCCCTCTGGGATTACCCGGCCTTTATCGAATTAATCAAACCAAAAAATTGACAGATTTCCTGTTGACGGGACCTGTTTTTTATGTGTATGATGGGCAGCGAAATATTTTAGGGGACAAATGTGACCATCAAATGTCTTGCATGCCAATCAGAAAATCCTGACGATTCTAAATTCTGCGGCAAATGCGGTGCTCCGCTCAAAACTTCCAAGAATATAGATATCACCAAAACCTTTCAAACATACGGAAAAGGATTTAAGAAAGACACTGTTATTGCCGGTAAGTACAAAATCATCGA
>Ga0207752_1001149_pt1 | contig 12286 bp, 11 predicted proteins | sample Pon2CUnioCityCA_6_FD_187272 | JGI IMG/M metagenome (GOLD analysis project Ga0207752, IMG submission 187272) | Marine sediment microbial community from Union City, CA, USA - Pond 2C Sediment 2 (SPAdes) | ecosystem: Environmental > Aquatic > Marine > Intertidal zone > Salt pond sediment ... | reverse complement strand
AGACCACTCCCCGCCAGTAACGCCTTTCGGGGGGAACCTGCGCCTGGGCCAATTCCACCCGGAAGGCGATGTCCCGGCTGAGCACCAGCCGGGACACCGAGCCGGGGCTCATCTCCTGGGTGAAGCCGGTACGGGCCGTCGTGGTTTCCGTCAGTCGGAAAATGCCTCCCGGGATTCGCGGGAAGAGAAAAAAGAAAAGCGCCATGACCGGCAGGGCCAGCAACACGGTGCCCCCGGCCAGAGCGGCTTGCCGCCCGGTCTTTCCTTCAGGATCCTGGATGCGGACCAGCAGCATCGTGGTCAGGGCCACCGAGCCGAGCATGTAGAAAAACATCGGCAGCGCGTTGGAAAACAGCAGATTGGACAGAATCAGAAAATAGACCAGAAACACCGTGATCATCCGGTCCCGGTAGGTGCGGGCCTCCAGGGGTTTCAAGCCGAGCATGACCGATAGAATCGCTACACCGGCCGTCCGGTCGAAGGCGAATCCGAAGGAGGCCAGGGCGCCGATAAAACCGGCGAACGCCAGCAGGTTGAGCCCCCACCGGGGCGGCCACCCCGTTTTTTGCTTCCAGATCAGCAGGCCCCATCCCCAGGCGGCGGCACACCAGATCAGCACCCAGACCGGCATTCGCCCCGCATGGGGGGCGAATGCCGCCGCAGTGGCCGCCAGCATCATCGGAATCGAGGAGACCTTCGATGTCATGTGCCCTCCTCACCGAGGCCGAAGACGGCCAGCGCCTTGAGGCACTCGAAGCGGTGGGCCGGTCCTGCAGCCGGCGGCAGTTGGACGCCCGGAAGGGCCAGCCCGTAAAAAGCGCCGCTTTGATCGGCCCGCAGCACCATGGCGCAGAGGATCGACAGTTTTTTTTCCACATCCCGGACCGGCACCTGGTCCCAGTCGATAAAAAAGGAAGCCCCGACGGCGGAGGAAAAACGCTTGACCATCAGTCCGCGGCCCTTTGAAAAGGCTTTCCACGCGATGTGCTGCATGGAATCGCCGGGGCGGTAGGGCCACAGTCCTTCGAAATCTTCGGCTTGCCCGCCTTGCCGGCGGGCTTCTGCGCCTTCTCCGCCGGGTCGTCTGGTCATTTTCAGGGATGAAGCCGCCGGACGGGGAAACACCGGCACGGAGGCCTTCGGAGCAACGGTGGCCCAGGCGCGGAAAAGACCGAAGGGATAGACCGTGGACAGCCGGAGGGTGGGAGTCTTCAGCAGTCCGCGGCGATCTGCGGCCACCGGGGCGTCGACCCCCGTCGGCGCCCCCGGTGAAAGGGAAAACCGGACCGGATCGGAGCCGTCAAAAACGGCCGAAAGCCCGCTTCGAAGGGTTTTCGGGACGGAAACCAAAATCGTAAATACAGCGGTCTCACCGGCGAACACCGGCTCTGATGAAACCGAGTGGATGCAGATTCCTGCCAGGTTCCGGTGGCAGGCCAGCAGCCCTGCCAGGGCGATTCCCGACAGCAGAAAGGTCATCAAAAAGGCGAAATTGTTGTTGTGGTTGACCGCTCCGAACAGCATGGCCGAAAGTGCGAAAAAAAAGACCACACCGTAGCGTGTGGGCAGCAGGTAGATGCGGCCGCGGCCCAGAAGGAGCGGAAAGCGGTCTGCCCGGCGTCCGGGGCCCATGTCGGCTGAACCTTGGGTCATGGCTTCTCAAACAGTTCTCCGATTGTAAGGGAAAGCTCCCGCTGTCCTCCCGTCAACCTTTTTCCTGGTTATAGCCCCGGCCTTTTTAAACCGGTTCCGGTCAGGGAATCGGGACCCGCTGCATCAAAAGGGCAAGCCTTTCCGCCGGAAGCTCGCGCAGATCTTCTCTCGACCGCAGGCGGTGGGCCACGACCCAGGGCATGATCTGCTGCACGTCCTCTGGAATGAGAAATTCACGCCCGTGAAGAAACGCCCAGGCCCGCGCCGCCCGCAGCAGGGACAATCCCGCCCTGGGAGAGAGCCCGACGGCAAAGTGCTTCGACTCCCGGGTGAAGGCGATCAGGTCCTGGACATAGGCGAGGACCGCATCGGAAAGGTGCACCTCGTCGATCTGCTGCTGGATCCGGAGCACGTCGTCCGGGGCGAGGCAGCGGTCGACGCAGGAGAGCTTTCGTTCGATGCGCCCCTCGCGAAGCAGCGTTTGTTCTGCTTCGCGATCAGGATACCCGAGGCGGATTCTCATTAAAAATCGGTCGAGCTGGGATTCGGGAAGGGGAAAGGTGCCGTATTGCTCCAACGGGTTTTGAGTGGCGATGACGAAAAAGGGGGCTGAAAGCGGCCTGGTTTCGCCTTCCACGGTGACCTGGCGCTCTTCCATGGCTTCCAGCAGCGCGCTTTGGGTCTTCGGGGTGGCCCGGTTGATCTCGTCTGCCAGGAGTACCTGGGTGAAGATCGGCCCGGGATGAAAAACGAAAGAGGCGCTGGTCTGATCGAACACCGAGGTGCCGAGGATGTCTCCGGGGAGCATGTCGCTGGTGAACTGGACCCGCCGGAATTCGAGGCCGAGGCTGCGGGAGAGCACTTTGGCCAGCGTTGTTTTGCCGATGCCCGGGAGGTCTTCGATGAGAAGGTGGCCGCGGGCAAAGAGGCACGTCAGGCAAAGCCGGACCTGGCGATCCTTACCCAGGACGACGGTGCCGGCCTGTTCGACCACCTGCTCAAAGAGCGCGTTTCGATTCATCCTCTACTATACCCCTTGCAGGCGAAGATAGATGCCGGAAACCGCCGCCCAGAGCAGCACGCCGCCGGTGGCCACGCCGGCGGCGGCGCCCAGGATCCGGTCCATGCGGCCTTCGGTGCGCCGTTCCAGGTAGCCGAGCAGATAGGCCAGGGCGATGCCGGCGGCAAAACCGCCACCATGGGCCCAGTTGTTGATGCCGGGCATGAGCAGACCGAAGATCAGGATGCCGATTGCCCACCCGCCCACGTGGCGAAACAGGGCCTGGCCGTAAATGCCGCCGCGGCTCTTTCCGTAGTAAAGAAGCGCCCCGATCAGAGAACAGACCGCACCGGAAGCGCCGATGGTGAACGTGACCCCCGCTCGGTAGGAGATCCAGAATCCAATCGCCCCGCCCACGGTGTAGATCGCCAAGGTTCGGTACGTGCCGAATTCCCGGACCACCCGGGGCGCCAGTTGGGAAAAGGCAATCATGTTGAACACGATGTGCAGCAGCCCCCCGTGAAGGTACATGGCGGAAATCACCGTCCAGAACCGGCCGAACCGTTCGATCGGAATGCTGCCGGTGGCCCCGAGAAAGAGCAGGCTTCGGCTCTCCGGAGACAGCAAAGCAAAGGGATTCGTCGTCAGGGCCGGCAGCCGGCTGTTGATGAGCAGCGACAGCAGGTACATGCCGACGTTCAGGGCGATCACCGCCCGCACCAGGCCGCTTTGATCATAGAGCGCCCGGGTCAGCGCGTTGTTCTTCCACCAGGCGCCCGGCCGCACCGTTCCGCAGTGGGGGCAGCGGGGTTCGTCGGCGCTGACCAGCCGCCGGCAGTTGGGACAGAGAAGAGCGGTTTTTCTGTTTTCGTTCATCGTGGCGTTCAACCGAGGATTCCAGGCCCGCCGGTGGGCGGGGGCACGGAAGCGTTGTGGCTCAAAAACTGATGAAGTCGTAAAAAGTCCCCGAAACCTTCTGCCGCTCTTGCTTCGGCTTTCATAAGGAATAGAAAATACTGGATTCCCGCCTGCGCGGGAATGACGGACAAAAAATTCGACCTTTTTACGAAACCATCAAAATTCAGCCATTGTTCGCATCAACGAAGGACCTTGCGTGCTGCGAATTATTGGGCCTTCAAGCGGAGATGTCAAATGCGAAGGATGGCTTAGCGGGGTTTCAGGGCTTTTTCTTGACGCCGAAAAGCCCGGTGTGTATGGTCCCGGCGTCTGCCCGTGCCCGCAAAAGGAAACGATAGCCCCCGGCCGGGCCGACCCATCAAGGAACCAGGCGCAGGACATGCACGCAAAAACGCTTCAAGCCGACGGCCTTCTTCTGCTGACCGCCATGATCTGGGGATTTGCCTTCGTGGCCCAGCGGGTGGGGATGGACTACGTCGGCCCGTTTACCTTCAACGGCATCCGGTTTGCCCTCGGCTGCCTGGTGCTGCTGCCCCTGGTGGTCAAAAGCAGCGGCCCGTCGGCGCTGCCCGAATCGATCCGGCCGCGCCTGACCCGCGGCCAGCTCGTCGGCGGAGCTTGCCTGACCGGAGCGGCCCTGTTTGCCGGCGCCTCCTTGCAGCAGGTAGGGCTGGTCTACACCACCGCCGGAAACGCCGGCTTCATCACCGGGCTATACGTGGTCATCGTTCCGCTGCTCGGCCTTTTCTGGGGGCAGCGGCCCGGCGCCGGGACGTGGATCGGTGCGTTTTTAGCCGCCGCGGGGCTCTATCTGCTCAGCGTCACCGCTACTTTAACCATCGCCTTCGGCGATCTTTTGGAATTGATCGGGGCCTTTTTCTGGGCCGGGCACGTGCTGATCATCGGCTGGCTTTCGCCCCGGACCAGCCCGGTTCGGCTGGCTATTTTCCAGTATGCGGCCTGTTCGGTCCTGAGTCTGGCCGCCGCAGCGCTCTTCGAGGAGATTACCGCAGCCGGCATCGCCGGGGCCTTCGTGCCGATTCTATACGGCGGCGCGCTTTCCGTGGGAGTGGCCTACACCCTTCAGATCGTCGCTCAGCAAAGCGCCCATCCGGCCCATGCCGCCATTTTGCTCAGCTTGGAAGCGGTCTTTGCGGCCCTGGGCGGATGGGTGATGCTCGGCGAGCGGCTGTCGGTCAGGGGCATGACCGGCTGCGCCTTGATGATGACAGGCATGCTGCTTTCCCAGCTCTGGGGGATGGGGTTCTTTGGTGCGGGAAAAGGATCGAAGCAGAACTGAGCTGATTTGATCGATGCCGCAGAATCCATTTTGAAGCCGGCGCTATCCGCGCTTTTTCAGCAGGAGATCAAGCTGCTTTTCTTCCTCCAGGCGCCTTCGTTCTATCTCGATCCGGGCCCTTTCTTCATCGATACGGGCCTGCCACTGCTGTTCTTCGGCGATTCGCTGTTTTTCGGTGTCGTTCGTGGCAGTTTTCTTCGTTGCCGCCGCCAGGTAGGTGAGCACGAACTGGCCGTCTTCATCCATGGGAGTTTTGAGCCGCCCCACATTGGGCCGCTGGCCGCCGATCTCGGTCACCGGCTTCCAGACCCGGGTGTGAAACAGGTTTTCCAGGTCGACGACCTGCCGGTCGTTTTCCTTCAGGGCCTTCAAAAAATAGTAGGCAAAGAGGCTGTGGCCGTCTTTTCCGCCGTCTGCCACCGATGACAATGAAGCACGTCATAAACAGCTCGATTGTTCAATTAATTCCGGCTGGAAAGGGCATCCGTTTCCCAGTGCTTTTATTGGGGGCAGCGCGCCCTGCCGCCCCGGGAAAAGCCGCAAGGATCAGAAACGTCGCGGCGATACCGAGGGGAAGCGGTCCGGATCGGTATGAGGGTAGAACTTGGCTGCGGAAAAGCGGTTCATGAAGTCCTGGTTGACGTTGAGCTCCAGGTAGGTGATCCGGTCCCGGATCCGGTCCAGCTCCTCAAACGCCTCTGCAGCGGTCAGGATCTGCGCGGCGCCGTTCAGTGAACTGTTGCCGAGGGGTTGATAGCGGTCCAGACCGATGTCCGGGAGCATGCCGATGGCCACGGCCGATTCGGGGCGGATGAACGAGCCGAAGGTGCCCCCCACGTAAAAGGCGGAAAGGTCCGTCAAGGAGACCCCTACGGTCATGGCCAGGGTTTCCAGGATCGTGTACATGGCCGCCTTGGACCGCGTCAGGCTGTCCAGGTCTGCCTGGCTCAGGGTCAGAGCCTCTCCGGTGGCCGAATCTTCGGCATCGACCAGGGTCAGGTGCGCCAGACCGTCCTGGGTAAAGAGGCGGTCTTTGCAGCGGGAGGCGACGAATTTGCCGCGCATGTCGACCAGCCCGGCCAAAAAAAGCTGCGCCGCCAGGTCGATCACCCCGGAGCCGCAGATGCCTTTGGCCGGCAGCCCCCCGATGGTGCCGATGTCGAACTGGCCCGTGGCTGCGTCCACCGCCACCCGGTCGATGACCCCGGGGCCGGCGGCCATGCCCATTTTGGTCACGCCGCCTTCCAGGGCCGGACCGGCGGCCCCGGCGCAGGCGATGAGCCAGTTCCGGTTTCCCATCACGACCTCGGCGTTGGTGCCCACATCGACGAGGATCGCGGTTTCTTCTGCCCGGTGTATCCCCGAGTGGAGAATGCCGGCGATGAGATCTCCCCCGAAATAGCTGCCGATGTTGGGAAAAATCAGCACCCGCCCGCCGGGATTCACGGCCAGCCCGATGGAGGCGGCGTCGAGCACCGGCGGTCGGTTGACTGCCGGGATGTAGGGCTCCCGGATGATCCGATGAGGGGAAAGCCCGAGAAACAGATGGGTCATGGCGGTGTTTCCGGCTGCACTGACCAGATAGATGCTGCCGGGCTCGATGCCGGCCCGTCCGCATAGGGCGGCGATTTCCCGGTTCAACCCATTGACAATCAGTCCTTGGAGGTCGTCGAGGCCTCCGGGGCGGTCGGCGTGATGGATGCGGGCTAGGATGTCCGGACCGATCGCAAGCTGCGGGTTGTCAAAGGCGCTTTCCGCCAGTTCGCCCCCGGATGCAAGATCCACCAGGCGAAGCACCACCCTTGTGGTGCCAAGATCGACGGCAAGCCCGGCAACGGTGCCGGTGTCCTCCGGGTCAAAGACCGCCACCAGATCCCGGCGTCCACGGACCGGAAAGACCAGGCAGCGGGCCTTCCACTCCCATCGGCGAAGCTGTTCGGGCAGGGTCCGGATCAGGGCGAGGTCTGCATGAACCAAGGCGCCGTCGAACCGGGAGCGCAGGGCAGCCAGGAGCCTGTCGGTGTCTGCGGTATTGTCGTCCAGGGACGGCGGGGTGAGCGATATGTCGTACATCCAGGCGGCTTCGGTCATGGTGTTTTCCGGTTTTCGACAGGCAAGTTTGATGAAATCGTAAAAAGTGCCCTAAGCGTCATTCCGGGCTTGACCCGGAATCCAGAACTTATCGAAATCACTGGATTCCCGCTTTCGCGGGAATGACGAAAAAAAGAGAATTTCGGACTTTTTACGAAACCATCAAGTTTGGGACTATATTAGATTGCTAGAAACCTGGAATGCAGACCACATGAAACCGAGGTCGGGGATAGCTGGCGGAGGGCAGTTTCTGTCATCCGTCTTCCGTGCCCTGAGCGAGGTCCGGCCAAGTCGAAGGGTGTCCTCTGTCCTCTTAATTTTTCAGACATCTGACATCTGATATCCGATATCTGGTTTTTTGCCTCCAAGCATCCCAGCATCCTAGCCTAGTAGCGCTTCGACCCGCTTGACCACCCGGTCCAAGACGATGCCGGCTTTTCCCGGAATCCGATAGTCGCTGACCCAGCCGGTCAGCGGGGTTTCTTCTTCGTTGAATTCGATGATGCGCGCCCCGGCCTGTTTGGCGATGACCGGCATGGTCGCCGCCGGCTGCACGGTGGCCGATGTTCCGATCACGAGCATCACGTCGCAGCTTTCGGCTGCCTGCTGGGACCGCCAAAGCGCCCGGGAGGGGATCATTTCCCCGAAAAACACGCATTCCGGCCGCCAGATGCCGCCGCACTCGCATCGGGGCGGGATCCGGTCCAGGTCGATGTTGCAGGTCTCCTGGCGCCGGCTGCAGTCCATGCAGCGATGGAGGGCAAAGGTTCCGTGAAACTCGATCACGTCCGTATTGCCGGCCAACTGGTGCAGCCCGTCCACATTCTGGGTGATCACGGTTTTCAAGACCCCCATCGCTTCCAGGTGCGCCAGACCCAGGTGGGCCGGATTCGGGCGGGCGGTGTCGAGCAGGGCCTTCATGTCCTTGAGAAGCACGTTCCATACCTTCACCGGATCCTTGAGGAACGCATCGATATGGGCGTATTCCATCGGATCGATCTTTTCCCAGAGCCCGCCGGGGCCGCGAAACGGCGGAATGCCGCTTTCCACGGAGATCCCCGCCCCGGTCAGGGCAGTGACGTTGGTGGCCCGGGCCAGCTCTTCTGCCGCTTTTTCGATCAGTTCTTCCATGGCGTCGTTTCCTCAAAAAGATGCCGAGACGGCATACAGGGTGAACCATGTCTGTTCGTGCTCCCAGCTGCGGTCGATGCGAAACCCCCGCTGCCGGAGACGTTCCTTTGCGGCTTTTGCTTCGCTTCTCAGCAAACCCGACAGAATCACCTGCAGCTTTTTTCCAAAGCCGGGAGCGGCCATCACCTTGTCCAAAACGGCATAGTGAAGGTTGGCCACCAGCAGTTCGGCAGGGCAGTCGATCAGCGCTTCTGCCCGGCCCTGAACCACCAGGATACGGTCGGTCATGGCGTTTGCAGAGACGTTGCGCGCCGCGGTGGCAGACGCCAGGGGGTTGAGATCAACGGCCAGAACGCGCCGGCATCCCAGGGCCGCGGATGCCAGCGCCAGGATGCCGGTTCCCGTTCCCAGGTCGAGGGCGGTGCCGGGGTTGTTTTGTGAAAAGGCGGTTTCCAGGGCCCTGAGACAGTCGGCGGTGGTCGGGTGGGTTCCGCTGCCGAAAACCAGGCCAGGATCGAGAATCAGCCTGCGAGGGTTTTCACCGGGCGGGTTCTCGGCCCCCGGCCGCCAGGGCGGACGAAGTTCGAACCCGCCGATCTGCATCGGTTCGATGCTCCCGCCCTGCCATTGTTCGTAAGTCATCTTAAAGGAGTCGAGCAGATTCAGATGGGGCTGGCCTGCGAGCAGCGCGTTGACTTCTTCGCCGGCCGGCCGGGAAAAGAAGAGAAAGGAGGTGTCTTCTTCCTCCCAGTTGCCGAGATAGCCGCCGGCAAAGACTTGAGAACCTGCATCGAGACGGCCGGAGAGATAATAGATGTGGAGCTCGTCATATGGGCTGGAAATCATGGTCCGATTAATGCAGCCTGGAAATCCTGGTTCTCAGGACCAGGTCAGAGGCATCTGGGCCTGCAATAGGGGCTGAAGATAAAAAATACGAAGCACGAAATCCGAAATACGAAACAAATTCGAAACTCGAATGACCGAATCACCCAAACAAGGGCGAATGCAATTTCTGGAAAGCTGCTGTTGTTTTGATCATTCGAATTTTGGTCATTAGGATTTGTTTCGTATTTCGATATTCGGATTTCGTATTTATTTACAGGGAGACCATCTGGGACTTCCCCTATGCGGGGTTGCAATCGACGTCCCGGTCCAAAGCCGTTTTTCCGCCTACCGGTTCAACTGGTCGATGTACCATTCCATGGGATCGATCAGCTTGAAGCCGATTTCCTGCAGCCGCTTTTTGACCCGGATCACGTTGTTGGTCAGCAGATAGGGAAACACCGCCCGCTTGCCTTTTTCCCCGTACCGGGCCACCAGCACGCTTCCAAAGGAGATGTTTTCTTCCGTGATGACATCGACGATCCGTTTGAGCTGGCCGACCTTTTCTTCCACCAGGATGCCCAGCAGGGTCCCCGGCTCCCCGATTCCCAGCACGTTGATAAACGCCCGGAGAAGGTCTCGAACCGAAATCATTCCCACCAGTTTTCCCTTGTCATCGACCACGGGAAAAGCGCCGAACCGCTTTTCCTGGATCAGCAAGAGCGCGTCCTGGAGGGTATAGGTCAATGGAATCGTCATCGGATCTTCGGTCATGATGTCGCTGACCTTCAGCTTGGCGATCCGCTCGCTTTCGGCCTGGGCCGTATCCGGGTTCCGATAGATGCGGTAGGGCATGGCGCTTCTCAGGTCCCGGTCCGTCACGATGCCGACGGGCCGGTTTTCGCCGTCGACCACCGGCAGATGTCGGATGTTGTTTTTCCGCATCACCTCCCGGGCGGTGAAAAGGCTTTCGTTTTTATCGATGGTGATGACCTTGGAAGTCATCGATTTTCCGACCAGCATATCGTCCTCCCCATCGTTATGACCGGGTGTCGGCCTGAACTCTGTAGACTGTCAAAGACTTGGGTTTCATCCGTTTTTTTGAAGCGCCCCGGCAGGGTCCCCCAAAAGGATCCGTACGTGGTTGCCGACCAGTTCGGGAAGCCGCTGAAGGGAATATCCCCCTTCCAGAATCGATACGAGCCGGCCCCCGGCATAGGTGTCGGCCAGACCGACGATGGTTTCCATGATCCAATTGAATCCCTCGGTGGTGACCCGCATGTCGGCCATCTCGTCGTCCTCGTGGGCGTCAAAGCCGGTGGAGACGAGAATGACCTCCGGCCGAAAGGTTTCAAACGCCGGTATCAGGTCCCGGACGATCAGGCGTCGGTATTCATCGTCTCCCTGGCCGGGGAGCACCGGTGAATTTTTCGTGTATCCGGTGCCGGCGCCCACCCCCTCTTCGAATTCACGGCCGGTGCCCGGAAAGGCAAAGGAGGGGTGCTCATGGATCGAATAGTAGAACACCGTGGGATCGTCTTCAAAAAGGTGCTGGGTGCCGTTTCCGTGATGGACGTCGAAGTCGACGATGCCGACCCGGCCGATTCCCCACTCTTTTTGCAGATATCGGGCGGCGATGGCGATGTTGTTGAAGTAGCAAAACCCCATGGCCCTGCTGCGTTCGGCGTGGTGGCCCGGCGGGCGGACCGGGCAAAAGGCGTTGTCGATCTCTCCTTCCATCATCCGCCGCAATGCATCGAGAATGCCGCCCACCGCCAGCAGGGCGATTTCGTAGGTCTCGGCGCACATCTGGCAGTCCGGGGTGTCCAGCTCCTTTTTGCCGGCGACGCAGGCGTCGCCGAAGCGGGCGATGTAGTCCGCGTCATGGACCTCCTCCACCCATTTCAGATCGACCCGAACGCCCTTGAACAAGACGAGTTTTTCCAGCAATCCGGCCTTCTTGATGCCCTGGTAGGCGGCCAGAAGCCTGTCGGAGACCTCCGGATGGTACGGGCCGGTGTCGTGGATCAAGTACCGCTCGTCGAATAGAAAACCGGTTTTTTTCATCACCCGTCTACAATCTTGGCAAAGAGGTCAAAGGCGGCCTTCACCGAAGCGCTGTCTTCGGGCAGTTCCGCAGTCGGCCGGCCCTGCATGTCGTATTCGGAAACCGCCTCGTCTTCCGGGACGATCCCCAAAAGCGTCAGCCCGCTGTCGCCGAGATATTGCTCGATCATTTCGGGGGTGGCGCCGTTTTTGGCCTGGTTGACGATCAGGCAGCATTTTTTCACGCCGATGTTCAGCTCCCGGGCCAGCTCGTTGATCCGCACGGCGGCCTGCAGGCTTCGCCGGGAAGGATCCGACACGATCAGCAGCACGTCCACGTCATGGGTTGTCAGCCGGCTGATGTGTTCCATACCGGCCTCGTTGTCCATGATGAGGTATTTGTAGTTTCCCACGAGCTTTTCTAAAAATCCGGTCAGCAGGGTGTTGGCAGCGCAGTAGCAGCCGGCGCCTTCGGGCTGGCCCATGACCACCAGGTCATAGTCCTTCGACTCCACGATGGCCTGCTCCATCCGCATGGACATGAAGACGTCCTTGGTCATCCCGCTGGGGACCTGCCCCTTTTTCATCTCCTCTCTGGCGTGGCCGAGGGTGTCGTCGACGGTCAGTCCGAGAACTTCGTTCAGGTTGGCGTTGGCGTCTGCATCGACTGCCAGAATCGGGGTCCGCTGGTGTTTGACCAGGTACTTGATCAAAAGGCCTGCAAGGGTGGTTTTTCCGGTGCCTCCCTTGCCGGCGAGTGCAATGGTATAGGCCATGGGGCGTCATTCCTTTCTTGGCATCAGATGAAACTCGAATCATGGGGGACTGCTTTCGACCCGTCGGGTTGACACGCGCACCGACGCGGCCGGATGTTCTGGTATTAAGGCAGTTGCCGCTCTCCGTCAAGGGGTTTGAATCGGCGTTCAGGTAGGGTCCAGCCCGCCGACCCCTTGCATTCGCGGGGGGGCTATGGTAGCTTCAGTTCGCCTGTAGGCACCTGTTATTACTGGAATGGAGTGGGGCTCGACATTGAAGATCGATTTAAAAAAAAGGATTGGTTGCCAATGGATTTTGAACTGACCAAGACGCAAAAAGAGATTCAAAAAGCCGTGCGCGAGTTTGCCAAGGGAGAATTCGACAAGGACCTGGCCCTGGAACTCGAGCAAAAGCATGAGTTTCCGAAAAAAATCTGGGAAAAGGCCGGCGACCTGGGCCTGATCGGGGTGCATTTCCCCGAGGAATACTCCGGCCAGGGGCTCGGCTGCCTGGAAGACATCCTGGTCATCGAGGAGCTTTGCCGGGCCGATTCCACCATCGGAAGCGCG
>Ga0207752_1001148_pt1 | contig 12287 bp, 8 predicted proteins | sample Pon2CUnioCityCA_6_FD_187272 | JGI IMG/M metagenome (GOLD analysis project Ga0207752, IMG submission 187272) | Marine sediment microbial community from Union City, CA, USA - Pond 2C Sediment 2 (SPAdes) | ecosystem: Environmental > Aquatic > Marine > Intertidal zone > Salt pond sediment ... | reverse complement strand
TCTGGAAGCTGCCGGGGACGGTGGCAATAATGCTGTTCTCGTTATCGGTAACCCAATGAGAGTTGTGGTCGTAATAGAACTTAACCGCCGTTGGGGCACCCAGGGAAAGGGGGATGTTGGCGCCGTTGGCTTGGGCACCGGCGCCGTAATTCTCGTCCCAGGTGCCGTTGAGGGCGGCTTTGTATTCCCAGGACCCGGCCGGGAGGTTGAAGGCGCCCTGCCAGACGCCGTCGTCTGCGTCGTAGGTGAGGCCGGTGAGGGCACAATCGGGCAGCCAGTCGCCGGGACAGCCTGCTTCACTCTGGAAGCTGCCGGCGATGGTCACGGTAGATGGATCGGCGGTGTGGCTGGCAACGGCGGGGCCGGTCGCAGCCATATTTACAGCAAGCGTCAGCAACAAGAAAATAACGAGAAGGGAAAAGCGGAGGAGATTCCTGAACATTGCCAACTCCTTATGACTACAACGGCCTTGATTGCGTCGGGAAAGAAATCGGGTGTACTTGAAAACAGAATACAGCAGGCCAATAACGTTGTCAATTAAGTATAGGCCGTCATAAATACAGGCAGACTGGGTCAGAAGATTCAGGCAGTAAGACCACTGCTATCCGCCTCTTGGCCGATGTGCCCGCGACTCCTTTCTGTTAAGCTGGCGCTATCCAGTTAATGGCCTGTTTCGAATCAGGAGAAGCTGATAGAGCATATTTCCTGGTCCGCTAGAGTTGTCAACCCTTGAGGATGTGACCGGCAATGCATCGTCCAGCCCAAATGAAAGTTCGTCTCCTGCTTACCAACCACTGGCAAAACGGCCTGCCAGCTTGGCCCAGGCAGTCACAGGCCGAGGAACACCTGCTGTACGTTCTTGCGGGTCTTGGCAGCAGTGTGCTCATCACGCGCTCTTTTCTGGAGTGGACGGATTATCCGCAGATTGCTACGGGGGAATTACATATTGCCCACGTGCTATGGGGCGGGCTGTTGCTCTTTGCGGCATCGCTGCTGCTTCTGATCTGGCGGGGTCGCGCGGTCCAGCGCCTGAGCAGCGTCCTCACCGGGATTGGTTTCGGCCTGTTTATCGACGAGGTGGGAAAATTCATCACGCAGAGCAATGATTACTTCTACCCGCTGGCGGCGCCCATCATCTACGCTTTTTTCCTGCTGACAGTACTGGTCTATCTCGGCGTGCGCCACGTCCCCGCCAGGGAAGGGCGTACGGAGCTGCACCGGGTCGTGGCCCTGCTGGAGACGGGCGTCGACCCCGGTCAAAGCCGTGAGCAGTTGCAGACGATCAGAGCGGAGCTGGCGCGTTTGGCAGAAACGGCGCCGGCCAGTATAGGGCAACTGGCCGCACAGGCGGGCACCTTTCTGGAAGCAGAGGAATTTCAGGCCAGCGGGCACGATCGGTGGGCAGCCCGCCTCTGGCACAAGAGTAACGCGACTATCAGACCCTTGCTGGCGCCCTCGCGCCTCCGGCGGGGACTGACCCTGGGCTTTGCCCTTCTCGCCCTGCGCGGCCTGGCCAGTGGCCTGGCGGCGTTGTTCTTTATCATTGCCATCTCCGACCTCGAGCGCTGGCGGGAATTGGGCATCACGGCTACGCCGCTATCGGCCGGTGGCCAGTTTACGACCACCCACCTGCTTGCCGTCGGCGCCACCCTCGCATGCGAGGGGATTGTCGGCAGCCTGTTTGCAGGCGCCACCATTTCAATACTCAGGGGGCGGACAGCGCGCGGGCTCCGGCTCGCTTACTGGGGATTGCTCCTGAACCTGACCGCCGTGCGTTTGTTTGTCCTCTACTTTAACCAGTTCGACGTGATCCTGACGACGCTGCTCCAATTTGCGCTGTTGCTGGGTGTGTTGCGCTATCGCTCCCGCCACCTTGCTTGAGCAGACTCAGCGTATAGCTGCAATCGCCATCAGGGTCCGCGAGCGGATGATCTCCAGCGAATAGCCCAGCGCATCGTCTGCACGCCCTGCTCGCTCCACGTAGAGGGGAGATCTCGCCACGCCCTCAGGCTGGCTGAAGAGCCAGTCGTCTTGCTCTCGAGGTGGGTCGCCTGGTCACGAGACCGGCGACAGCGCTTCAGATGAGAATGTAAAGGCCCTCTCCCGGCACACCCATCCCTAAACCCACCCCATAAACCTATCGATCGGCTGATCCGTGCCGGGCCCCATCCTCCTTATAGTACTGGCGACGATGAACAGTCTCTATTACCTGAGGAGGTAACAACATGTCATTAATTCGCAAACGGAATCTCAAGATCTGGACGGTGCCTGTCCTGCTGGCTCTGGTTCTCGCGGCCGCCGCGCTGTTCACACGCACCACGAGAGCCACGCCGAGTTCGGGCGTGTCCGCCGAACCGATCACCTCCGGCCAGCTAACAGAACCGATCGGGGCGAAGTTTAAGGAAGTGCACTCTGGCTTTGGCGACGGAACCGACGTTTCTAACATTGTCATGGCCAGATTTACCGTCGAGCCCGGAGGCGAATTTGGCTGGCACCAACATGATGGTCCAGTCTGGGTCGTCATTGCTTCTGGTGCGCTGACGTTCTACGATGGTGATGATGCCTCGTGTGCCGGCGAGGTTGTCGGGGCCGGAAGCGCGGTACTGGATCCGGGGGACGGCACGCATACCGCCCGCAATGAAGGGGACGAGCCGGTTGTCATCTACGGGACCTTCATGCTGCCGGAGGGCGGCGAACCGCGTCTCGACGTTAGCGCCCCCGGCGCCTGTGATTTCTAACGCGGCAGGCGTGGCAGCGTCACTGTACGCCGGCCCTGAATAACATCTGAGAACATGGCCCATTCGTTAACGGCGAGTGGGCCATGCGGTTGGACTTGCTGAAATTGTGTGGAGGGAGCAGTAGGTGGCACCTGGTCCCGGCGACACCAATTAAAGGAGAATAGGCTGAGAAAAGGCGCTTTGTAAGCGCCCATCCTGACAAAGTAGACGGGCAGTATTACACTCTGGCTATAACCAACGACTCCCGGCAGGACGAGTGCCGGCCGAGGAAACGAGAAAGCGTTAATGATTGATTTTACGCCGCTAGAGAACCAAGAGTTGAGTCTGCCTGAGTTTGCCCAGCCCTTCACCATTGTCGACTTGCGCCAGGAAACCAATGAGATGATCGATACGATGCTGGCCCTGATCGACGATTGCGTAGACGAAGATGTGACCTTTGTTCCGGCCGACCCGGAGGCCTATGATCGCTTTACGACCCAGGAGGCGGAGGTGGAGATGCCGTGGACGCTGGGGCACGTGATCGTGCACACCACGGCTTCGGCCGAGGAAAGCGCGGCGCTGGCGGCCGAGCTGGCACGCGGGGTGGCATTTCACGGCCGTTCACGTTACGAGGTGCCGTGGCGCACGATGCGGACGGTGGCTCAGTGCCGGGAACGGCTGGAAGAGAGCCGCCGGATGCGCCTGGCCAGCCTCGAGCTGTGGCCGGATCCGCCGCACCTGGACAACGTCTACACCCCTTACAAAGCCGCAGGGCGCGTGGGGCCGAAGGAGCGCTTTCTCCTCGGCTTACTCCATGACAGCAACCATCTGGGGCAGATAGAAGAGATTGTGCGGCAGGCAAAGGCTGCGCGAGGGGATTGATGGCCGGGCGGACGGGGACGTCCGCGCTCCAAATGACAGCTTGTTCGTAGACCGGGCAGTTGCGCCCCTCTCCAGCAGCGTGCTATAATTTGCCGGTCCCGTTAACGTGTGCTGGGCTTCCAGAAAAACCGGCCGATGATCCGTATACAGTGTGCATGTGGCAAATCCTTCAACGTCCCGGACGAATTCCGGGGAAGACAAGGCCGCTGCCGCTATTGTGGAACGATCATCTTCGTGCCGGAAGCGGATGCCGAAATCCCCTCTTTTCCTGAAGACGCCCCAGAAGACGCCCCGGTGCGGAAAGCGTATACCTCAGAGGAGCTGGTTGAGCGGGTGATCGATACGGTGGTGGGCATCTCGGACGAGGGCCAGCTATACGGCAGCGGCGTGCTGGTGGATGGGGGCGGAACGGTGGCCACCAACCGGCACGTGGTGGGAACGGCGAGTAAGGTGAAGGTGCAGTTGGGCAATGGCGAAGAGCACCTCGGCGAGCTGTTGGTTTCCTATCGCGATATCGACCTGGCGTTTTTACGGATGCTGCGGCCCAGTGAACGGTTCGCTTCGCTGGACGTCACCCCTACCACGCGAGTTGGGGAGACGGTATTCGCCATCGGCCATCCTTTCGGCCTGCAAAACACGATTACGCGCGGCATCATCAGCGCCGTGCGCCGCGAGGTGGCGGGGAACAACTACATCCAGACCGATGCGTCGATCAACCCCGGCAACAGCGGCGGCCCGCTCTTCAACGCCTATGCCGAAATCGTGGGCATCAACACGATGGGCCTGAGCCAGACCCAGGGGCTGAACTTTGCCATTCCCCTGGAGGTGGTGCGCGAGCGCTACCAACGGCTGCAGGCGGTTTCGGATCTGGACGTCGTCTACTGTGGTATCTGTGGCAAGAACTCGACTCATTTCCGTTATTGCGAGCGCTGCGGCGTCGAACTGAACAGGAACGAAAGCCTGAGGCCGATGAATCCGCGCGCGGAGATGGTGCAACTTGCCAGGATGGGCCCGACCTGCGCAGCCTGCCAGACCAGAGCGTACCCTGACGATACGTACTGCGAATTTTGCGGCGCGACCCTGGGAACCTGAGGAGGAGAAGCTATGGGACTATTCCGCAGTTCGAAAAAGTCGAGCCGGGAGAATACGGTTCAGGATTGCGAGCGCATGGTCGAGCGTTTCCTGAAAAAGGTGAAGCTGAATCCTAAGGAGCAGCGACTGTCCCAGGGAGAGGGGCTCGGCTGGTGGATCTCGCGCGGGAGTGCCGTGATCTACATCTATCTCAACGAAAATGGGCACTCGCCTACGATTCGCATTATTGCTCCCATCCTTTACCTGCCCGACGATCATATTCTGCCCTTTTACCGTCGCTGCCTCGAACTGAATACGGAATTGATAAATTGCGCGGTGGGCGTGGTGGATGACAAGGTGGCGCTGGTGAACGAACGGCCGATTGCCGGGCTGGATCAGGCGGAGCTGGAGAGCGTGCTGCACTATCTTTCCGGTGTTGCCGACGAAATTGACGACAAGCTGGCGGAGGAGTTCGGGGCGCGGCTCTACGCCAACGCATATCGCGGCGCCTAGGCAAACAAGAAATGGCCGGCGATTCCCGGGTTGATTCGCTCCTGAGATTGGTGGATGACGTGCGCTGGCCGGCGGCGCATCGCTCTGATGTGCGGGCCCGCCGAACCTATGAGCGCGGTCTGGATACCGCCTTTGCGTTCCGCGGCGATCCTCAAGTGTACGTGGAAGCATTCCAGCACTTTCAGGCCTCGCAGTCCTGTGCGTATGCTTTTGCGGGCATTGCCTACACGTTGATGCTGGCCGCCTCGTGGCACAGCAACGAGCTTTACCGGCCGGGGATGGCGGCGGCGATGGAGTGGCTGGAGAAGGCACAGGCGTGGGAACCTGATGCCGTTGCAATCAATTTTATCGAGGCGATGATTTACACCAATCTGGAGGAGTACGAGAATGCCCGGCTGGTGCTGGACTACCTGTGGCGAGAGAAGGAGGACAGCTACTACCTCCACCAGGCGGAGATTGTCTACTGGTACCAGCAGCAGGAGTGGGAACAACACCTGTCGTGGGTAAAACGGACAAGGAAGCTGGCCGGCAACCCGCTGCGCCAGCATCATGTCCTGTCGGCGCTGGGCGATCATTTCCTGAAGACCGGCCGGTCGGCGGAAGCAATTCGCGTTTACCATGAAGTGGTCAAGGTGGCACCGCACGATCCCTGGGCGTGGCACAACATGAGCGTGCTGTTGCTGGAGCTGGGAGAATATGATAATGCCGAAGCGTGCTGTGATCGGGCGCTGGAATTGATGGATTTTCCGGCTGCGCGCCAGGTGAAGGAGCATATTCAGGGACAACGGCCGGGAGTCAATTTGCGGCGGCTGTTTGGGCGTTGAGCAGGGTTGGGTGCGGGTGCTCATGTTAAGAAAATATAGGCCTCGCTTGCCGGGCATTGTAACAGCGCTAGGGACTCCGCAAGAGCAGCGGAAGGTAGAGGCGCTGAGACAGAGCCCCGCCAATGCAGCTGGTGGTCAAGGTAGTTGAGTCCTGTACCGCCGCATCCCCGCCGGAGGTAGCACTTATAGTTACGGCGTCGACGACATCGGCGACGCAGCTCTCGGGGATGGTTACGGTCACGGTGAGGGCGCCGGTGGCAGCAGGCGCGAGCACAATGCCGGGGGAAGAGAGAACCGTCGTCCAAACATTGCCGGCGAGAGCCAGAGCAAAGGTGTCGGATACGTTACCGCTGTTGGTGATGGTCAGGGTGTAAGTTAGCGTCTCTCCGGACAAGCCCGCCAACGAATCGTCGGGGGAGAGGGTAACGCCGTAGACAGGCACGGCTGCCGTGGTCAACTGCCACAGCTCGCCGCCATCCACACTATTGGCCGTGCCCACGTAGAGCTGGCTCGAGTAACCGGCCGTCGCATTACCCCAGTTGGAGCCGGTGTTATGGCCGTCGCCGAAACCATCCTGATTGACCTGCTCCCAGAGGGTGCCGCCGGTCAGGCGCCAGATCTCAATCCCGGTCACCGTATTTTTTACGCTGACGTAGAGTTCATTCTGGAAGACGTACACCGTCTCAACCTGCTGGTTGTTCGGGTCGCCAAAACCAGGGGGGATTGCCTGCTCCCAGTTCTCGCCATCGTTGCTGCGCCAGAGCTGGGCCCCGCTCCCAGTGCTGCCGGCGCCGACGTAGAGATCATTGTCATAGACGGCCATGCCGCCGGTGGCGGTGGTCTGGCTATCGCCGAAGCCGTCGCCGACCACGGCCGTCCAGGCGCCACCGTAGCTACGCCAGATTTGGGCAGGCGCCTCGGATGCGACCGCCGCGTAGATCGCGCCGTCAAACACGGCGAGCCCGGTAACGGTGGCCGGCTCTGTGCCGGGCACGGCCGGTGCCACCGGGGTCCAGCTGTTGCTGTCGCCGGTATAACTGCGCCAGATCTGGGCGCCGGTGACGGCGTGGGTGGCCCCAGCGTAAATCATGCCATTATATTCGGCGAGCACGCTGATAGCGACGATGTCGGGATCGCCAAAGCCGGCGTTCACCACCCGCGCCCAGTTTGTCCCATTGACTGTGCGCCAGATCTGGGCGGCATTGCCCCGACCGGTACTGGCGTAGAGACGACTGTTGAAGACGGTCAGGTCGAGGATGGCCGGCGCTGCCGTATCATGGGCGCTGCCGAAACCGGGCTCCGTCACTGCGGTCCAGGTCAGGCCATCGGCCGCGCGGAAGATGCGGGCCCCATCGGTCGGGTTGCTGGTGCCGGCGTAGAGAGAGCCGGCAAAGGCGGCCACGGCGCTCACTTCTTCGGCATCGGGGTCGCCGAAGCCGTTGCTGTTCACCTGCTGCCAGCCGGCCGGCGCACCGTAGGCGTCCGGCGCAAAGGTCGAAAGTCCAGCGGCCCCCGTAAATAGTAGGATTAGAAGGAGTAACAGGGTGGTGAACGCTACCTTCTTCTGTTTCATTTTTCCCCTCATGGTTGGCTCCAGAACGGCTCGCCCCGCTTGCCGTAATCTATGCGCCATCCCTTTGTGCCTGCACCGGCCACTTTTCGGATCGCCAATGCGGGAGAGGGAAATTCCCTCTCCCGCACTGGTTCTTCACGGGCCGGCGCTTACGGTGTCGTGATGTTGGCCGTGTTCGACCAGCCTGACTGCAATGTCTCGGTAAAGGCCAGGACCCGGTAGTAGTAGGTCCTGCCCCGCGCCACATCCTGAGTGAAGGAGGTGACGTTGGGCCCGACGGTGGCGTTGACGACGCCTTGCGAGAACAGAACGTTATCGGCACGTTGGACCAGGAAGCCGGTTTCGATGGTGGCGTTGTCGGTCCAGGTCAGGTTGACGATGGCCGTCTTCTTGTTCTTGGCGGTGGCGTTTGCTGCCAGCGCCGATGGCGCACCGACGGTGGTCATCCCTTCGCCGCGGGAGTCAAGACGCAGCGTAGGCCAGCCGCCACCTGGGACGATTTCGTTGAGGGCGGGATCGGCGTAGTCCCAGGTATCGCCGACGACGTTAATGGCGTAGACCTGGTACTCGTACACCGTCTTGGTGTTGCCGACCGGGTCGGCATAGCTGCGGGCACCGGTGCCGGGTCCGGCAACGAGCGCGTCGGAAGGGATGGTGGCGATGGTGGTCCAGGCGTCCGCCGTCCCCGCTGCCCGGCGCTCGACGACGAAGGCGGTCTCGTTCTTCGAGTTGTCGGTCCACTCCAGCAGATACTGCTGGTTGTTGCCGTTACCGCTGAGGGTCGAGGTGAGCCCGGTGGGTGCCTTGGGGGCCACGCCCACAACCTGGGCGTGCATCATGTCCATCTCTTCGTGGCTGAGGATGTGGCAGTGATAAACGTACTCCCAGCCGAAGTTAACCTCATGGTTGATGATGTCCACCGGTTCGCCGTCCGGATTGAAGGCTACGATCGGCAGCCCCATCGCCTCCCGCTGGGTGGTGTTGGCGCCTTCGAGGTACATGCCCTCAGGCATCGACGGATCGAGCAAGCGGATGCTGTTCGGCAGCCCACCCCACTCTTCGGGGAGGTGGGGGATAATCGGGCGCATAGCGACGATGGTGTCCTCCAGCGGGCTGATACGCACCGTGTCCTTCCAACCGAGCTCGGTGGGGTGCGGCTTGCGGATGATGCCATCCCAGCCGACGCGGTTGATGAGCTGGACGTCGTAGAGGTGGAAGTGAATCGGATGGGTATCGACGCCGTTATGGGTGAACTTCCAGATCTGGGTGCCGTCGTCGGTGGTGGCGATAGGTGTTACTTCCACGCCGGGCGGCAGCTCTACACCGTCCAGAATCTCATCGGGTGGATAGGTGTACCCGTGCAGGATCATGTTCTGCAAGCCCGCCTGCGCGTTCTGGGTCTCCACTCCCAGGAAGCCGCTCATGCGGCCGTATTCCATCTCGAACGCCTCCCCCATCTCGTCCTGAATCATCTTCGGCTTGAGATTGAAGGTGAGCCGGTTGCCCGAAAGGGTGTCGAAGGTCAGGGAGGTGTCGTAGATTTGTACCAGGCCGGCGTAGGGGCCGTTGTTCTGGAAGGAGGTGCCGTAGGCGCTGTTGTAGGCGCCCTGGCCGACGATGATCGGGTTTTGTCCGCTCTCAAAGACGCCCGAACCGTCTGTCTGGTGGGTAAAGGCGTTCTCCAGGGCGGGCAGGTCGAAGGCCGGAGCCGGCGACGCGTCCGCCACCTTGATCTGCATCATGGTGCGGATGTTGGGACCGTAGCCGGGGAGCGTTGAGGGTGCCCCACCGGTGTCCCGGTAGTCCCCGTTGCCGGTGTAGTAGTCGTAGCGCGGATCGCGCGCGGGGAAGGCTGCCGGGGCGTCATTGTACAGGATCAGCGTCTGCCCTGCATACTGGGAGAAGTCTACGATTACGTCATGGCGTTCCGCCGGGGCGGTCAGCAGCGAGTGCTGGTCGACATTGCCGGCATTGAACACGGTCGGGTCGTTGACCCAGGTGGTCGGGTGGGCGGGGATGACGACCGGCGCCGGCAGGAAACCACCCTCGGAGCCGATGGAGATCCAGGCCGGCCCCTTGGTATCTGCGCGTGGCGTCGGGAAGATGGTCGCGTCCTGGAGGGCAGCGCCCACCTCATCCGGGTTCAGCGCGACTTCGGTGCAGGCGACGCCGGTGCTCTCCGGTGCCGGGTTCGCGTTGGCTTTGTCGCAGACATTGCCCTCGGCATCGACCGCCTGATAGAGCGAAAGGTTGAAGAAACGGTCGTTGGCCGCATTGAGGATACGGAAGCGGTAAGCCTTCGGGTCGACAGTAAGCGTTGGGTAGGCCGTGCCGTTGATCACCGGGGTATCGTTAAACGACTCCATGCCCATTGAATTGTAGGGCACACCCGGCATTAGCGGTGGTTCGCACCAGGTAAGATCGGGGTCACAGGCGGGGTCGTAGTAAAGGTTGGCGATCGGCCCATGATCGATGCTGTTTGTGGGCGGCCAGAACCAGGGGCCGTAGGCCCAACGGCCGTACTCATTGACGCCGGAAGAATCGCCCGGATTCTGGGCCGGCGAGTAGACGTGGGGGATCCAGAGGCTGCCCTCACCACCCCAGCGAGTGGTGTCCCAGGTCTCGTCTTGCTCGGCGAGTTGGGCATCGTCTGGGACGAAAGTCTTGTCCTGGACAACCAGCGGAATCGTTGCGTCCGGCCCAGGGATGAGACCTTCGGCGATGAGCTGCTGCTCGGTGGCGTCCTGGATGATGTAGGGCGCGGCCATGCCGGCGTAGACGTTGAGGCGGGTAATGCCCCAGGCATGGTCGTGGTAGAACATCAGCCGCGCACTTTGCTGGTTGGTGTAGTAGAAGGTCATCTCGCCGTCAGTGGGATTGCCGCTGTCATTCATATCCGGCACAGGCCGTACGCTAACACCCTGTGGGAATCCCCCGTTGGGACCGGTGTTCTCGCCGGCAGGCGTGATCCACTGGTGCGGGGTGCCGTCGGAGATCCAGGGGGAGATGCCGCCGTGGAGGTGGATAATGGCCCGCGTGTCGGCGTAGCAGAGGCCGTCGGCGACCAGCGCGTCCTTGCCGGGCCCGCTGCACATCGGATTCTGCGGGTCAACCAGCTCAGGGTTCATCATCACCCACTCATGACCGGCGGGGGTGAGCCCTGAGCCCATCACGGTGGAATCGACAGGGATGATCAGGTTTCCGCCCGCGCCGCTGGGCAACAGGTTGCGGAAGAGGATGCGCACCGGCCTATCCTTCTGGGCGACAATGGCCGGGCCTAAGTAATGGTACTCACCGCCGGCCTGGCGGTAACCGCGTAAAGTAGTCGGCGGCAGATCGGAGTGCATCTGTTCGGTGTACTCGCCCAATTCAATGATGTAGTAGTCGGTGCCGGGGTAGGTAGTCGTGTCGGGGACGGCCACCGGGATCTGCTGCCCCAGGTTGTTGGCCACTCCCAATCCGGGCAGTCCGTCGACGAACTTCTTCATGCCACCTTCGATGGAGGCAAGGGAAAGGTCATAGACGCTGGCGGCGAAGGAGTAGGTGCGCGCCTGGTCTAAGGTGGGGAAATCACCGGCGCCGAGGGTGATGGTGCTGTCTTGCACCGGGCCGGCGGGTGCCGGATAGTAGACCATGTCGCCGCCCGTGCCGATGTCCAGGGGGATGCCGCGCCCATAGAAGGCGAACAGGTCTCCCGCTTGCACGGCCAGATTCGCTACGGGGAAGGAGGCGACCTCGCCGGCCGGGTCGGTCAGTGCGGGCACGGTGAGCTGGCCACTGTCGAAGAGGACGGTGTACTCGCCGGCGTTCGCGGTGGGCCGCAGGACGTAAGCGTGGAAGTTGAGCCCGGCCGATGCCGGGGAGCCACCTGTCGCCGGCTGATTCCAGGTCTGGAAACTCTGAAGCATGCCATCGGGCAGCGCGGCGGGGAGGACGACGAAGACGTTGGTGGCATTGTCGCTGGAGTAGCCGCGGGCGACCAGGGAGTTGCCGAAATCGGCTACCTGGCCGGGGATAACGGTGGGCAGCGGGCTGTTGGCATAGTTGGGATGGCTGAAGTAATGGGGTGCCCCGTCAATCAAAGCTGCGGTCACCGCCTGTGTCTCGACCATCAGCGGGTTCAGGGCGCCCTGCTGGAAGGCACGCGCGGCCGCGGCCTTGCGGTCGGCGTGGCCGATTGTGCACGGGCCCTGGCCTTGCCCCTGCCCGTTATTACCGGCGCACTCCCCGTCAGGGGGGCGCTCCGGTGGGCCTTGTGCCCGCGTGTTACTTCCGGCGAGGAGGAACAGCGCGGCACATAAGAACAGCAACAAAAAGATATTTGCAAACTTACGGTATCTCATGGCATATCTCCTACTCTGGCTAATCAAAACGACGTTCTTACAGGAAAAACGATGATGAATTGTTGACCTAGTTTGACCATAAAAAGCTCTCCTTTGACCTCTTCCCCTGGCGGGTCAAAGCCTGGTCGCCGGGTGCGTTTCAGAGCAACTCCAAGAAGTCACTTGCTTGCCTCACCCGTACGATCTGTTTGTCAAAGACATGCACCCTGTTATCGGTCAGCCGGAAGACGATTAGCCGTAGCCGCGGATGGCGGTCGGCCAGCTGGATGGTGGCTGAAAGGTTCGCCGCCAGGAGTTCTTCGTCTAGGATGACCACGTCTGGCTGCTGGCTGTCTGGCTCGTCCACGCAGAAGAGAGAATGGAT
>Ga0207752_1001147_pt1 | contig 12292 bp, 10 predicted proteins | sample Pon2CUnioCityCA_6_FD_187272 | JGI IMG/M metagenome (GOLD analysis project Ga0207752, IMG submission 187272) | Marine sediment microbial community from Union City, CA, USA - Pond 2C Sediment 2 (SPAdes) | ecosystem: Environmental > Aquatic > Marine > Intertidal zone > Salt pond sediment ... | reverse complement strand
CGGTTGCGACGGTGATTTCCTGTGTGGGCATTAGTCCTCCTGTCGTTTGTTTGTTACGGAACGGGAACCCCGCTTGCGGGAGGAGATAGGACGCAACTGGCGAAGTAGTACGTCCAGCTCTGCCGGAAGTGGGGCTTCGAAGGTCATCTCCTCCTGGGTAACTGGGTGGGTGAAGCGCAGGCGCGAAGCGTGTAGAAAGTGACGGTCTGGAAGCAGCCGCCGTCGACGGGAGCCGTAGTCGGCGTCTCCTACCACCGGATGACCCAGCCAGGATAAGTGTACTCGAACCTGGTGCGTCCGTCCCGTGTATGGGTGCGTCTCAAGCAGTGTATGCTTGCGAAACCGGCGCACGACCCGGTATCTGGTCCGGGCGTACTTGCCCTCGGGCACAGGCGCCATCCTCTGTCGATCTGTAGGGTCACGTCCGATGGGCACCTCAATGATTCCCTCGGGCGGTTGGACCTGTCCATCCACCAGGGCAAGATAGGTCTTTTCGACCTCTCGATTGCGGAACTGATGCTGGAGCGCTTCCAGAACAAGCTGGCGTTTGGCGACGACGAGTGCTCCCGAGGTGTCCTTGTCGAGGCGGTGCACGATGCCAGCACGATCCCGCGGCCCAACGTCGGCGATGGGCGGATAGTATGCAAGCAACGCGTTGACCAGCGTCCCGTCGGGGTGGCCTGGTGCCGGGTGTACGACCATCCCGGCAGGCTTGTTGACAACGAGCAGGTGACCGTTCTCGTAGATAACGTCGAGCGGGATCGACTGCGGACGGAGGGCGACCCTCGGTTCCTCCGGCGGCAAAATGACAGTCACTCGCTCACCGGGCTCGACGCGATAAGAGGCCTTCCGGGCTTGACCGTTGACGGTCACATGTCCTTCCTCGATTAAGCGCTGTCCCTGGGTGCGGCTGAGGTCCGGCACCCGGTCGCGGACCACTTTATCCAACCGTCTACCTGCTTCCTCGACGGTAAACTCGAAGACGGAGGAAGAAGATGTCGAGGCAGATGGGGGCTCAGTCATCCTCGGCTGTGGCAAGCTGCCTATTCCCGCGTTCTTCCTGCCATTCCTCCCAGAACATCAGCACCGTGAGGAATGTGACTCCGACGACGATCGAGGAATCCGCCACGTTGAAGACCGGCCAGTTGTGGAGCGGCCAGAAATTGAGATCAATGAAATCGACAACGGAGCCGCCAGACCGCAGCCGATCGACGAGGTTTCCGGCCGCTCCGCCTAATTGGAGGCCAAGGGCAAGTTGAACGAGCCAGTGACCGTCGGAAAGCCGGAGGTAGTACCAGACGAGGGCTACGATGACGATGACAGCAATTACGACGAAGAACTGTCCCAGATTGGGGAACAAGCCGAACGCAGCACCGTTGTTGGTTACAAAGGTGATCTCGAAGAAGTGCGACAGCCCTGGTGCCAACTCCACGGACTGACCGCGTGCCAGATTGACTCTGACGAGATACTTGGTGGCCTGGTCAGCCAGTAGAACAAGCGCTGCCACTGCTGGCAAGATCAGCGAAGATCGCTTCTGGTCTTTCAACGAGGCAGTGCCCGGTATTCGTGCTCTGCCTGGCATTCAAGGCAGTAGACAGCCTGTGGCAACGCCTCAAGGCGAGCACGGTCGATCCTGCCCCCGCAGTCCTCGCAGATGCCGTACGTCCCATCTTCAAGCTTACGCAACGCCTCGTTCACCCGTTCTAAGGAAAGTTCAATGCGGCGTCGGAAACCTATGTCGACGGTTTGCTTGAATGCCTCACTCCCATCGTCGGCCATATGATTACCGTAACCGACGCCCTCGTATTCCTCGTTTTCGAGCTGCTCCAGCTGCTCTTGAAGTGCCTCTTTCTCCTCCAGCAACTCACGTCTAGCTCGTTCGTATGAGAAAGGCATTGTTGCCTCCTTTCATCCTTATCAGCGTGCGCGTGCAATTGAGCATATCGCTACTGCCATGTCATCGCCGACTGTGTATGCCTACGGTCGAATTACCTGTAGTCATCACCTTGTCCTGATCGGCGAGAGCATTGCTCTCAACAGGACATTTCATTTTACTCCACTCGATATGTCTTGGCAAGGTCTTCTGACTGCAAAGCCAAAGGGCGATTACGCTTTTGTCACGCCGAGCTTGAGCGAGTAGCCTTCCACCCGGTCTTCAGCCATTGCGTCGACCCGGTCCTCGTCGGGCAAGCCCCGATCAAGGTTCACGCTGAGCGTCTCGGCGGCAATGTAGTCACGCCACTCCTCAATTGCCTCGGCCAGTCCCTCCTCGGCTTCGTATGTGGTGATGATCCTGTCGTCAAGATCGAAGTCTGCCTCTTTCCGCAGGCTCTGTACCCGGCGGACGACGTCCCGCGCCAGGCCCTCGGCAACGAGTTCTTGAGTCAGCTCGACATCCATTGCCACACTGACACCGTGCTCCGAGGCCACTGCTAGTCCCTCACGGGACTCCTCTCGAACTAGGAGTTCGTCGGATTCGAGTTCGATTGTCTCTCCCTCAATGTCCACCTCGAGCGGAAGATCAGCTTGTAGCCGCTGGACAGCTCTGACCGGATCTTCGACCGACTCCAAGGCTGCCTTTACCTTGGGGAATTTGTCTCGGAAGCGGGGTCCAAGTTTCTGGCTGTCCGGAAGGAGGCGATAGGTGATCAGATCGCTGACATCGCCGGCGAAGACAACCTCCTTGACGTTCAACTCATCCCGTATCAGATCGACCAGTTCGTCGCGGAGCTTGTCCACGCCTGTCTCAAGATGGACGAGCGCACGGGACAGTGGCTGTCGGAGCTTGATGCCCTGGCCGTTGCGAGCTGAGTGCCCCTGCGTGACTACTTCGCGAGCGAGGGCCATCTCTGCCAGGAGATCGTCGTCTATCCTGTCCATCTCTGCGTCTGGCCAGAGGGTATGGTGCACGCTCTCGAGGGCATTCTCGTCCACAGAGCGGACGAGGTTCTGGTATATGGTCTCCGTGACGAACGGCAGGATCGGCGCCAAGAGGCGGATCAGAGTGGTCAAGACACGGTACAACGTTGCGTAGGCAGAATGCTTGTCCGCATCCTGTTCACTCTTCCAGAAGCGCCGGCGACTGCGACGGACGTACCAGTTGGACAGGTCATCCAGGAACTCCTCGACCGCTATGGTCGTGGCGTACGCGTCGTAGTTCTCGAGTCGCTCACTGGCCTTGGCCACGAGCTGATTGAGGCGCGCCAGTATCCAGCGATCAAGGAGTGTTGCCTGCTCGGGCTCCACCCCATCCCAGGCGGCGTCTGGCTGCCATTCGTCGATGTTGGCGTAGGTCACGAAGAAGTCGTAGACGTTCCAGAACGGGATTAGAAACTGACGTCGAACCTCATCGGCCCTGTTGTAGCCGAAGAGCAGGTTCTTCTCCGGCTTATGGGCGCAGTAGAGCCAGCGCATTACGTCGACGCCCATCTTGTCGGCTGCTTCATTGAACTCGATGGCATTACCCCACGACTTGTGCATCTCCCGACCGTCCTCGGCCAGAAGCAGGGCGTACGAGAAGCAAGTCTTGAACGGAGGGGATTTGTCGATCACGGTCGCCATGGCCAGCAGGCTGTAGAACCAGTTGCGGAACTGACCAGGGAATGACTCACTGATCCAGTCCGCGGGGTACCACTTGCGCCAGTAATCGCGGTCGCTGCGATATTGGAGGGTGCTGAAGCTGACGATCCCGGCGTCAAGCCATGGATTGCCGACGTCCGGGATGCGTTCGACCTCCGCACCGCATTCCGGACACTCGATGCGCACCTCGTCAATCCAGGGCTTGTGGGGCGTATGACCCTCAAATGCTTCCCATCCGGAGACGGCGCGTTCCTCGAGCTCATGCTCGTCACCGATGACCTCGAAGTGACCGCACTCGTCACACTCCCAGATGGGTAGTGCCAGTCCCCAGTATCGCTTCTTGCTGATCATCCAGTCGTGCATATTGCGGAGCCAGTCGAGCTCGCGATCCAGTCCGAAGGATGGAATCCACCGGATCTGCCTGGTCACGTCCATTATGTCGTAGCGGAGCTCGTCCATCGAGATGAACCACTCGTCGACCAGCCGGAAGACGAGCTCGGTGCTGCAACGCCAGCATACCGGGTAGCGGTGAGTGTAGTCTTCGACCTTGTAGAGAAGGTCCTTTTCCCGTAGACTCTCGAAGACGCGCTCAGGACTCTCAGAGACGTCGGTGCCGGTGAAAGAGCCGAAGCCTTCTAAGAAGGTACCCTCTTCGTCGAGCGGGGCGATTGCAGGCAGGCCATGCTCCTGGGCGAGCTCAAAGTCCTCGGCGCCGCATCCCGGCGCGATGTGGACAATGCCAGTGCCCTCTTCCTCGCCCACGTCTTGCCAGAGGATTACCTGGTGGGCCTGTGGGCCGCCCATCTCCTGCTGAGCCTCCAGCTCGTCAAAGGGTCCCTCATACGTCAACCCGGCCAGCTCTGTTCCGTTCATCTCCTTCAGCACCTCGTAGTCGCCTAACAGGATTGAGAGTGCTTCTTTGGAGAGATAGTAGATGTGGCTTCCCTGGCGGACCTTTACGTATGTTAAATCCGGCCCGACGGCGGCGGCCACGTTGCTGGTCAACGTCCACGGCGTGGTCGTCCAGACCAGGAGACTTTCATTCTCTCGCCCGCGTAGCGGGAAGCGAACAGTGACGCTCGCATGGGTGAGCTCCCGATAGCCCTCGGTGACGATCTCGTGTTGGCTGATCCCAGTGGCGCAGCGAGGACACCAGGGCATTACGTCGGTGCCCTTGTAGAGCCATCCGTTCTCCCAACAGCGTTTGAGCATCTGCCAAATCATGTAGTTATTCTCACTGGAGAACGTGAAGTAGGAGCCGCCCAACTCTGGAAGCCCCAGCCGTGCTACGATATTCTCGACGGTATCTGTCACCGGGCCCTCAGGGCCCTCGACCGTAATCGCGGCTTCGGGATTCTCCTCCATCTGCTCGGCGAGCCAATGGAGTCGATCTGTATCGTTCCAGTCCATCCAATAGCCCAGGCGGATCGACTGTTGAGTCTGAACGGCGGCATAGTGTAAGACGCGCTTCTTGCAATCCCTTACGAAGCGGCCGATGCCGTATTCTTCGATGTCGCGCTTCGACTCGAAGCCCTTCTCCTTCTCCACCTCGACCTCGACCCAGAGCCCCTGGCAGTCGAAACCGTTCTGGTAGCGCGTCTTGTGGCCCCGCATCGCCCAGTAGCGGTGATAGAGGTCCTTGTAGGTTCGGCCCCAACCGTGATGGACACCCATTGGGTTATTGGCCGTGATCGGTCCATCAACGAAAGACCAGCGTGGGGCGTCCTCGCGGAGTTCGATGAGCTTGTCGAAAGCGTCTGTGCGTTCCCAAAACTCGAGGACGTCCTTCTCCTGCTCTACGAAGTCGACGGGATTGGGTACTGGCTCAAACATCATGCCTCCTCTAAATCATCAGTGCGCTCAAAGTAGTGATCTATCTTCCAAGTCGCACCGCGTCACTACCCGGATCATCTCTCATAAGAACAGAAAACTCCCGCCCCGTAAGGGACGAGAGACACATACTCCCGCGGTACCACCCTATCTTGCCCTGGAATGGAGGGCCGCTCGGCCGGCGACCAACATCGCCGCGTCGCTGATAACGGGGGACGAACCCGTCTGGACCTACTTGTCTGATTCTCTGTCCGTCAGTCGTTCAGTCAGCGGCTCCGGAGGGATTTTCGGCGGGGTTTTCGCATCCGGCTCTCACCAGGCCCGGACTCGCTGAGGCGTATACCCTGCTTACTCGTCTCCATCACAGCCTTTGGAACACGCTGCAGATTATGCCACAGAACCCGCGGGTGTCAAGCCAGCTGGCCCGACCGGGGGCAGGGCGATCGCCTCGGTGCTGTTGGGTCGCGTTCAGGTAATGTTTGTTTGCTCTCAACATTTTTCTACGGAACAAACCCTCTCCTTGCACTCTGACGATAGGCTGTGTACGATGGACGACGGAAGAAGACGAGAGAGGCTCGGTTGCACTTGAGATCATCGCCCGACCGGTATCGTTGATCTTCCTTTGAACTATTATACCATAATTCGGAGAATTTGTCATTAGGGAATCACCAAATTACCTACCAAGTAACGGATAGGCGCGTCCCCAGATTGTTGGGGTAATCTGCACGGCTGGGGCCCTATCCCGTCATACTTGCCCAGATGTAGAGGTGGGTGCCTGGGCTCGGAGGGGTCTCGTTCTTGGTCTCAAGGCCCGACGAGATCAACGCCATCCTGGAGAAGATCGATGGCTCGGGCATCCGGATGAACTCCGATGGCACCTACGACGATACGAACAGCGGGGAGATCGGCCCGTGGCAAGTGTACTGGCACACCTTCCCGTCGACCACGACAACGGGCATCGGCGTGAACGTGGAGACGGTCGTCGGCTTCAGCGGCTGCTCGATCTACGGCGTGGATGATCAGGACGATCCGATTCCTCTGACCACGGGTGACGGCATTACGCTCACCGTGGTAGGCGACGAGGACACGTACCAGAACGACGGCGACAGCCTGGACGATCACTTCGAATACACCGACAATCCGATCCCGATGGCGGCCGTGCAGGATCTGCCAACCGGCGGCCGGATCGCCGTCTGGGGCGACAGCAGCGAGTTCTTCTCCGACAGCTACACGTACGTCTCGGGCGATGGTCATCAGAACGAGATCTACAATATGGAGACGATCTACTGGCTGCTGGGACACCCGCTGGAGGAGTGGGATATCGGGAAAGCCCGAGAAGACGCCGAGTTCAATGACACGCCCGATCACCTGAACCGCCTGGTGTGGATCGAAGGTACCGTCACCGCGGCCTACGGTACCTTCTTCGACGTGCTGTACGCTCAGGACGACACCGGCGGCGTGACGGTCTTCGCGCCGGTCACGGGCGAAGGCGGCACAGGCGAGTTCAACCTCGGCGACGTGGTGCGCGTGGTGGGTCGCGTGGAGCTGTACCAGGGCGACACCGAGGTCGAGATCGGGTGGGATCTGGAACAGGTGCAGGTGATTGGCAGCGACATCGTACCGGACCCGCTCGATCTGAGCACGGGGGAGGCAGCGCTCGAGGAGAATGAGGGCTGGCTCGTCAAGACGTACGGACACGTCGGCGAGAAGGTCGGTGACTACAGCTTCTATCTGGACGACGGGAGCGGTGACGCTCGCGTCTTCATCGACGGTTACAACGGCGATTTCTCCGGCGTCGACGTCCACGACTGGGTCGAGGTGATCGGTCTTGCCTCCGAGGACGGCGTCGGTCAGCGCATTCGCGTTCGGGATTAGGCAGATGTTACCATCACCCCCGGGAACCTCATGTACTTCCCTCTCGCCTTCAAGGACGGCAGCTAGCCCGTCCACTGAAGCAGGGAGGCGGGGCGAGCCGAATGGTCGCCCCGTCTTCCTGGCACGAGGACGTGTAGGGGCTCCATAACGGCTGGTTTGAGTTCCCAGCTTGAGAACGCAAAACGCCACCGGCTAACAGCCGGTGGCGTTGTTGCGTGTGTCCTTCAAGGTGGCAGGTCTCTCAGTGCCCCAGGATGCGTACGCTCTCTTCTCGGTCGTGGTGGATCAGGCGATAGGCATCGAATCGGGAGAGGAGGTTGCGAGCCCGGTTCCGAAGGGCGCGCATCCGGTCATTCGTCGCCTTCCACGTGCCCTGGACCTGGTTGAGCACGAGCTTGCTGTCTCCGCGGATCTCGAGGGAGACGTCTCCCGGCGATGCGCCGGCCGCCTCAATTCGTTCGATCAGCCCGTGAAGGGCGGCGATCAATGTCTCATACTCGGCTTCGTTGTTGGTCATCTCACGGCCGAAGTCGAGGCGGACGATGCTCTCTCTCTCGCCCTCGTGACGAGTGAGGGCATAGCTTCCATACCCTGGGCCGGGATTCCCCTGACTGCCGCCGTCAAAGACGACGGTGTAATCAGGCTGTGGTCCCGCCTCGGTGGACTCGACCTCGAACTGCATTGCTGTCTGCGTCGGGGGCGAATATGACCATTCACTCGCTAGTCGCCTGAAGAGCTCCTCTCGTTCCCCGTCGGAGAGGGACGCGACCGCCGAGACAATCCGCTCTATGCTGTCGTTCACTGCGAACTCCTCCGGTCGTAGAGCGCCAGCAAGTTCGCCACGTGAATCTGCTGCACCTGCCCGTGGAGGGGGAGCCGCGATAGACCGGTCGATTCGACATCGTCCGTGCGTAAAGCATCCTTACCCTCACCACTTTCGATGGCGTGTGTCACTTTCTCTTCAATGGCGTCCAGGTAGTCCAAGCTGGCATCGACGGCCTTGTCGACCTCTCCGACCAGGATGACCTCCCCGTGGCCCTGCACCATGTTGCTAATTTCTAGTTCCTTGATCTTCTCGAGCGATGTCCTGAAAGCCGGTACGTCGCCATCGACGATTGAGGGGACTGGCATCATAGTGTCCGATGCAAAGAGAGCCTGGTCCTGCTCCACGTACACCATGACCAGATCCTTTGTGTGCCCAGGTGCCCAGATTAGCTGAACAAGGTGCTCCGCCAACTGGAGGGCCATCTCTTCTCCTTCGAACGTCACGTCGGGGAGGCGGAGCTCGACTTGTTCGAGCATCGGTTCCTGAGTCTTGGCCTCCTGCAGCGCTGGACGTCCCCGCTCTTTCAGGAACCGGCGGCAAAGCCCGTGGGAGACGAGGTCGGCTTCAGGGAAGAGGTACGCACCGTAGGCATGGTCGGCATGGTAATGGGTCAGAACAATGTACTTCACCCCATCCGGGGAGACCTTGTTGATGAATGATGCCATCTCTCTCGTCTCGCTGGGGAAGGGGAGGCTGTCGATAAGAATCGTGCCCTGGGGCGTCACGACGGCCCCGGCGGTCACCTGAGCATAGAGGTCGCTCGTGAAGACATAGATGTTGTCGGAGACGCGTTCACGGAACATGACGTACCTCGCATTGAATGTCGAAAACCACGATGGTATTCCAATGTTGAAGAGGATAGCACAGGAAACTGCCAGAGTCAAGCATGGAGAAGCACCATTAACAAGAGGTGCTCACACATAAGTGAAACCCCGCTATGCCGTGCGCCGTATGTGTGTTGAGCCTCTGCTCGTAAGTGGGTGCCTGCTCCCTGGTCTCCCAGGGAGACTACAGCTCCCTATCTGATAGGTGTTGGCTCAAAACGCAGTCGGCTGTCACGAACACAGCAGGGTTATCTGGCAAAACTATACCATGTCTTTAGGAAAGCGCAAGTCGAACTAGAGAAGGTCTGGCACTGTGTGCGTGGTGAAGTACGCTGACCGGTAACATGGGTTCCAATGGAGACTCTCAGTCGGTCGTGACCACCGGCCTGGGTTGGAGGTCGACGGCTAACTGGAAGACATCGGGCCGCGCGTAGTGACCGACCACGTCGAAGTCGAGCTTGCTGCGGACTAGATCGTCCCGGTCGAGTTCAGCATACAATATTCCCTCCTCGTCGTACAGGGGCCCGGCAAGTACGTCTCCCAGCGGTGAGACAATGACGCTGCCTCCGCGACACATCACCTCGGGTTGGCTGTCTAGCTCCTCGCGTATGGGCAGGTCGGATGGATACATGTCCCGAGTCACGAACTGATTGCAGCCCAGGACGAAACAGCGGCCCTCGCAAGCGATGTGGCGCAGGGTGGCCTGCCAGGTCTCGCGGGCATCGGCGGTGGGAGCGAGGTAGAGCTCGACACCCTGCGCGTACATTGCCGTCCTGGCCAGTGGCATGTAGTTCTCCCAGCAGATCAACCCGCCGATAGTTCCTAACTCGCTTTGAAATGTGGTCAGGGTGCTGCCGTCGCCCTCACCCCATATGAGGCGCTCGGCGCCGGTGGGCTTGAGCTTGCGGTGCTTGCCAAGTAGGCGTCCGTCTGGGCCGAAATAGAGGAGTGTGCAATAGAGGGTACCCTTGCCGAAGTGGCTGGCGCGCTCCGTGATGCCGATGGCGAGATAGACGTCCGCCGTATCGGCAGCTTCGCCCAGCGCCTCCGTCGCGGTGCCAGGGACTTCAACGCTGTTCTCCCAGTATCGCTGCCAGAGAGCTCGTCCCCCCGAGCTGCGACTGCCGACAACCATGCCGAAGCTAAGGCCGCGCGGGTAGCACGGGATGAAGGCCTCCGGAAACAGGATCAGATGCGCGCCACGTGAGGCGGCTTCGTCGACGAGCTGGCACGCCTTGTCAACGGTGGCGTCGCGATCGAACAGGACCGGAGCTGCTTGGACGACGGCAACGTGAATAGACGATTCGGTGGTCATCGTTGGGCCTCCCTCTATTCCAGAACTGAAGCTACAAAGCTTTCGTCATGCGGTGGCTCAGAATCTCGTACCCGAGATCTTGATAGAATCTCTGCGCGACTTTGTTGAAGTCATAGACGTTCAACTCTATGGACGTGGCCCCCTTTGCTCGAGCCCATTCCTCTGCTCTCTCCATAAGGGCCAGCCCTATGCCGCTGCGGCGGTGTTCCTCTCTGACTGCGAGATTCTCGACGACGGCGTAGCGTCGAGGTACCAGAATCGGGATGTCGGGCGCATTCCTGATCGCAACATGGACGAAGCCCACCAAGCTACTCTCCGTCTGGGCGACGAACAGGTCGATGTCGGGGGAACGGATTGCGTTCAAGATGTATTCTCGTTCGCGAGGAGGTCCGTTGGAGCATCTGAACCTTTCGGGCAGCGCATCCCGGTGTATTCGGTCGACTTGTTCGATGATAGCGCACAGGGCTTGGTAGTCTCGTTCCGCTGCCTTGCGGATGGCGATGTCCATCAGCCAGCATCCTTTGCTAATATTCAAGCAGCGTCAGAACAGACCGCTGTCTTCCCAAATATGAACTGCAACCAGTGCGTCATACGATTCGTTTCGTATAGCACTCTGTATCGATCCGGCGTCTGCTATGCCAGTCCGCAGAGTGCCATTGGAACCTCAGACGCATCTACCTCACTGACCAGGCAAGATCCTCCCGAGTGCCTGAGAGTGCTCCAGTAACCACATGAGCACGGGGCGGATAACAGTCGCCAGTCCGCGAACCATCCCGGAGACGTGATGCTCCGTTAGCCATAGAGGCGTTAATAGGATGATCACAGTGCTGGCCAACGACAGGATGACCATGTAGGATATCAGAAGAAATCCCTGATTCCGCGTCATCGCCTGGGGGGAGGCAGCTTCGGCCGGATCGTCGCGCAGGCTTTCATGAAGCAGACCCACCACAAACCACACTCCAATCAGTCCCAACGTCAAGGTACCGATCCAGTTGTCGGGCGTGACAACGACCAACCAGAGGAGCGAAAGGAGCCACATCATCGGGGCAGGGAGGAGCCACCTCTCTTTTCTCTCATCCAGCGAGGCGAATATCCTGTGAATCGCCTTGCCACCGTCGGAGATGCGCCCGATGGGCAATACATTGATGAGAGCGATGGTTGCAGAGAGGTTGGCGGCGCGCAACCAGTAGTTCCGGCTCAAACCGAGGGCCCAGTGTATGGCCAGGGCTAGAAACCCATAGAGGAGACTAAAGAGCGGTCCGGCCAGGTGAATGACCCCATTTGAGAAATGGTTGAGTGCGTTGCGCTCATCCCTGGGAGTCGATGTCCAGGCTCCACTGATGCTAAAGCCTGTTCTCCAATAGATGCCGGACAGTGATATGGCGACGATGTGGCCCAACTCATGGGCGCCCAACGCCGCTGTAATCAGGATGGCGATCTCCCAACTTTGGAAGATGAACGCGACGCCCAACAAGAAAGCGAGCAGCGAGAGAAGGCTGCCGATCTCTTCCCACCATCTCTTGTTTGGTTTCACATTACCACCCACACGATCAACTCAGCGGTATGACCCGGTGACGGAGCGATGCTACTCTCCGAATGTGGCCAAGGGTTGGTCGAAGTCTCTCGTCTAGGTGCGATCACGCAAATGGCAGAAGGATCCAGCCAGGGAAAGCTTCTTCAAGGATGAGTCTCCCTGTCCCCAGACCTCACCCTAGGGCCACAAGATGCATAGTGCGGCCGGAGGGCGATCCAGGGTGCTGAGCTGAATGCGAATATGCCGGCCGCCGCGAGCTACGGTCGTCTGCTAGGCGTAGTCGTAGAAGCCCTTGCCGGTCTTTCGCCCCAGATGGCCGGCGGAGACCATGCGCTTTAGAAGTGGACAGGGCCGGTATTTGTCATCACCGAGTCCCTCGTGGAGGACTTCCATCACGTTGAGCAGAATATCCAGCCCAATCAGATCGGCGAGTTCCAGGGGCCCCATCGGATGGTTCATTCCCAGCTTCATGACTGTGTCGATGGCTTCCTTCGTGCCAACACCCTCCA
>Ga0207752_1001146_pt1 | contig 12295 bp, 10 predicted proteins | sample Pon2CUnioCityCA_6_FD_187272 | JGI IMG/M metagenome (GOLD analysis project Ga0207752, IMG submission 187272) | Marine sediment microbial community from Union City, CA, USA - Pond 2C Sediment 2 (SPAdes) | ecosystem: Environmental > Aquatic > Marine > Intertidal zone > Salt pond sediment ... | reverse complement strand
GGCGACGTCGATGTCGAAGCCGTCGAGCTCACCCTCGTCGTTGAGGAAGCTCTGGGGGGCGTAGTTGGGGTCGCTGGAGACCTGCATGACGCCGGCCTCAAGCACCTCATCCAAGAGATCTCCTGCGCCGGCTTCTTCTGTGGGTTCTTCCGTTGGCGCTTCTGTAGCGGGAGGGGCGGTAGGCGGGACCTGGGTGGCCGGGGTGCCGCAAGCGACTGACACCGTGGCTACGAGGCTCAGCACGGTGAACAGGATGGTCAGGGTGCTACGGCTTCTCATTCTTTCCTCCTTGATAGGCGCTACGGGGCGTTCTTCAATCTACTGCCAACAGAGCCAGAGAGTTTCAGATCGTCTCACCTCCTGTGTGGACAAGGGGAGCCAAGGGCTCGGGGCTGATAACGGAAACCTAATTATATTTGCGGGGGTCTTGGTGTCAAATTCAATTTGAGGTAGTGTATCCTTCCCTATTTCGTGTATATCTCCCTTCACTCTCCCGATAACGATGACGCCCGGCACATCGATAGCCTGTTGGTGTGTCTCAAGCGCCGGCTCCAGGAAAGCCATCGCTTTCTGCATCGCATTGGCGGCGATGAGCGTCTGGGGCAAGAATTACTCTCCAGTCTGAAACTTCTTCCCTACGGTCTCCATCCCCGGCACCGGCTCCTGTCTGATGATGGCCTCCGATTCCTCGTCCTACTCCAGAGTCTGCTGGGTCAGCTCAGCCGTCAAGTCGGGTTCAGACTCCACAAGACTGGTGGTAATCCGCGTTAAGATATCATCTGACACTGTTGTTCTCCTCGCTATCAATCTTCTGGCAACGCCGGCAGTTCATCCATTCCGAAGGTCTGAGCCGCTGTGAGCGTGATCGCCCGTAGCTCGCTGCGCAAGTCATCCGAGATGGAAGGTGGTTCGTACATGTCCAGAAGGGCTGCCGCACGATCCTGCGCCCGGTCCCAGGTGGTTTTCCGCCCCTTCTTCTTCCACGCCTCCAGCGAACCGCGGTCGATGACCTCCGAGGGGATGTACTGCTCCTTGCTGAACCACTTCGCCGTGTGGAGCTGTCCCAGGTACTCGGCACGATGGCCCATCTCCCGCACCAGATCCAGCGCAATCGGCTCGTCTCGAGCTTCGACACCAGCGATGAGGCGCTTTGCCATCCCGATAATCTCAGCATCGATGATCAGTTTTTCGTAGCTCTGGCAGCTCTCGAAATCCAGCATCCCCGCGCCGGCCACCATGTTCACCCCAGCCAGCGCGGCCAACAGCGTGCTTCCAGCCGACTCCAGTCCGCACTGGGCGTCGACGACCTTGGCGTCGCTCATACTCAAATACACGTGAGTCGGCAGACCGAGAGCCTTGCCCACCTCTGTGTACGAGACATCGATCATCCAAGTACCGATGGCGCCCATGGGAGTTGTTCCCTCGCGCATATCAAAGACGGCTGGGGAGCCGCCCCAGACGATAGGAGCACGCTCGGCGGCAAGCTGGCAGATCGTCACGCCGCTCATACACTCCGCCGTGTGCTGTACCACAGCGCCGGCTAACGTCACCGGGGCAGTCGCGCCAGCCATAGGCATGGAGATCAACTCCGATGGAATACCGTGTCGCGCACAGTCGATCATATTCTGACACGTCAGATCGCTCCACATCAGCGGGGGCGAGGGGCACACATCGAATATCGCTACCGGTCGCTCAGCCAAGGCATCCTCGCCGCCAGCCACCGCGACCAGCATGTCCTTCATCGTCCACCAGGTGTCCTTCCGGAAGGCCCCGGTGACGATGGGCTTGCGCATATAGTTGAGTGCCAGATAGAGACGGTAGAGGTCGCCAATCTCCTTTGGCACGTCGCTGCAGACGAAAGCCGTGCTCTGGGCATCCAACTGAGGAAGCATCTCGACGAGCTTGACGAACTTGATGAGGTCGTCGGTGATGGGCGCTCGTTGTTCTTGAGTCTCGCTATCGAGCAGCTTGAGGGCACCCGACCCAGGAGTAAATTGAACACTGTCGGTCCCATAGTGCACGACGGGCTTGCCATCCAGATCGTAGAGGTCGAATTCGGAAGGCGCTGTCTCCAACGCACTGCGTACGATGTCCTCAGGGATATGGGCCACCTGAGCTTCGAAATCCACGTCGGCACCCGCATTTGCGAGGAGATCTAGCGCCTCAGGGTTTTCTACACGGATACCGGGATCCATCAGTAGGGCAAATCCCTCGTTGGTGATCTGGCTAATGAGATCATCGCTGAGAAACTTGAGGTGGGGTCGCATTCTCTGCCTCCTTCAATAGGTACAGGCCTGCCGTGCTGCCTCGCTCGACGGTCAGTACACGGATGATGGCTGTCGCCGAGTATCGTGGGAGTACGGGAATCATCTTCCAAACACTACGCCAGGCAACTTTTCAGGTCGACGCAGTCAAGGCGATTGGTTCGCGTCAAGTCCTCCTGGCCCACGAATTAGCCATAGACCATTATCAGGTCACTCTTAGCTAGAAGCGATCCAACAGGCGGGATTTGGTTTCCTCCAGGTGTCTTTTCATGGCTCGCTCGGCCTCAGCTCTGTCTCTATGCTTCAGCGCCTCAATGATCTCTATATGCTGTTGAGGCTCCACAAAACGAGGGTCGAAAGCCAGCATTCGTCGCATATCCTCCATTAGCCGCTTGATGAGGTCAGCCAGCCGACCGTTGCCAGAGGCCCGGGCTATCTGTTGATGGAATTCCATGTTTAGTTCATACGCTCTCTCATAGAAATCATCTTCACGTGCTCTCTCCGACAACGCAGACTCCTCATTGCTATTCTTCAAGAGCGCGACAATTCCTTCCTCCGTGATCCGCTCTGCAGCCAGACCTGCTGCCTCAGGCTCTAATATGGATCGAAGATGAAAAGTCTCTAGCACATCCTGGACAGTGAAAGTCGCAACCACGTGTCCTATCCGCGGCATGGATTCAACAAACCCCTCGTGTCCCAGTAGAACAAGAGCTTCTCGCACCGGAGTCTTGCTAACGCCATATTCATCGGCCAGTTCGGCTTCCGTCAGTATCGCTCCAGGTTTGATTTCGCCGCAGACAATCTTCTCTCGTACCTGCTGGTACAATAGATTTGTCTTACTATTGATAGTCACGATTTCCTCCGATTGGCACTTGACCCCGTTTCTGCTGGTCAGTCTGTCTAGGGCTGGCTGGCCAGCCCGCCTGCTATCTCTCCTCCGTCAATCACAAAGTATTGGCCGGTGATAAAGCTCGCATCCTCGGAAGCGAGAAAGGCGAACAGGGCGGCCACGTCTTCGGGCCGCCCTAACCTTTCCAACGGAAGCTTACCCGCAAAGGCACGCCGCATCTCTGGCGCGTACTCCGCTTCCTGCATCGGTGTCAGGATGAAACCCGGGCAGACAGCGTTGACGCGTACCTTGGGCCCCATTTCCAGGGCCATAGAGCGGGTCAACTCGACGACCCCCGCCTTGGAGGCATTGTAGTGGGCGTAATAATGGTAGCCCACCAGAGCGTTGGTCGAGCCCATGTTCAGGATGACGCCACTCTTTCCTGCTGACATCCGTCGCGCCGCCTGTTGCGCCACGAAGAACACACCATTAAGGTTGACCTCCATGACCTCGCGCCACTCCTGTGGGGAGATGTCCAGAAGCCCGTGCCGAATGCTGACCCCAGCGTTGTTGATCAACACGTCCAGTCCTCCCAGGAGCTCGTCGAGTTCTTCGAAGGCCCGGCCTACGGCCTCCGCATCTGAGACGTCGGCGTTGATCGAGCCACTCAGCGCGGGGAGTTTGCCTTCAATCCTCGCCAGAGCTGCTTCGTTCCGGTCCAGGACGACGACGCGCGAGCCCTCTTCCAGAAAACGCGCCGCTGTTGCGGCGCCGATAGCTCCGGCTCCACCAGTAATCAGGATCCGTTTGTCTTTCAGACCGCGCATAAACGCCTCCTTACGGAAAGGAGCCCGAATGACCCACAGGTTGTTGTGGGGATGAATAGCCGACCCATGTGCGTCCTCAGTGGTTCGACACCAGGATTCTTCACCCAGCCAGCCCGCCGCCGTCCACCACCAGGGCTGCCCCGGTGACGAAAGACGAGGCGTCGCTGGCCAGATAGAGCGCCGCTTGAGCAATGTCCTCCGGCCTGCCGATACGCTGCAATGGCCGGTCCCCGGCTTCTGCCAAAAAGTCCTCCTCCGACTGGCCGAGCTGCCGTGCTTCATGCCGCATCATAGCCGTGTCGGTATCGCCAGGGCAGATGCAGTTGACGCGGATCTTCTGCTCGCCGTGGTCGAGGGCCATGGCCCGGGTCATGTTCACCACGGCCCCCTTCGAGGCGCAGTAGGAAACCGCTCTGTGCCCACCGACCAGACCCCACCCCGAGGCTGTGTTAATGATCACACCGCCTCCTGCCTGAGCCATCACAGGAATGGCGTACTTGGAAAGCAAGAAGATAGACTTGACGTTGACCGCCATCACCCGATCCCACTCTTCCTCAGTCGTATCTATCACCGTAGCTCGTCGAATGATGCCCGCGTTGTTGAAGAGGATGTCTAGCCCACCTAACTTGTCCACCGTCTCCTCCACGGCGCGCTGACAGTCGGCCGCCTGGCTCACGTCGCAGCACAGGAATACGGCCTGCCCGCCCTCGCCCACAATTGCCTTGGCCACGGCCCGTCCGCCGACCTCTTCCAGATCCACCACCGCGACCGCTGCGCCTTCGCGAGCGAACCGCAATGCCGTCGCCCGCCCAATGCCCGACGCCCCACCGGTGATCAGGGCAACTTTGTTGGCAAGACGCACGGTACTCATCTCTCCCCTAGCATGACACGCGATAGACAATTCGCTCGTTGTACCCGGTCACGACCTTGATGTGACCACTGAGCATCTCATCCACTTGCCGATCACCGGTATCCACCCGCAGAGGCCCTCCGCGCAACTGATGGATCTTTCCGGTCGTCCCCACGACCACGACGTTCTCCCTACCTACCTTGTTAATCACTTGAGGGCTGATCTGCTGATTACCTCGGCCGAAGATGAATCCCTGCCCCCCGATGGGGGTGACGACGATCTTGGCCCGGCGTCCCTCAATGAGATCCAGCAGTTGGGACTCGTTCACATCCTTGGTCATCAATCTGCCGTCGGCGACCACATCCACGCCGATCAGCGTCTTGTCCAGTCCCAACCTGGATGTGATGGCCCTGGTGGTGGTCCCAGGTCCGATGACATACAGCCAGCCATCCTCCATACCACTCACCACATCAGCAGCTATGGCAGCCTTGGCCGCCCGTTCTCCAGGACTGCTAGGTGTCTTCAGTCCTTGAAGAAGCCTTCGCCGGAAAGGGATCTTGAGGTAACCGTACAACTTGTCCGAAACCACGCCTCGCCGGACGGCCTCCTCATCGATGTCCATCACCTCGGCCTCGCGCAGGCGGGACACGCTGCCCTGCAGGTAGTACGAGGCCAGGTCTCCGGCGCTTCTCGGATTCGCCCCAAAGACCGCTGAATGGATCTTCACCCCCGCCGGGATGCCAAGCACGGGGAGTCTCTCTCCAACGGCGGTATAGATGTCCCTGGCCGTGCCATCGCCGCCGGCGAAAAGCAAGAGATCCACGTTCAGCTGCAGCATGTCCCTGGCGGCCCTCTCGGTGTCCTCCGCAGTCGTCTCACCCGGCTCGATGGACCCAACGATCGTGGGCACGAAGCCGCAGGCACGGGCCGCGTCTGCCCCCATCTCGCCGGGGTAGGTGACGACCTCGAGATCGTCCCTAGGCTCGATCCTTCTCAGCGCGTGGATCGCTCTGTCGAGCGACTGCCGCACCGCGCCCAATTCCAGCGCCCTTTTCTGAATCTTGGCCCCATCGCTGCCCTTGAGACCGACCCGACCACCGATCCCAGCAATGGGATTGACGATCAGGCCCAACTTCTCCCTTGCCACTTCTATTGCCTCACGTGTAACGACCGTTCCCCGAAGAGCCACCACGCCGCGTGGCGCAGCGCATCGAGGAGTCCGGCTCGGAAACTGATCCGCTGGAGAGACGGACTCTTCGATCCACCCGCGCTACGTGCTCAGGACGCAGCATCCACCTGCTCAGCATGCCCGCCCGGCCCTGGCGGCTGACGATTCGCCCGTGCCGTCACGGATCAATCACGCTCTTGGCCTACCTTTCTTCGATAGGCCCGCCAGGTCATAGCCCACCGGGACGGATCGTCCAGGGGATCGTGGTCGATCTTATGGACAGTGCTGTTGTGTGGCGCTGTCCTGACCACCTCGGGGTTCGTGCGCGCCTCTTGAGCCACGTGCGATATGACGGCGACGTACTCGTCGAGGTCGTCCTTGGAGGGTGTCTCTGTGGGTTCGAGCGTGCAGGGCTCCGGGACAATGAACGGGTGGTGACTGGTCCAATAGTGAATGCCGAAGTCCGCCGCCCGAATGCCTAGCTCCTCGGAGCGGACATCCGTCTCCTCGACCAACTCCTCCCAACTATAGCGGACCTGCTCGACGCGGCGCTTCCCCTCGGCGTAGGGCGCGCTCAAGCCTGGGATCTTTAACATCTTGTTGAGCAGGTAGTTGTTGTTGAGCACCGCGATTTCGGCGACCTCCCGCAGGCCCTCAGCGCCGAGGCTCATGGCCCAAGCATACGCCCTCAGGACAACGGGGGGATATCCGTAGAACGGCACCATCTTACCGATGCTGTGAGGACGATCGTAGTCCAGATGATACGCCTCGCCGTCGAACGCGACCAGGGGCACAGGCAAGAACTTGGCCAGGTCCTCCCGGACACCACAGGCGCCAGCTCCCGGCCCGCCGCAGCCGTGCGGCGACGAGAAGGTCTTATGCAGGTTGAAGTGGCAAAGGTCGAAGCCCGCATCCCTGGCTCTGGTGATGCCCAGGACGCCATTGGCGTTCGCCTGGTCGTAGGCGCATAGACCGCCCGCGTCGTGTACGACCTGCACGAAGTCATCGATCTCGGGGTTGAAGATACCTGTGTCCTCTGGGTTTGTGATCATCAGCCCGGCCGTCCGCTCCGAAACAGCCGCCTTCAAGGCGTCCAGATCGGGGTAGCCGTCCTCGTCGGGGTACAGGGTGATGACCTTGAAGCCAGCCGTCTGGGCGCAAGCTGCATTCGAGGGATGCGAGTAGATCGTGGTGATCATCTCATCTCTTTGACCGGCTTCGCCGCGAGACTCGTGGTAGGCCCGGATGATCGACGCATTGGTATAGATGGCGGCAGAACCGGCGGCGGGTTGGAGCGAGAACCGATCCATCCCCGAGATTTCTTTCAGAATCTGCTCGAAACGGTACATGATCTCCAGGATGCCCTGCACCGTTTCCTCCTGCTGCAGGGGGTGCAAATCGACCACGTCGGGATGCGTAGCGAGCTGGTCGTTGATCTTGGGGCTATACTTCATCGTGCAGGTGCCCTGCCCAATCTCGACGTTCAGATCCGCCCCCAGGTTCTCCTGGGAGAGCCTCACGTAGTGTCTGAGCACCTGAGGCTGAGACAGCTCGGGCAGCTTAGGGGGTTCCTTCCTGCGCATCTCGTCGGGGAGCGTCGCCAGGACATCCTCAGCATCAGCCTCAGTCTGGGTCTCGCCCTCAAACTCAGGAACGAGGATCCCCCGCTGTCCCTCACAGCTCAACTCAAAGATGATGGGCTCATCCCACTTGGCCTGGTGGAACCGTCGCAGATTCGGCTTTCCGTCAGTGTATCTGTGCCGGGCAATGTCTTCCATAGCCATGTTTAGTCCACGATCTCCTTCAACGCAGTCGTCAACTGGTCAATGTCCTCGCGGGTGTGCACCTCGCTCACGCAGAAGAGGGCGCACTCGCCTAGCTCTGGTCGCTCCTCTGTGAGGTCCTTACCACCGAAGATCTTTCGGATCATCAGCGCCTCGTTGATTTCGGCGACCGTCTTGCCGGTGCTACCGAAGTCGACAACGAACTCCCGAAAATGGGGCGATCGCAACACGGGGGCCTTGACGCCCCCGATCTTGTCCATCTCGAGCATCGCGTAACGTGATCTAGACATGAGACCCTCGCCAATCTCCACCATGCCCTGAGGTCCCATCAGCGCGAGGTACACGCCCGCCGTGATGCCCCACAGGGCGGCCGCCGTGCCCACCCACTCCTTGCCCTCCTCCCTGATGGCAAAGGAGGTTCTCTCGTAAGCCACGTCGCCAAACCCGTACTCGCCCGGAACAGAGGTCGGGGCGATGCCGAAGAGCCGGGAGGGGTACTCCATCACGTACGCTTCCTCGTCGCGGGTGGCGATGTAGCCGGCTTGACCGCCCCCAAACTGCATGTGCATCCCCAGCGGTTGGATGTCCCCGCAGACGATGTCCGCGCCGTAGTCAGCTGGTGGCGTCAGAACGCCCAGCGACATGGGGTCCGCCTCGACCACGCAGACTGCGCCGTGGTCGTGGGTAATCTGGGAGATCTCTTGCCCGCGGACCTCGATCAGACCAAGATATGACGGGTTCTGGAAAAAGACAGCAGCTGTTTGGTCAGAGATCTTGGACTCGAGATCGTCGAGGTCGAGCTGTCCTGTATCGGGATCGTGACCGACCAACGTGATCGTGATGGTCGGCTTACAGTAGTCCCTGATCTTGGACAGCAAGTCAGCACCGATCGTCTCGGCGATCAACACCTCGCGCCGTCCCGTCAGCCGGCAGGTCATGCGCAGCGACGTGGCGACGGCTTGAAATCCATCGTACGTCGGAACGTTGACCACGTCCATGTTCAGGAGCTCGCCCATCATACTCGCGTATTCAAAGAGCGCCTGGAACCGCCCATGATCGTCATAGGGTTCGCCGGCGTAGGCGGTCAGGAACTCGCCGCGCTGGTTGATTTCATCGCACACCGCCGGCACGTGGTGCTGGTAGCATCCAGCTCCCAGGAAATTGAGGTACTCCGGGGCGCTCTCGTTTTTTGCCAGGATCCCCTCAACGTGTCGCCTCAATTCATACTCGGACAAGAGAGGTTGGGGCAGGTTCATGCTTCCCTTGAGCCGGAGTCTCTCTGGCATGTCCTCGTAGAGGTCCTCTACGCTCTCGGCGCCAATCTCTTCTAACATCTCTTCTTTGACTCTTGGCACAGAGTTGGGAATGTACGGGTACGTTATTCCTTTATCACTCATAGCTGTCTTCCTGTAGTCTTCCCCTGTCAGTGTCATATGATCAGTCTGGATCCACTCTGTTCAGTACCAGGACTCATTTTTGGAGGATCAGTGCGCGATGCGGACACACGATCTGGGCGCTATGGGCTGATAGTATGAGCGGTTACCGGGTCGCGCCTCTTCATTAAATCATACCATAGTACATACCATGAGTATTGTCAAGGATGTAATCCTGGTATGCCAGCGCAATCGCACTTAGCTCGTCTGAGTGGAAAGGACCTCCGAGGTTTACGAAATAGCTCCCTTGCGAGAGCTCCTAATTATGGCGAGACGCGCCTCTGGGCCATATGCGCCACCAAAATCTCGGAGGCCTCAAGGAGACGCGATTACCCTGCCTGGTGCTTATCCATATCTTCACGGAGTCCCAGATTTGGTGGTCCGTGAAGGTTGGCAAGCACCAGATTATGGCGATGTGAGACTATGCTCACCGGTGCGCGGCACCTCTTTGACATCAGATCCGGCTTGAATACAATATGATCCCCACGTGCGACGAGGAGCGGCCTGAACGAGGTACACCATGAGACTCGAAGTAAGCTGTGAACGAATTCGGCGTAACGCGACGACTATTGTCGAGCTTTGCGCATCTTCAGGAATTGAGGTCGTTGGCGTGACCAAGTCGTGCGGCGGGCACCCGGACGTAGCCCGGGCCATGCTGGCTGGCGGCGTGACCACACTCGCCGATTCCCGACTCGCCAACGTGCGGCGGATGCGAGAAGCGGGTATCGAAGCGGACGTCATGCTGCTTCGTCTGCCCAGGCCTAGTCGAGCGGCTGACGTGGTTGAACTCACACAGATTAGCCTCAACTCTGAGACAGAGACGGTGCACGCTCTATCCGAGGCTGCGCAGGCACGCGGTGTGATCCATCGGGTCATCCTGATGATAGAGATGGGTGATCGTCGGGAGGGAGTGATGCCCGCCGATGCCCTGTCGACAGCGCGAACCATCCAGGGACTCCCGGCTATCGATCTGATCGGGGTCGGCACCAACCTGGTCTGTATCGGTGGTGTGTTGCCCACGATAGAGAACACGCAAGCGTTGATCGACGTTGCCGAATCCATCGAGCGGGCCATTGGGATTAGGTTTCGGGTGATCTCGGGCGGTAATACCTACAGCCTCGACTTCGTGCTGCGAGAGGAGATGCCAAAGCGGATCAATCAGCTCCGCATCGGGGAAGGTGTCCTGCTGGGTGTGAACAGCGTGACGAAGAATCCACTCCCTTGTCCCCATCAAGACGCTTTTAACGTCGTCGCTGAGGTCATTGAGGTCAAGACAAAGCCGTCGCTGCCGGAGGGACCTATCGCCACCGACGCCTTCGGACGGGCGCCTGAATGGGAGGACCTGGGGTTGCGGCGACGGGCCATTCTTGCCCTGGGTGAGCAGGATATGCGCATCAGTGGCCTGTTGCCGAAGCGATGGGGCGTGAGCATCCTTGGGGCCAGCTCGGACCACCTGGTGGTGGACGTGACCGAGGCTGATCCACCCGTTCGGCTTGGGGACGAGCTTGCATTCAACCCCCTCTATGAGGCGGTGGCTACGGGCATGGTGAGCAGCGCCATCCCGAAGACGGTCGTTCCTATCGTACAGGAATTGTAGCAAGCTTCCTTCTTGCCCTGTCGCTTTGGATGTCTTGTCTGCTGAGTCCCGTGTCCTATCTCCACACCGTCTTACCCGATCGAAGGTCGGCCCAATCACCGGGAAGCAATACGGGAGTTTGACATAATCTCTTCGTTATGGTACCCTTGGTTTCGAAGTAGCACGGAACGTCGTGGTAACAACGGACGAGAGTCAATTATGGGTTTGTTGATGAGGATGTGCAAGCGAAGCCCCCGAATGGAACCACCCCCGTCTGGGTAGGTTTGTTTGGGCTACGTGATCGAAAGCGAGCCAAGAGCCAGCCTCCAGACGGAGGCTGGCTTTTTCGTTTCGATCGTTTCTTGCTCTTGACTTTGCAGGGGCCGCGTGATACACTCAAAATAGATTTCCTCATCGAGCAATCTCACGAAAGGAGGTGGATCGTCGAGTCTACGCCACGTTTCGAGAGATGCGACTTAGGTTGTGTCGACGTAAGCTGCAACTAACCAATCAGAACGAGGAGGAGCATAGCCATGAGGAAGAGAACGAGACTACTTACCCTGATCACGATTGTGACCATTCTGACGACTGTGGTGGTCGCGTGTGGCGCGCCTGCCACAGAGGAACCGACTGAGGAGGCCACAGAGGCTCCGACGGAGGCACCGACGGAGGCGCCAACGGAGCCGCCTGCTGAGGAAGACCTCGGCACGGTCACCATCGGCACGAACGCCGAGTACCCGCCCTTCGAGTTCGTGGACGAAGAGGGGAACATCACGGGCTTCGACGTCGAGCTGATGGAGGCCATCGCCGAGGAGGCGGGCTTCGAGTATGAGTTCGTCAACACCCGCTGGGATGGCATCTTCGTGGCGCTGGCGTCGGGTGAGTTCGACGCGGTGATCTCCGCGGCGACGATCACGGAGGAGCGCGAGGAGATGGTCGACTTCAGCGACCCGTACTTCAACGCCGGGCAGCGGATCGCGGTGCGGGCGGATGAGACGGAGATCGAAGGGCCGGAGGATCTGGCCGGGATGCGAGTCGGCGTCCAGCTGGGGACGACGGGTGACATCTGGCTGACGGACGAGACGGAGGCCGAGGTGGTCCGCTACGACGAGAACACGCTGGCGTTCCAGGCGTTGGCGAACGGCGACGTGGACGCGGCGGTGGCGGACGGGCCGACGGCGGTGGACATCATCCAGGCGAACCCGGAGATGGACCTGAAGATCCTGCCGGGGACCTACACGGAGGAGCAGTACGGGATCGCGGTCAACCCGGAGCGTCAGGACCTGCTGGAGGCGATCAACGAGGGACTGGCGGCGGTGCAGGAGAGCGGCCAGTACGACGAGATCAACGATAAGTACTTCGGCACCGACTAGACGACCGATAGACTCACTAGATCCAGAATCGCTCCCATAGCTCGCTAGAGCCGATTGCGGAGTCCCTGCGCTCGACCTGGATCGCCAGATTCAACTCGAGCAAAATTGGATCTACTGAGACTGATACGAGGGGCGTCACCGGCGCAGAAAACCTCGCCGGTGGCGTTCCCTCGTCGTGTCGAACCAAGATC
>Ga0207752_1001145_pt1 | contig 12296 bp, 11 predicted proteins | sample Pon2CUnioCityCA_6_FD_187272 | JGI IMG/M metagenome (GOLD analysis project Ga0207752, IMG submission 187272) | Marine sediment microbial community from Union City, CA, USA - Pond 2C Sediment 2 (SPAdes) | ecosystem: Environmental > Aquatic > Marine > Intertidal zone > Salt pond sediment ... | reverse complement strand
GGCTTCGTTGACCTTGACATCGCGGCCGCCCATATCGGTGCCGTTCATGCCCTGAATGGCCTTCTGCGCCTCGGCGTCGGAAGACATTTCGACAAAGCCGAAGCCCTTGCTCTGGCCGGTGTCGCGGTCGCTGATGACCTTGGCGGAGTCGACGGTACCGAATTCGGCAAAGGCGGTTTCGAGTGCCTGCTGATCGACGGAGTACGGCAGGTTGCCGACGTAAAGTTTTCTGCCCATAGGATTTAGCCTCCAAAAGGGTTGATAAAACCACTCTAGAGGATGAAGGCTAGGCCGGCAGACTCGAAGAGAGGAATCGGAAGAGAGCGCGCATCGTACAGCCTTGTCCCGCCATTGGGTAGCCCCCCGGACAAGAATGTTTTCCCGCTCCGCCGGGAGCCGCCCAGCCAGCCCGGCGATCCGCCCTGAGATCCGCCCGTGACTCGGCTGGAGCCCCGGCCAGGTTCGGCGCGAGGCCGCCGCCAGGGCGTTCCCGCGGCGTCCGCTCGGGAGCGGGTCTGCCGACGCAGCTCGGGACCGAGCGCTGGTACACGCACCGTGGATCTATCTGATATCGTTGCCGGGGAGCGGGCAGCCGGTCGCACCTGCTGCGCGCGCTGATGATCGGGACGGATCACGGCCGATGCCGCCATCGAGCGGCGATGGCAGAACAGCCCCGCGCGAACAGGATCGCCAGTCGTTCTTGCCGTTGAGCAAAATAATCAAACCGATGTGAGGAGAGAATGATGAAACTGAAGCAACTGGCCGCCGTCGCTTTGGCGACAATCATGCCGATGAGCTCGGCGCTCGCCGAATTTCCGCAGAAGTCCGTCAGCTACGTGATCCCCTTTGGTCCGGGTGGCGAATCGGATATTACCGCCCGTCACCAGCAGTCCTTTTTCAAGGACAAGTTCGGCCAGGATCTGGTGATCTCCTACAAACCTGGTGGTGGCGGCGCTGTGGGCTGGTCGCAGCTCAACGGAATGAAGGGGGACGGCTACACGATCATGGGCATCAATCTGCCGCACATCGTGATCAAGCCGCGGCAGAAGGATGTGGGTTTCAAGACCGAAGAGATCACCGGTGTGTACATGTTCCACTACACGCCGGATGCGCTGGTGGTCAATCAGGACAGTCCGTTCCAGACCCTGCAGGACGTGATCGACTATGCCAAAGAGAACCCCGGCAAGCTGACCCTGTCCGGATCGGGCAAGGGCACGGCCAACCATCTGGCGCAGATCCGCTTCGACGGCATGGCTGGCATCAAGACCACCTATGTCGCTTTCAAGGGGACCGGCAAGGCCGTGGCCGCGCTGCTGGGCGATCAGGTCAAGGCGGAGTGGGGCTACACCTCGGTCGGCGCCAAGCATGAGGGCAAGGTGCGCCTGCTGGCGGTGGCGATGGAAGAGCGCCACCCGAAATTCCCCGATGTCCCGACCTTCAAGGAATTGGGCTTCGATCTGGTCTCGGGAGCCTATCGCGGCATCGCCGTGCCCAAATCGACGCCGGAGGACATCCGCGTGAAGCTGTCGCAGATGATCGGCGAAATCAATGCCGATCCGGAGTTCCGCAAGCGCATGGAAAACGACGGCATGGCGTTGCTGGATGTGGATTACGCCGGGATGGATGCCTTCATGGATAAAATGACGGCGATCTACACCCAGGCGGCACGGGATGCCGGCGTCATCGAATAGCCTGATCGGGTAGCGCCGGAACCGGGAGGGCAGCGACCATGCCTGGGATCGAATACCTGCTGGAGGCTTTGACCCCCCTCAATATCATGCTGGCGTTGGGCGGCGTGATCGCGGGGACGGTGATCGGCTCCCTGCCGGGATTGACCGCCACCATGGCCGTTGCCGTCCTGGTTCCGATCACCTTCACCATGGCGCCGGCCTCGGCGCTGATCCTGATGGGCGCCATCTACACCGGCGCGATCTACGGCGGCGCCTATGCCGCCATTCTGCTCAATACGCCCGGCACGCCGTCGGCTATCGCGACCACTTTCGACGGCTTCCCGATGGCGCGGCGCGGCGATGGCGATCTGGCGGTCACGCTGGCCTGCCTGGCGTCCGTTTGCGGCGGCCTGGTCGGTGCGATGTTCCTGCTGATGCTGGCGCCGCCGCTGGCCGATGTGGCGCTGGCCTTCGGCCCGGTGGAGTACTTCTGGCTGGCCGTTTTCGGCCTGACGCTGATCTCCGCGCTGGCCGAAGACAACCTGTTGAAGGGGCTGATCGGCGCCTGTTTCGGGCTGTTGCTGTCCTGCGTCGGCGTGGCCGAAATCAGCGCCGACATCCGCTTCACCTTTGGCAGCCAGACCCTGCTGGGCGGCATCGAAACCGTCAGCGCGCTGATCGGTCTGTACTGCATTCCGGTGCTGATCGATCTGGTCGCCACGCCCGACAAGCATCTCAAGGTCACACACCAGGCGCGCGGCTTCCGCTTTCTCGAAGCGCTGGCGATCTCCTGGAAGCACAAGCTGGGCCTGCTGCGCAGCTCGGTGATCGGCACGCTGGTGGGCATTCTGCCCGGCGCCGGTGGCTCCATCGCCGGGTTGGTCGCCTATTCCGAAGCGCGGCGCAGTTCAAAGCGTTCCGCGCACTTCGGCAAGGGCGAGCCGGAAGGCGTGCTGGCGACCGAATCGGCCAATAATGCAACCGTCGGCGGTGGCTTCATCCCCACGCTGGTGCTGGGCATTCCGGGCACGCCGCCGGATGCGGTGATTCTCGGCGCGCTGCTGATCCAGGGACTGCGCACCGGGCCGAACCTGTTCACCGGCGAGGGTTCGATTGTTTACACCTTCATTTACGGCCTGTTTCTGGCGACCATTCTGATGCTGCCGATCGGTCTGGTGATCGGTCGCTACGCCTACAAGACGATCATCACCGTGCCCAAGGCGATGCTGGTGCCAACCGTCGCCTTCATGACCCTGATCGGCACCTACTCGATCCGCAACAACGTCTCGGATGTGATCGTCATGATCACCCTCGGCGTGGTCGGCTGGGTGCTGAACCGCTTCGGCTTCAGCCCCTCGCCGATCGTGCTGGGCCTGATCCTCGGCAGCATCGCCGAGCAGGGTTTCGTGCAGGCGTGGACCATCGGCGCCGCCACCGAAGACCTCGGCGGCATGTTCTTCGGCCGGCCGATCAGTCTTGCGATCATCGCTTTCATCCTGATATCGCTGTTCTATCCCCTGATCAGAAAGCGCTGGCTGGCTGGCAAAATGAGGAAAATCCGTGCCGACTGAGCCCACCGCCAAACCCTCGGGGCGGGACGTCCCCGGCATGCTGATGGCGGTGATCTTCATCGTCATCGCCGCCGCCGCGCTGTGGGACACCACCAGCATGACCGACTCGGATTCCTACGTCTTTCCGCGCGCGATCGCCCTGGCGATGATCGCTTTCTGCATTGCGCTGATCGTCTGGAATCTGCTGCGCCCGCAGCCGGGTGACAGCTCATCCGGCGAAGAGGCCTCCACGCCGCGGCGGATCGGTCTGATCGTCGCCATGCTGGCCGGCACGCTGCTGATGCCCTGGCTGGGCTTTCTGCTCTCCGGCCTGCTGACCTTTGCCGCGCTGATGCTGTGCTCGATGTACGATACCTGGACGCGCTTTCGGGCGGTCGTCTACCCGCTGGCCGGGATCGGCATCGTGATCGGCTTTTACACCATCTTCGCCAAGGTCTTGCTCGTGCCGCTGCCCGTGGGGCTGTGGTTCGAATAGGTCGATTGCCCGCGAGCCGCCGGTGGGCCGCTGGCGGGCCGCGGCGATCTCATGCCGCAGAAATGGCCGCAGAAATGGCCCAAAGCCCCGGCCAGAATCCGGTCGAGCAACCCGCACACACCACGGAGCCCCGCGATGCCCGAACTCATCGATCTGCGCAGCGATACCGTCACCAGCCCCACCGCGGCGATGCGCCGCGCCATGGCCGAGGCCGAGGTGGGTGACGATGTCTACGGCGAAGATCCCACCGTCAATCGGCTGGAGGCGCGCGCCGCGCAGCTGCTCGGCACTGAGGCGGCGCTGTTCGCTCCCAGCGGCACGCAGACCAACCTGCTGGCGCTGCTCAGCCACTGCGACCGCGGCGATGAGTACATCGCCGGGCACGACGCGCACACCTACAAATACGAGGGCGGCGGCGCCGCGGTGCTCGGCAGCATCCAGCCGCAGACGGTGCCCTTCGCCGCCGACGGCAGCCTGCCGCTGGCGCAGGTCGCAGAGGTCATCAAGGATGACGACTTCCACTTCGCGCGCAGCCGCCTGCTGTGCCTGGAAAACACCCAGCACGGCCGCGTGCTGCCGCTCGACTACCTCGCCGCGGCGCGCGACTTCTGCGACCGCCGCGGCCTGCGCCTGCATCTCGACGGCGCGCGCGCAGCCAATGCCGCGGTCGCTTGCGGGGTCTCGCTGGCGGATATCGGCCGGCACTTCGACAGCATTTCGCTGTGCCTGTCCAAGGGGCTGTGCGCGCCGGTCGGCTCGCTGCTCTGCGGTTCGCGTGAGCTGATCGACACAGCGCGCCGCTGGCGCAAGGTGGTCGGTGGCGGCATGCGCCAGGCGGGAGTGATCGCCGCCGCCGCCGAGCTGGCGCTGTGCGAACAGGTGGAGCGCCTCGCCGAGGATCACGCCAACGCCGCGCTGCTCGCCGAGCTGCTGGCCGGCATCGATGAGCTGCGGGTGCGCGAAGACTGGACGCAGACCAATATGGTCTGGGTCGATGTCGACGGCGCGCAGCGCGCGGCGCTGGCCGAGCACTGCCGCGCGCGCGGGGTGATCATCCCCGCCGGCCGCGGCCAGCTGCGGCTGGTGACGCACAAGGATGTCGACGAGGCCGGCGTGCGCCGCGCCGCGGCGGCGATGCGCGATTTCTTTGCCGGCGGTGCAAGTGCCGCCTGAAGTGCCGAGCGAGGCGCCGCGGCGCTCGCCGTGACCCCGGCGCTGGTGTATAAGCGGGCCATGTCTGAATCCGCAGAATTTTCGCCGCAGTCCGCCAACCCGGTTCCACAGTCGAACAGCCCGCAGCGCGGCGCGCGTGCCACGCTGCCGCTGCTCGGCTGGCGCGAATGGCTGGCGCTGCCCGAACTGGGCATCGCGCGGCTCAAGGCCAAGGTGGATACCGGCGCGCGCAGCTCGGCGCTGCACGCCTACTTCGTCGAGCGCTACCGTCGCGACGGCGCGGATCGCGTGCGCTTTGGCGTGCACCCGCTGCAGCGCGATTCGCGCACCGCGGTGGCCTGCGATGCGCAGCTGCTCGACCTGCGCCCGGTGACCGACTCGGGCGGCCACCGCGAACAGCGAATGTTCATCCGCACCACGGTGCAGCTGGGCGAGGCGCTCTGGCCGGTGGAGATCTCTTTGACCGCGCGCGACAACATGCGCTTTCGCATGCTGCTCGGGCGCACCGCGATCCGCGGACGCTACGCCGTCGATCCGGCGGCCAGCTATCTGGCCGGCCGACCGCAGGCTCAGGACACCCACGGCTGACGCAGTGTGCAGCCACATCACACGGAGAAGGCCATGCGTATCGGCATCCTCTCACGCAATCGCAAGCTCTACTCCACCCACCGCCTGGTCGAAGCGGCCGAGGCGCGTGGCCACGAAGTGGACGTCATCGACACCCTCAAGTGCTACATGAACATCGCCAGCGGCGAGCCGACGGTGCACTACCGCGGCGAGGATCTGCCGCACTACGACGCCATCATCCCGCGCATCGGCGCATCGGTGACCAACTACGGCAGCGCGGTGGTGCGGCAGTTCGAAATGATGGGTTCCTATTGCCTCAACGAATCGGTGGCGATCACCCGCTCGCGCGACAAGCTGCGCTCGCTGCAGATCATGGCCAAGCACAACATCGGCCTGCCGCGCACCGGCTTCGCCAACTCGCCGGACAACACCCGCGATCTGATCAAGCTGGTCGGCGGCGCGCCGCTGGTGCTCAAGCTGATCCGCAGCACCCAGGGCAAGGGCGTGGTGCTGGCCGAGACCTACAAGGTGGCCGAGAGTCTGATCGACGCCTTCCGCGAGCTGGATGCGGATTTTCTCGTCCAGGAATTCATCAAAGAGGCCGGCGGCGCTGACATCCGCTGCTTCGTGGTCGGCGAGCGGGTCATCGCCGCCATGCAGCGCCAGGCGAAGGAGGGCGAATTTCGCTCCAATCTGCACCGCGGCGGCTCGGCGACGCCGGTGCGACTGACGCCGAAAGAGCGCGCCACCGCGGTGAACGCGGCAAAGAAAATGGGTTTGAACGTCTCCGGCGTGGATCTGCTGCGCGCCGAGCGCGGCCCGGTGGTGCTGGAGGTCAACTCCTCGCCGGGTCTGCGCGGCATCGAGGATGCCAGTGGCAAAGACGTCGCCGGGCTGATCATGCAATTCATTGAAAAAAACGCCCGACCGGGCCGCACGCGCACCCGCGGCCGTGGTTAGTCGCGAAGCCTTCGAAATCGGCGGCGAGCGGGTCGCCGCCGGCAGCCAGCGGATCGTCGAGCTGCCGCTGCCGCCGCTGTACACCCACGATCCGCTGTCGATGCCGGTGCACGTGATCCACGGCCGCCGCCCCGGGCCGGTGCTGTTCATCGCCGCCGCGGTACACGGCGACGAACTCAATGGCGTGGAAATCATCCAGCGCCTGCTGCAGCACGCCCAGCTGCGCAAGCTGCGCGGCACCCTGCTGGCGGTGCCGGTGGTCAACCTCTACGGGCTGATTCGCCACAGTCGCTACCTGCCCGATCGGCGCGATCTCAACCGCAGTTTTCCCGGCTCCGAGCGCGGCTCGCTGGCCGGGCGCCTGGCGAACATCTTCATGACCGAGATCGTCGCCCGCGCCGACTACGGCATCGACCTGCACACCGGCGCCAATCAGCGCGAGAATCTGCCGCAGATCCGCGCCGATCTCGACGATGCCGAGACCGAGCGCCTGGCGCGTGCCTTCGGCGTGCCGGTGATCCTCAACGCCGATCTGCGCGACGGTTCGCTGCGCCAGGCGGCGCGCGAGCACGGCGTGCGGATGCTGGTCTACGAGGCCGGCGAGGCGCTGCGCTTCAACGAGCTGTGCATCCGCGGCGGGGTGCGCGGGGTGCTGCGCGCGATGCGCGCGCTGGACATGCTGGCCAGTCGCAAGTCGCGCCAGAATCCGCCGCCGGAACCGACCGTGGCGCGCTCCAGCAGCTGGGTGCGCGCACCGGCCAGCGGTATTTTCCGCAGCGCCGTGCAGCTCGGCGCCTGGGTCGAGCAGGAGCAACTGCTGGGTCGGGTCGCGGATCCGGCCGGTGGCGACGCGGTGGATGTGCACAGCCCGGGCAGCGGCATCGTCATCGGTCGCATCAACATTCCGCTGGTGCACGAGGGCGAGGCGCTGTGCCACATCGCCCGCTACCGCGACACCGGCGTGGCGCAGCAGGTGGAGGATTTCGCCAGCGCCTGGGGCAGTGCGCCGGATGCGCCCTTTGACGACCCGCTGACCTGAGGCGTTCCACACCCGGCCATTGCTCACACCCGCCGCGAACAGCGGCTGCCAGAACATACTCACCGAGGAGATCCCACCATGCCCGGCCTGCTGCCCGACGTCGATCCCGACGGCCTGCTCGAATATTCGGTGGTCTACACCGACCGCGCCGTCAACCATATGTCGCAATCCTTTCAGGGCGTGATGCGCGACATCTCGCGCGCGCTGAAACAGGTTTACGCCGCCGAAGCCGCGGTGGTGGTGCCCGGCAGCGGCACCTTCGCCATGGAGGCGGTGGCCCGCCAGTTCGCCACCGGCAAGCGCTGCCTGGTGATCCGCAACGGCTGGTTCAGCTACCGCTGGACGCAGATCTTCGAGATGGGCGACATCCCGGCGTCGTGCAGCGTGATGAAGGCGCGCCGCCTCGGCGACGGCCCGCAGGCGCCCTTCGCGCCGGCGCCGATCGAGGAAGTGGTCGCCACCATCGCCGCGGAAAAGCCCGATCTGGTCTTCGCGCCGCACGTCGAAACCGCCTCCGGCATGCTGCTGCCGGACGATTATCTGCGCCGGATCGCCGCCGCCGTGCACGCGGTCGGCGGGATGTTCGTGCTCGACTGCATCGCCTCCGGCACGCTGTGGGTGGATATGCGCGAGATCGGCGTCGATGTGCTGATCAGCGCGCCGCAAAAGGGCTGGAGCGGCTCGCCCTGCTGCGGCCTGGCGATGCTCGGCGAGACCGCGCTGGCGCGCATCGCCGACACCCAAAGCAGCAGCTTCGCCTGCGATCTGAAGAAGTGGCTGGAAATCATGCGGGCCTACGAAAACGGCGGCCACGCCTACCACGCCACCATGCCCACCGATGGCCTCGCGCGCTTTCGCGATGTGATCGCCGAGACCGAGGCCTATGGCTTCGCCAGGATTCGCGAGCAGCAGATCGAGCTGGGTCGGCGGGTGCGCGAGCTGCTCGCCAGCCGCGGCATCGCCAGCGTCGCCGCCGAGGGCTTCGGCGCGCCGGGGGTGGTGGTCAGCTACACCGGCGACGCGGGCCTGCACAACGGCAGCAAGTTCGCCGCTGTCGGCGTGCAGATCGCCGCCGGCGTCCCGCTGATGTGCGACGAGCCGCAGGACTACCGCAGCTTCCGCCTCGGCCTGTTCGGCATCGATAAGCTCAAAGACGTCGATGGCGCCGTGGCGCGGCTGGAGGCGGCACTGGATCAGGTGCTGGAGGCGCAATGAGCATCGCCATCAGCCTGCATCTGCTCGCCGCCGTGGTCTGGGTCGGCGGCATGTTCTTCGCCTACATGGCGATGCGCCCGGCGGTGGTCAAGGTCATCGAGGGGCCGCAGCGCGGCCTGCTGTGGTGCCACACGCTGAGCCATTTCTTCCGCTGGGTGTGGCTGGCGGTGGCGCTGATCCTGGCCAGCGGCTACTGGATGATCTTCGCCGCCTTCGGCGGCATGGCCGCGGTCGGCCTGCACGTGCACCTGATGCACGGCCTCGGCTGGCTGATGGTGCTGATCTATGCCCACGTCTTCTTCGCCCCCTACGCGCGGCTCAAGCGCGCGGTAACCGCGCAAGATCCGCAGGCCGGCGCCGCCGCGGTGGCGCAGATCCGCCGCATGGTGGGTATCAATCTGATTATCGGCCTCGCGGTGATCGCGATCGGCGCCGGCGGGCGCTATCTCTGACGCGAAGGAAAACGAGATGAGCGACAACAGCTACGACAGCGGCCGCCTGAACCTGCCCTTCGTCGGCCATTGCAGCTTCGCCAAAGCGCCGATCTGCACCGATTGGGACGCCATCGACGCCGATGTCGCCGTACTCGGCGTGCCCAACGACATGGGCACCCAGTGGCGCTCGGGCGCGCGTATGGGGCCGCGGGCGATCCGCGAGGCCTCGACGCTGTTCTCCTTCGGCCACGGCGGCGCCTACGACCACGAGGACGACAAGACCTATCTGACCCCGCAGCAGGTGCGCATCGTCGACGTCGGCGACGCCGACATCGTGCACACCGACATGCAGCAGAGCCACCGCAATACCTGCGCCGCGGTGCGCAGGATTCTGCAAGCCGGCGCGATGCCGGTGTCGCTGGGCGGCGATCATTCGGTGCACGCGCCGATCATCGAAGCCTTCGCGGACTTCGCCGGCCGCGGCCCGCTGCACATCGTCCACTTCGACGCCCACCTGGATTTCGTCGATGAGCGCCACGGCGTGCGCTACGGCCACGGCAACCCGCTGCGCCGCGCCTCGGAGATGGAGCACATCGGCGGCATGACCCAGCTGGGCATCCGCAACGTGTCGTCGTCCAACCGCAGCGACTACGACGCCGCGCGCGCCGCCGGCTCGGACATCCTCTCGGTGCGCGACGTGCGCCGCCTCGGCACCGACGGCGTGCTGGCGCGCATCCCCGAGGGCCGCGATTACTACATCACCATCGACATCGACGGCTTCGATCCGTCTATCGCCCCCGGCACCGGCACGCCCAGCCACGGCGGCTTTCTCTACTACGAGGTGCTGGAGATCATCCAGGCGCTGGCCGTGCGTAGCCGCGGGCGCATCGTCGGCATCGATCTGGTGGAAGTGGCGCCGCCCTACGACCCGACCGGGATCACCTCGATCCTCGCCGCGCAGCTGCTGATGAACGGCATCGGCTTCATCTTTCACGCCCGGCAGGATTGAGGGCGAGAACGGCGCCGGGCGTGGATTTCGTCGGATTCTGATCGGCAAAGGCTCAGAGCACCTGCCCGGCGACTTCGTCCACGGCTTGTTTGGCGATGGCCACAATTGTGTCGATATCTTCGCGGGTCGCCACCAGCGGCGGGGCGAAGCCGAGGATATCGCCGTGCGGCATGGCGCGGGCGATCAGGCCGCGCGCCATGCAGGCGCCGGCGACTTTCGCGCCCACGGTCAGCGCGGCATCGAAGGGCTGGCGCGCGTCACCGTCGGCCATGAATTCCAGCGCGGCGAGCATGCCGACGCCGCGCACTTCACCGACCAGCGGGTGATCGTCGAAGGCGGCGTGCAGCTGCTGCTGGAAGTAGGCGCCGACTTCGGCGGCGTTGCCCATGATGTTTTCGCGCTCGATGATATCGAGATTGGCCAGCCCGGCTGCGGCGCAGATCGGGTGGCCGGAGTAGGTCCAGCCGTGGCCCATGGCACCGAGATCGCGCGAGCCCTGTTCGATCACGTCCCAGACCTTTTCGCCGACGATCACCCCGGACAGCGGCGCGTAGGCGCTGGTCAGGCCCTTGGCGACGGTGATCAGATCCGGCTCGATGGCGTAGGCCTGCGAACCCATCGGCGCGCCGATGCGGCCGAAGCCGCAGACGACTTCGTCGGCGATCAGCAGCACGTCGTACTTTTTCAGCACCGCCTGAATCTTCTCCCAGTAGCCCTCCGGCGGCGGGATGATGCCGCCGGTGCCGAGTACCGGTTCGCCGATGAAGGCGGCCACCGTGTCCGGGCCCTCGGCGAGGATCATCTTCTCCAGCTCGTCGGCGCAGTACTGGGCGAAGTCCGCCTCGGCCATGCCCTGCGGCGCCTTGCGGTACCAGTGCGGGCAGACGGTGTGCAGGATATCCGGCGCCGGCAGGTCGAAGGCCTGATGGAACACCGGCAGGCCGGTGAGGCTGCCGGTCATGATGCCGCTGCCGTGATAGCCGCGATCGCGCGAGATGATTTTCTTCTTCTGCGGCCGGCCGAGCACGTTGTTGTAGTAGCGCACCAGCTTGATCTGGGTCTCGTTGGCGTCCGAGCCGGACATGCCGTAGTAGACCTTTTTCATGCCCTTCGGCGACCAGTCGATGATGCGCTCGGACAGCTCGACGATGGCCTCGTTGGAGTGGCCGACGTAGGTGTGGTAGTAGGCCAGCGCCTTCGCCTGGGCGTAGATCGCCTCGGCGACTTCGCTGCGGCCGTAGCCGATGTTGACGCAGTACAAGCCGGCGAAGGCGTCGATCAGCTCGCGGCCCTGGTGATCGCGGATGCGGATGCCCTCGCCACCGGTGACCACGTGCCCGGCCAGCTTGCCGCTGCTGTGGTCGGCGGCGTGCGTCGAGGGGTGGAAGAAGTGCGCGCGGTCGCTGGCGAGCAGCTGCTGGTAATTCTTGCTCATGACGGGTTCCTCGCTCGGGTTCGTTTGCCGATCAGCGGCCAGTCACCGGTTGATTCCGGTTACAGCCACAGGCGGCGAGACCGTACTCGGAGTCACTGGCCGCAGCAACCACTTCAATCGAACAGATCGGCGGGGCGGTACCACCCGCCGCCGGCTCAGCTCGCGAAGCGCGTGCCCAGCCCGGCGGCCGCGGCGCGCGCCCGGGCCAGCGTGGCGATGGCGGTATCCTGGGCGCCGGTGCCGGTGAGATCGCAGACGGTGATGTCCGCCGGGTGGCGGCGGCCCTCGGCCTGGCCGGCGATGATCTGGCCCAGCTCGGGGAAGCCCTGCTCGGCCTGCAGCTGGCCGGCGGCGATGGCGTGGTGCAGCTCGCCGAGCACCCGCACCTGATTGAGGCGGTCGCAGACGTACTGATTGGCGCGCGCCAGCAGCGACGGCGCCAGCTCGTTCTTCTTTTCCGCGTCCGAGCCCATCGCCGTGACGTGCTGGCCGGGTTCGAGATCGGTGGCGTCGAGCAGCGGTGACTCCGCCGGAGTGGCGGTCACGATGATATCGCTGCCGGCGACCGCCGCGGCAATGCTGGGCGCGGCGCGCACCGCAATGCCCAGCTCGGCGCTCATCCGCGCAGCGAAATCGGCCGCCTTTTGCGCATCCCTCGCCCACACGCTGGCACTGTCGATGTCGCGCACCAGCGTCAGCGCGCGCAGCTGCATCCCGGCCTGCACGCCGGCGCCGATGACCGCCGCGC
>Ga0207752_1001144_pt1 | contig 12298 bp, 9 predicted proteins | sample Pon2CUnioCityCA_6_FD_187272 | JGI IMG/M metagenome (GOLD analysis project Ga0207752, IMG submission 187272) | Marine sediment microbial community from Union City, CA, USA - Pond 2C Sediment 2 (SPAdes) | ecosystem: Environmental > Aquatic > Marine > Intertidal zone > Salt pond sediment ... | reverse complement strand
GAAGAAATAACCGCTGAAGGCAAAGGTTACCCCACCCAACAGCGCCCCGGCAGGTGACGCCCCCTCGGCACGCAGCCAAAAGAACATCCCAACGCCGGCGAGCCACAAGTGCAACACAGTGATCAGGCCCAGTGCCTTTGTGGCGGGCATCAGCAGCACCAGCCAAGTCGGAGGATAGAAAAGCGCCAGCTGGGGGTTGGCGATGAAAGGCAGGCCCGAGAAGTAGGATGGGTTCCACAGAGGGAGCTGACCCTGCCGGATCGAGGACACGGCGAAGCGGAGCCAGTAAAGAAACTGACCGGATGCGTCCTCGCCCAGGACGAACCGGTTGGCGGGGAGCCACGGCACATCCCAGAAGAACGCTGCGCATAACAGGGTCAAGATCCCCACCGGCCAGACGCTGCGCCATAGCCCTTCAACTTGCCCTACCGAATGCTTGTGCTCCACGCCGACACCTATAACTTTACACGATTGGGAGAACAGGCGGTATTGAACATACCGATCGCCAGCAGATACACACCCTTCCCCAGATTGTTGGGCAACGTCAGATGATGAGTCTGCCGATCCGCCTCACCCACTTCCGGTGCCCACGCGACTGCTGAATCGGCAGCGACCTGAGCCAGAAGCTGATCTGGTGCTGAATCGCTGTATGGAAGAAGTATATCACGGTTGGCACGTCTCGCAACCTGGTGCTATAATCCTCGCCCGGGAGGCTAGGTGAGTAGAGGTAGGCAGCAGATTGCAAGAGCGGCGGCGCTCGTAATGGCATTGTTCGTCGTGAGTCGCGTGCTGGGGCTCGTGCGCCAGATGGCCATTGGTGCGCTCTTCGGCCTCAACAGCGATCTCGACGCCTATCTGGCCGCGGCTCGCATCTCGGAGATGGTGTTTCTGCTCGTCGCGGGTGGGGCACTGGGTTCGGCCTTCATTCCCACGTTCGCCGATCACCTGGCGAACGGGGACCACCCAGGGGCCTGGCGGTTGGCCTCAGCCATCGCAAACCTGACGTTGATCGTTCTCACTGCTACAGCGGGTCTGCTGGTCGCTCTTGCGCCAGCGTTCGTGCAAACGGTCATCGCCCCCGGCTTCGATCCGCCACAGCAGGCGCTCACCGTACGCCTTCTGCGACTGATGTTGATTTCGCCGGTGGTCTTCGGCGTGAGCGGCATTGTGATGGGCGTGTTGAACGCCCATCAGCACTTTCTCCTCCCTGCACTGGCTCCTTCAGTCTATAACCTTTCGATCATCGGCGGGGCACTGTTGCTGGGGCCGCGCCTGGGTGTGACGGGAATCGCAGTTGGCGTCGTCGTGGGAGCAGCGCTGCACCTGCTGGTACAGGTGCCAGGGCTGGTCCACTACGGCCTACGGTATGTACCCACGTTGGGGTTGGATGACCCCAGCGTGCGCGAGGTGGGCAGGCTGATGGCGCCCCGGATACTGGGCACGGCCATTGTCCAACTCAACTTCGTCGTCAACAACAGCCTGGCCTCGGGGATGGGGGAGGGAGCAGTCTCGGCCATCAACTACGCCTGGCTGCTGGTGATGCTGCCGCAGGGTGTGTTCGCCCAGGCAGTAGGGACAGCGGCCTTCCCCACCTTCGCCGAGCAGGCAGCCCGGGGGGAACGGGCTGAGATGCGGAGCACGCTGGCTGCTACCCTGCGGGCAGTCTACTCCCTCAGCCTGCCAGCCACAGTTGGACTACTGGTGTTGAGACGTCCGCTCGTGAAACTGTTGTTCGAGCGCGGTGCATTTGAGGCGACATCGACGGAAGCGGTGGCTTGGGCATTGGCCTTCTACGCGCTGGGGCTGGTAGGGCACGCCGGGCTGGAGATCATCGCTCGCGCCTTCTACGCACTACACGATACCCTTACACCTGTGTGGGTGGGCGGGTTGGCGATGGGACTCAACGTAGCAATGAGCCTGGTGCTGCCAGGCCTGTTCGAGCGCGCGGGTTGGCCCACTCACGCAGGGTTGGCGCTGGCCAATTCAGTCGCCACACTGGTGGAGTTGTTGGTGCTGCACGTGCTCATCCGGCGGCGAATGAAGGGCCTGGAAGGTTCACAGGCACTGATCACCTTCGTCAAGAGCGGGCTGGCAGCGTTGGTGATGGGGGGCGTGTTGCTCGGATGGCAGGCGATGTTCTCCACCCGACCGCCTTGCGGTCGACCTCCCCTTTACGTTGGAGGGAGTCGCTTCGCTTCCCTTTACATTGGTGGGGGGGGCGTCGTGTTGGGCGCCGCGGTCTACGCGGCTGTGGCACTCCTGCTGCGCCTGGAAGAACTTCGGGCAATCGTTGAGCTGCTGCTCCACAGAAGATGATCCCGCTGGTCGGATACCATCGCCATTCCGATGCCGCGGAAACGTCCTCGGGTTGTCACTGCTCAGCCACCCCACCTAAGGCCTCGCGTAGGAGGAGGAGTGAAGCATCCCCAGATGCGAAGCGGGTCCTGCACACGCCGCTCGCACGTGGGCGTGCTCACTCCTCGTGTGAGGGGAAGAACGAAGCACGTCATACGCGAGGAGTGGAGCATCCCCGGATGCGGAATGGGTCCTGCACACGCCGCTCGCACGTGGGTGTGTTCACTCCTCGTGCGAGGGGAAGTAGGCGTGCTCACTGAGTAGTGACCTCGGGTTATCCCTGTGGTTCGAAAAGAACGGCGCCTTCCGGTGACAGTTTCTTGATTTTCAGTTCGGCCTGATCCAGTTGCGCATTGCAGTAGGCAGCCAGCGTCTGCCCACGTTCGAAGAGGGCCAGGCTCTCCTCCAGCCCGAGCCCGCCTGCCTCCAGCTTACGGACGGTCTCCTCCAGCTCGGCGAAGGCCTGCTCAAAAGTCAGATTCTCGATCTCTTCCATCTCCGCATCACTCCAGATGAGGTTTGGCCAGCACTTCCATCACGCGCAGGTCGAAGAACTGTTGCACGTGGGCGGGGACGAGCACGACGGCGGTGTCGGCCCCCCAGCCGGTGCCAGCGACAGCGATGCACGGCTCGCCTACCTTCACCAGACCCGCATCGGCGGCCATAAGCGCGATTTCGACGCAGACTTTCATCCCCTCACCGAAGATGCGCAGCGTCTGGGCCACGATTTCGTCGATTGCATAGGTACCCCACTTCTTGCGCACGGCCCGGCTGATGCCACCCAGCGCGTGCTGGCAGGTGAGAATCTCCGCCCCCGCCGCCTCGATGGCGGCACGGTTTTCCGGGGTCAGTTGCTGATCGTTGGGCTCGCGGAAGCCTGTGGAGTGGGTGACGACGACGACGTCGAAGTCCTGAAACTGTTGTGCAGCTTGAACACCGGTCTCGCCTCGCGTGCTGGCGACGAGTATGGTGTGAATGCCCAGTTCCTCGGCCCGTCGTCGGGCGATCTCTAACGTGCGGGCGGTGTTCTGCGGTCCGGGCTGCTTGTAGTAGATGGACTGTATAGTTGTGTCGGCCATATGTGTACCTCTCCTGTCATGAGTGACTGTGAACCTGAACCTCTCTGAACCGGCCGAAAGCCGATCTCTTCGGCCCTGGGACAGATGGGATTTGTTGAAGATAACCCCCTACATAGTATAACCGATTGGAGCAAAGAATCAAATTTGACTTTTCCCTCTGTACGGGTAGAATCTTTATTTGTGTTGCTACTTTCAGGTTCGTCCCTTTATCACAGTAGCAGTAGCAGGCTGACGAAGAAGGCTTTGTTCATCCAATAGTGCGGCGCTTCGCGCTGTAGCACTTTTCGCTCGTTGCAGATGAACAAATTCTAGCAACCACAAAGGAGAGACAATGGACTTGCCGCAAATTGCCGCCGTCACCGTTCCTCTGACGGCCGTCTTTGGACTAGTTGTAGTTGTGATCCTCTACCTGTGGTTACGTAGGCAAGACGCCGGCACAGAGCGAATGCAGGAGATTGCTCACTTCATCCAGGTGGGCGCGAATGCGTTTCTGCGGCGGGAGTTTCTGACCATCTCTCCCTTCGTGGTGATCTTGGCCCTTTTGCTGTTCATAGCTATGCCAGATGGCAACTGGCAGATCGCGCTGGGCTTCGTATTTGGCGCCGCCCTATCGATGCTGGCTGTCTACGTGGGAATGAACGCAGCGGTGAGGGCCAACACGCGAACCACGGCTGCGGCACGCTCCTCCGCCGCGCGGGCGCTGCTGATTGCTTTTCGTGGGGGAGGGGTCATGGGGCTCTCAATCGTCGCGCTGAACCTGCTGGGCATCTCCCTGCTGGCGCTCCTCTACGGCGTGAACCCGACCCACCCGGAGAACGTTCACCTGCTGGTTGGTTTTGGCTTCGGGGCCAGTTTCTCTGCCCTATTTGCGCAGCTAGGCGGCGGTATCTTCACCAAGGGGGCGGACATCGCGGCCGACCTGGTGGGGAAGGTAGAACAAGGTATTCCAGAGGATGACCCGCGCAACGCGGCCGTCATCGCTGACCAAGTCGGCGACAACGTGGGGGACGTGGCAGGGCGTGGGGCGGATCTCTTCGAGTCCGGGTCCGACAACCTGATCGGCACGATGATCGTGGGCCTGACTTTCTTACCCACCTATGGCTGGGCAGCAGTGGTCTTTCCCCTGCTCAGCCGGGCCATCGGCGCTGTCGGCGCAGTTCTGGGCGTGCTGGCCGTGCGTGGTACAGAAAAACGCAACCCTATCGTTTCCATGAATTTGGGATTCCTGACAACAGCCTTGTTCTCCGTCGTTTCATTCTACTTCGTGAGCGTCTACGTGATGCACGAAATCCGCCTGTTCTACTGCCTCACGCTCGGTCTGGTCACCGCCATCCTTGTCTCTCTCCTGGTACAGTTCTACACCGGCATCACCCAGAAGCCGGTCAAGCAGATCGCCGAAGCGGGGCTGAGCGGTGTGGCCGTTAACCTGATCTACGGGTTTGCCTGGGGTATGGAGAGCGCCGTAATTCTGAAGATCCTGGTGGCCGTGGTGAACGTGATCGCCTTCTACATCATGGGCGGTGGTCTGCCGGGCATTATGGGGGTCACGGCAGCCACGCTGGGCATCACGGAGATGAAGGGAATTATCATGGCGGCCGATGCCTTCGGTCCCATCGCCGACAACTCCAGCGGCATTGCCGAGATGGCCGGTCTGGGTCCACAGGTGCGCCGCGCTGGCGACGTGTTGGACGCAGCCGGCAACATCACCAAGGCGATCACCAAGGGCTACGGGATGTCGTGCGCTTTGATGACCAGCGTCGTCATTCTCTTTGCCTATCTCCTTAGCGCGGCTGAGTTGGTCGGGGCCAGCAGCGAGAGTCTGGCAAGTTTCGTCACCTTCGGCGGCGTCGACCCCGAGGGGGCTGCCCTACAGATTGTGCGCGGTCTCAACTTGGCCCACCCGTTGAACCTGGCCGCGCTGATGATCGGTTCCACCATCCCCTTCCTGTTCACCTCACAGGCGATGAAAGCGGTCGGGCGTACGGCCTTTCGTATGGTGGACGAGGTCCGCCGGCAGTTCCGTGAGATTCCTGGACTTCTGACCGGCCGGGCCACACCCGAGTACTCTCGCTGCGTGGACATTGGGACACGCCACGCGTTGCGGGAAATGGTCGCGCCAACGCTGGTCGGCGTAATCTTCCCGGTCGCCGTCGGTTTCCTGATGGGTCCGTGGGCGTTGGCCTTCTACCTGATCGGGGTGAAGGTCATCGGCGCGACGCTGGCGATATTTATGTTCAACGCCGGGGGCGCGTGGGACAATGCCAAGAAGTACGTCGAAGAGGGCCACTTCGGCGGCAAAGGGTCGGAGCCCCACAAGGCTGGCGTCATCGGCGACACGTTTGGCGACCCGCTCAAGGACACTGCCGGGCCATCGCTGCACATCCTTATCAAGCTGCAGAACATTCTGGGTCTCACACTGCTCCCGCTCTTCTATACCTATCACCTGCACTGGCGGTAGACTGAGAACAGCTATGAATCAGACTGTTGGATTCGACGAAAGACTGCTAGAAGTCTATAGCGAACTAGATCGAGACCAACTGATGGAGCTGGTCGTGCAGTATGCCCGCGACCGGCTTGGTGCCGGTGGGTCCTCCGTCTTCTTGCGCGACGACATCACCGGCCGCTATGTCCTGCGTGGCACCACCGGCATCCTGGATGACGAAGAGATGCCGTCCGAACGCATAGAGTACGGGCCTGGGGAGGGGTTGACGGGCTGGATCGCCAAACACGGCCAGCCTCTGCGCATCGCCAATCCTATGGACGAGCAGGAATTGCGAATCATCGCCGACGACCTGGTCTGGAGCAAGAAGTACTCGGAGATCAGCGCCAAATCAGGCCTGGCTTACCTCGGTGTGCCCATTCTCTCTCGAGATGGCGCCACCGTGCTTGGCGTGTTACGGGTATCCGGGAAGGCGGAAGGAGAGCAGTTTGTTGAGCAAGATGAGGCGCTGTTGAATCACATCGCGGCGATGGTGAACATCGCCATCGAGAATTCACAGCGCTACGAGCGAGAGAAGCGCCGTGCTCGCTACTTCCATCTGCTGTTGAACATTAGTTCCGAGCTGGACCCTCGACGTCCTGTCGCTGAGATGCTCCAGGCGGTGACCGATCGGGTTATGGACGGCTTCCGCACCGAGGGATGTCAGATCTACCTGCGGACCGAAGAAGACATCCACCGCTTGGTGCTGCGGGCGGCACGTGGTCTCCCCCAGGCACTGGTTGGCAAGCTGACATACATGGTGGGGGAGGGACTGACAGGTCACATCGTTCGCACGGGGACAGCCGTTCAGATACGCGAGTCGGCTGCGCTGGAGGGTTGGAGCGACCCGCACGTTGCACAGGTCGCCGAACATCTTCCCTCTGGTGTCTACCGTTCTTTCCTCGGCGTTCCCCTGCGGTTGGGCGACGAGGTCCTGGGCACTCTCGAGTTGATCAACAAGATCCCCAGCGCCCCTGGTCACCGCGACTGGTTTACCGACGACGATGAGGAGTATCTGCGTTTGCTCTCTACGGCCATCGGCGGTGTGCTGGAGGGCGCTCGCTATCTCAAGGCGCTGAACGACGTGAGCGTGACCACGATGCGCATGCAACGGGTGGCCTCCTTCGGCACACTGGCACAACGGATACTCCACGAGACAGCAAATCCCCTGGCAGTGGCACGCCTGGCAGCGACCAACCTGCACAGCGACCTTCGGTTACAAAGAGAAGGCCGACAGACAATCGGGCAGGGCGGTCGGAGGCAGACCCTTCGAGAGATGCCCAGTCCCCCTACCGCGGGAGCTGAGGAGAGAGTGACAGGCGTGCTGGCTGCGGAGGAATATGGACAGGTCACCAAGCGGCTGGGCATCATCGAAACCAGCCTGGAGAAGGTTAGCCGGAAGCTGCTCGATCTGCTTCAATTTTCCCAGCGGATGGGCTTTGTCCGCACGACCACAGGGTGGAACGACGTGATACGGGAGGTGCTCATCTGGCTGGCAGCAGAGCGGCAGCGGCGCGGGGTGGAAGTGCACGTAACCTACGAAGACATCCCCTCCCTGTTCATCGAGCCGAATGAATTGTTCGGTGTCCTGGTCACTGCCATGCGCCTGGCGATGGAGGCCCTCGAAACACCGGGGGGGTTGATCGAGGTAGGCACGTCGCTATCGGCCGATGGTCAGCGCGTGCGCACGGAGATCCACGCACCGGATGCCCCGTTGGCCGACCGAGTCTCAGTGATCCTCGAACCAAGCGCCGCGGTGCCTGAAGACCTATCACCTCTCCATTTCGAGTGGGCGCTGGCACGAGAGACGGTGGGGACCCATTATGGAGGCACCCTCTCCTGGGAGACTGGCGAAGGGCACGTGTGCTTCGTGCTTGAACTACCGCTGGAGGGAAGCTAAAAGTGGCAGCGAAACAGAAGACAATTCTCGTGGTAGACGACGAACCCTTCTTTCGAGAGGAGGTCGTCGACTTTCTCAATAACCCCACCTTTGAATCACAGGGGTGGAAAGTGGAGGCCGCGGTGGGAGGCGAGGAAGCATTGACGCGCCTGGAACAGCCTCCTTGCTGCGAGGTGATGCTGCTCGACATCAACATGCCGGGGCTGGACGGCATGGAAGTGTTGCAGCAGATGCAAGAGAGACACCTGCTGGAGCAAACGTACGTCATTATGCTCAGCGCCTATGGTGTGTACGAGAACGTGGTCGCGGCGATGCGCGGCGGGGCAAAGGACTTCGTCAACAAGTCGGAGCCCCTGGACCAGTGGATCGTGCGCATCGAGCGCGGGTTCGAATGGCAGAACTTGCGCAGCCGCAAGCAGCAGGTGGAGGAAGAACTGCGCCTCCTGGCACGGGAGGTTGGGCACGACATCGGGGGCACAACCTATTTCGTGCTCACGCAGCGCGTGCAGGCGCTGACCAAGCTGGTAGACGGGGACCCGGAAGGCGAACGCTCCATCGAGGTGATCCAGCAGATTCTGGCCCGCATCAAGCGCCTGGCCGACGATCTGGGTCACGTGGCTGTGGCTCTGGACAGCAGCGAAGTCTGGCGTTGGGAGACGCTCGACCTGCACCGCCTGCTGGAGCGGCTGGTGCAAGAGTTCAGCTATGGTCACCGCGACGTGGACGTTGTGCGGGAGTGGAGCGAGGACATACCGTCGGTATACGGCAGTCGCGCCCAGTTAGAACGCATTTTCCATAATCTCCTGACGAATGCCGGGCGAGCTATGCCCGGTGAGGGGACGCTCACACTGCGCACTCGGCGTGAAGGGGAAGGCTGGATCGCCGTGGAAGTCGAGGACACGGGAGTCGGTATTCCCCCCGAGACACAGGAGCGAGTCTTCCGCATTGGATTCTCAGACTGGAGAAATGGAGTCAAAGGGAGCGGACTTGGACTGTACGTTGCTCGCAGGAACATTGAGAACCACGGTGGTACCATCGACATAGACAGCGCTGCGGGCGAGGGGACGACTGTCACCGTCCGGATGCCGATACAGTCCGAGGAAGCCCCCGCCGATACTGTCTCGATCTAGACATCGTGGCCTACATAGAGTTTCTCAAGGGAGGTTAAGTCTCATGTCATCTACTATACTGGTTATGGACGACGATCTGCTCGCACTCGAGAGCCTGGAGAACTACCTGAAACAGGCAGGTTATGGCGTCGTAAGCGCCAGCAGCGCCCGCGAGGCAGTTGAGCAGGCGCGGGAGAACCCCTGCGACGTGGCTTTGCTGGACATGAAGATGCCTGAGATGGATGGATTCCAGGTGGCAGCAATGCTGCGCCAATTGCAGCCTGACCTGCGGGTCATCATCTTCACCGGCTATGCTTCGTTAGAGACCGAGGCTCGAGCTGCACAGCTGGATTTCTACGAGTACCTGCCCAAGTCCAACTGGTATGACCTGCTCCTGCCTACCGTGGAGCGTGTCCTGTCAGAGCCGGAGCGCCGATTGCCCAAGGAGCGCCCCGTCGATCTGGAAGAAGCGGCCGCCCAATATGCCAAGGAAGGCAAGTGGGAGCTGGCGGCGATGGCGCTTGAGCAGGCGGCTCGCATCGCTGAGTTCACTCACGAATGGGAAAACGCAGCCGCACTATACAGCAAGGCCTTCGAGCATATGCGGCGCGCCCGCGGTCTTTCTGTAGAAACACAGCGGTTGCGCGAACTGATGGAGTGCGCCCAGCGCATCTCAGATGAGGGGGTTGCCGACTGACCGCATCGGCGACATACCAGTTTGGCAACCGGGAGACTGGTAGGCTGATCAGTTAGGGCGGAGCGTCCGTGTGCAAACCTGCCAACCGGCCGATGCGCCGATTCCTTTGCCTGACCCTGGCTATGGTATCAGGCTGTTCCGTGCTATCGTCAATCGCTACTCCAACACCAACACCACTGCCCTCTCCCACGCCGTGTCCAACGGCGACGCCCCACCCAACCCCGCGTCCAACGTCCACTCCCGAACCACCGGACACCGGCTGGCAACCACTGCAAGCAGGCGTCGAGATGCGACAGGTACGGGTGGAGACCGAGGAGGGCGCCGAACGCCTGACAATCGTCCGGCTCGACTCTACCAGCGTACGCTTTCGCGTTCACTACGACCCTACTGCACCCCGCCCGGTGAGCGCCTGGGCCGAGCGCCTCCAACCCTTGCTGGTCGTCAACGGGGGTTACTTCACGCCAGAAAACAAAACCACAGGCCTGCTCGTCAGTGGGGGGAAGAGCTGGGGCACCTCCTACGGGGAATTCGCCGGGAGTTTTGCTGTGACGTCCGATGGGCAGGTGAGCGTGCGCTGGCTGCGTGAACAACCTTTCGACCCGGATGAGCCCTTGGCGGAAGCAGTGCAGTCGTTCCCGATGCTGGTCAAACCGGGCGGAGTGATGGGCTTCCCCGCGGACGCCGACGACGGTCGTCGTGCCCGCCGCAGTGTCGTAGCCCAGGACCGTCAGGGGCACATCCTCATCATCGTCGCTCCCCGAGGCTACCTCAGCTTACACGAACTGGCGTACTTCCTCGCTGAGTCTGACCTGGCACTGGACGCAGCACTCAATCTGGATGGCGGGTTCTCCACAGGGCTGTGGCTGAAAGTGAACGGTACGCCCGTTGAGATCGACTCCCTCGTTCCTGTGCCCTCGGTCATCTCCATCGAGCGTCGCTGATCGCGCGAGTTCGCCGACGAAAACCAAACTTTTTTCCCTCCTTTTGCGTATAAGACTTGTATGAACTGGAGTTTCCCGGACGAAGGTTTCGGTCACGGTGACTGCAACAAACCCAATGACTCAAGAGCTGATCGCACGCGCGCTGACGGGTGACGAAGTCGCCGCGCGGGAAATACATCACCTTCACTATCCGGCTGCCCTCCGGCTGGCCTATATGCTCCTGCAAAACCTTCAAGACGCTGAAGATGCAACGCAGGATGCCTTCGTCTACGCCTTCGAGCATCTCAGTCAATATGACCCGGAGCGCGCTGCTTTTGGCACCTGGCTCAAGATCATCGTCACTAGCCGCTGTCGGGACCTGCAGCGCCGGCGTCGTACCAGGTGGCTCTCGCTACAGGAGTTGACGGACAGAGGGCATGAGCCTGAGGATAAGACACCCGGTCACCAACCGGCCGTCGCGCTGGAACTGGTGGGGCTACAGCAAGTCGTGTGGGAAGCGCTGAAACAGGTGCCGACCAAATCGCGACAGGCGCTCATCCTGCGCTACTTCGGGGGCCTCTCGTACGCTCAGATGGCCCAGGCCCTCGGCTGTCCTGTCAACACCGCAAAGTCACGCGTCGTCTACGGCCACCGGGCGCTGGCTCGGCTCCTAGAGCGCGAGACATGCATTGAGTTGGGCTACCAGAGTTGCCACACAGGAGACGCGCCATGAAGAAACATCTCAGCGACGGTCAACTGCTGGCCTACGTAGAGGGCGACCTTTCGACCAGACGCCGCGAGCGAGTCGAGCTACACCTGCACGCCTGTCCTGCCTGCCGCGCCCGCCTGGAGCAACTGGTCCGAACGGCGGCAGACTTGACCACGACGCTGCGAGACGTGGGAGAACAGATACCGTTGACGCCGGCCCGTTCCTGGGACGCAGTGGCCGGGCGCTTGAATGGAGAACAGCCCAAGTCACTTGTGCGTCCACTCCGCCCCCTTTTGCGTCACGTCGCAGCGTTGTCCATCCTGATACTCGTCGCGGCCGGGCTCGCCGGCTTGATCCACACGCTGGCCGTGACTGGCCCTACAGCTACCGGAGCCACACCCACTCCCGTTCCCGCGTCCTTGGTCGATTCTTCGCCTGCGCCCGGGCCATTACCGCGCCCATACCCGGGTCGTCTGGCTGCGCCCGTATCCCTCCTGATCCTGGGCAGCGATGGCGAGAGCGTCGCGTCTGATGAGACCGACACGCTGATGCTGCTGTATCTGGACGCCGGGACAGGGAGTGCGTTCGCGCTCTCCATCCCCCGCGATCTGTACGTAGACGTGCCGGGTCACGCTCAAGCACGCGCGGGCAGCATCTACGGGTTGGGTCAGCAGAGTCAGGATACGAGCGGGCTGGTACTGGCCAAGGAGGCAATCTCAGCTACACTGGGCTTCCCCGTACAGCACGCCGTCCTGATACACTTCGCGGGTTTCGTCACGCTGATTGACGCCATCGGTGGCGTGGACGTCGAGGTCCCCCATCCCATCGAAGACCTGAGGTTCCCGGATGACCACGGTGGACGCGATCCATTGCGCATCCCAGCGGGCACACAGCACTTCGACGGCGACCTTGCACTGCGGTATGCCCGGACCCGCGTCGTCCCTGCGCCCGGGTTCGACCGTGCTTTCCGCCAACAGCAGATTGTCCTGGCTGTGCACGATCGGGTGACGCGCCATAAGCGGCTGCCCGATCTCATCGCTGATGCCCCCG
>Ga0207752_1001143_pt1 | contig 12299 bp, 9 predicted proteins | sample Pon2CUnioCityCA_6_FD_187272 | JGI IMG/M metagenome (GOLD analysis project Ga0207752, IMG submission 187272) | Marine sediment microbial community from Union City, CA, USA - Pond 2C Sediment 2 (SPAdes) | ecosystem: Environmental > Aquatic > Marine > Intertidal zone > Salt pond sediment ... | reverse complement strand
GGTTGGGCTGCCGAAAACGGCGTTGGGATGCCTTTCGTCCCCGATTACGTGCAGCAGCCTTACCACATGTTTTACCTGCTAATGCCGTCTTTGGACCAGCGCCAGGCGCTGATCGAACATCTCCGATCGCAGGGCATCTGGAGCGTGTTCCATTACCTGCCGCTGCACCTGTCTGAAATGGGACGCAAGTTTGGAGGCCAACCTGGCGACTGCCCGGTGACGGAACAGGTTAGCGACCGCCTGCTGCGCTTGCCCTTCCACAACCAGCTCTCCGAAGCGGACTTACAAGTTGTGGTTGAGGCCATCCATGACTTCGATTTATAATACGGCCTGCACGTACCTAAACAGCCTGCACGCAAGGCCAAATTGAAGTATGAAGACAAAAATTCTGCACCTGGACCCCCATGACGACGTGACCTCGGCCCGTGACAAGATGGGCTGGGGGCAGACCAACCGCATCTTGCTGGTTTACCCCGAACGCGGCCAGATGCTGAACCGCCGTCTGGACCTGACCTTGCTGAAGCGTCACAGTAATTCTCTGGGGGCCCAGTTGGCGCTGGTCACCCGCGATCCCGAAGCACGCTTCAACGCGCGTGAATTGGGCATTCCGGTGTTCAAATCTCTGCGCCAGGCGCAAAGCCAGCATTGGCGACCGCCGCGCCAATTCCGGCGCAAACAGCAACATGCCAGCCCGTTGGAGGCTATGCACCGGCAGGAACGAACGCTTCCCCCCAGGCCCGAAAGAATGCCTGCACAGGCTACACTGGGAACCCGGCTGGTGTTCTTCACCTTGGGCGTAGCGAGCGTGCTCGCCATGGCTGTCATCCTGGTACCGAGTGCACGTGTAGACTTGCAGCCAGAAGCCAGGCGGCAAAGCGTGCGTTTTGAGAGCCGGGCAAATCCGGGCACTGAAAATTTCAATCTCTCCGGCGCGCTGCCCGCTCAGATGACCAGCGTCATCATTGAAGGCCGGGACACGATCCCCGTCACCGGCAGTGTAGAATTTCCAGTACAGACCGCCAAAGGCGAGGTGCGTTTCACTAACCTGACCGAAGCGCCTGTGGCGATTCCCCAAGGCTCGATCGTGCGTACCTCTGGAGACAAGGCGGCGCGTTTCGCCACCACGCGAACCGGTGAATTGCCGGGAGGCAGCGGTCAAACGCTTTCGCTGCCTGTGCAAGCCCTGGTTGCCGGCCGTACCGGTAACCAGCCGGCGGGCAGCATCCAGGCCATAGAAGGCGAACTGGGCACCCAAGCCACGGTCACCAACCTACTACCAACCTTCGGCGGCAAAGAACGCCAAACCCCGGCGCCCAGTCAGGCCGATAGGCGGGCTTTGCAGGAACGTTTGACTAGCAGCTTGCGGCGCACCGCTTTGCAAGAGTTACAATCCGGATTGGCGCCTGGCGACGTTTTAATCACGGACAGCCTGCGCCTGAAAGATACGCTTGAAGCGCAATTTTGGCCACCGGAGATTCAACCTGCCGACCAGCTCGATTTGAGTCTGCGCCTGGAATTTGACGCCATGACGGTTTCCGCAAAGGATATCCAGGCGCTGGCCAAATCGGTCTTGGATGCAAACCTGCCGGATGGTTTCCACCCCATAGAAGACTCCCTGGAAATTGAACACCTGAGCCATCCCATCCTGGAGAAGGATCGCAGCGCGGCCTGGGAGTTGGTCGCTCAGCGCAGTATCCAGAAAAATTTTTCAGAGAACCAAATTGTGCAAGCTATCCTGGGGCTGGCGCCCAGTGCAGCCAAAGAACGCCTGGCCTCCAGGCTGCAGCTTGAGTCAGAGCCACAAATCGCTGTGACGCCTTACTGGTGGCCGCGCCTGCCGGTAGTACCTTTCCGCATTAACGTTTCCACCTGGGAAACAGGGAGTGCAAGGCAATGAGAGTCCTGGCCGTCGATCCCGGAGAAAAAAGAATCGGGCTGGCGATCAGCGACCCCACGGGGACCATCGCCAACCCGTTGGCGGTGATCAAGCACGTCTCCCGCCCGATTGACGCCGCCAGCATTGCCCAGATGGCCAAAGAAAACCAGGCCGGCCTGATCGTGGTTGGACAAGCTTTAGACGTCGAGGGCATGGCTACCCCTCAAAGCCGCCGGGCGGCGCGGCTGGCGAACGCCATACGCACCCAAACCGAACTCCCGGTTGAGTTATGGGACGAAAGTGGCAGCACGCAAGCTGCCCGCTCCGCTCGCATCTCCATGGGCGTTTCACGTCGCAAACGCCGCGGTCACCTGGACGACCTGGCAGCCACGTACATCCTGCAAGATTACCTTGACGCCCACGCCTCTCCGGGTGGGCTGGAAGAACCCTGATCCCAACCGGAAGCGCATGCTTCATCAAAGAGCGCACAGTAAAACCATGAAAAAACGCCGTATCTCTTGTCTGGGGATTTTCTCCATACTCCTGTTGGTGGGAGTCTGTATCGCAACTTTAGGGGCGGGGTGGCTGGTCCTGACTCTGCCGGAACGCGCCGAGCAGACTTTTGGGCCTTACGACCCCGGCCTGCAGTTCACCCAGCGAATTCTGTTATCGGCCCGCTTGCTGCTGAACTCCGGCGATCTGGTCTATCCCGGCAACGCGTATGGCTCTGAGAAGTCCTTCGACATCGGCCTGGGGGAATCGACCTATTCCATTGCCGAGCGCCTGCAATCCGAGGGGCTGGTCGCCAACGCCCAAGCCTTTCGCGACTACCTGGTTTATTCGGGCTTGGATACCACACTGCAAGCCGGGGAATACCAACTGAGCCCGCACATGACCCCGCTGGAAATTGCTCAAGCCTTACAAGACGCCACACCCAGCGAAATCACCTTCAATATCATCCCCGGTTGGCGACTGGAGGAGATTGCGGCGGCCCTGCCGACCTCCGGTTTTAATATCACACCGGAGACATTTTTGGAAGCTGCCCAGAGCCCACCTCCCGGCGTGGATTGGCTTGAAGAGCTCCCGGCTCACGCCACCCTGGAAGGCTTCCTATTGCCCGACAGCTACCGCCTGCCGCGCGAAATGGATGTGCACGGCTTGATCGCCAGCATTTTGAGCAACTTCGAAAGTAAGCTAGATGCAGAAATTCTAGAAGGTTTTGAACGCCAGGGATTGACTCTGTACCAGGCCATTACGCTGGCCTCGATCGTCGAGCGGGAAGCCGTGGTGGATGAGGAAATGCCCTTGATCGCCTCCGTGTTCCTCAACCGTCTAAATGCCGGCATCAAGTTGGACTCGGACCCTACCGTCCAATATGCCATCGGCTACAACTCAGGGCGAGGCGATTGGTGGACGAATCCACTCAGCCTGGAAGACTTGCAGATCAACTCACCTTACAACACCTATGTGTATGACGGACTGCCACCCGGACCGATCGCCAATCCCAGCCTGCAGGCGCTGAGAGCGGTGGCCTTCCCGGCCAAAACGCCCTACTATTATTTCCGCGCTACGTGCGACGATTCAGGCAAACATTTCTTCTCCGAGACTTTTCAGGAACACGTAGAGAGCGGTTGCCCGTAAGGTTGGCAACCAAAAACGTAACGCCTGGCTGGGGAGTCTGCCGGGCAACCGGCAAGCTTGAGCCTTTGAAAGGGGATTAATAATGGCTTATCTCATTCTGGTTAAACACGCTCAACCAGATATCGACCCACAAATTAGCCCGCATGTGTGGAAGCTTTCAGGTGCAGGCCGCAGCCGCTGCGAGCCTCTGGCGCACGCGCTGAGCGGCTACCATGCCGCCAGAATCATCGCCAGCCCAGAGCCGAAGGCTGCGCAGACCGGCCGCCTGGTAGCTGAAAAGCTAGATTTACCTTTCGAGACCCGGATGGGCCTCGAGGAACACAGCCGGCGCACGGAATCCTTCGACACAGTGGAATCATTCAGAAAAGCCATCGGCGAGCTATTCCACCAGCCACAGGCGCTGGTGTACGGCGAAGAAACCGGCGAACAAGCTTATGAGCGCTTTGCCGGCGCGATCCAGGGCTTGCTTGAAGAATACCCCGGCCAAAACCTGGTAATCGTGGCACATGGCACCGTCATGGCTTTGTTTGTCGCCAAAACTTGCACGATGGATGGATTCGCGCTGTGGAAACGCCTGGGGTTACCATCCTTTGTAGTTCTCTACCGGGATGACGCCCAGACCTCGTTCCGGCTCGAAACGGTTGTGGAGGACGTGTAATCCGTCCTGATAAGAGAAGCGATAGCTATAGCCATTTGACCAATTGGGATGCATTAATTCCTCCTTGTGAATGGGGATTTAAGGAGGATTCCATGCGCAATAAATCAGGATTGCGCATTAAACCGAAAAAAGGAGAACCGAATATGATCGCAAAATGCATTTTGCGGATCTCGACTATTTTTTTAGCTGCCTTGGCGCTGCTAGCCTCTGTCCTATGGACTGGGCATTGGGCCGGTGCGCGCACGAGCTCCAGTTCGGAGGTCCCCTCCACCCAGGCCTGGCCCAACTTATCCTTCGAACTGGTTGCAAATGGATTCGCATCGCCGGTCTTTGTCACCCATGCCGGCGACGACAGCGGGAGGATCTTTGTGGTGGAGCAGGCGGGACGCATCCAGATCGTCCAGAACGGCGCCGTGCTGGAGCAGCCATTTTTGGATATCCACGAGCGTGTGCGCTCTCCAGCTTCCGGCGGAGGGGCCGAAGAGGGCCTGTTAAGCCTGGCTTTTGCGCCAGACTACGCCCAAAATGGGCGTTTCTACGTCTACTACACCAATCAAGATGGCAATAACGTGCTGGCCCGCTTTCAGTTGACGTCCAACCCCGACCGGGCAGACGCCAACAGCGAGCAAGAGATATTGCGGTTCCCGCATCCCAATTTCCAAAATCACAATGGCGGCCTGTTGGTCTTCGGACCGGGTGGCTATCTGTACATCGGTACGGGCGACGGCGGCGGTGGCGGTGACCCGCAAGGGAACGCCCAGAATCCGGGCTCGCTCTTGGGCAAGCTGCTGCGCATCGACGTTGAGCGCCAGCAAACCAGCTCTTTCACTGTCACTCACCAGGCGTTCCTGCCGTTGATCCGCCAGGCGAACGGCGATTCGAGTCTGGTGCGCTACCGCATCCCGCCAGACAATCCATTCGTTGGACGAGCCGGTTACCGGGAAGAAATCTGGGCCATGGGCTTGCGCAACCCCTGGCGCTATTCCTTCGACCGGAGCACAAACGACCTGTACATCGCCGACGTGGGCCAAAACCAGGTTGAGGAAGTCGATATCCAACCGGCAAGCAGCCCGGGGGGCCAGAATTACGGTTGGAATATCATGGAGGGGGACCAGTGCTACCAGAGCGTAAATTGCGACACCAGCGGGTTAACGCTGCCCATCTTTACCTACACACACGCGCTGGGCTGCTCGATTACCGGCGGCTATGTATATCGGGGTCCAAACAACCCTGGCATGCAGGGCATTTACTTCTTCGCCGATTTCTGCTCCGGCCGTATTTGGGGCCTCCAAAAATCGGGCGATTCTTGGAGCCACCAAATGCTCACCCAAACCAGCTTTAACGTATCTAGCTTCGGGCAAGACCAGACCGGCAGGCTCTATCTGGTCGACAAGAATGGTTCCGTGTACCAGGTCGTCGAGGCAGCGCCTTAGAAGAGCAGGCTCAGAGTGGCGACTCACTTGAGAATATAATACGTCGCACGTTTATCCCCCACTTTGATGAGTACGTCACGTGAAACCAGATCGGCCAAATCACGGCGCAAGGTCTCCGGATGCACGTCGGGGGACAATTCTTGATAGTCACGGTTGGTGATGCGACCGTGGGTGAGCAGGTATTCCAAGGCGCGCTCCTGGCGATCATTCACATCCAGATTGCGATAAACTGCCAGGTCGGGCTGTCTTCCTTCCCGCTGCGGTTTCTGCTCTCCAAACAGCGTAACCCGGAATGAACCCGCCACTTCTTCAAAACGCGGCGGCGGCAAACCATTTTGGCGCACCACCGAAACCACCCGGTCGAGGCCGTAGCCTAACCGCTCGACGTATCCCAGGTCGGAGAGCACCTGGACGATGACGGCATTGCGTGAAAAGCGAGCTTTCAGCAGGTTATCCAGGTTCACCGGGCCGGGCAGGTCCCCGGGAGAGTGTACTTCGATGCGATCGGCAAACATATTCAGGTGAATATTGTCGCCTTGCTGGTTGTAATCGCGGTGGGCAACTGCATTGACTAACAGCTCGCGCACAGCTTCTAAAGGATACTCGCTGGCTTCCTGGTGCCGCAATCCCACCAGTCGCACCACAGAGCGCAAGTTTTCACGCACGAAAACCTCGGCCCGGTTGAGCTGGTCGGGCAAGGTGCCTGAAATATCCTGCTTCAGATAGCGGTCGGCGAAAGTGGCGCCTGTAAAGCGCGCCGCCAGGATGGTCGCGTTGGGCAACCAACGCTGCGGAGAACGGCCAAACAGCAAGATGGCAGCGTACGTAGGGCGGAGCTGAGCTTCCGCTTCACCGCGCCGCGTTTCCCGCCGCAAACAACCTCGCCGCAGCAAGATTTCCTGTGAATGTGTCTCTCCCGGAAGGTCCAGCGCATCCACGTATTCAGCCACTTTGTGGAAGTCCAGGTCTTCTAGAGAGGCATGGGGTGGGATTTGTGATTCGAACTGGATTACACCCCGCTCCACCAGTAACTGGCGCAAGCGCCTGGCGGGCAGTGGGTTGGTCTGGGCGCCCTCCCGCCAGAGATAGCGCCCTTCCAGGCTATAGACGTTGGGTAGACCGGGTGGAACGGAAATCCAAAATACCGGACCCTGCTGGGTTTCTTTGAGCAAGGGCACGGGCAAAACCAGGGGAGGATCGGAAAGCAGGGAGGCCTGAAAGACACGATCGAGCGTTTCTTGCGGGTCGCGGATTCCCTGGATGCGACCGGAACGCGGCGATATCCCCAACAGCACTGTACCACCGGAGGTATTCGCCATGCCGACCAGCACTGCTGCCAACTGGCTGCTGGAGAAGCTTTCCGGAAACCAGTGCAGATCTGGCGCCATCCCCTCCGCCAGCAAGACGTTCACATCATTTGAAGGGATGCCTGATTGCATACGAGAATTAAAGAATTTGAGAGCGGACAGAACAACACGGAAAAGGTTGATTTAGGCCTGGATCGAAGCGCTCCTACCGGAAGTCTTCGAGGGAGGGGGAGGGGACTTTTTCTCAGCCCCACTCTTGGCCTTCGAGCGAGTTGTCCTGGCCTTTTTCTCTTTTTTGGGTTCCAGCGCTACTTCCAGAACCTTATCCATGTGTTCGACCGGGACGACCTTAATTTCTTTCCGGGCTCGTTTGGGAACGTCAACCAGATCCTTCATATTGCGCTTGGGCATCACGAAAGTCTTGATTCCAGCCCGGTGAGCGGCCAAAATCTTTTCGCGCACACCGCCAACCGGCAGCACCCGGCCTCGCAGGGTAATCTCGCCGGTCATACCCACGTCGCGGCGAATTTTTCGACCGGTGAATGCTGAAACCAACGCCGTGCAGATGGTAATACCCGCACTGGGACCATCCTTAGGAATGGCGCCCTCGGGGATGTGGATGTGTACATCTACCTCATCGTAGGTCTCAAGCTTGATCTCGAAATAGCGTGAGCGAGATTTTAAGTAGGAGAGCGCCGCTTGAGCCGACTCCTGCATCACGTTGCCGATCTGACCGGTGATTTGCAGGTTGCCCTTGCCTTCGATCAACAACACCTCCACCGGCATGATCTCACCGCCGCTTTCTGTCCAGGCGACAGCGGTCGCCACACCTACTTCATCCTCCAACTCAGCTTCCAAACTGAAGTACTGGGGTGGGCCAAGGAAACGTTCAATGGATGGCGCACCCACGCGGGACGGATAGCGTTTACCCTCCGCTTTCAGGCGGGCAACTTTACGACATACACGCCCGAGCTCCCGCTCCAAGTTGCGCACGCCGGCTTCGTAAGTGTATTCTCGAATGATGCGCTGAATGGCCTGTTCGGTAAATCGCAGCTCACCCTTTTCCAAGGCATTTTCTTCGATCTGGCGTGGTATCAGAAAGCGCCGGGCGATTTCCAGCTTTTCTTCCTCAATATATCCAGGAAATTCGATCATTTCCATGCGGTCGAGTAGGGCGGGTGGGATCGTGTCGGTATTGTTAGCAGTGGTGATAAACATGACCTTGGAAAGATCGTAAGGCAATTCCAGATAGTGATCCGAGAAGGCAAAGTTCTGCTCGGGGTCCAACACTTCCAACAGCGCTGAAGCGGGATCGCCGCGGAAATCCTGGCCCAGCTTGTCCACTTCGTCCAACATGAAAAGGGGATTTATCGAACCGGCCCGGCGCATGGTCTGCAGGATGCGCCCAGGAAGCGCGCCGATATACGTACGCCGGTGGCCGCGAATCTCCGCCTCGTCGCGTACCCCACCCAGGGACAGGCGCACGAACTTGCGTCCCAGCGCTTCCGCGATCGAGCGTCCCAGGGAGGTTTTTCCCGTCCCGGGAGGGCCGACGAAGCACAAGATCGGCTGGCGTTGGCGCTTGGGATTGAGACTGCGAACGGCGATATATTCCAGGATGCGCTCCTTGGCGCGCGGCAGGCCGTAATGGTCGCGGTCCAAGACCTTTCCGGCGTTGGGCACATCCAGATTATCGTCGGTGGTTTCTTTCCAAGGCAGATCTAAGATCCATTCCACATAAGTGCGGATGATGCCCACCTCGGGAGACATGGGCGGCATCTGTCCCAGGCGGTCGACTTCTCTCAAGGCGCGTGTCTGCACTTCTTTGGGGAGCTCTGCCGCTTCGACGCGCGCTCGAATCTCCAGAACTTCGCGCGTCCAGGGATCGCCCTCGCCGAGCTCGGTCTGGATAACTTTCATCTGTTCGCGCAGATAATACTCGCGCTGGGTGCGGTCGACCTCACTGCGTGCCCGGGTGTGGATCTCGTCCTCCAGTTCCAGAACGTCGGCCTCTTTGGCCAGCAGGCCGATTACCCGTTCCATCCGTTCTATAGGATCGGCCAGGATCAACAATTCCTGACGGTCCGGGAGCGGCGGGGCAATGGCTGTGACGATCATGTCTGACAGCCATCCAGGGTCTTCAATATTCAAGGCATACAGGTAAGCTTCTTCCGGCAGGCTACGGTCGAGTGACACGCATTTCTGGAACATTTCCAGGGCGGTGCGCATAGTGGCGTCAATCTGCCGGTCGACTTCCACGATCTCGTATACAGGCCGCGCCCGGACAATCATAAAGGGCTCGGTCTGCGCGAAGTCGACCACTTCCACCCGGCGGCGCCCTTGCACCAGCGCGGAGCTGGAACCGTCGGGCATGCTCAACAAGCGCCCTACAGCCATTTCGACGCCTACCAGGAAGAAGTCCTCGGGGCCGGGATTATCCTCATCCGGGTCGTGCTGGGTCAGCGCGATGACGGTCTGATCGCGCAGTTGCGCTTCTTCAACCGCCATCAAAGCGGTTTCATCCGATATAAATATCGGCGAAACCATGTGCGGGTACACCACTATATCCCGCAAAGGCAAAACCGGGCATTGAATCAAACCTTCTTCATCCGGGAGTGCATCCGGCAGGTTGTATAACTCCTCTGTGCGCCGGTGCAGCGCCTCCCCGAAATCGTTATCGTCGTCCCTCAAATACCAATCATTATCCCTCATGCTCAACTCCCAGTGCCTATGCTGGCCTGCTTGCGTTTATACCAGGTCTCACGCGCCCCCGCGGCCACGAATAAGCTGCCTGTGACCAAAATCATCGCCTCTCCATCGGCGAGCCGGATGGCTTCATCTACCGCTTCTTCCACTTCCAGGACCAGCCGTGCGGGGCGACCGTAACGGTGAGCCAATTCAACCAACGCCTGTGGGTCCATAGCCCGCGGGTGGTAAGATTGGGTTGCAATCACCTGCTGGACACGCGGCATGAGTTCTGCAAACATCCCTTCCACATCTTTATCTTCTGAAGCGCCAAAGACTAATATCACCGGTTGGCCGGGAAAATAATCATCCAAAGCCAACCTGAGCTTGAGCGCCGAATCGCGGTTGTGCGCCGAGTCAATCACCACGGGCGGCGTGCGCTGGAGCACCTCGAAACGTCCCGGCCAATACACACTCGAAAAACCTTCCCGGATATGCCGCTGGGTGAGAGGCGTGCCCCTTTGGCGCACCACCTGCAATGCGGCGTAAGCGGTTGCTGCATTAACCACCTGATGATAACCTAGAAGTGGAATGTTCAGCCGGGTGGGTTCCCATTCCTGCAAGCCGCCGGACTCCACGAACTCCACCACCTGGTCCTGCTCGGAACTTGGCCAGACCAACATCGATTGCCCGCCGTTGACGGCGTGAGAGATCTGGGCGAACAGGTAATCCCGTCCGACCAGGGTAAGATCGGAACCGCGCTCCTCGGCGATGCGTTCGATCACCCGGCGAGCCTCGTCCTTTTGAGGAGATAGCACCACGGGCACACCTGGTTTGATAATGCCGCCTTTTTCTCCGGCAATCTCGGCCAGCGTTTCCCCGAGGAAATTGGTATGATCGTAAGAAATCGAGGCAATTACCGACACTTCGGGCATCACGACGTTGGTGGCATCCAGCCGCCCACCTAGCCCGACCTCCAGGACAGCGAAGTCGATCTTCTCTCGAGCGAAATATAAGAAGGCCAGTGCGGTCGTAATCTCGAAAGTAGTCAGCTTGGTGCCCTGCTCCAGAAGTGGTTTGATCTCTTCCACCAGTGCAACCAGCCTCTCATGCGAGATGGGCTGGCCGTTGATCTGAATGCGTTCGGTGTAATCCACCAAATGTGGGGAGGTATATAAGCCAACCCGGTATCCACCGGCTTGCAAAGCGCTGGCGCAAAGCGCGGCAATAGAGCCTTTCCCTTTTGTACCGGCCACATGAATGCTGGGATAGGCGGTTTGCGGTTGGCCCAGCACCTTTAAGAACTCCCGAATCCGCCCCAGATCGAAATTCTCCGGCGCGTAGCGGGTTTGGCGTGTCAGGCTATAATCAACAAAACTATACAGATAGTCGAGTGCTTCTTGATATGCGGTTTCACTGTTCATCGCCCTGGCATTGTAACCCTATGGCTTACTCTAGGCAAGAGGAAATTAAACCAACGGGAGGAAGTACTCGTAGACTAAGATGAGAGGGAAATGTGTTGCAGTGCCGTCCGGCGAGAAATGAAATGGTAAAATTCGTGGATGTTTATTCGTAGAATGAAAACATTATTTATGTTATCGAGCCTTACGCTTGGCGCAGGTTTCTTGGTTTTTGTCCTGCCGCGCGTGATCACCAGCCTGCACTCTCAACCACGTATCTATCCCTTGAGCGAAGTTCCCAACCGGAGAGTGGCGATTGTTTTTGGCGCCGGCTTATGGCGAGATGGCCGCCCGACACCGGTCCTGCGCGACCGTGTAGTGACGGCCGTGCAGCTCTACTTCGATGGCAAAGTTGAGAAATTATTGATGAGTGGAGACAACAGCGTTGAAGACTACAACGAACCGGCGGCTATGAAAGAATTGGCGCTCAGGCTGGGCGTGCCGGAAGGAGACATCGTTTTGGATTACGCCGGCAGACGCACGTACGATACCTGCTACCGCGCCCGGCACATCTTCAAAGTCGATCAGGCCGTCCTGGTCACACAAAGGTTCCACTTGCCGCGCGCCCTGTACCTGTGCAATCACATGGGCGTACCGGCGGTGGGCGTGGCGGCAGATCAGCAGGATTACCGCAGCCGCTCCGAAGCTTATTGGAACCTGCGCGAAGCTCCGGCAACTCTGGTTGCGCTTTGGGAAGTTCATGTCAGTCGCCCGCTGCCCGTTCTGGGGCAGCCCGAGCCGATTTTTCCCCAGGTCGAGGCACAATAATACCCATTAGGAGGTTTTATGCAACGTGATGAGGCGCTCGCTATCGTGCGCGAGTATATCGAAAACGAGAACCTGGTCCGGCACATGCTGGCAGTAGAAGCAGCCATGCGCTTTTACGCCGAAAAAATGGACCAGGATGTGGAAACTTGGGGCATGGCCGGATTGCTGCACGACTTCGATTGGGAAATCCACCCCACATTGGAAGAACACCCTCAGGCCGGAGAAGCGATCCTGCGGGAACGCGGCGTGCCCGAGGTAATCATCCGAGCTATCCAGAGCCACGCCGACCACACCGGAGTCCCCAGAGAAAGCCAGATGGAGAAAGCGTTATACGCCTGCGACGAGATCACCGGCCTGATCACCGCCGTGGCTCTGGTGCGCCCCTCCCATTCCCTACACGACTTGAAAGCCTCCTCGGTCAAAAAGAAATGGAAGGACCGCTCCTTCGCCGCCGGAGCCAACCGGGAAGAG
>Ga0207752_1001142_pt1 | contig 12300 bp, 6 predicted proteins | sample Pon2CUnioCityCA_6_FD_187272 | JGI IMG/M metagenome (GOLD analysis project Ga0207752, IMG submission 187272) | Marine sediment microbial community from Union City, CA, USA - Pond 2C Sediment 2 (SPAdes) | ecosystem: Environmental > Aquatic > Marine > Intertidal zone > Salt pond sediment ... | reverse complement strand
CGAAGGGCCACCGCGCCCATGTTGTTGTGCAGCAAGGCGATGGCATAGGTCGAGTCCAGCTCCTGCCACATTTCCAAACTCTGCTGATAGTAACCGGCGGCCTGGTCAAGATCTCCCTGGTTCAGGTACACCCCACCCAGGTTCAGGGTGATCATCGCCTGGTAATAGACATCGCCGATCTTGCGCTTGATCTCCAGGGCCTTCAAATAGTGTTCGGTGGCCCACGGCCAGTTCCCCTGCTCGAAATAGGCGTTGGCCAGGTTGATGTGGGCCTGTGATTGCCCGACGACGTCGTCAATCTGCTGATAGCCCCGCAGGCTCTCGCGACAAAACTGCACCGCGCGCGAGAGATCGCCCTGACGAGTATAGACGCCGCCCAGGTTGTAATATGCTCGCGCCATGGTCTGCTGGCCCTCGCGAGTCTTGATTTGCGAAGCAGTGGACAGGCTCTTCCAGCACCAGGCGATGGCCTCCTCGTTCTTCCCCTGGCGGCGGTACACCCCCGCACCAAGCAGATAGATGCGCGCTGCCTCGATGGCCTCCAACCCCTCCAGAGCGATCAGTCCACCGTGCAGCCAGTTGGAAGCGGTTGCATAGTCGCTCTTTTTCTCATAGATGGCAGCCGTCTTGCGACACAGGTCAGCCAGTCGACAGGCCGTCTCCTCAGGCGAGCAGCCAACCACCATGACCAGGTCTTGCGCCCTGGAGATGTGGGCCAACGCCTCGTCATACTCACCCAGCGTGTCCAGCACCTCGCTCAGCCCTTCGTGGGCCACCAACTGCCGGTCCTCACTGCCCGGCACCCGCTCCGCCGCTTCGAGCGCCAGGCGGAAGTGGTGGATGGCGTCCTCGTTGGCGTAGACACGCTGCGCCTTGAGCCCTGCCTGCAGGTGACAGGTGAGCGCCTTCTCCCACTCTTCGGCCAGGCCGAAGTGGTAGGCCAGCACCTCCGAGTATTCAGCCAGCCGGCCAGCCTGTTGGGTCTCGATCGACTCACCGATGCGCCGGTGAAGTTGACGACGGTCGGCATAGAGAAGGCTTTCGTAGGCCACCTCGCGGGTCAGGATATGGCGGAAAAGGTACAGCAGATCGGGACAGGGGCCCTCCAAGACCTCCCGCTGCGAAAGTTCATCTAACCGCTCGCGCAGTTCCCCTTCCACCCGGCGGTAGGGGTAGATGGCGCTGAGCAGCCAGTGCTGGAACTCCTGGCCGATGACCGAGGCGACCCGCAGCACGTTGCGGCTGCTCTCGTCCAGCCGGTCGATGCGGCTCATGATCACCCGGTTGACCGAATCAGGCACCTCAATCTGCTCCAGGTCGGTCCGGGCGTAATAGGTGCCGGTCGCCTCGTCGAGCGTCAGGTAGTTCTCGATGAGAGAGTGGGCCACCTCCTCGATGAAGAGAGGGTTGCCCCGCGCTTTGGCGAGGATCAGTTGCTTGAGATGGCGTGGCATCTGGGGCGTGGTGGGCAACAGGGTGTCCAGTAACCTTAGGCTGGCCGCGTCGGAGAGTTCCTTTAACCGAAGGCTGGTATGATGCGACAGGTCAGCCACCTGAAGGACTGGGGTCAGCGACTCTTCCGGCCGATAGGCCAGCACCAGCAACAGCCGTCGGCCAGTCACCTGCCGGGCAACCTGGTTGATCAATTCGACGGAGGTATCGTCGGCCCACTGCAGGTCGTCTATCGCCACTAGCAGCGGTCGCTCGCTGGCGACACGGCGCACCAGACCGACCACGACGTTGAAGATCATCCGTTGGCGGGTCTGGGCATCGAGCCCGCGTATCAGGGCAGTCTCTTCGACATCCAGACTTAGTAAGCGGCCGATCAGCGGCGTCCAATCGCCCCAGGCGGCGTCTACCCCCTGCAGGAGAGCAGCGATCTTCTCCAGCTTGACCCGATTCGAGTCGGCAGGGTCAAAGTCAAACAGGGCGCGGAGCAGGTCCAACCAGGGCTGGTACGGTGTGTGCCGGCCAAAGGAAGGACAGGCAGCGCTGATGCCTAGTGCCGCGTGCTCCTCCGTCCAATGGGCAGTTACCTCGTCCAGGAGGCGCGTCTTGCCCAACCCCACATCGCCGACGACGGTCAGTACCTGTGTCTCGCCAGCCAGAGCCCGGTCAGCCAGGGCGTGCATGGTCTGCCATTCTTCGTCACGCCCGATCAGCGGGCGGCGCTCACGGGCACGGCGCTCCTGCAGTCCGATCACCTCGTAATTGTGCACAGGCAGTGACTTGCCCTTGACCCGCACCGGCTCTTGTTCGTGGAGCAGGAACACACCGCTGGACTGGCGGGCAGTGCTCTGGCTGATGAGCACCTGGCCCTCGGCGGCGACGGCCATCAGGCGGGCGGTGAGGTTCACCTCATCCCCCATGACGGAGTACTCCTGGCGGGTGAGCGACCCGACGTTGCCGGCAAAGACCAGGCCGGTGTTGACGCCGATGCGCTGTTTGAGGCAGAAGATCCCACAGGAAGTGTTCAGCTCAGCGAAAGCAGTCATCGCCTCCTGCATCTCCAGCGCTGCGCGCACGGCTCGCTCTGGGTCATCCACGTGGGCGCGGGGCGCACCGAAGAGGGCCATGATGCGGTGGCCCACGGCGTACGTATCCACCTTATCCACCACGCCGCCATACTTGGCGATGACGCGCCTCATCGTCGCGAAGTGGGCGTTGAGGATAGCGGTGATCTCGGCGCTGCGCGCTTCCCCCAGTTCCCCGATGATCTCGTCAATGCCGTAAAAGTTGGCAAAGAGGACAGTCACCGGGCGATATTCGCCTCCGATGGCGATCCGTTCCGGCTCTACTTTGATCTTGTCCATCAAGCCGGGCGGCAGGTAGAGCGCCAGAGCCTGGATGCGCTGCACCGTGTCTGCAATCCAGCGCAATACCTCCTCTCCCTGCGGAGGAGCGGGTATCGTGATGGCGGAATACTCAGCCACACCGCCGGGGTCAGGGCTACGTTCTCGCAGGCCCGCCAGCCTGTGGAAGCCGTCCCGTGTCTTGTCGACGATCGCATAGCTGGCGACAGCCTGATTGGTGGGTGTGTCTATAAATATCTCGCCCGCTGAAGCCCGATCTTCTGCCTGGGCCATCTGGGCCAGGCCAGCACCCATGACGGCAAACTCCATGCCACCTTCCGAGCCCAGGTGGGCCATGAAAAGCAGGCCGGTGCCCAACCCGACCGTCATCCGTAGATGAAACACTCCCTGAGAGGTGGACGTTTCGGAGAAGCGAGACATCGTGTCCTGCATCTGCAACGCGGCCAGGCAGGCGCGCAACGCGTGATTTTCGCCGCCAAAGTAGACCAGCAGCGCGTCACCGCCGAATTTGAGCAGGTCGCCGCCGTAGTGATCGGTCACCTCCAGCAAAGCGGAGAAGAAGCGGTTCACGATGGCCGTGACCTCCTCGGCCCCCTCCTTGCCCAATTGGGAGAGCTTCTCCGACATAGCGGTGAAGCCGGAGATGTCGGCGAACATCATCGTGCCGTTGGTGAAGCTCCCTCGCACCCTACCGGGTACCGGGTTTGCCAAGAGGGAAACAACGACCTGGCGCGGCAGGTACGTGGAGATGGTACGTAGAAGTGCGGCAAGGTGTTGTGCGCACAAGGCAGGATTCGTGATCTGATCACCAAGCAGGCACTGCCGCTCAAGAGCGGAGGTCATACAGGCGCGCAGGGCTGCAGCCAGACGTGACTGGGTTGGGATATCGCCCCCTTCTGACATAGCCATCTCCTGGCCCACCCTTCAACCTCGCGAGAAGTGAGAATAGAGGAATCGCTGTCCGTCGAAATGGACTGTATTGCCCGCAAGCTCGTTCCAAGCGCGCCATGAAACCATCGAATTATATCGTTGATGGGCTGTCTTGCCAAACCCACCCCGGCGGCCAATCAGAAAAACAGGCTTTCGGACGATCAACTGTCTCCACGTTGGGCAAGGGGCTGTCTCACTCAGCCAGGCCCTCTACTAAGTTTAGCATACTCCTGTCCACATATCGTGAAGAAAATCCGAGATTTTCTCTAGAATCCACTATGGCGATTATGAGAGCTGTCGCCCTGTTCTATGCTTTTTTTCGCCATATGTGCTATAATGTTGGAGTCGAGGGCGCTCGACACGAAGGGAGGGAACCGTTGTCCAAAATACGAGTGCTCATCGTGGATGACAGTCACGACGTGCGTAATTTCGTCGTGGAATGTGTCCTGGAACCGAATGGCTTCGAGGCACTGGAAGCCACCGACGGTGCCCAGGGGGTACGCAGGGTTCTCAAAGGTGGCATCGACCTGGTGTTACTCGACTTCGAAATGCCCAAGATGGACGGCCTCCAGGTTCTCGCCGCGCTGCGCGCCCGAGGCTCCCAGGTTCCAGTGATCCTGATCACATCCCACGGATCAGAGGCCATCGCCATTGAGGTGTTTCGCAAGGGCGTGCGCGATTACGTCATGAAGCCGTTTACCGCTGACGAGATGCTGGCGGCTATGGAGCGGGCACTGACAGAAGTGCGGCTCCAGCGCGAAAAAGAGGCCCTGACCGCCAAGTTGGTGCAGACCAATCGGCAGTTGAAGAAGCGGCTGGTCGAACTTAACACGCTGTCCCATATCGGAAAGTCTGTCACGGCTTTAATCGACCGCGACAAGCTGTTGGAGCGAGTGGTAGAGGCCGCACTGTATATCGCCGGTGCCGAGGAGGGCGCCATCCTTATGGCAGACCAGGATTCAGGTGTGCTCCGCGAGTACGTGCGCAAGTGCCGGGTCAGAGGTCAGGATCGATCAGCATCGTGGGAAGCGGAAGATGAGCTGGCGACCAACACCATTCACAGGGGTGATGTCATTTCAGCTGGCCCTATGCTCTCCATACCGCTGAAAGTCGGAGGAAGACCGATCGGCACGCTGTGCGCGAGTAACCAGGTGACAAATCGCCCCTTCAGTGTCCATGAGCGCAGCCTGCTCACGTCATTGGCCGACTATGCTGCCATAGCGATCGAAAACGCCCGCCTGGTGCAACAGATTGAACGAACCAAAGAAAAGGAAAAGAATCAGATCCGCGGTATGTTTGAGCGTTACGTCGCTCCTACTGTGGTAGAAAAACTCCTGGCCCAGCCCGAGGCCGTCGCGCTGGGTGGGGTGCGCCAGATGGCAACGATCCTTTTCGCCGACATCCGCGGCTTCAGCAACTTCAGCGCCCACGTCACACCCGAGGTGCTGATGAATACTCTTAACCATCACATCGCCGTCGCAGCCCAAGCCATCTTAGCCGAGAGAGGAACGCTGGACAAGTTCCTGGGAGATGCGGTGATGGCCTACTTCAACGCCCCTCTTCCCCAGCCAGATCACGCCTTGCGTGCAGTGCGCGCGGCCTGGCGGCTGTGTAGGGCGGTCGATGAATCTCACGCCCAGCTCCCATCAGCTCACCGGCTTCAATTCGGCGTGGGAGTCAGCACAGGTGAGGTACTGGTGGGCAACACCGGTGCGCCACAATTGATGAGCTACACTGTGATCGGCGATACGGTGAACGTGAGCAGGAGATTGCAGGAACGTGCCGGCGCAGGGCAGATCCTGATCTGCCAGCACGTTTACAAGCTGGTGCAGGGCTCCATCGAAGCGCGATCTGTAGGAATGATGGAGCTCAAGGGCCACCCACAGCCCCTGCCTGCATTCGAGGTCGTGGCGGTGCATGCCTGACTATGCCTGACTATGCCTAACTATGCCACCCAGATACATCGATAGGCCGCGCCCCAGCATTCCCCTGACGTGCGTGTTGGAAGAAATATCCTCTCCTGGCGAAGGCCCCTGTGGCAAGAAATACCGGTGCTGCGATCAATAGTGGATGTTGACCATCGTACCGACACCGGCCCAGTTGAAGAGCCACTCCGCCTCCGACGTGGGCAAGTTGACACAGCCATGGCTCATCGGATGGCCAAAGTTGCTGTGCCAATACGTGCCGTGCAGGCCATAGCCCCGATAGAAGTACATGGTATAGGGAACGTTAGGCAGGTAGTAACCGGGCCCGCTCATACTGTCGTAGCGTAGTTTAACCTGGATATGGTACCGGCCGACAGGGGTGGGCGTGCGCGGCAGCCCTGTGGAAATGAGTGTCGTGCGCACCACTGTCTGCCCCTCGTAAGCAGTGAGTCTCTGGTGCGTCAGATCCACGTCTATCCAGTGCACATTGCTATTCACAGATGAAGGAGCCAGGGTTGCAGTCGGCGGAAGCGGCGGCGCAGTGGGCAAGACGGACCGGGGCGTGGCTGCGGGTGGATCGGTCGGCGAAGGCGTGGGGGCAGGGCTTGACGTACGTGTAGGTGTAGGCGTGGGCGTAAGCGTGGGTGTCGCACTAGGCGTGAACGTGGGAGGCGCACTGGGCGTGAGCGTGCCGGTGGGCGCGAGGACTGCCCCAGAGAGCGGAGATGGAGAAGGCGTAGGCGCTAACGCAGCCAGCACCGGCAGGCCATCCCAATACCACCACAGCAGCCCGAGACCCAAGCTCACGATCATCAGGACAGCGGCTGCGGCAGCCACAGGGCGCCACCACCGGCGGCGGGAAACCGGCATAGCAGCCGTAGGTACAGATGCGGTTTCCTGAGAGACGGGAGATGATACGCGCTGACGCGCCCAGCGCAGTGCAGCGTGGGCGTGGGGGCTATCCGGGTTGACAGCCAGCGCACGAGCGACGTAGGCCAGACTGGCACGCGGTTCGTCGCTGAGCCATGCCAGCCACAGCAGGGCGCTCACGTTGAGAGGGTCAAGCCCCAGCACGGCACGGAATCTGCGCCGCGCCTCGGCCCTTTTGCCGGCACGAGCCGCTCCCTGACCGTCGCGAAGCAGGTCGGCAATACGTTCTCCCACCGTATCTACCTCACGCACAAGCCCCAACTATCCGCGTCCCCTGATCAATACGTGCCACCTGCCCAGTCACTGAGGCGCCTCTCCCTCGATGAAGCAGACAATACCGTCAACGATACCCTGAGCCACGCGATCAGCCCGTTCGGTCAACATATAGCGATCGTTCAACATGAAGCCAGTCTCGATGATGGCGCCGGGGGTCTGGCCGTCAATCTCGTAGAAGCTGTGGTAATAGATCATGTCGTAGGTGATGCTGTTGGCATGGAAGAACATGCCGGTGCGGGCAGCATAGCACTGCGCCAGGCAAGCGACCAGCCGCGCCTCTGCCTCGGGCACAAGACTGTCTTCAACGCTGGCTACCTTGAACCCACTGGCCGGCGGAGTGGCATCTGGATAATCCACACAGGAATCAGCGTGAATGGAGACGAGCGCGTCCGCCCGATACCCCTCCAGGCGCGAGTCCATCTCTTCCAACAGATCGGCCTGGTAGCCGAGCGTCCGCAGGCCATTGACAACCCGCCCAGCAATGTCCAGATTGATCTCGACCTCAGTCAGGCCATCGGGACAGGTAGCGCCCGTATCGCTTCCCCAGTGCCCGGCGACGATGCCGACGTGTACAGTAGAAGATGGGGGCGTATTGACGAGCTGTACAGTGGCGGCTGGGGCAACAGATTGACCAGCGGGTGGGGGTGAATCAGCGGGCGCAACGGCGGAAGCGGCGGGGGACGGGTTGACCTGTGGGAAGGTCCCATCGGTCGACCTTGCCCCACCCCAGCCACGGACCATCGCGCCGAGGGCGGCTATGCAGGAGACAATAACGACCAAGCGCGAGGCCATAGGAACAGCACCTACAGTCTCTTCGCGTGTGGATGATGCGCGACTACCCTTTCGATGCACCACGTCGGTCCTCCAGGATGTCTATCTTACCCTGGAATTGAGAGGAAGTCAATATTGTGAGAACTTCGATTGTTGACCCCAGAAAAGGCCGAGGACCCCGTGCTACAGCGCTCACCCGCCGATGCACACGGCATACAGAAGGGCCGGCTACACCCCGCTGGCCCCAGACACAGAGAGAGCCGGAGCTCCTATGCTCCGGCCCTCACAAAAGGAGGAGAAGAAGAGAAACCGCCCCTGACTCTGCTCTCAGTATACCACGTTCCGCCCGCATAACTTGACGCTCCCCCTACCGTGACCCTACGCCCAGCCTACGTCTACCCTACGCAAGCTGTGAAAACAGAAAGGGGGTGGTCCCAATGGAGCACCCCCTCCCATAATCCAGACTGTGGTTGTCTCCAGGTCACGTCTTCAACACAGGCAGCACAAAACTGAACGCACTCCCCACCCCAGCCTTGCTCTCGACCCACACCCGCCCATTGTGCTTCTCAATCACTGTCTTGACGATGGACAGACCCAGCCCCGTACCCGTGATGCGCAGCGTCTCTTCGGATTCCACGCGATAGAACTTGTCGAAGATGTATGGCTGTTGAGAAGGAAGAATACCGATGCCATTGTCAGCCACGTGCACGACAACGTGCCCATCGTCCTCAAGGGCGCTCACAGCGATCCACCCGCCTTCCTGAGTGTACTTCATCGCGTTGTTGAGCAAGTTGTCCATCACCTGGCGCAGGCGGTGTCGATTGCCCTTTACCATCGGTAGCGTCTCGGGCGGATCCCAGCGCAACTCCTGCTTCTTCTGTTCCGCCCGGGGACGAAAGTTCTGAACGGCTTGCTCAATCACCTGCAGCAGGTCGCACGGGCACATCTCAAGGTCAAATCCAGCTTCCAGGCGGTCACTGTCGAGCAGGTTATCGACCAAATCAGTGATCGTCTCCAGGCTGTGAAGAACATGATGGATGAACTCCTCCTGCTGTTCAGTCAGCGAACCCGCCCGGGGCAACAACTCGATGTAGCCCTGGATCGTCGTCAGCGGCGTCCGCAAATCGTGGGAGACAGCGGTCACAAACTCCGAGCGGACACGGTCTAGTTCCCTTAAACGCGTGATGTCCTGCATCACCAGTAATCGGCCCACCCCTTGGATGGGCGTAAGCTGCGCATTGAGCGTGCGTCCATCATCCAGAGGTACTTCACTGCAGGTTTCTCGACCCGTCTCGCGTGCTTGAGCGAACATGCTCACCAGAGCCGGATGCGGGATGGCCTCGCCCACGGGCCGGTGCAGAAGATCGGCCTGGGCCAGGTTCAACGCAGATCGGGCCGCCACGTTGCAGAGCAAGACATTGTTGTCCTGGTCCACGACGATGATCCCTTCCTGAGCCTGCTGCAGGACAGCCTCCCATTGTAGAGCAAGCTGACTGCGCTCCTCGCGCCCTTCATCGGCGATAAGGACGCGCTGCATCACATTGCGCATCTCCTGGGGGGCGAAAGGTTTGACGATACAATCACGTGCCCCCAAGCGGAAGGCTTCCACAACTGCCTCGACAGACTCGCCGGTCGTCGTGAAAACGACGGGAACATCCACGCCCCGCTGTTGAAGCGCCTGCAACACCTCAAGGCCGCTCATCCTTGGCAACTGCATATCCAAGACGATAAGATCCGGGCGCTCCTGTAGGGCTATACGGATTCCCTCTTCTCCATTCAGCGCGGCGAGAGGCCGATACCCACTGGATTCAAATACCCTGTCAGCCAGAAGTTGCTGCACCTCGCGACTATCGTCTATGATCAGAACAAGTTTCTGTGTCACGTAATTCTCCTGCTTTGCCTGTACCCCGTATACTATACACAGATTTGCTCTATAGGTCAACTCGCGAATCGGCTGCTTGGGGCTAAAAAAGTCTAAATCAAAGCCACCACCAACCAGCCGGCCAACAGCACAAACAGCCCGGCCGTGGCCAACTTGATCGTCGCTGCCCGCCGGTGGATGAACACGCCCAACTGCCGGGAGGAGGTGCCGAAGTAAGCGAGGAGAAATACCACCACCAACGGCAGGATGAACATCAGGTTGTAAAGCACCAGGTACAGCCCAGCCCGCACCCGCAGGTCTGGCACGCCGAGCACGAAGACGATGGTCGGCAGATAGACTTGGCCAGTGCAGGCCAGTTCGATCACCGAGACGACCGCTCCCGTGAAGAAAGTCACCGGAATGAATGCCTGCAGCCCAGCCCTCTCCCGGATGACCTGGTTGATCCGACGACGCAGGTGAGTGGGCAGCTTCAAGCGCATCTCGTCAGGATTGCCACGACGAGATTGCCACCAGTCGTGCAAGCTGCCAGCGGCCAGGAACAAGCATAAGAGGGCTGTCAGTCCATACAGCCAGCGGCTGATCACATCCAGGAACGGCAACGCTGCCAGAAACCGGAGCAGGCCCACGCCCACACCGAGATAGGTCAGAAACACGGCCAGCGTGAAGGCCACCCCCACGGCCAGCACCTCCCGCCCCGGGCGGCCCACAAAGGCTAGATACGAGAGGAAGAAGACGATGGTGGCAAACGCACACGGGTTGAGCCCATCCACCAACCCCGCCGCCAGCACCGTCAGCAGGCCGAAGGAACGGAACCGGGCAACGATGCCGGCGCTTGCTCCACTCTGGGCAGCCGGCACCCCCTCCCAGACTGCCTCGGCCCCGGTGTCGGCGTAGCGGGCGACCAGCGCCTCCAGGCTGCGGGTATACAACTTCTCCCCCACCAGCCCCTCGTCGCCGACGAACACTGCCGGTGCGGTCAGGCGCTTCTCCTCCGGGACCCCCGCCCGCTGACCCAGCCACTCGGCCAGGGCGGCTTCCGTCTTGACGTTGAAGGCGTGGACAACCAATTGCGGATACTGCTGCTGCAGGTAGTTCAGATCCAATTGGGCTCGGTCGCACTCCCGGCAGCCAGGCTGGTAGAAATAGGCCAGGTGGAGGGGGGACACAGGAGCATCCGTTGCTCGCGCAGTCGGAGTAGGGGTAAGAGAAGTCGTTTCCTCCAGGATGCTTGAGGGAAACGAGGCACCACCCTGGGCCAGATATCCTTCAATCAGCCCTGGGAGCCTTTCCCGCACCGCCTCCTCCCCATTGAGGGCATCCTGACCAACGAACACAGCCGGCATGTCACCCTCTACCAACCCGTACCGCCGCTCCAGCGCCCGCAGCAGGTTATAGTTGGTGGCCGATCCTTCCAGATCCCGCTGGTGGATCACGATCTGCGCGCCGTATTTCTCCTGCAGCGGCGCCAGTACCTCTTCCTGCACCACCACGCACTCGTGGCACAACCGATCGTAGAAGAAGACCACGTGAACCACCGGCTGCGGAGTGGGCGCGTTGGATTGGGGCGTGGAGGTCGCGAGCGAGAGCAGACCAGGGATGGCCGGGTAATCCACACCACCGGCAGTCAAATGTTGCTCGATCAGCCCCGGTAGCGTGCCTGAGATCTCGTACGAGCCGACGAGCACCGAATCGCCGATGAAGAGCATAGGTATCCCCGCCCGTTCGGTCGACACCTGGAACGATTCGATTGCCCCCAGCCACAGTTCATAGTGGGCCGGGTCGGAGATCTCAACGGTCTGCACGTACAGTTGGCTGCCGTATTTCTCCTGCAGCGGCGGCAGCGTCTCGTCGATGACTGTGTGGCAGTGGGGACAGTTCTCCGACCAGAACAGCACAGCCCGCACCACGGGCTCGTCGGCCCTGGCTGCGGGCGGCGGGAGAACTGCCCAAACCAGCGATAGCAGTGTCAGCAGCAGTGCAGTTGTTCTCACAACCTATACAAGACTCCTCTTCCGGTTCAAGATGCCCACGATTCGTCGGCGACGGCCGGTGAAATGGCGCCCGAAGCCGCTGTGAACGACACAATTCTACCCACCAGGTCGGAAGCCGTCAAGGACAGTGCGCGGCGGGAACGTGATCGCCTTGGGCTTGCAGATGGTGGCACACGAGCTGCAGCCAACCACGCATTTGAACGGCTCCACTACCTGGACCTTGCCGTCGGAGGTAGGGGCCAGGGCTCCATACGTGCATAGATCGAGACATACACCGCACCCGTTGCACAAATCCGCTGCCACGGTGGGGAACCAGGGGATCTGCTCGCGCGGGTGGCCGCGCCACGTGCCGTAGTCGACTGGCTGCGGCTTGCTGCCACCCGCCCGCTGTTCGGTATACTTCCGATATTCGCGCAGCAATGCCTGTGCATAGTCGCCGACCGCCGCCCTGGGGATGTAGTTGTGCGCCCGAGCGCGTTCGACCAACTCGCGCCCCAGGTCGCCTTCGCCTGGTTGGCGCCCTTCCTCGTACAGCTCGTCGAACAACTCGGTCAGCCCTTGCATTCCGGCCGGCCTCTGCCCCACCAGAACCTGACAGCAACTTAGCTTCGCCATATTCGCCTCATCTACGTGATCTTCCCACCGGGAAGATACAATCCTCCGCTCATCAGTCGCCTTCGAAGTAATACAGCGACGGGATCTGCTCAAACGCAGTCCGAAACGCCGATTTGAGGTGATCATAGGCCCAGACAGCCTCTATGTCCCGTAGCGATGGGTTGCCA
>Ga0207752_1001141_pt1 | contig 12301 bp, 12 predicted proteins | sample Pon2CUnioCityCA_6_FD_187272 | JGI IMG/M metagenome (GOLD analysis project Ga0207752, IMG submission 187272) | Marine sediment microbial community from Union City, CA, USA - Pond 2C Sediment 2 (SPAdes) | ecosystem: Environmental > Aquatic > Marine > Intertidal zone > Salt pond sediment ... | reverse complement strand
GAGGCGCGGGACGCAGCGATGGTCGAAACTCTACTGACCTACGGCCAGAAGGTGGCCGGTATATAAGATTGACCTATCTTGACATTTCGTTCACGTCAGAGTATCCTTTGATCGATCGCGGATATGGAGGCCATATCTAATGCAATCTTTCTTCCTCGCCATTGAGGGCGCCATTGGAGTGGGGAAGACAACGCTGGCTCGTCTGCTGCAGCCTCGTTTCAAAGCGAATCTGCTATTGGAAGCCTTCGAAGAGAATCCCTTTCTCGCCGACTTCTATGCCGACCGTGCCCGCTACGCCTTCCAGACCCAGATGGTCTTTCTATTGAGCCGCTACCAGCAGCAACAGAACGTGCTGAATGGTCTGGCGCATGGCTCTCTCATTGCAGACTATACCTTTTCGAAGGACAGTCTATTTGCCCACCTGAATCTGTCGGGTGACGAGTGGGCCGTCTACGAGCGGCTCTACAATGTCCTGGCCGACCGCATCCCCCAACCTGACCTAGTCGTCTTTCTGCGCGCTGATACCGAAGTACTGATGAGCCGCATCGCAGCCCGCGACCGCGCCTATGAACGGGATATGGACCGCGCATACATCGAGCGACTCAGACAGACCTACGAACGATACTTCGCTACATATACTCGGACACCGGTGTTGACCATCGACACCAATGAGCTGAACTACGTCCGAGACCCTGCCGCTCTTGCCTTCGTCGAGAACCAGGTGCGCGCAGCGCTCGGGATTGGAGCCTACCAGCGTCCACTGCCCCAGATGGAACCCACTGGTATGTCTCAATCAGAAGTAGCACCGACACAGGCAACTCACGCGACATCGGAATTGGATACGGTGGGCAAGTTTCTAGCGGCGAACGAAGCGATGGGGCGATTGGGAGCCGCGCTGGCCGACAGGGCCATAGACCCCGGTGACCCCAGAGTGGAGCTGAGGGCAGCCCTGCAGGACACAATGGGACGATTGCGGCACCTGGCCCACGCGATTGGTGTTGATCTGCAGGAGGCAGAGTAATATGAAACGGTTCGTCGCAATCGCGGGCAACATCGGAGTGGGCAAATCCACTCTGACAGCGCTCCTGAGAGAGGAATTGAACTGGGAGCCCTTTTTTGAAGCAGTCAATGACAACCCCTATCTGGCCGACTTCTACGAAGATATGCGGCGTTGGAGTTTTCACTCGCAGATATACTTCCTCTCACGCCGATTGCGCCACCATTGGCAATTGCACCAACGCGAGAATTCAGTGATCCAGGATCGCACGGTCTACGAGGACGCCGAAATCTTCGCCCGCAACCTGTACCGTCAGGGCTTGATGGAGGAGCGAGATTACCGCAGTTACTGGGAATTGTATCAGGTCGTGACCGGCATACTCCCTCCACCCGATCTGATTGTCTACCTGCGAGCGTCGGTGCCTACACTCCAAGAGCGTATCCGCCGCCGAGGCCGCCCTTATGAAAAGGACATTGCCGCGAGCTACCTGGAGCAATTAAATACACTGTACGAAGAGTGGATCGATGGATTCTCACTGTGCCCGGTGCTGAGCGTGCCCTCCGACGACCTGGACTTCGTGTTAAACTCCCAGCATTTGGATTTAATCACGCAGAAGATTCTGGAGAAACTGCAGGGGCGGGAGGAGGTTGTGTTTGACAGCCGATGACAGGCACCCAATCTCTCACCCCATCGTACGGAGCCCAAGACCTAGGCCGGGAGTTGAACGAGCGGCAAATCAAGCGAATGCAAAAACGCCTGCGGGAACTCACCTTCCTTCACGAAACCAGCCAGTTGGTCAGCGCCAGTCTCGACCTGGATAGCGTGTTGCAGTCTCTCATGACTCAGGTGCGAGACTACTTCCAGGTGGAAGCCGCGTCCGTCGCCTTGTTGGATGAGGAAACGAAAGATCTGACCTTCCGTGTTGCTGTCGGCGGAGGGGCCGCAGAAGTGACCGGGCTGCGCCTGGACGGAGGCGTGGGGATTGCGGGATGGGTAGTTCAGACAGGCCAATCAGCGATAGTGCCCGACGCTCACTCGGATGAGCGCTTTTACGCTGGCGTGGATGAAAAGACCGGCTTGTACACACGCGCGCTGCTCGCCGTCCCGGTCAAGATCGAGGGACATCCCATCGGCGTGATCGAGATACTCAACCCTGCCTCAGGTACTTTCGACCGAGATGCGCAACGACTGCTGCTCGCGGCAGCTGATTTGGCTGCCGCCGCTATCCGCAACGCCGAACTCTACGAACGCGTGCGGCAGGCCGAACGTCGCTACGAGAGTCTCTTCAACAACAGCGCCGATCCAATCATCGTGTTGGATCTGGATGGAAAGGTCCTAGACCTCAACCAGCAGGTGGTCGAGATGCTTGGACGCCCTCGGGCGGAACTCAACGGAACCGATTTCTGCAGCGCACTCGGAATCGACCGACAGACGTGCCAGATAGTCATACAAAAAGCTCAAGAAGGCCAACGCCCCAGCCTCGAGGTGCAAATCCCATCAGGCGATGAGGTCCACATCCTGGAAACACACATGGCCAGGATCGACTACGGTGAGCGAGAGGCCATCCAGTGGATCGGGCACGATGTTTCGGAGCGGGTGACATTGGAACGTATGCGCGAAGACCTGACGCACATGATCGTCCACGATCTTCGCAATCCGCTGGGCAGTATCATGAGCAGCCTGCAGCTGATTTTCGCCGCTTTCGTAGAACAAGATGACACAGTGCCGATCACAAAGTTGGTGCGCATTGCTATGCGAAGCGGACACAAGCTATATCGGCTGATCGACTCGCTGCTAGACATTGGCCGCCTGGAGGCGGGTGAAACGGAGTTAGAAAAGACGTTCTTGAGCCCCGAATCGCTGGTTTGGGAGGCGGTCGAGCAAATCCAGCCACTGGCTCTCAATCGAGCGCAGACATTGGCGACGCAAATCAGCCCCGGCCTCCCAAAGGTGTTGGCCGACGGCGAGCTGATCATACGCGTGCTGACGAACCTGCTGGACAACGCGGTCAAGTACACGCCAAGAGAGGGACTTATTACCTTAAGCGTCGAAAAGACGGGGGAGGACTTGCTGTTTTCTGTCTCAGACACCGGCCACGGGATTCCTTTGGAATCGCGTCAGCGCGTCTTTGATCGCTTTGCCCGTCTGGAAGGCGCCAAAGGCTTAGCAGGTTCGGGGCTAGGCTTATCATTCTGCAAAGTGGCCGTAGAGGCCCATGGTGGCCGTATTTGGGTTGAAAGCGAGCTAGGCCACGGCTCCACCTTCTATTTCACCCTACCTTTGGAGGTCGGATGACCGAACGATTATACTACGCGGATGCATACTGCACCCGCTTCTCCGCCCACACGGTCGAGCGAGCAACCTGGGACAGCCAACCCGCCGTTGTGCTCGACCGCACAGCCTTCTACCCCACGTCCGGTGGCCAGCCAGCCGACGGGGGGACGCTCAGCGGGATCGCATTACTTGACGTCGTCGTGCGAGAGGAGGATGGCGCCATCGTTCACGTCCTGGAACACGCCCTGCCAGCCAACCAGGACGAGGTAGAGGGAATCCTCGATTGGTCCTGTCGGTTCGATCACATGCAGCAGCACACCGGCCAACATATCCTGTCCGCCGCCTTCGAGCAGGTGCTCGACGCCGATACCGTAGGGTTCCATCTAGGCACAGACGTCACCACAATAGACATCAACGTGGCTCGTCTGGACCCAGCAGCAGTGAAGCCAGTGGAGGAATTGGCCAACCAGGTGGTCTGGGAGAACAGGCCCATTCGCACGTGCTTTGTCAAGATCGACGAATTGGCGTCCCTGCGCTTGCGGCGCCCGCCCACCGTGGAGGGCCCGGTGCGCATCGTGGAAGTCGCTGACTTCGACGTGAACCCCTGCGGCGGGACGCACGTCGCTCACACTGGCGAGATCGGCCTGATCAAAATCACAGACCTCGACTATCGCGGAAACGAGACGCGCGTTGAGTTCTTATGCGGTGGCCGTGCTGCGCGTGATTATCAGGCCAAGAACGAGATAATTCATCAGCTGACGTCTTTGCTGACCGTCGGCTATTGGGAACTGGACCAAGCTGTGGAACGGCTGCAGGCCGAGGCCAAACAGCTGCGCCACGATTTGCGTAAAGCACGCACGCGCCTGCTCAAAGTGGAAGCGGATGAACTGGCAGAAACCGCCGTTTTCGTCGAGCCATACCGCGTGGTGGCCAAGGTCTGGGAGCAACGTGAGCCGAGCGAGTTGCGCGCACTGGCCCAAGAGCTAACTCAGATCCCGAACTTGGTCGCATTGCTGGCCAGTATCGGCAAGCGCACGCATCTGTGTTTTTCGCGTGCTGAGGAGATAGACCTGGACGTCGCAGTCGTACTGCAAGCGGCCTGCGCTCAGCTGGGTGGCAAAGGGGGAGGGCGCCCTCACCTGGCCCAGGGGAGCGCGCCACTAGCTGACGCGTCCCACGTCCGGGCGGTGCTGATGGATCTGCAATTAGACAATTAGAAACGAGTGACCATTCCTATGCCTATGAAAGAGATTGCATCGAACATCTACGCTTCGACCGATTTCCCTGGCGTGAACGTTGGATTCGTCGTCCTGCCAGCGGGGGCCATCGCTGTGGACGCACCGACCCTGCCGCACGACGCCCACGCCTGGCGGAAGCAGATCGAGGAGACGGCTGGAGGCCCCATCCTTTACGTAGTGCTCACCGACGCCCACCCCGATCGGCTGTTGAGTGCCGGATTGCTGGAGGCACCCATCGTTGCTGCACGGGGAGGCTACGATCGAGCGGCTGCCTACACTGATGGCTTCTGGCGCGGCGTCGTCGATAGCTGGGGACGCCGCTACCCCGAGGCGGCCGATAAATTGCCAGAGGTATCCATCGCGCTGCCCGAGATTATGTTTAGCACCAGCATCACGCTGCACAAGGGGGGGGCAGATGTCACGGTCAGGCACGTAGCCGGAGCCGGGCCAGGAAGCGCTTGGCTTCACCTGCACAAACAGGACGTGCTGTTCGCGGGCGACACGGTGATAACAGACAGCCATCCCTTCTTACACGCAGCGCCGGACACCAAGGCATGGTTGAACACACTGACAGCGCTGCGACGAGCGCGCTTTGCAGAGACGACCATCGTGCCCGGCCGTGGCTCACTCTGCAGTCAGGACGACACCCGGCAGATCAGCGATTATGTCGCCCTGGCGCGCCGGCGGGCGCGCTCGATGCACGCAGCCGGGGAGGAGGCGGATGTGGCAGCCGTGGTCACCGAGATGCTGCCGCTCTTCCCCTTTCCCGACGATGAACGTGAGCAGGTCATGCGTCGTATCAAAGCTGGGATCGAGCAGGTGTACGAGGAACTCGGGCAAGGTGAGTGAAGCGGTCCGACTATGGCCAAGTACTTCATTCCCCCCACAGCCCATACACCAACCGATCGCATCCGCGAGGCACTGGACGAGGCCGAGATCCGAGTGGCCAACCTGCGTGGAGCCGGCCCCCAGGCACTGGAAGTGCTCTACCTGTTCGACCAGGCCACCGATGCTTTAGCGGACCTGGATGCTTCTGGCGCGGATGTGCGCGCCGAGCGCGCTCGGTTCGAGACTGTGCAGCGGCAACTTCGTCGCCGCCAGAGCCGCTTCGTGGCCGAGGCCGGTACGGCATTGCCAGAGGAGCGGGGCGCCGTCAAGCCAGACCGGGCACGCTGGTGGTGGTACCTGGACGAGGCAGTCTCTCAGGAGCGGAAGCGCCGTCTGCGTCGATGGCTGCTCGGGGCTACCGGGGGTGTGCTCGTCCTCGCGGTCATCTGGCTGATCTACGATCGCTTCATCGCTCCTCCGCCCGAGGTACGCCAGGCTTGGGAGCGCAGTGCCAGCGGGGAAGCCCTGACCCAGGAAGGAGATCTGCAGGCGGCGCTGGCTGAGTTCGAAGCAGCCACCGACCTCAACCCGGACGACCCCGAACTCTGGATTTGGCAGGGCGTGATCCGCTTCGAGCTAGACAATCCAGATAGTGCACAGACGGATTTTGAGAAGGCTCGTTCTTTGTACGAGAAGGACCTGGATTTCCTGCTACAGCGGAGTATGACGTTCCTGCGAGTGGGCGACCTGTCCGCAGCCCGTGCCGATGCAGAACAAGCCGTTCGCGAAACCCCTGACTCAGGCTATGCCTATTTCGTCCGGGCAGGCGTCGCCACAGAGGAAGGGGATTACCCCGCAGCCATCGCCGACCTGGCACAGGCAGCCGAGCTGGCACAGGCAGCTGGCGACACGCAACTGGAGGCGACCGCCCGTGCTCAGCGGGCCATGGTGATACAGCTGCAGCTATATCGGCAGAACACACCCACGCCTTAGTGGCGTGCTTCGAGAACACGCCTTCGCTCAACCAGGACCACAGTGCAGACACACGAGCCGTCGAATGGCCTGACCCCATGCGCACCGATGCTCGCAGAAACCGGGGGTCTGGCGGAAGTGTGGGGAGGACTGGATTCTTGTCCTGCAGACGAGGAAAGGCGGGAGGATCAGATGATCACAGAACAGGAACTGGATCGCCTGCGCGCGGTCAAATCTGCCTACGAGGTCGACCTGATGCGCAAGGCCAACGTCGTTGGGGTGGGGATCGGGTTTCGACAGCGCAGGGGAGAAACAATGGGCGAGCCTGCGATCATCGTCTCGGTGACCCACAAGGTCTCTCGCTCGCAGCTCGACCCGGATGATGTGGTTCCAAGTGAACTGGAGGGCATACCCGTGGATGTACAGGCCGTGGGGCAGTTGCGGGCACTACAAGGAGGGATCGGATGGCCACAGAACTAACGGCTCAGATGAAACAAGTCAAGAAGTCTCACGCCACCCACCTACTGAGCAAGCGCAACGTCGTAGGGGTCGGTCTCGGACACAAGATCAGCCACGGTGTCCTGACCGATGACCTGTGCCTGGTTGTCTCGGTCACGCACAAAGTGGACCCATCCGCGCTCTCCGCAGAAGACCTGGTGCCCCAGGCACTCGACGGCGTCAAGACAGATGTGGTGGCCACGGGCATACTGCGCGCCTTCGGGTCAGGAACCCGGGATCGCTGGCGCCCTGTCGTCCCACCGGGCGCCTCCCTGGGCCACTATCACATCACAGCCGGCACGTTCGGCTGCCTGGTGCAGCGGGATGGGGAGGTGTTCATTCTGTCAAACAACCACGTCCTGGCCGACGTGAACCAGGGCCAGCAAGGAGATGGCATCCTTCAGCCTGGCCCCTCCGATGGCGGTACGGCGAGCGACCGCATCGCTACGCTGGGCGATTATGTATCCCTGGATTTTGGCACTGCGTCGTCGGAATGCCCTATCGCTGAATGGTCCGCCGAAATGCTCAATTACGTCGCCGGGGCACTGGGGTCAAGCCACCATCTTCAAGCTGTCAAGCAAACCGAAGGGATCAACCGCGTGGATGCTGCGCTGGCCCGTCCCCTCTCGCCGGACCTGGTGAAGGGAGAGATTCTCCACATCGGCGCGCCGACGGGCGTGGGCACAGCCGGGTTGGGTATGGCAATCCAGAAGACGGGACGAACCACCGGATATACCCAGGGCCTCATCACTCAGATGGACGCCACACTGCGCATTGACTACGAGGGACGCACGGCGCTCTTCACCGACCAACTGGTCGCTGGACCTATGAGCCGGCCGGGCGATTCCGGTTCGGCTGTGTTGGACATGGACGGGCGCGTGGTTGGGCTTCTCTTTGCCGGATCGGACAGCGCCACGATCATCAACCCCATAGACGAGGTGCTTTCGGCGCTGGACGTGGAACTGGCGACCTAGCGCAGCGCATACCCGTGCACAACCACCCAACAAGCCTCCTGAAAGCCGGACGCCTCCAGGAGGCTTGTAAGGGTTCTATCACGGCCCAATCCCTAGGGCTTTCTCACAGGCGTGTCTTTTTCCAGAGTGTTGTTGGTCTCATCCAGCTCGGCGACGTCGTCGTTCACGTCGGCGACAGCACGGGTGGTGATTTTGCCGTACCAACTGGGATAGGCATGCGTGCAGTCCAACGTGACTGTCCCGCCCTCTGCCAGACCACCGGTCAGGTCCCACTCACAGGCCGGCGCCGGCGCGTTGATGCTGGACCACCATTCGACGGCGAAGGAACCGGTCGGCTTCGAGCCCTGGTTCTCAATGATCACCTCCACAGTCATGTCCTCATCCTGAGTGGGCGGGTCGGGGTCGAATTCGACGGCGGAGACGATCAGGTCCGGCAGGCCGGCCTTGACAGAGATCTCTAACTCGCGGGTGTTGTTGTCCTCGTCGCCCTCCTCGATTTCCTCGCGGGAATCCACCCAAGCCTCGGTGGTGTAGTTGGCGTAGCCACCGAACAGATATTCCATCTGCGCCGTGACTTCCTCGTCCGGCTCTAGCGTGAAGGCCCCCGGTGCTTCAGTGTACTCGCAACCCTCGTGGACGCAGACCCGCCAGGCCCAGCGGAAGTCCTCGGCAGTGCTGCCGCCCTGGTTCCGCAGCGTGGCGACAATGTGCAGTGGGACACCCTGCCGGGGATCGCTGGTATCGATCTTCAGGTCAGTGATGACCAGATCCGGTGGGTCAGGCTCCTCGGTGGGTTCCTCGGTCGACTCCTCGGTCGGCGTGGGGGTCTCGGTAGCCGGTGATGGTACGACGATCTGGACGTAGATCTGACTGCCAAAGCGTACACCATCCGGGCTCTGCAATTGCCACGTGGAGCGGTAGGTTCCCGGCGTGCTCGGCGCGACCAGATCCACGCTCACGTCGGTGTTGGATCCAGGGGCGACCGCCGCCACGTCCGCTTCCGCAGGCCCACCCAGTGGCTCGCCGGAGATGAACACCAGCTTCGTCCCAGCCTCCCATGCGCAGGTGCCGGAGTTACGCACACGCCATACTTTGGTGAAAGCCTCACCAGGGGCAAACTCCGTATCATCCGGTACCGTGACATCGGCGACGTAGGTAGCGTTCAGTGTACAGCCGCCGGGGCCGGAGACGTCCGGCACAGGGGTAGCCGCTGGGGCCGTCGTCGGGGCTGTCGTCGGGAGCGGCGTGGGGCTAGCTTCCGCCACCGGGGGCACTGTGGGAGCAGGGGGTACAGCCGTAGGCGTCGCCGCGCCAGGGGCGTTGCAGGCCAGCGCGGCCATTACCAGGAACGCGCCTGCCAGCAGCAGTGGTCGGCGATTCTCTCTTATATTCATTGCTTGCCTCCTTGCATTGATACCGCGTTGATTTTACAAGCGATATACCCGAAAACGAAGAAACGAACCATTCGCCCAACAAGCGGACAGGACCCATAAGGCGTCGCGTGCCTTATGGGCACAACCGCCTCACTTGGGCTTGCCGCCCCGGTAGAATATGCCACTCTTTTCCTCGGTGCGGTCAGTCGGCGGCGGCGGTTCGATCGATAGCACCGAGATCTCGGCGCGCCACTCGGGCGTCATCTGCACATCTGGCGCGGCCAGCGACGCCTCCAGCTGCTCCACGTCGCGCGCGCCGACGATGGGCGCCGTGATCGCCGGGTGCGACATGACCCAGGCCACCGCCAGAGTTGCGGGGTGCACGCCTCGCTCCCTGGCGTGGGCGCTGAAACGCTCGGCAATCTCATAATACACCGGGTCACCGTAGCGCCTCATATACACTTCTCTTTCCACCAGCCGCCCACTCTCTGGCCGACGTTCCGTGCCGTACTTGCCGGTCAAAAGGCCACCGCCCAGGGGACTGTACGAGATGACACCCAGGTTCTCCGCCTGCGCCAATGGGAGGATTTCGACCTCCGCTTGCCGCTTGACCAGATTATACATAGGCTGGATACAGGCAAAGCGCGCCAGCCCCTCTCGGGCCGAGACACCCAACGCCGTGGCGACCTGCCACGCGGCCCAGTTGCTGGCCGCCGGATATAGGATCTTGCCCTGACGCACCAGGTCGTCCAGCACACGTAGCGTCTCCTCGATCGGCGTCTGGGGCTCAAACCTGTGCAGGAAATAGAGATCCAGGCGATCGGTGCCCAGGCGCCTCAGGCTGGCCTCCACCGCGAGCATGATGTGACGACGCGACAGCCCCTGTTCGTTCACACCCTCGCCGGTAGGGAAGCCGACCTTGGACGTGAGGACAATCTCGTCGCGGCAGTCGGCAATCAACCGGCCCAGGATCTCCTCGGAACGGCCATCGGAATACACGTTCGCGGTATCAAAGAAATTGATACCAACTTCGCGGCACCGATGGAACATGGCAGCAGAAGTCTCCTCGTCGGCTATGCCGCCGAATGACATCGTCCCAAAACAAAGGCAGGAAACCTGCACCCCCGTTCGGCCCAGAGTTCGATATTCCATGAGAAAACCTCCCTTTCCGCAAGCGGCGACTATCCACCTGCAATTCATCCACAGATCTGCTTTGAGAATCGGCCCTCAGCCCATTGTAATACCTGTCTGGGGAATCTGTCAAATGCACTCTGGCTTACTCTACACCCAAAACACCTTGCCGCCCTAGCCGGACATCACGCCCCAAGCATCTGCAGGATCCAAAACGCGGCCATTCCCCCCACGATGGTCCACAGGACGCTGCGGGTGCGCCAGGCGACGAGGGCTCCCGCCATCGCAGCCCAGGCCGGGAGGCCAAGCTCCAGGCGACCCTGCGGCGCCAGGGCCGCTGGCACGACGAGCGCTGCCAGCACCGCCGGAGGTACGTATCGCAGCCACCGCCGCAACAACAGAGGGACATCCCGTCCCAGGGCGGCAATCATCGCGTAGCGGGTGAAATAGGTCACCAGCGCCATGCCGAAGAAAATCAAGAGCTTTTCCACGCTCGCTCCACCTCCTCCAACGCCAGACCCAGCCCGCTGCCCAGCAGGCCAGCCACGATGATGATCCACTTACCGGGCACGAAGACCGTTCCCAACAGGGCCAGCGCTCCAGCTACCACTGCAACAGCTACACCAATGCGGTCGTTCAGGAAAGCGGTCAGCAGCCCCAGGAAGCCCAGGGGGAAGACCAGATCAAGCCCATATTGGCTGGGGTCGGGGATGGTGACGCCCAGCAGCGCACCGAGCAACCCGCTGGTCGCCCAAGCCAGGTAGATGGCGACGTTGGCTCCCAGGAAATAGAGATGGCCTCCCTGGCCCCGCTCGTATTCTGCGATCGCCACCGCGTAGGACTCGTCGGACATCCACAGCGCCAGGAGCGCCTTCCACAGCGGGGAGAGGCCGCGCAGGTATGGGGCCACCGAAGCACCGAGTAGCAGATGGCGCAGGTTGATGACCAGCGTGGTCAGGACGATAGGAACCACACCGGCAGTCTCCCACATTCCCACAACCGCAAACTGTGCCGAGCCAGCGTGGACGGTGAGCGACATAGCCCACGCCTCCCAGGGACTGAACCCCGCCTGCCGCGCCATCATGCCGTAGAGCAAGCCGAAGGCCGCGACCCCAGGGGCCAGCGGTAGTGTCGCCAACAAACCGCGCCAGAAATCCTTCATCCAGCTATCTCTGGAAGTCAGCTACCCCCTCATCTTAGAATCGCACCACACCCTCGACCACCGGGACCACCTCCCCGCCCACTCGCACGGCAGTGATCTCCTCACCGGCCCGATCTACCTCGACATACAGCGTGCTGGGCCGATGGATCTCTAAACCCTGCTCGCTGACGATGTAACTGGTAGGCTCGGTCACCTCCACGGCCCCTCGGCTTCGCTCAGGAAAGGCCCGATGGTGAACCAGGTAGGCGCCCAGCGCGCCGTTGGCGCTGCCGGTGGCCGGATCCTCGGGCACCCCCAGCAGCGGAGCGAACATGCGCACGTGGACCGTGGCCTCGGGTCGCTCCGTCTCGAACGTGAACACCATCACGCACTCGGTGCCCCGGGCACGACAGACCCGGTTCAGGGCAGCGGTGTTCAGCCCGCCTGCATCAAGCGCCCGCACCTCGGCCAGAGAACGCACCGGCACCATCATCTGCGGGACCCCCGTCGAGACAATCTGGACCGGCAGCCCCATCTCCGTGATCGCCTCGGAGGACAGGCCCAGCCCCACTGCCAGCTCCGTCACGTCCTCCAGCACGGCGTGGAACGTGGGGCGGTCCTGCGTCATGACCACGCGCCCCACCCGCCCATCGGCCACATGCAGGTCAGCCGGCAGCACGCCCACGCCCAGCTCGAAGTGGACCTGCGTGACCGGCTCGCGCAGCTCCACGCGCCCTAGATGCGCCAGGACCCAATGGGTTCCTACGACGGGATGACCGGCGAAGGGCAGCTCCGCAGCCGGGGTGAAGATGCGCACCTTGAAATCGGCCCCCGCGGCCTGCGGCGGCAGCACGAAGGTGGTCTCCGACAGATTC
>Ga0207752_1001140_pt1 | contig 12307 bp, 16 predicted proteins | sample Pon2CUnioCityCA_6_FD_187272 | JGI IMG/M metagenome (GOLD analysis project Ga0207752, IMG submission 187272) | Marine sediment microbial community from Union City, CA, USA - Pond 2C Sediment 2 (SPAdes) | ecosystem: Environmental > Aquatic > Marine > Intertidal zone > Salt pond sediment ... | reverse complement strand
ATTTGGAAATTGAAAATGAAAATCTCAGAAATATCATTGAGAACCATCTTGACCTTTTGGAAGAGTCCCGTTATGAGGAGCTGTCCAAACATTGCGGCATCTCTCTTTCCGAAGTAAGAAAAGTCATTGAAGAAATCAAAAGATTGAATCCTAAGCCCGGGAGAAAATACACACAGGAAAAGACGGATTATATTATCCCTGATATTATTGTAGAAAAAGCAGATGACAGGTTCACTATAAAAGTTAACAATGAGGGCATTCCAAGCCTCAAGATAAATAAATTCTATAGGAAACTCATTGCACGCGCATCAAAGGACAATCCTGAAGCCTATGAGTTCTTAAAAGCTAAATTAAAAAAGGCATTCTGGTTTTTACGGAGTCTGGACCAGAGAAATAACACGATTTATAAAGTCGCACAATTTATTTTAGAGAAGCAGGAGGATTTTATAGAAAAAGGACTGGATTATATCAAACCTTTGACTTTGATTGAGTTGGCCCAGGAAATCGGAGTGCATGAATCCACTGTTGGGCGCGTTGTAGCAAACAAACATATTATGACACCCAGAGGAGTGTTTCCTTTGAAGTATTTCTTTCATAAAGCCCTTTCCGGAGATACGGGCGAAGAGATTTCCACTTTGAGGATAAAGGAAAAGATAAAAAAATTAGTGGAGAGCGAGGACAGAAAGAATCCGTTGAGTGATGTTGAAATAAGTGAAGTTCTGGCAAAAGAAAGCTTCAATATAGCGCGGCGAACAGTGGCGAAATACAGAAAACTATTAAAAATTCCGCCTTCTCATATTAGAAAAAGAAAATATTTGATGGAGGAGTCATGATAAATATAAATTATACGGGCAGACAGACAAACATTACCGCTGAGATAAGAGAGTTTTGTGAAAAAAGGATTAAAAGCACGGAAAAGCTGGTCAGTTCAAATGCGGAGGTGGATATCATATTGTCAGTAGAAAAATACCGACATAAAGCTGAGATCAATATTTCTTCAAAAGGACTCAATTTAAATGCTGCTGAAGAGACCCGGGATATGCTCTCTGCCCTGGGGCTTGCTTTTGATAATATTGAGAGGCAGATAAAAAAAGAGAAAGATAAAATGAGACAGCGGAAAAGGAGAATAAAAAAGGAACCCGAGCCCTTTGTGGCTGAGGGCGAATTGAAGAGGAAAGGAAAGAGGATTATAAAAGATGATGATTATACATTAAAACCAATGTCAGTGGACGAAGCAGCCCTATTGTTTGACTCAAAAAAGAGAGATGTTTTCGTTTTCAGAACCCTTGAGAAACAAAATTGGGCAGTCTTATATAAAAGGAAAGATGGAAATCTGGGTCTGATTGAGCTTGAATAAAATAGAGAGATAAAATTGAAAGTAAGCAATTTATTAACAAACAATATGGTCATTTTGGATTTGGGAAGCGATGGCCGTGACGGAGCCATAAGAGAAATGGTCTCTTTTTTAAAGGACAGAAAGAAGGAAATAAAAGAGAAAGACCTGTATGAACGGCTGGTACAGAGAGAGGAACTCGGCAGCACCGCTATTGGCGAGGGATTTGCCATTCCGCACTGTAAAGTCAAATCTGCTAAAGATTTAACGGTTCTTCTTGGAATCTCCAGGAAAGGAGTTGATTTCCATTCCCAGGATAAAAAGCCTTCATTCATATTTTTTCTGGTTGTTTCTTCCCCGGACAATCCAAGTATTAATCTACAGGCTTTAGCGGCTATCGCCCATCTCATCCGCAAGTCTAAGAATCTTGTCAAAAAGATAATTAATGCGAAAAACATCAGTGAGGTCTTGACAGTTATCCAGAATGAAGAGGACCGCATAGATGAGTAGGGCTGACGAGAATTCCCCTGTCGAAGAAGGCAGTGCGAACCAGAGAGTGGTTTCAGGGGGGATGCTTCAGGTCAATGGTCTCGGTGTCTTGATCAGGGGGGACAGTGGGATTGGAAAAAGCGAAAGCGCTCTTGAGTTGATATCAAGGGGATGGCGTTTTGTTTCTGACGATGTGACGAATCTAAAAAAAATCTCATCAAACAAACTGATAGGCACATCACCTTCTTTAAGCCGCTATTTTATGGAAATAAGGGGGCTTGGGATTATCAACATCAAACAGATTTTCGGGTCCAAGGCCATTTGTAAGCGCTCAAAGATAGATTTAGTCATAAATCTGAAAAATTGGGAGCAGAATAAAGAATATGACCGGCTCGGCCTGGAATCACCGGAAAAACACGAGATGTTAGGAGTTAAAATCCCTCAGATAATTATTCCAGTAGCCCCCGGAAGGAATATCGCTACTTTGATAGAGGTAGCCTGTAAAGTACAGATACTGAGAGAAAAAGGGTATCATGCTCCCCAAGAAATCACACACAGACTGAACAAGGACATTGCCTTAAAAGAAAAAAAAAGGAATAAATAGATTGGCAGATTATAATTTTCTGATCATAACAGGACTTTCTGGTTCTGGAAAAACAGCGGCCAGCCGTTTTTTTGAGGATTTCGGATATTATTGCATGGATAATATTCCTGCCAAACTGATCCCTAATTTCGTAGACTTATGGCGAAAGAAAGAGTTCCAGATAGATAAAGTGGCGTTTGTGATTGATATAAGGGAAGCCGGTTTTGTTTCGGAGTTCCCTGAGATTCTGAAAAAAATACGGAAAAAGCTTTCTCCCTGTGTGATCTTTATGGAAGCTTCAGATGAGACCATCGTTAAAAGATTCAGTGAAAGCAGACGGCCTCATCCTTTGACAGGACAGGGAACAGTCATCCAGAATATCCAGCTGGAAAGGGAAAAACTTGCAGAAATTAAAAATCTTTCCGACGAAGTCATTGATACGTCCAAAACGAGTATTGCTGATTTAAAGAAATTGATATCTGACAGGTTTTTAAGAAAGAGCGAATACCGGATCCAGATAATGTTGATTAGTTTTGGATACAAATATGGAGTTCCTCTGGATTCCGACCTTGTTTTTGATACAAGGTTTTTACCAAACCCTCATTATATAGACCGGTTGAGAGACATGACGGGTCAGGAGAAGAAAGTTTCTGACTATATCTATAATTCTGAAACAACAAAAAAATATATCAAAAATCTCTTTGGATTTATAGATTTTCAGCTGCCTTATTTTATAGAAGAAGGAAAGAGTTATCTGGCAATTGCTATCGGATGTACAGGAGGAAAACACCGGTCTGTTGCTGTCGCCGAGTGGTTGAAGGAACATTTAGAATCAAAAAAATATAGCATTCAAATCACTCATCGTGATATATTCAGGTAGGTTTTAAGATCGATGCTTTTAGTTTGATAGAAAGGACTTAATGTATTTGTTCATACGTGATAAAATAGTTATCGGCCGGATAGATGAATGCAACGAGAGCGTTGGAATTAGTTCAATTGTGTTGCGTGAACGGAAAATGAAATGATCGGTGGCGTTATTGTTTCTCACGGGAAGTTAGCTGAAGAACTTTTGAATGCACTCACCATAATTTTAGGGGAAGCTGTTAACATAGAGGCTATTTCAATTGGCTGGTACGATGATGTAGAGCAGTCAAAGAAAAAAGTCAATGAAAGCATAAAAAGGGTCGATCAAAAAAACGGAGTACTCATTTTTACTGATATGTTTGGCGGCACTCCTTCGAATTTGAGTTTTAGTTTTTTAAAAGACGGTCAGGTTGAGATAATAACAGGAGTCAATCTGCCAATGCTCATAAAATTCGTCTCCTTGCAGAGGAGCTATAATTTAGAGGATGTTGCAAGGAAAGTCGTTGAACAAGGGAAAAAAAACATACATCTTGCCAGCGCACTGCTTAAGACAAAAAGTTAATCTTTATTTTTGCTGGGATCCATGATCATAAAAAAACTGGTAATAAAAAACAAGTTAGGCCTGCACGCAAGAGCAGCCGTAAAATTTGTTAATTTGGCTAATAGGTTTGCCTCATCTATAAAAATAGTGAAAGACGGGAGTGAGGTTGATGGGAAGAGCGTTCTGGGTATTCTCACTCTCGCAGCGGTCCAAGGTTCGGAGATACAGTTAAATGTTGCAGGAAAAGACGAGGATATGGCTTTTCAGGCTCTCTGTGATTTGATTGATGACAAGTTTCATGAAAAAGAGTGATTTTCGATGGAATATTTTAGGCTAAGAGGAACGGGGGTATCCCCAGGCATTGCCGTGGGAGAAGTCCTTTTATCAGAAGGGATTGCTTTTACATCAAGAAAGAGCGGCATTAAAAAGGAACATGTAAAGAGGGAACTGAAGAGGCTGGACGTTGCGATTCACAGAACTGGGGAACAGCTCAAGAAATTAAAGGAAGAAATCGGGAAAAAAGTCGGGTCGGACCACTCTTTTATATTCGAAGCGCACCTTTTCATCCTCCAGGATGATTACCTCATCTCCAGGATAAAGGAGATTATTAAGGAGGAGAAGACAAGAGCTGAACGAGCTATTTCCAAAGTGTTTGAAGAATATTCAAAAATGTTCAAGTCCATTGAAGACGAATATTTCAAGCAGCGTGAATATGACCTAAAAGATGTTCTATCTAAAATCTACTTGAATCTTGAGACTGATAAAAAACTTAAGAAAGATGATGGAAAAGAGAAAATACTCGTGGCGCATGACCTGCTCCCTTCAGAAGCGGCTTCAAGGCTGAGCAAGGGAAATGTCCTTGCTGTAGCCCTAGATATCGGAGGCACCACTTCTCATACCGCTATTCTGGCGCGCTCTTTAAACATCCCTGCTGTAATGGGATTAAGCCAGATCACCCGGAAAGTCAAAGACGGGGATACGCTCATAGTGGATGGAACAAACGGTGAAGTGATTATCAATCCTCCCCTTGCTATAAGGCGGGAGTTTGACAGCAAACAAAAAAAGTACGACAGCTATGTAAGAGAGCTTAAGAAGACAGCCACATTGGAATCCAAGACTCTGGACAGCGTCAGATTCTTTCCTTTTGCCAATATTGAGCTTCCTGAAGAAGTCAATATTGCCTTTTCTATGGGGGCGGAAGGAGTGGGGCTCTTCAGAACAGAATTTATTTTTTTCCAGAGAAAGGTTCTGCCCTCTGAGGAGGACCATTATCAGGTCTATTCCCAGGTTGTAAAGGATGCCGGCAAAAAGCCCGTCTATATAAGGACGGTTGATATCGGAGGAGAGAAGAATTTTCCTCAATTGAGTATTGAGAAAGAGCCAAATCCTGCATTAGGGCTTAGGGGGTTCCGTCTGTCTTTAAGGGAAAGAAAGCACTTCAAGATCCAGTTGAGAGCCATATTAAGAGCGAGCGCTTTAAATAAAAATGTCCGCATCATGCTCCCCATGATTACGGGTCTTGAGGAGATCGAAGAAGCTAAACTGATTATTGGAGAGATAAAAGAAGAGCTGAAGGCTCAGAAGTTCAGTTATGATGAAAACATACCCCTGGGCATAATGATTGAAGTCCCTGCCGCCGCTGCTGTTTCTGACAGTCTGGTCAAAGAAGTCGATTATATCAGTATCGGAACCAATGACCTCATTCAGTATTATCTTGCTGTTGACAGGTCAAATGAACTGGTCTCCTATTTGTTTAAACCACTCCATCCTTCTGTCTTGAGGTTGTTGAAATTTATTATTGACAGCGCAAAAAAAGAGAAAAAAGAAGTGACTGTATGCGGTGAAATGGCTGCAGATCCACTTTCAGCCCTGGCTTTATTAGGGCTTGGGCTGAAAAGGTTCAGTATGAATCCTATCTTTATACCGAAGATAAAAAAGACTCTGAGGTCTGTAGAATACAAGAGCGCGCAGATGATTGTTGAAAAAGCTCTGGATCTAAAAACAGCGCGGGAGGTCGAGGAACATTTCTTAGAAAGTGTTTTATCTAAGCACCCGAAGGCTCTTCTTGCCACAGAGGCTTCTTGATATTGTCCCGGTCCCAGTGTTCCCTATTTCAGGAGAGATGCGTTTCAGACCTATGAGCCTTTGGTCCTTCCGTAGATGTCTTCGAGCCGGACAATATCGTTTTCATTCGAGTTTCCTATCCAGATCTCCATGATCCTTGCGGGATATTTTCCAATATTCCGGACTCGATGCGGTGCTTTCAGCGGGATAAATATTTCCTCGTTTTTTCGGGGCTGCCATACTTTTTCCCCCACGGTAACCTCCAGGCCTCTATCCAGAGCTATCCAGAATTCACTTCTCTGGTTGTGATATTGAAGAGATAGAGATCCGTTTGGATCCACTGTGATCAGTTTGATGCTTCCTGCCTTTTTGTGCGGGAAGGAACGGAATTTTCCCCAGGGACGCCGTTCCTCGACGATTTCTTTTCTAAAATTATTTTCTTCTCGAAGGGTTGTTTTTGTTGATACAGAAGAGGCTTTCTTTGTCTTCATTGCTCTTTGGTTGTAGGGCCTTAACTAAGGTTCATTCAAAGTTAAAAGGGCACGTCCTCATCTTCACCGTCAGGTTCCGGCATGTTTTTGTCCGAAGGGAAATCTGACTCATCCTGGTAATCCGGCTGGGATTGCATTGTTTCCGTATCCTTATCCTCTCGCCTTCCGAGCAAAGTGACCTGGTAAGCATGAATTTTTGTTGTGTATCTCTGTTTTCCGTCGCGGTCCTCCCATTTATCTGTTCTCAGCCTTCCCTCAACAAGAATTTGTTTGCCTTTTGATAGATACTTTTCGCAGAATTCCGCTGTTTTACCCCAGGATACGACTTTATGCCATTCTGTTCGGTCCTCGCTTTCCTTTGTCTGCGGGTTAAAGATTCGCTCGTTGGTGGCTAATGAATAGTTGGCGACGGGTCTGTTGGATTGGGGAATATACCGGATATCAGGGTCAGCTCCGAGGCGGCCCACTAAAATGACTTTGTTAAAGCTGTTTATATCTCTCATTGTGAAATCCTGGATTGAATTTCCTTGATTTTTTCCTGGGCGATTCTTGTTTCTTCTTCAAGAGGGAATTTGCTTATGAGAAGTTTGAAGACAGCTAAGGCTTCTTCATCTTTTCCGGTTTCCATAAGACACATCCCCTTTTTTAAATGAGCAGCCGGAATTTCGTCGCCTTCCGGATAGCTTAAAATCAGGACATTGAAGTTTTTTATCGCTTCTTTATAGTTTTCCTGGCTGAAATAACATTCTCCGATCCAATAAAGCGCATTGTCTGCAAGCGGGCTTTCGGGAAAGTGCTCCAAGTAAATAGCAAATCCTTCGATGGCCAGCTGGAAATTGCCTTTGAGATAATCTGATCTGGCCAGGTTGTACACCTCTTGGGGAGAGAGGTTGGGATCAAGTTGTTTTTTAGGTGGGCTTTTTCCTGCGGTGGTCTCCATTTCGCCCCCGGTTGATTCCTGTCCGGATTCATCTATGCCCTCATCCAGTGTGGTTTCTTCTGTTTCCACTGGGAGAGAGGCAGTCGACTGTTTGATTTCGATCAGATCTTCCGAAATCTCTGCAAGGCGGTACGTAAGTGAGTCGAACTTTTCGAGGAGGATCTGGTACTGTGCGGGAATTTTTTCCTGTTCCTCACCCAGGCTTGCCTGTTCGTTTCGAATCAGATTCATCAGTTCATGAATTTCATCTAACCGTTTTTTTACATAGATGATATCTTCCTGGTTCTTTTTCGCCTGTTTCTCAAGCTCCAAGATCTTCATCTTTAATATCTGGACATCTTCATATATCAGCTCATATGCTTTCTTGCTTTTCTGGATTCCTGAAAGCAGAATGGGACACAAGAAGAGAAGAATGATCCAAGAATAAGCCTTTTTAGCCATAAAAAAATCTATTTTTCAATGATGGCAAATTGAGCTCTTCTGTTTTTCTGCCACGCAATTTCATTGTGACCCGGGTCCAGGGGCTGACTTTTGCCGTAGGAAATAATTTGTATCCTGTCTTGTGAAATCCCTAGGGAGATAAGATAGTCTCTGGCGCTTTTCGCTCTTTTTTCTCCAAGGGCGAGGTTGTATTCTTCTGTGCCGCGTTCGTCACAGTGGCCTTCTATCAGTATTTTCACGCTTCCCCATTTGTTGAGCCATTCGGCGTTTGCTCTCAAAACAGGTTTTGCGTCTTCTCTAATGAAATATTTGTCAAAATCAAAGTGGACCATATTAAGAGGCTGTTCTGTATTGATTTCCTCTAATGTTTTTTGCTCAAATATCTCTTGCTCGGTCAGTTCCGGTTCTTTTGCCGGCGGTTTTTCTACTTTCTCGACTTGGGGCTGTTCTTTGACCTGTGGAGGAGGAGGTGGGGTTTCTTCCACTTTTTTCCTACAGGATGCAAAGAAAGAAAAGACCAAAAGAAAAGAGATAAAGAGTACCGTTAATTTTTTCATGGGATCTCCTTTGGGTTTATTTTTTTGCATGTAATACATCGTATCCGGATATATCGCTTAATCTATATACAATGAATATATAGAGTTGTCAAATAGTATAAATAAAATCCGCGCTATAAAAACTCTTGGAAAGAGCTGTCGTTATTATTTTCTTGACCAGTTCGGAAGCTTGTTTTCTTCCTTTGAAGTCAAGCGCCTCAGGTTTGTTCCATCATAGTCAAGGGAGTAGATCTGGATGGTACCCGTGCGGTTGGATGAAAAGATGATGTGCCGCCCGTCAGGAGACCAGGAGGGAGATTCGTTTCTGGAATATCCTTCCGTAAGCTTAATAATGCGGTCGGTTCTGAGATTGAGAACGTAAAGATCAAACACAGCCGCCACTCTTGATACATACACGATCCTGTCGCCGGTCGGGGCCCAGGCAGGAGCGTCATGATAATTTCCCCCAAAGCTGCGTCTGCGCACATTTGTGCCTTCCGCATCCATGATGTATATTTGAGGGGACCCAAGCCTGTCAGAAGTAAAGGCGATTTCTCTGTTATTGGGTGACCAGCTCGGAGCCGTATCTATGGCGTTGTTAAAGGTGAGCCGTTTGATGTTTTTCCCACTGATGTCTGCGACATAGATCTCTGAATTTGATTCATCCTCGGTCGAGCAAAAAGTCATTCTTTTTCCGTCATAGGAAAAATCAGGCCCGAAGCTGGTACCGTGGTCTGTGACCATAGTCCTTGTGCCTTCAAAAGGATTGAAAAGGTAAAGAGCGGCTGTTCCTTCATTATATGCTGTGTAGGCAATTGTTTTTCCGTCAGCTGACCAGGCAGGCATGTAGTCTCTGGTTTTATTAAAGGTCAGCCGTGTCTGGTTATGGCCGTCATAATCCATCATATACAGCTCGTCATTCCCGTTCCGGTTGGAGACGAATACGATTTTTGTGGTGAAAAGGGGAGGTTCACCATAGGTCAGCATCAATTCATTTGATAGTCTGTGTCCGACCAGGCGGAGCAGGCTCTTATCGGATTGATATTTTTTCCCCTTTATAAAGCGGGCGGATTTGACGTCATATATTTTAGCTTCAAAGAGCAGAGAGCCGTCACTGTTTTGAGACATCTCTCCGCTGATAAGAAGTTTGGCTTGAATGGATTCCCAGTCTTTAAAGATTATGTTTTCAGGATCAAGGGGTTTTATCCATTTGTAGTAGTCTTCCGGGAGGGGGCTGAATACTCTGCTGTATTTGAGGTCCGAGATGATCACTTCTCTGAGGGTCGAGGCTGTCGAATTCAGTTCCGGGGAATCGCTGTGGACTATGATTTCAGGGACAGCAACGGGAATAACAGGCATTCCCTCTCTTATCCTCATGACGACCTCCTGCTGAGGGCTCAGCAGGCCTGTGGAAAGGAAAAAAAGCAGTAAAAGAGCTGCAGTAATATATATTTTTCTCATTTTGTGTGCTCGAATATGATGCGGATCAAAAGATATTCCTCTTTGTATTCCGCAGGCAGAGGGGGAAGGGGGGCAGACGAGCGCACCGCGCGTATGGCAGAGAGGTCTAGGGACCTGACGTTGCTTGATTCCAGTATTTCCGGTTCTGATATGCGGCCGTCCTTGTAGATCCTGAATGAGATGGTAGTGAAATAATCTCCGCTCAACCCTGTTCGAATGCGGGAGGTAAACCAGTTGCTGGATATTCTTGAGTGCAGGGTTTGGAGGTACCATGTGTAGGGGAAAGAAGACATGCCTATCTGAGAGGAATACTCGGAACCAAAACCGATGCCTCCACTGCCGCTGCCGCCTCCTACTCCAATTCTCAGGCCGGATCCACTGCCGCCCCCGGCCTCTGAACCTGAATCAGACCGGCCTGATTTGGTTTTTGCCTGAGATGTCTTTTCGGATTTCTGGATGACTGATTTTTTTTCAGTATCAGTCTGTTTTTCCCTTTTGGGCTTGTCAACAGGATACCTCAGGGACGGTTCCTGCTGTTCCAGGGCTTTTGGTACGGTAAGGTCACGGAGGCTTTCTCTTTCAGGGAGAGGGGTTTCACCGAGAGTCTCACTCTGTGAGCTTTCACCCGGCGGACCGCCGGGAGCGCCGCCCCCGCCCCCGCCTCCTCCACCGCCGGGAAAAGAGACGACGTTGACATAGTGGACCATGCCCTTTTTTGAGTGAGTGGGGATGTACGGAGAAATCAGGATGAATATGAAGAGAGCCAAATGTGCAGAAGCGGATATTATGAGCGCCTGCCTGAAGGCTTTGAATTCCCTGTTTGATATGGTCTGGCTCATCCGTCTTCTCTCTCATCAAGAGGCTTGACCACAAGCCCCACTACCTGAACTCCTGATTTGTTCACAATATCAAGGATGCGGATAACGAAACCATAGGGAAGGGTTTCGTCAGCCCTTATAAAAACAACTTTTTCTTCTTTTCCGTAAAAATATTCTTTGAGCCTCTGCTCCAGCAGGAACTGGTTGATCGCCTGGTCCTCGATATGAATGTATTTGTCGCTGGTGATGGTCAGGGTCAGGCCTTGGTCCGCCGGGGCTGACTCGGTCTCTGCCTGGGGGAGATTCACTCCGATACCTGACTGCATCATGGGAGCTGTGACCATGAATATGATAAGAAGCACCAGCATGACATCGACTAGAGGGGTTACGTTTATTTCAGAAAGAGAGGTGCCCACCTCTTTTTTGTTTATAGGTCTGTATTTAAATGCCATAGAGTCTTTCTGTTATGCTGATAAATTCAATGGAAAAATCTTCCATGTCACTTACGGACTCTTTGATTTTCTGGAGAAAGTGATTGTAGGCAATGACTGCGGGAATAGCGGCAAAAAGTCCCAATGCTGTGGCGACCAGAGCCTCGGCAATGCCCGGTGCAACTGTGGTAAGGCTGGCTGTTTTTTCTACGCCTATTCCGATGAAAGAATCCATGATGCCCCACACAGTCCCGAAAAGCCCTATAAAAGGGGTGACGCTTCCTGTCGTGGCTAGAAAACTCATCATTTTTTCAAATCGGCTGACCTCTTTGTTGGAGGCTTTTATGAGGGATCTGTTTATGCTCTCCAGGTTTTCCGATGTCATGTGGGATTCCGGATTCATCTTTTTTATATAGGCCAGAGTTTTGAACCCTGATTGAAACAGGGATGCCAGGGGGCTTGATTTATATTTTTGAGACGCATTGTTGACTTCCGCAAGATTCCGGCTTTTTTTGAAGACAGACATAAATTTTTCCGATTCTGCCTGCGCTTTTTTAAAGGTTTTTTTCTTAAAGTATATAATGGCCCAGGAAAAAACGGAAAAAAACAAAAGTACGAGCAGGACTATTTTAACGATGATACTGGCTTTGAGGATCAGTTGGATAAAGTTCATTTTTGATTTCAAAAAGTAGCACACACCTGAAACAATGTCAACCTGGTCATTTATAAAATATGGTGAAAATCAGATGTGGCCTGTACTGTTAACTTTCATCAGGCAAGCTGGTTCTTCAGCCCGCTGATTTTCCCGCACAGGTTTTTTGGAGGGGAAAGCACAGCTTCCCCCTTCCAACGCTCGCCCATTGGTCTCGCTGCCTCCCCTTCTCGGGCTTTGCCCTGCGACCAAGGGGGACTGCCCCCCCCTTGGATCTCCCGATGGCTTTGCTCCGCAAATCCATCAATCTCAGCTTATTCCTCGGCTCGCTCTCCTCTTTGAGGAACCATGCCCGCTCGCCTCCGGATGACTTCAGAACCAGCCAGCCTGAAAGTCTAAATGAAGCATGATGTTACTTATCTTACAGAATAAGAGTAATCCTTACGAAATTCAGGTGTGGACGTGGCGACATAAAAGATTTAGCCTTCGGAGTGCTGTGTTTGAGGGGACTCAGCTAAGCTGAGCTTCGAGCATGTTTGACCCACGGACGGGGGGAGTTGCGCAGAAGCCGAGAAAAACGGTCATTGCGGGGAGCAAAGCGACGCGGCAAACTCATTGTGCTTCGTATCTGGATAAGATTGCTTCATCACTTCGTTCTTCGCA
>Ga0207752_1001139_pt1 | contig 12311 bp, 7 predicted proteins | sample Pon2CUnioCityCA_6_FD_187272 | JGI IMG/M metagenome (GOLD analysis project Ga0207752, IMG submission 187272) | Marine sediment microbial community from Union City, CA, USA - Pond 2C Sediment 2 (SPAdes) | ecosystem: Environmental > Aquatic > Marine > Intertidal zone > Salt pond sediment ... | reverse complement strand
GGCCCGAAACGGCGTCAGACCGCCTGCCACTTTCGGACTCGTCGGCGCGAATGCCCCGCCGCCCCGCGCCGGCATCGTCGTGACCGTCCCCGTCGGCGAATGGAATTCGCGGTATCCGCGCTGGTATTCGCCCGGTCCTTCCGGCACGGCTGAATACCGCAGGAAGGAGTCAAACTGCGTCGAACCCAGCGGCGCTGCGAAACTCGTGGCCGAATCGTAAGGCACGCTACCGCGGAAGTGCTTTCCGCCCCCCACGTTGCCCGTGACGAGCAGATTGTTGGTGTTGGCCATTGGATTGGGGATGCGGACCAGCCCGCTTTCGTACGTGCTCGGCGGGACCGTGCCCGGACCGATCGGGCTGCGAATGGAAGGACTCGCATAACCGTAGCTGCCACTCGCGGACGGCAAGAACACGAACAGGGCAATCACCACAGCGGTCAACGTGCGCCCCTTGTATCGCCCCGCGTTCTTCTGTTTGCCAAATCGTAAACCACTCATTTCCTATCACTCCCGGGTTCATCGCCCCCACCCGCATACCTGGGTCTTTCGGCCCAACCGAGCTTTGTGGCGAGGGTATCCCAGCGCGTTCGCATGGGGTTGTTTACAACCAGAAAGCTGCCCTGCTCCCTGTGCACGCTCACGACGTCGTCGAGGGACAACTCCGTCGAGATCTGCCCGTCGATCGAGACGGTGGTGCCCTCGTTGATCCGCGTGCAGCGGATCTCGACGACGCTGCCCGCATCGATCACGATGGGCCGGAAACTCAGACAGTGGGGGCAGATGGGCGTAATCACCATCGCCTCCATCGATCCTTCGAGGATCGGTCCACCCGCCGAGAGGCTGTAGGCCGTCGAGCCGGTGGGCGTCGAGACGATGATTCCGTCGCTGACACAGCCGGCCACATCCTGGCCATCGACCGCAACCCTCAGCTCAATCACTCGAAACGGCGGCCCGGCCGCAATGAACACGTCGTTCACCGCCTTCGAGTGGAACTTCTCCCGGTCGCGGTCCGAGCCTTCGTACACCCGGCAACCTAAGATCATCCGCTTCTCAAGCGGCGCCTTGCCCGAAATGATGGCGTCAAACATCTCCTTGAATTCGCCGGCGCTGAACTCGGCCAAGAAGCCGAGCTTGCCCAGGTTGACGCCAATTACCGGGACGCCGGCCTGGCTCAGATCCCTGGCGGCCGAGATGATGCTGCCGTCGCCGCCAAGAACGACGGCGAAATCGCTGTCGGACAGGATCTCGGGCGTGCAACGAGCGATGTGACAACTGGAAAGGACGTGCGCCTTGCCCTTGAGGTACCGCGCGAAGTCCTGCATGGCCTCCGCCACGGGACCCTTCTGAGGATCGCCGAAGATCACCAATTTCGGTAGAGACTTGCCCTGTCTCATGCTGACGTCGACCTAATGGCCCCGAGTTGCCAACAGCTCCTTTGCCGTCTTCACGATCTCATCGGCATTTATCCCCACCTCCATAAGCTGGGCGTTGCGGGAATCGTGTCCGATAAAACGTCGGGGTGCGCCGAGCGTGCGAATGGTGCCCGGCTGGTAGCCGTTCGTGGCGGCCGCCTCCAGGACGGCCGAGCCAAAACCGCAGGACAGAAAGTGGTCTTCGACGGTGATAAGGCCCTTACCTCGGGCCAGTAGGTTCATGAATTTCCCATCAATCGGGGCGGCGAACCGCGCATTGATGACGTCGATGCCGATTTTATCGGCACTGAGCATCTCGGCGGCCTTCAGGGCTTCGGTCAGGATGTTTCCGTAGCAGGCAATCGCCAAATTGGCCTTGCGGCCCCGTCGGACGAGCACGCTTTTGCCCAATTCGAATGGTTTCTCGGACGCTGCTCGGACGAATTCTTCCGGCGGGACAAGCTCCTTTGGATAGCGGACCACAACCGGCTGGCTCTGCCCGAGCGCGAATTCCAGGGCCCGTTTCATCTCGACGGCGTCGGCCGGGGCCACGAGCACCATGTTGGGCAACATGCGGAGAAAGCCGATATCCATCAATCCGTGATGCGTCGGGCCGTCGGCGCCGACCATGCCGGCCCGGTCCACGCAGAAGACCACCGGCAAGTTCTGCAACGCCACTTCCTGGAAGATCTGGTCGAAGCTGCGCTGCAGGAAGGTCGAGTAGATGCAGATGACCGGCCTCATGCCGCTCTTGGCTAGGCCGGCGGCCACGTCCACCGCCGCGCTCTCGGCAATCCCGACGTCATAGAACCGCTCCGGGAACTTCTTGCGAAACTCCATCAGACCGGTGCCGTCGCACATCGCCGAGGTGATGGCCACGATCCGATCATCCTGCCCGGCCAGCGCGGTCAGCGATTCACCGAAGGACTCCGTGAAGCTCTGCCGGTGCTTCACGGCGGTCGATTCGACGGTATCGCCGTTGATCTTGAAGGGGCCCGTGGAGTGGAACTTCGCCGGCCCCTTGTCGGCGGGATGGAAGCCCTTGCCTTTCTTCGTGTGCACGTGCAGCAGCACGGGGTGGTCCACATGACTCAGGGCTTGAAACAACTGCGTGAGTGCCTCGATATCGTGGCCGTCCACCGGCCCGAAGTATGGCACGTTGAGACTCTCGAACAGTTGGCTCTGCGGCAAGGCCATGCGAATGCTCTTCTTGATCCGCTCGATCGTCTCCTCGACGCTACGACCGATGCCCCCCACGTGCTCGAGGATATTCTTCGTGGTCGAGCGCAGGCCCTCGTAGGTCTGGCTCAGACGCACTTTCGAGAAGTACTTCGCCACCGCCCCGACGGTCGCGTCGATCGCCATGCTGTTGTCGTTGAGCACGATGAGCATCTGCCGCTTGACCAAGCCCAGGCTGTTCATCCCCTCGAATGAGACGCCGTTGACGATGCTGGCATCGCCGACGACGGCGACAATCCTCGGGCCCGGGCGTTTGAACTTCTCGAGCTCCCGCCGAAACGGCTTCGGTTCCGCGTCTGCCTTCTTGGCCTTCAACTGCTCGGCCAGCGCCATTCCGATGGCGGTCGCAATGGAGGTGCCCGCGTGACCGACGGCGAACTGATCGTAGTCGCTTTCCGCCGGGTTCGGAAACCCGCTGATTCCGCCGGCGTGCCGCAGCAGTTGAAAACCGGCTTTCCGCCCCGTAACGATCTTGTGCGCGTAGCACTGGTGGCCCACGTCCCACAGCAGCTTGTCCTGCTTGAAGTCGAAGACGTGGTGCAGCGCCAGCGTTAGCTCGACCACGCCGAGATTGCTTGCCAAATGCCCGCCCGTCTTGCTGATGGACCGCAGCATGAACTGCCGAATCTCCTCTGCCAGCTCGGTGAGCTCGGCCACCTCCAGCTTTTTCAGGTCCTCCGGGCCGTTGATCTTATCCAGATGCTTATTACTCATACACAAGCTCATTTCCCAAAAAAGCCCAAACGCAAACATTTTACCCGAAAGGTGGCCCCTGCGCAGGGAAATCGCAGGTTTCTCGCAAAATTGTGCGCGACGACCTTGGGCGCCCCATGTCGCTGGTGCGTCCTCGCCCACTTAGCCCACAAGAGTCAGTCGCACACGGAAGATTCGCCGAACGACCCGGGGGCAATCGCATCGGCGAGCATGAGGCACAAAAGTTGCCCGCATACAGGAATTCGCGTAACATCTGGCGGCGGCACTCACCCTTATCTATGGCTGACATGAGCGAATATGAAGATCACATCCAGTTGGTGCGGCAGGCGCAGCAGGGCCATCCGGAGGCCAAAAACGACCTGGTTCGGATCGTCGAGCCCCGGCTGGCCGAGTACGTCGGACGCTTGACTCTGGACCGTGATCTGGCCACGGACGTCGTGCAGGAAAGCATGGCCGAAATGCTCAAGATCCTGGACACCCTCAAAGATCCGCAGCGATTCTGGTGCTGGCTATACGCCATCACGCTGAACAAGGTTCGGGCCCACTATCGACAGCGATGGCGACGTAACGAGAAGTCGCTGTCTGATGTCCACCAGGACTGGCTTGCATCCCCGGATCAGGACGTACTGGCCGAACTGGTAGCGCAGGAACTGAAGCAGACCGTGGTCCGGGCGGTCGCCGAGCTCGAGCCGCGGCAACGGGCGGTTCTGACCATGCGATGCTACGATCAGATGTCCTATAGCCAGATCAGCCAGGTCATGGGTTGTACGCAGTTGGGGGCCAGGGCCCTATTCTATCGAGCCAAGAAGAGCGTGGCGCGCCTGCTGAACTTGCACGGGATCGACAAGAGCGCCCTGCCGGTAGCCCTGCTGTTTTTCGGCAAGCTCAGCGCCCGCAGCGAGGCCGCGGCCGCCGGTGTATCGATCACGGCCTCGACCTTGCACGTTGGGCTATGGGCTCCGCTGTTGGCCACGGCGGCTCGGCCCGCCGTACTGGCGACCCTGTTGGGAACGGTGCTGATAGGAGCCGGCGGCGTCCTGGTGACCCGGTCGGAGGCCTGGAATGGTGCCCCGCGACAGGTTGCGGCCCGGCCGGAAACCCCACCGGCGCAGGCCATTTCCCAGGATACCTCGTGCTGGTACTACTATCCACCCGCCACGACGGGCATGGTGATGATCCGGACGACCGGTCCAGCCGGCGCCTACAGCCAGTGGCTGCAAAAGGAGCAGGCCAACTACTATCGCAAGGGGGACACGATCTACATCAGGAATCATCGACAGTTCGCGCGCGACCTTTCGGTCTGGCGGCTGCCCACGGACCCTCCCGCCCTGCGACGTTTTCTGCGCAGTCAGGACCAGCAGGCCCTTGACCTGGAGTATGCGGCCCCCGGCTCGCGGGGACTACTGGTAGCTGTGGAGCAGGCCCATGCGGACGGACGCCAACAGGTGACCTTGAGCTATGACGTGTCGAGGGAGGACTATTTCCGGCACGACTGGTCCACCGGCGCAGCGCTCGTGGACCAGCGGGACGACGCACACCGCCGGGGATGGACGCACTTCGTGGTGAACGGACGAATGGGCACACAGTCTATCTCGGGTCGGGGGCGGCTGCCCTTCGTGGCCGCCGCGGTCAACGACCACGGTCCCTGGCTGCAACTGACGCTGGCCGATGGCCTGACGCTCGTAGACTCGGGGCGCACAGCGGAGATACGAAATCCATCCGGCACGGTGTCGGCCCACTATCCGGGCGGCAGCTTTTTTCAGGGCCTGGGCCGACCCTGGACCGGGCTGCACACCATCGACACGATTCGCCGTGACGCCGCCCAGGCCGGCATTGCCTTCACCACCCGGCCCCTGCCCGATGGCGAGCGCGTGGAAATCACACTCCACGGCCCCGATGTGCGGCTGACCTATCGCGTGCACCTGTATCAGGATTGGATTGAGAGCATCCGCTTCGATAAAGAAGAGGTGAGTGTAGGAGAATGGACATTCAGCTATCCTGCGCCCGACGAGGCCGACCCACACCGGTTGACGGCCGCCCCGTCGCTGCACAGCCGCCGAGAGCAGACCACGCCTCCCGGCTTGTGGCTGATGCGCCTGGCGCAAGGATTTCTGGCACCATAAGAACAACAATTGTGGGGAGACCTGCTATGAAACACAGATGCGGTACTCTATTGCTCGTGCTATCGGTGCTTACAGGGTCATTGTGCGCGGAGATTCTCTACGTGGATGACGACGCTCCCGGTGACCCGGGCCCGCGCGACGTCAAGATCAGCGATCCCAACGAGGACGGTTCCGCCGACCATCCGTTCGACAGCATTCAGGAAGCCATCGACGCCGCCTGGGCCTTGTCTCCCTTCAGCTCTGTGTGGCCCGAGGTCACCGGCGATACGATCATTGTGGCCCCCGGCCGCTATCTCTCGCCCGATCCGTGGGAATACGATGAGATCAACTTCAGCGGAAAGAGCATCCGCCTGGTCAGCTCGGCACCCACGGATTTCAGTGTCGCCGAGAAGACCGTTCTGTGCGGCGTGGTCGCCTTCCTGGGCATCGAAGGCCGCGACTGCCTCCTCCAGGGCTTCAAGATCCAGAACCATGGCCACGGCGGCATCCTCGGCAACTACACACAGGCCACCATCAGCCACTGCATCATCAGCGGCAACGGCCCTTGCGGCGCCACCGTCCTCAAGGACGTGCAGGGGCCTGTTCGAAACTGCCTGATCGTGGACAACACGACGTTCCATGACTGCGGCGTGCTGCCGGTGGTGTCCGGATGTCCCACGCTCATCAACTGCACCATCGCCAACAACCTCTCGGGCGTCGAGCTCACCAACGAGGGCCTTCCCGAGGGCTGTTATGTCACGCTGCGCCACTGCATCATCTACGGCAATCAAGGCATTCAGGTAATCCAGCAGTGGGATCGCTCGCTGCCGGGGATGGGCGCGTACTTCGAATACTGTCTGGTAGACGATCGGGACGGCGCAGGGACGGTGCCGACCCGCGCTCCGTCCTCGGCCTCCACCATCCAATATGGTGATCCCTCGTTTGTACGATTGGGCCGCTGGGAAGATGCGCCGACCACGCCAAGCCCGCGGCCGAGGGCAGGCAGCATCTCCGAAGACGAGAGCGTGAAGAAGATCCTGGTCGAAGGGGATTATCGCCTCAAGACCGAGGGCTGGCGGTGGAGCCCGGAACCGATGCACGGGTCGCACTGGTATTTCGACCCGCTGACCAGTCTCGCCGTCGACGCCGGCGATCCGCTGGACAGCCTGGGCGAGGAACTCGAGCGGGCGCCCGGCGATCCCGAGGGACTCTGGGGCGTCAATCATGCCATCGACCTGGGCGCGTATGGCGGCACGACCCAGGCCAGCCTGGCGCCGACCGACGGCGAGGCGCCGGGCATCGGGGCGGTGGACCTGCGCGATTACTGGCCTCTGATGGGGGAGCACACAGCGAACCGGTGGTATGTGCACAATCCGCAGGGGAACGCTCGCCAAATCTATGTGTCAGGTGGAGGGATCATCAGCGGCATGCCCTTCTCTCGCCTCCGCACCGCCAATGATCCCGACTGGGTTACGAGTGTCAACTGTTACTATACCGAGCGGACCCTCTACATGACCGAAGACGCAATTACCATATGGTCGCCCCCGCCAACGCAGCCCCCCGCCCGAGTCCAGGCCCGCTACCCTCAGTTCCTCGTCCCCGGCGCCATTATCGAGGCGCCCTACGATCCCTTCGCGAAAGGAACGGCCGAGTACCGATCCGTCCTCGTCATGCGGGGCACGGTGGAGGAAACGCTCGCCGGAACAGACTTCGATCCGAACCAGTTCGTGATGGGTCCCTGGCCGGACGTGATTGCCCTCCGAGAGAACGCCGGTGACGGCGCTCCGGGGCAATTGATTGCCATGTTTGCACGCGGATTCGGTCCGCTGATGCTCGCCGGTCAGCCTGTAGATTACGCAGTAATCGACGACCGAGAGTTCACCACCTCAGCCCGAAAGGTACAGATATCACCACGTCCTCGACGAGATCCGCAAGAGTGATGGAAACAGCGATGAAGCACGATCGGAGGCAGATCGCGCACGGCAGACTATCAGCCCTCCATGGCTGCGGGTTTCAAAGACTATTGACCGTGGCCTGCAGTTGACGTAATATCAGAAGATGGGAATATGACTGGCCCGTCACAAATTCAGTCAGAAGGGAGAAATGAAACGCGGTGGGAGATACACCGGAAATGGTAAATCGCTGATCCTGAATGCCTGCGGCTTTACGTTGGTGGAGCTGCTGGTGGTGATTAGCACATTGACCCTGTTGCTGGGCATCTTGGTCCCTGCGCTGAATCGGGCCCGGCGTGCGGCACGTTGCCTGGTGGCAGGCCAGCGGCAGCGGCAGGTGGTCCTGGCGGTGAGTCTCTATGCGGCCGACCACGAGAGCCGGTACCCCGAGTCCGTGGCGACCTCCGCCATGCTCGGTCGCACCTGGCGCTGGCAGGAGCCGCGCATGATGAAGGCCTGCCAGCCGCGGGCCGCCGGCTATCAATGCTCGATGGCCAGCTATCTGCGTCCCTATCTTCCGCAGGCCGTCGCGCTGTCGTGCCCCAGCAGCCCCACCGCCTATCCGTACCTGGAGGACTTCTGGCGGGCCGGCGAACAGTGGGATAATCCCAACACCCCGTTCACGGACGACAGTGTTTCGGGCAGCTTCTGTTTCTACTGGAACTACGTGGGGCACCTGCCGGAGCAGGAGCGTCCTTTCCGCGGCCCACAAACCGACTACGGTCGACGCGGATGCAGCCGCCTGCTGACCAGTGATTACTTCGGCTTCAACCACTGGCGAAGCCCCGAAGCCTTCGGAAGCTGCGAGCGCCTCGCCCACGCCGAAAGCACCACCGAGACACACGAGGCCGCCGTCTACTGGTTTCGTAAGCCCCAGGGCCGGCCGGACCGGGCGGATATGCGTCTCAAACTCCAAGCCGGCTTCGTCGATGGACACGTCGAGACTTTTCGCCCCGGCGAAACCACGATTCTGGAAGTGGCCGAAGCCCTGGACGGGACAACGCCCGCTTTCAGCGGTCTCGGCCTGGGCGCAGGACAATTCTATATCCCCAGGAATGCCGCGACCTCCCGGCCGTGAGATCGGCCCGGTCTCAATCGAATCGGAAGCCGCAGGTGTCCTGCGTGATATGCTCGGATTCCGTGCGGGGGTATTTGCGGCAGTTGAGCGGGCGGAGGCGGTAGACGCCGCAGTAGCCTTCGCCGTCCCCGTTGGTCTTGAGGAAAGGGCAGACGTTCGGCAGCTTGCAGCAGGCCCCGCAGTGGACGCACTGGCCCCGCCGCCGCTTCGAGACCGGCAGCGCGGACGTAAACGTCCGTTTGACCTTTGCCGCCCACGTATTCCTCTGACGATCGACCATTCCCGACACTCGACAGATTACAGATTCAAGTTGCTTACAGGGCTTCCTCATCCTCCAGGCTGATCCAAACCCTGCGCACGAGTGTAGCTTACGTCCGCCGCCGAGTCAATCCCACGCACGCGACGAAAGCGTCGTCGTGTGCGACTACGTCTTGTGGCGTGACAGTATCCCGGCCGGCCGATTCCATCCGGTATACGGTCAGTGAGATACAGGCCAACGCGGTTGTCGGTTCGAATCCGACCGTTGGTCTTGCCCGTGCGGTATCTGCGACGGTCCTGTTGGGATGGACAAGTGTGCTGACCGGGGCCCGCTCATGCGTTCATTCCGTGCCCGCGATCCCATGATTGAAATGGCAATCCGCCTCCCTTCGTGGTATTCTGCTGCGTTCAGAAGCCGTGGCTGGCGGCGATTGAGTTCGAATGGCGTCCGGCGAAGGCCGGGCCGGAGTGGAGATACAGGTGGCACGAGTAAGTCTGGCAGAGAAACTGACGGGACAAGACAAGTGTGTGGTGGTGGCGGAGCTGACAGGCGGGCCCGGCTTCAGCTTCGATCCGATCGAAAAGTTCCTTACCGCGTGTCGTGAGAAGGCCGACGCGATCCCCGCGGCGTTTGACTTCGCGGCCGTCGCGTTGCCTCAGAGCCCGGGCGGGGCCGCCAATATCGAGCCGGCCGCCGTGATCCATTTCCTGCAGGCGAAGGGCCTGCTCGACGGGCTGGACGTCCTGCCGCACGTCACCTGCAAGGACATGAACGCCGACGCCATCATCAGCTCGCTCATGAGCTACAAGAGGGGCGGCATCAAGAACGTTCTGGCGCTCACCGGGGACAAACCCGCGAAGGCGGCGGGCGTCTTCGAGCTGGAATCCCTCGGCCTTCTGCGGCTGATCAAGCGCATCAACTCGGAGTCGTATCTCCGGGCGAAGCCGCAAGCACTTGGCGAGATCCACCGCTTCTTCCCCGGGGCGGCGGTCTCCCCATTCAAGTACACCGAAGCGTCGCAGATGCAGCAGTACTACAAGATGGAAAAGAAGATCGCCTGCGGCGCGGAGTTTCTCGTCACCCAGGTGGGCTGGGACTGGCGCAAGTCGCTCGAGCTGTTCACGTACATGAAGCAGGCCGGCGTGAATGTCCCGGTGATCGGGAATGTGTACCTGCTGAGCACGCTGACGCCGGCCCCGCGGCTGATGCACGATATCAAGCTGCCCGGCTGCTTCGTCAGCGATGAGCTGTTGGCGAAGGTGCAGTCCGAGCGGATCGACGACCACATCGAGCGGGCGGCCCAGCAGGTCGCCATGTACCGCGCGATGGGCGCGGCCGGCGTGGATATCGGCGGCGTCCACGACTTCGACATGTTCACGCGCATCCTGCAACGGGCCGCCGAGATCGGCGCCGATTGGGAGCCGTTCAAGGAGAACCTCCACTGGCCGGCGAAGGAGGCGTTCTACCTCTACGACGACGCCGGCGTCCAGGGGCGGCTCATCACGCCCTATCCGACCTTCGGCAAGCGCTTCTTCGATTTCTCGCACCGGGCCTTCCTGGACCCCGACCACACCGGCTTTCGCGCGTTCCGAAAGATGATGGCCCTCCTCGGCGCCGATGCGGGACGCGGGGCAATCTACAAACTGTTCAACAGTGGCGAGAAGTGGTTCAAGTACCTGCTGTTCGAGTGCGAGGAGTGCGGGGACTGCTTCCTGCCCGAGAACTTCGGGCTCTGTACCATCGGCGGCTGCGAGAAGGGTATGGACAACGCCCCCTGCGGCGACGCTACGGTCGATGGGATGTGCGGCAACAATCTCGATCGCGTCTGCATCGGCGAGCGGATCTACGAGGCCGCCGCCTCCGAGGGCAGCCGGGACGACGCCACGGCCGAGAGGCCGAACCGCGGACTCGAACGGCTGCGGACCATCATCAATCCGCCGCGGAATCCCGCTCTCCAGCATACGTCATCCATCATCAACTATCTGTTCGCGAAGGACCATACCATGAAGAGCCCGATCATCGCCATCGGTGAAGCCATCCACGCTTCCATCCCCAAGACGGGCAAGATCATGAAGGAGCTGCACGACCTCGGCGCCGACGCCTATACGAAGCCAAGCGGCCCCCTGCAATATATCCAGGCGCTGATCGAGTCGCAGGCGGACGAGGGCGCCGACTACATCGCCGTCAATCTCGACGCGTTCGGCGAGGACAACCCGCAGCAGGCGGTGGACATGATGGTCGAATACGTCAAGCTCGTGCGCAAATGGAGTCACGGCGTACCCGTCTGCATCGACAGCAGCAGCGACGATGTCCTGATGACGGGCCTGAAGGAATGGTATGCAGCGACCGAGGCGGTCAAGCCGCCGCTGATCAATTCCGTCAAGGTCTACACGATGGAGAAGATGCTGCCTCTCAAGAAGGACTACGACTTCTCGTTCGTCGGTCTGCTGGTCAGCGAGGAACGGCCGACCGGCCCCGGCGGGTCGCACTCCGTCGATGAGCTGGTCGGTATGGCCAGGCAGATCTTCGAGCGAGCCGTCGGGCATTACGGCTTCCGCCCGGAGCAGATCTTCTTCGACTCGACCGTCTTTCCGTTGGCGATCGACATGCCGATGGAGCCGGGCGTTCCCGGCTACACGTACCGCACGTTCGAGACGATCAAGCGGATCAAGAGCGATCCGCAGATGAAAGGCGTGCACTGCTCTCTGGGGATCAGCAACAGCGTGCGCGACCTGCCGGCCCGCCGCATCGGCGTCTGCCGGGCCTACGTCGCCAAGGCCATCGAGTACGGCCTCGACGCCGGTATCGTCAACACCGCCCACCAGTACGGCTCCACCGAGCCCGCGCCGGAACTGCTGAAGCTCGTCGACGCCTACGCCAAACTCGACGGCTCCGTCGAAAAGACCGGCAAAGCCATGGAGCTCATGGCCGACTTCTGCCGAGCGAACCGAAAGCCAAGCTGACCGAAGCACGACGTAAGCTACGTGAGCCTTCTCCTTTTATACGGCGAGCCTGTTCAGCGGATGACAGCTCATTTCATGGCGTCACGACTCTATTGTAGATGCGGACATCGTCGATAAGGCCGGACCAGAAGGTGCCGGCGCTGAGAGCGCTGCCCGCGCCGATGTGCAAGTCGCCGGCCGATCCGGTCAGACTGGACTGCGTGTCGCGCGCGACCTCGATATCATCCATATACAGAGTGCGGTTTGTACCATCCCAGGTGAATCCCACGCGGTGCCATGCGCCGTCTGTCGCGCTCACGGCCGATATCAGCGGCTTGCCCGTTCGGCCGGCGCCTTTCAGTTCCGTCATCAACGCGCCGGCCGGCGCTGCCATCAACCAGTTTGCGCCGCCCGCCTGCGACAGGATGGCCTGCCCCGGCCCACCGCCTCTGACCCAGGCGAAGACGCTGAAGGGACCAGCGCCTGGGTCGATGGTGAACCCCGTCTCTACATGCTCAAACGCGCCGGCCAACTCCAGGGCGCCGCCGAGCTTACCACCGGCTGGCTGCCAGATGGGCTCGCCGTAGAGCGTTCCGTGGTTATCCCCGGCGCT
>Ga0207752_1001138_pt1 | contig 12315 bp, 10 predicted proteins | sample Pon2CUnioCityCA_6_FD_187272 | JGI IMG/M metagenome (GOLD analysis project Ga0207752, IMG submission 187272) | Marine sediment microbial community from Union City, CA, USA - Pond 2C Sediment 2 (SPAdes) | ecosystem: Environmental > Aquatic > Marine > Intertidal zone > Salt pond sediment ... | reverse complement strand
GGTCGTTCGCCGGGTAGGCGAGCCCCTCGCGCACCATCATGTCGGTGAAATGCAGCGGGTCGAGCAGGCGTTCGGCAGCCTGTTGGCGGCTCACGCCCTCGTGCTGACGCCGTTGGAAAAAGGCTTCGGCAAAGATGATGTGGCGCGGGTCTGCAGCGGCACCAGCGATAATATGGTCGAAAACTTTCACGGGGCACCTCCGTAGAGGTCGAGGGCCGTGAGCAGGCGGGTTGCAAGGCAGTCCCGCGGGGCGCAGCTGTCCCGGATCGTCCGCCGGAGGAGGGCGGACGATCCGGTTGCTGCCTCGGATCAGACGTAATCCTTGTACTTGTCGAGGTGGCGCACCGGCTTGGACAGCGCATCGCGGCGGAAGGGGTCGCCGAGTTCGCGGGTGCACATGATCTCGATAACGGTGGTTTTGCCGCCGTTCATCTGCATGTCGATGGCCTTGTTCAGCGCCGCGCCGACGTCGTCGAGCTGGTCGATGGTCATGCCTTCGGCGCCCATTGCGCGGGCCATTTCGGCGAAGCTCTCGTTGCCTTTTTCGTTCAGCTCGCCGGCGACGAAGCGGCGGCCGTAGAAGTCCACCTGATTCTTCTTTTCCGCGCCCCACTGGCGGTTGTGGAAGACCACCGCGGTGACCGGGATGTCGTGGCGCACGGCGGTCAGCACCTCGCCCATGCTCATCGCCCAGGCGCCGTCGCCGGCGTAGGCGATGCCGGGGCGATCGGGCGCGGCGGCCTTGGCGCCGATCATGGTCGGCAGGGCGTAGCCGCAGTTGCCAAAGCTCATCGGCGCGAAGAAGCTGCGCGGGCGGTCGAAGCGCAGGTAGCTGTGCGCGACCGAGTTGATGTTGCCGATGTCGGTGGAGACCATCTTGTCCGCCGGCATGGCGTTTTCCAGCTCGCGCAGCACCTGTCGCGGGTGCAGCCAGTTGCCGGCTTCGCTGGCCTGCTCGGCGATCATGTCCATGGAGAAGTCATCCTTCTCGTGCAGCCATTCGCCGAGTTCCTTCTCCCAGGCTTCCTTTTCCTCGGCGATCTGTTTCAGGCGCGCGTCGCGGCTGGCGTCGCAGGCCAGCTCGCGGCCGTCGAGGCGTTTGCCGAGGGCGATGGCGGCGGCTTTGGCATCGCCGCAGATGCCCACCGAGATCTTCTTCACCAGGCCGAGCATCTTGTGATCGGCGTCGACCTGGATGATCCTGGCGTCCTTTGGCCAGTAGTCCATGCCGTGCTGCGGCAGGGTGCCGAAGGGGCCGAGGCGCGAGCCCAGCGCCAGCACCACATCCGCCTGGCTGATCAGCTTCATGCCGGCCTTCGAGCCCTGGTAGCCCAGCGGGCCGCACCACTGCGGGTGGCTGGCGGGGAAGGAGTCGTTGTGCTGGTAGGAATTGACCACCGGGCAGCCGAGGCGCTCGGCCAGTGCGACGCACTCATCCATGCCGTCGGCCATCACCACGCCGCCGCCGGAGAGGATCACCGGGAATTTGGCCGTGGCCAGCAGATCGGCGGCTTCGGACAGGCTCTGCTCGCCGCCGGGGCCGCGGTCGAGGCGCATCGGCTCGGGGATCTCGACGTCGAGATCGCCGTAGAAGTAGTCGCGCGGGATGTTCAGCTGGGTCGGGCCGATTTCGCTCAGGGCGCGGTCGAAGCAGCGCGCGGTGTATTCGGCCATCCGCTTGGGGTTGTTGACGTGGCCCTGATACTTGACGAATTCCTGGAACATGGGCAGCTGATTGGCTTCCTGAAAGCCGCCCAGACCCATGCCCATGGTGCCGGTTTCGGGGGTGATCATCACCACCGGCGAATGCGCCCAGTAGGCGGCGGCGATACCGGTGACGCAGTTGGAGATGCCCGGACCATTCTGGCCGATGACCACGCCGTGCTTGCCGGAGACGCGCGCGTAGCCATCGGCCATGTGCGCCGCGCCCTGTTCGTGGACCACCGGAATCAGCTCGATGCCGGCGGGTGCGAAGATGTCCATCGCATCCATGAAGGCCGAGCCCATGATGCCGAAGATCTTGGTTACGCCCTGGGCGACGAGCGTTTCGACGAAGGCTTCACTGGGGGTCATTCGGGGCATGCTGATGTTTCCTCTGCTGGGGGCGGCGCAATTGTCCGGCAGCTCATGTATATGAGTTGCTCAAGATAAGCCAACCGCACGGGCTGCACAATCGTCGCCGGCGGCGCCTCTGCGGCGGGGCGAAATGTGCTGCAAAGCTAGGAGCGGGCGGCGCGCCAGTCTAGTACCAGTTCGCCGGGCCGGCGTGCGCCAGCCCGAGAGCGTCCAGCGCCATTCAGCGCCCTTTCCACTGCGGTTTGCGCTTGGCGATGAAGGCGTCGATGCCCTCGCCGGCGTCCTCGGCCATCATGTTGCAGGCCATGCGTTCGGCGGCCAGCGCGTAGGCTTCGGGCAGATCCCGTTCGAGCTGCTCGTAGAACATGCCCTTGCCGGTGCGGATCGCCACCGGACTTTTGGCGCAGATGCTGTCGGTGAAGCGGGCGACGGCGGCATCCAGCTCATCGGCCGGCACGGCGTGATTGATCAGCCCCCAGTCGATGGCGGTTTCGGCGTCGATGAATTCACCGGTGACCAGCATCTGGAAGGCGCGCTTGCGCGACAGATTGCGCGACAGCGCCACCGCCGGCGTCGAGCAGAACAGGCCGACGTTGATGCCGGAGACGGCGAAGCGCGCGCTATCCACCGCCACCGCCAGATCGCAGCTCGCCACCAGCTGGCAGCCGGCGGCGGTGGCGATGCCCTGCACCCGGGCGATCACCGGCAGCGGCAGCTCGACGATGCTCTGCATCAGCCGGCCACAGGTGGCGAACAGCTGGTCGTAATACTCGCGGCGCGGATTGGCGCGCATCTGCTTGAGATCGTGGCCGGCGCAGAAGGCCCGGCCCTCGGCGGCGATCACCACGCAGCGCAGCGAGTCATCCCCGGCGATGGCGTCCATCTCCGCCTGCAGCGCGGCCAGCATCTCCTCGGAAAGGGCGTTGTACTGATCGGGGCGATTGAGCGTCAGGGTGGCGACGCCGTTTTCGTCGCGGCGCAACAGAATGGGGCTGGCATCGGCTTGTTCGGGGGCGCTGCTCATGGTGGCTACTCCGCGTTGAATGGCAATGGGGCATTGGACGTGCTGCCCAAGTCTGCCGCCGAGCCGGGTGCGATGCAACGCGCTGCGAGGTGCGGCGGTAGCGCTTGCCGCGCTGCAACACCTGTGCTGCAATGCGGCACGAGCAGCGCGCCACTACAGCCCGAGAGAAGGATTGAGCATGGCTCGCATCAACGTTGAAGAATACAACCGGATCTCCCGCGAGAGACTGCCCTTCGCCAGCGACATGGGCTTGCGACTGGACGCCATCCACGAAGATCACGTGGTCATGCGCGCCGTCTACAGCGAAAAGTTTCTGCGCCCCGGCGGCACGGTCTCCGGCCCGGTGATGATGGCCCTGGCGGACGCCGCCATGTACGCCCTGGTGCTGTCGAGGATCGGCCCGGTGGAATTGGCGGTGACCACCAGCCTGAACATCAACTTCCTGCACCGTCCCAAGCCTGGCGACGTGGTCGCCGAGGCGCGCATGCTCAAGCTGGGCAAGCGGCTGGCGGTGGGGGAGGTCAACCTGTATAGCGAGGGCGAGGACCACGACGACCCCGTGGCGCACGTCACCGCGACCTATTCGATCCCCCCGGAGCGCCGTTGAGCCGGGTCCGGCCATTGCCCCCGGCCCCGACTGTTGCGATGCCCCGAGCAGCCAGAGAGGAACCAGCATGAGTCAAGCCGATCTCGCCGGTGTGCGCGCCTGCGTCTTCGACGCCTACGGCACCCTGTTCGATATCGTCTCCGCGGTCACCGAGAACCAGGTTCGCGTCGGCGAGCACGCGCACAAGTTCTCCAAGGTGTGGCGCCGCAAGCAGCTCGAATACACCTGGCTGCGCAGCCTGATGGGGCGCTACGTCAATTTTCAGAAGATCACCGAAGACGCGCTCGACTACAGCATGCAGATGTTCGGCGTCGACGACGCGCAGCTGCGCGCCGACCTGCTCAGCGCCTACGACAAGCCGCCGCCGCAGGCTGACGCGATTGCCGCGTTGCAGCGCCTGCGCAGCGCCGATCTGGCCACCGTGGTGGTCTCCAACGCGGTGCCGCAGATGCTCGACGATGCCCTCGCCAGCGCCGGTCTGAGCGAGCTGTTCGACATCGCCCTGTCCGCCGCGGAGGTTCGCGAGTACAAGCCCAGCCGGCGCGTCTACCAGTTGGCGCAGAGCTGGCTGCAGCTGCAGCCGGAGCAGATCGCCTACTGCTCGACCAACCCCTGGGATATCGCCGGCGCCGGCGCCTTTGGCTTTCGCAGCGTGTGGATCAACCGCTTCGACCTGCGGCCGGAAAAGCTCGGCACCGACATCGACGCCGAGCTGCCTTCGCTGGAGGGCTTGCCGGAGCTGCTCGGCGCCTGATTGTCGCGCCCGGCCTCGACTGGCCGGCTAATCCTGCCCGGCTCGGTCGCGGCGCCGCGACGGCAGCTGCGCCAGCACCGCGCTGCGCTGTGCCTGGTCGCTGCTCGCCCAGTTGACGATCTCTTCGATGCTGCGCCAGCAGCCGCGACAGTAGCCGCTGTCCTCGTCGATCTCGCAGATGCCGATACACGGCGAGTGGCCGCTTGCTTGCTGCGCGCTCACCGGCCGTGCTCGCCGCGCCGGGCGCGCGCCACTTTCGAGCCCGGCTGGCGGCCGAGCACGGCGCAGATGTATTCGCCGGCGTCGAGCAGCTTGTCCATGTCGACGCCGGTTTCGATGCCCAGCCCATCGAGCATGTAGAGCAGGTCCTCGGTGGCCACATTGCCCGAGGCGCCCTTTGCGTAGGGGCAGCCGCCGAGCCCGGAGACGGCGCTGTCGAGCACCGCCACGCCGCGCTGCAATACGGCGTGGATGTTGGCCAGCGCCTGGCCGTAGGTGTCGTGGAAGTGCGCGGCGAGTTGCGCCACCGGCACTTGCGCCGCGACCGCGTCGATCATCCGCGCGGCGCGGCCGGGGGTGCCGGTGCCGATGGTGTCGCCCAGCGAGATCTCGTAGCAGCCCATGCGCAGCAGGCGCGCGGCGACGTCGGCGACCACCTGCGGGTCGATCTCGCCCTCGTAGGGGCAGCCGAGCACGCAGGAGATGTAGCCGCGCACGCGCACATCGGCCTCGCCGGCGGCGGCGCAGACCGGTTCGAAGCGCGCCAGGCTTTCCTCGATGCTGCAGTTGATGTTCTTTTTCGAGAAACTCTGCGAGGCCGCGCCGAAGATCGCCACCTCTTCGGCGCCGGCGGCCAGCGCCGCCTCGAAGCCCTTCAGATTGGGCGTCAGCACCGGATAGCTGACCCCGGCGCGGCGGCGGATGCCGCGCAGAACCTCGTCGCTGGCGGCCATCTGCGGCACCCATTTCGGCGATACGAAGCTGGCCGATTCGATGGCTTTCAGACCGCTGTCGGCGAGCTTTTCGATGAAGGCGATCCTGGCTTCGGTGGAAATCGTCCCGGGTTCGTTCTGCAGGCCGTCGCGGGGGCCGACTTCGACGATTCTGACGTGGCTGGGCATGGTGCTGGGCTGGGGGCTGGGCAGGGGCATGTCGTCTCCGCTGTGGTCGCCGCGCGGCAGTTGTCTGTTGGGCTGCGGTCGGGTTTTCGCTGCGGTATCGGCCGTGACCCTGGCCGGCGCGCTTTGCGGCTCGCCCGCCGCAGGCGACAGATTGTGCGGTTTTCGCGCCGTTTTGACCACGCCCGGGAGCTTGTCGGCAACCTATCCCCCAAGTGATACTCACCACGTGGCATTGACCCCCGGCAGGGTGCGTTCAAAGATGTGCCAGCCCAAAAAAGCAAACGCAAACCATTGCGATACAAGACCACGGGCAGTACGGCGGGTGGACGCTCAGCGGTCACTGCCGAACCATCGGAAACTATTGGAGGATGCTCATGACCAAGACTCCCACCCACGTCTTTGAGGCGCGCTTCGGGCGACGCAAGTTTCTCGGCGCGGCGCTGGCCGGCGCCGGCGCCGTGGCCCTCGGCGGCCTGCCGCGGATCGGCAACGCGGCCACCAAGACCGTGAAGCTCGGCATGAATATCCCCATGACCGGCGACTACGCGCCCTGGGGTCTGCCCGGGCTGTACGGTTGCCAGATCGTCGCCAACAACCTCAACGCCGCCGGCGGCGTGGAGATCGGCGGCGACAAGTACATGATCGAAATGGTCGGCTACGACCACGGCTACGACACCGAGAAGGCCATCCAGGGCTACAAGAAGCTGGTCCTGCAGGATGAGGTGAAGATGGTAATGATGCTCGGTGGCTCGACGGTGGCCTCGGTGCTGCCCTTCGCCACCCGCCGCGGCATGCTCACCAGCACCCTGCTGCCCAGCGATATCACCCCGGATACGCCGAACCTGGTGGCGCCCTGCGAATCGCACCCGCTGTACAACGTCACCGGCGTCGAATGGCTGGCCAGGCAGTACCCGGATGCCAAGACCGCGGTGATCATCACCACCAACGACATCGAGTACGGCAAGCAGTCGGCGGCCACCTACAAGGCGGCCTTCGAGGTCGAGGGCATCGAAGTGCTCGACACCAACTTCCACGGTTTCGATGTGGCCGATTTCGCGCCCATCGTCAGCTCGCTGCTGGCGAAGAATCCGGATGTCTTCTGCATGGCCACCGACGTGTACACCACGCCGATCGTCGAGCAGCTCTACCACCAGGGCTACAAGGGCAAGGTCGTCTCCTGCACCCTGGATGGCTATCAGGATGTGATCGCCAAGACCAGCAGGGAATTCGTCGAGGGGATCGTTTTCCAGTTCCCCGATTTCGACGACCCGATGCTCGCCGACGACAGCGTCACCTTCCCCGATCCGGCCGGTTTCGACGCCGCTTTCAACAAGGATCACGCCGGCGAGTGGTCGGCGGTCGCCTGGGAATACCCGTCGATTCTGGTCAACTGGGTGGAGGCCGCGCAGGCCGCCGGCAGCATCGAGCCGCAAGCGGTGCTGGAGGCGATGAAGGCCGACGCCTCACCGGCGCACACCTTCGGCCCCGGCAAGTGGTGGGGGTCGCAGCTGTGGGGGCTGGATAACGCCGTGGTCGGCCGCTGGCCGGTGGTGGCGATCAACGACGGCAAGGCGCGCATCCAGGAATTCCGCAGCGTCTACGACTGGCTGAACAAGCACAACGATGTGCTGAAAAAGCACATGCAGGCGCTCGACCTGCGTACCGTCTGAGACCGCGCGCAACCGCGCCGGATCTCTTGATTCCGACATCTCTGGCAGCGTCCGGGGGGAGCCACGGCTCCCCCTGGCTTCGCGTTCGGGCTGGCATTTGCACCCCGCTCGCGGGTGATCGCGCCATTTGCGGGGCGGCCCGTTGCGGGGCGGCGGACAGATGCCCGGCTGTCGTCGTGCGGCGATAGCTGAGGCGGGGGTATTCGTTTTGGAGCTGTTTCTCCAATCAATAATCAACAGCCTGGTGCAGGGCGGCTTCTTCGCTCTGTGGGCGGTGGGGCTGGTGCTGGTGTTCGGCGTGATGGGCGTGGTCAATTTCGCCCACGGCGAGCTGGTGATGGTCGGCGCCTACAGCGTCTGGCTGCTGCACGCCGAGTGGGGCACGCCGTATCTCGTGTCGCTGGTCTGCGCAGTGTTGCTGGTGATGATGATCGGCTTCGGCATGGAGCGCTATCTGTTCCGCCCCAAGCGCGAGGACGCCCTCGGCGGGCTGATCAACTCCATCGGCGTGCTGTTTATCCTGCAGGTGGTGGCGCACGTGATCGGCGGCACCGGCCCGGCCAAGCAGGTGGCGCCGCCGCTGCCCGGCACGCTGGTGATCGACGGTATTCTGCGACTGCCCTATCAGCGGCTGTTCGCGCTGAGCATCTCGGTGGCCGCGCTGCTGCTGCTGTTCTACTTCCTCACCCGCACCAGGCTCGGCTGGGCGCTGCGCGCGGTGGCGCTGGATCGCGAGGCCTCGGCGCTGCAGGGCATCAACATCAACCGCATCTCGATGATCGCCATCGGCGTCAGCGGCGCGATGGCCGGGCTGGCCGGCGCGCTGATGGCGCCGATGACCAACATCACCCCGCACATGGGGCACAACGTGATCATCACCAGCTTCATCGTCACCATCGTCGGCGGCATCGGCAGCCTCTCCGGGGCGGTGCTGGCGGCCTTTCTCTACGCCTTCATGCACACCTTCGTCACCGTCTACGTGGACGGCACGGTGGCGACCATGTGCGGCCTGCTGATCATGGTCGTGGTGCTGATCATCAAGCCCACCGGGATCATGGGCCAGCGAGTGAGTGAATAGCCATGCGCCAGACCAGCAAGAGACAGATCCTCGGCATTCTGGCGCTGCTTGCCGGGCTGATGGTGCTGCCGCACTTCCTGCAGTTTCACCACCAGGATTTCATGATCTTCCTCGGCATCAACATCCTCGTGGTGGTCAGCTACCGGCTGATGACGCTGACCGGCGAATGGTCGCTGATCCACGTGGTGATGATGGGCGTCGGCGCCTACGCCAGCGCGCTGCTGGCCAAGGAGGCCGGCCTGAGCTTCTGGCTGGCGATGCCCGCGGCGGGCATCTTCACCGCGCTGGTCGCCGCGCTGTTGTGCTTCCCGCTGTTTCGCATGACGCAGTTTTACTTCCTGATCGGCTCCTTCGCCGTGGGCGAGGCGATCCGCCTGGCGTGGATCTATTTCGTCAACCCCTTCGGCGGCTCCAGCGGGATCAGCGGAATTCCCATCCCCGAGCTGTTCGGCATCGATTTCTTCAATCCGATCAGCTACTTCTATCTGGTGCTGGCGGTCGTCAGCCTGAGCCTGCTGATCCTCTACCGGATCGAAAACTCGCGCGTCGGCCTGACCCTGCACGCGGTCCACTGGAAGGCGCCGCTGGCCGAATCGGTGGGCGTCGACACCTGGAAGTACCGCTCGCTGGCGTTCATCGTCGCCTCGCTGTTCGTCGGCATCGCCGGCTCGCTGAAGGTGCACTACCTGGGCACGGTGACGCCGCACCAGTTTGGCGTCGGCATCATGGTGTTCGTGCTGATCTGGGTAATCCTCGGCGGCTACAACAGCTTCTTCGGCCCGGTGATCGGCGCCGTGGTGCTGTCGATCCTCGATGAATCGCTGCGCGAGTTCGAAGACATCCGCCCGGCCATCTACGGCGTGCTGCTGATCGCCGGCATCATGTTCATGCCCAAGGGGCTGGAGAGCGTCGCGCCGAACCTCGCCGGCTGGCTGCGCCAGCGTCGCACCACCACCGACAACCGCGGCAGCTAGGGGGGAGCGGGCATGCCACTGCTGGAAGTGAAGAACGTGGTCAAGCGCTTCGGCGGGCTGATGGCGCTCAACGGCGTCAGCTTCGCCGTCGAGCACGGCGAAGTCCACGGCCTGATCGGCCCCAACGGCGCCGGCAAGAGCACCCTGTTCAAAAACATCGCCGGCTTCTACACGCCGACCGCCGGCGACATCGTTTTCGACGGCCACAGCATCGTCGGCCACAGCCCGCACAGCATCGCCGCGCGCGGCATCGTGCGCACCTTTCAGGAGACCACCCTGTTTCAGGAGCTGACGGTCTTCGACAACGTCTTCATCGGCTGTCACCTGCAGGCGCGCAGCAACATCTTCGCCGCGATTCTCGGCAGCGACCGCGCCCGCCAGGCGCAGGCGCGCCAGCGCACCGAAGAGGTGATGGCCTTTATGGGTCTGGACGAGCGCCGCGAGCAGCTCGCCGCCCAGCTGCCGCTGGGCTCGCAGCGCGCCCTGGCGATGGCCATCGCGCTGGCCTCCAGCCCCAAGCTGCTGCTGATGGACGAACCCTTCGCCGGGATGAACCCGGAGGAGACCAACCACATGATGGCGCTGACCCGCAAAGTGGTCGAATCCGGCACCACCATCGTGCTGGTGGAGCACGACATGAAAGCGGTGATGGGCCTGTGCGACCAGCTCACGGTGCTCAACTTCGGCAGCCTGCTCAGCCAGGGCAAGCCGGAGCAGGTGCGCCAGGACCCGCAGGTCATCGAAGCCTATCTGGGGGGGAGCGCCTGATGCTGCAGCTCGACAAGGTGCACGTGCACTACCAGAAGGTCGCCGCCCTGCGCGGCGTGTCGCTGGAGGTGGGCGAGGCCGACTTCGTCACCCTGATCGGCTCCAACGGCGCCGGCAAAAGCACCGTGCTGCGCACCATCTCCGGGCTGGAGCGGCCCAGCAGCGGCGAGATCCGCTACCGCGGCGAGCGCATCGACGGCCTCTCGCCGGACCGCATCCTCAAGCTCGGCATCGCCCACGTGCCCGAGGGGCGGCGCGTATTCAAGGGGCTCAGCGTCACCGAAAACCTGCGCCTGGGCGCCTTCACGCGCAGCGATCAACAGGGCATCAAAGCCGATCTGGAGCAGGTTTTCGAGTATTTTCCGCGGCTGCGCGAGCGCCGCGACCAGCAGGCCAACACCATGAGTGGCGGCGAGCAGCAGATGCTCGCCATCGGCCGCGCGCTGATGTCGCGGCCCGACACGCTGCTGCTCGACGAGCCATCGCTGGGCCTGGCGCCGGTGATCATCAAAAGCATCGTGCGGATTCTGGTGGAGATCAACAAACGCGGCGTGTCGGTGGTGCTGGTGGAGCAGAACGCCGATCTGGCGCTGGAGCTGGCGCGCCACGGCTACGTGCTGGAGACCGGCAACATCGCCCTGCAGGGCGAGGCCAGCGGGCTGATGGACAACGAGCACGTGCGCAAAGCCTACCTCGGCATCTGAAGCGCGGCGCCGGCATTCGCCGCGCGCCTGGCTCCGCTACTCGATCCGCGCTCAATCCCCCGCCAGCTCACAGCGCGAGCCGCCCAGCTCGCGGGCGCGATCCATCGCGCCGAGGGCGCGGCGCAGCAATCGATCGGCGCCGTCGTCGCCATTGGCACCCGTCGCCGGGGGGCGCAGCGGGTCGTCATCGGCGCCCATCTCACGGCCCGCCCCGCCGCCCATCGCGAGGCTTGGCGCGCCCGCGGCCTCGCCCTGCGCGGCACTCAGTGCGATGCCGATGCTGGCGGTCACGTAGCGGGCGCAGCCCTCCACCGGCAGCGGCTGCAGCAGGGTATCGAGCAGGCGCTGTCCCAGCGCCAGCGCGACGCTGGCGTCCAGCTCGCCCTCGGTGAGCACCGCGAAGCGGTCCGCCTCCAGACTGCACAGCGAATCGGCGATGCCCAGCTGCGGGCGGATGCGCGCGGCCACGGCGCGCTTGCTGGCCGCGGTCTGCCGGTCGTCGGCGTGCGCCGATAGCTCGCCGAGGCCGTGCAGTTGCAGCAGCAGCAGGGCACTGCGCTGCGCCGGTCGCGCCGCACTGCGCGCCAGGCTCATCGCCAGCCGGTCGCGGAACAACTGCTCGGTGGGGGTGGCGATGTCGGCGTCGTAAAAATTGCTGCGGATCAGCGCGTCGGTCTTCAGCTTGTCCTGGGTCACATCGGTGATGAAGCCCTCCAGACTGAGCAGTTCGCCGCTGCTGTCGAACACCCCGCGACCGCGCTCCCAGACCCACTTCTGCCGCCCGCTGGCGGTGCACAGCCGGTACACCGTTTCAAAATTGCGCCGCTCGCGGATGCCCGATTGCACCTCGATCCACACCGCGTCCTGATCGTCGGGGTGGATCAGGCTGCCGTAGGACAGGCGCCGGTTGTTGACGATATCCGCCGGCGAGTGGCCGGTGAGCGCCTCGCAGCCGGCGCTGACGTATTCCATCGTCCAGGCGTGGTCGTTGCGGCAGCGATAGACCATGCCCGGCAGATCGTTGATCAGTGCGCTCAGGCTGCGGTGGCTGGCCAGTAGCGCGGCCTCTTCGGCGACCCGCCCGGTGATGTCGGTGAGGGTGCCGACCAGTTGCTCGCCGCCCGCTGTTTGCGGCGCCGCAGCCGTTGCGCCCGGCGGCGCACCGAAGCGCACCTCCAGCCAGCGGAAGTCGCCGCTCTCGGTGAGCAGGCGGACCTCGCAATCATCCTGCGCGCTGCGCCCGGCAAAGGTGTCGTCGAGGTGGCGGCGAAAGTGCTCGCGATCGCGCGGGTGCAGCTGCTCGTCGCAACTGCGGCCGACGCATTGATGCGGCAGCAGGCCGGTGATGGCCTGCCAGTTGTCGCTGAGCCAGCACCAGTGGCCGCGGCGGTCGATGGCGAAGGCGACGTGTGGCAGGCGGGCGAAAAAGTTCGCCGCGGCCTCTGTCTGCTCGCCGTTGAGCGCCTGTCTGGCGTAGGACTTGATGCGCTGGGTGAGGCTCATGGTCTGCGTCTGTTGAGCGGGCTGTGTCGGCTGGGG
>Ga0207752_1001137_pt1 | contig 12332 bp, 5 predicted proteins | sample Pon2CUnioCityCA_6_FD_187272 | JGI IMG/M metagenome (GOLD analysis project Ga0207752, IMG submission 187272) | Marine sediment microbial community from Union City, CA, USA - Pond 2C Sediment 2 (SPAdes) | ecosystem: Environmental > Aquatic > Marine > Intertidal zone > Salt pond sediment ... | reverse complement strand
TACCCGGGCCGGCCTGGACCACAATATCGAGATCCACACCATCACCGGCAAAGCCCGTTTCGCCTCCGTCGACGCCTGGATGTACACTGACATCAAAGGCTGGACCCTGGCCGGCATCGTCGACGACCAGGGCTACGAGCAGCTCCGCCACTACGCGCCCCAGAAGCTATCCCGCTTCGTCCTTGCCGACGGTTCCGTCGAATTCGACGCCCCCGCCCACATCGTCACCGTCACCCCAACCGCCTGAACGATCTCCAAACGACCCGGCCAAAACCGGACCGCGGGCGTCCCGCCCGCCGCAGAACGAACGGGACGCCCGCGATCAATCTGCCAACTTGTTTGTAAGTTGTCCGCAAACCCTCATTTGTCACCCACCCTCCTCATGTTATAACGTGCCTTGAACTTATCCAGTTCAAACCGGCTTCCTTTCACGTTTCCCTACACCATCCCATGCCCGGAGCAATCCTCCATCCTCGTAGCCGGGAAAAGTGATCGATCGGTTTTAAGCCGAGAGAACCATAATCTGGTTGTCGAGCCAATTCTTTCAGACGTTGGCCTGGAGGGCGTCACGGCGCCCGGTGAGCATATGCCCGTCTCTCCGTAGCCAACTGCGGAACGAATGACGGCGAAAGGAGGTGAGGCCCGAACGATTGATTTCCCAGTCGACTTGCACAGATCGTTGTTAAGCTGGTGGCGCGGAGAGAGTGGTGCGCCTGCCAGGACGAATGGTTTGTTAACGACCTGAAAGGTAAAGGAAAGAAGGTATGAAAAAGCAAATTGTCGTTTTGCTGATGCTTATTGTCGTGCTGCTGGTCGCTCTGCCCGCTTCTTCACAGGAGGCCGAGCTGCAGGTGCCGGCAGAAGTGGTAAGTGCCAAGATAGACTCTTCCGTCTACATCGTGCAAATGAGCGACGACCCCGTCGTCGCCTACGAAGGGGATCTCCGGGGGCTACCGGCGACGAAACCCGAACGCGGCCAGAAAATCGATCCCAATAGCAACGCGGTCCGCCGCTACGCCGCCCATCTCCAGGGTGCGCACAATGGCGCGCTCAATGCCGTGGGCGCTGCGGCCGGCAAGCTATATGACTATGTCTACAGCTTTAACGGCTTCGCTGCCACCATGACCCCTGCCCAGGCCGCCGCCTTAGAGGCGCGCCCCGACGTGGTCCGCGTCTGGGCTGACGAGGTGCGCCACATCGAAACCGATAACAGCCCCGACTTCCTCGGTCTCACCGACCCAGGTGGCCTCTGGGACCAGCTTGGTGGCCAGGGTGCTGCCGGCGAAGACGTCATCATCGGCGTCATCGACACCGGTATCTGGCCCGAGCACCCCAGCTTCTCTGACCAGGTGGGCAACTCTGCCGCCCCGGGTAACAGTGGCAAGCGCAACCTGGCTTATGGGCCTCCACCAGATAATTGGAGTGGGGAATGTGTGTCCGGCGAGCAATTCTCCCAGGACGACTGCAATAACAAGCTCATTGGCGCCCGCTTCTACCGTCTGGGCGCGAATGCGGCCACCGTCATTACCGAAGACTACCTCTCGCCTCGAGATAAAGATGGCCACGGTACCCACACCGCCAGCACCGCCGGCGGCAATGCCGGTGTGAATGCCTCGATTCTAGGCTCGGATCTGGGGCCGGTCAGCGGCATCGCCCCCCGCGCCCGCATCGCCGCCTACAAGGTCTGCTGGAACGATGCCGGTTGCTTCCTCTCCGACATCGTCGCCAGTATTGACGGTGCCGTCGCCGACGGCGTCGACGTCATTAACTACTCCATCGGCGGTGGCCCCTCCTTATTGGGCGCCGACGACGTCGCCTACCTCTTTGCCGCCGATGCCGGCGTCTGGGTAGCCACCTCGGCCGGCAACGCCGGTCCCGGAGCAGACACCGTGGGTGGCCCGGCCAGCGTCCCCTGGATTACCGCCGTAGGCGCCAGCACCCAGGATCGCACATTCCAGGGCTCCGTCGAGCTCGGTAGCGGTGCCGAACTTTTCGGCGCTTCCATTACTGGTGGCACTGATGTGCTTCCCCTGGTTGACTCCGAGGATGCAGGCAGCGAATTATGCATCCCCGGCGAGCTCAACCCGGCCGTTGTCTCCGGTAAGATCGTGCTCTGCCTGCGCGGCGACATCGCCCGCGTGGATAAGAGCCTGGCCGTCGACATGGCCGGCGGCGCCGGCATGGTCCTCTACAATGCCAATAATGCCCAGAGCCAGGTAACCGACAACCACTGGGTCCCCTCGGTCCACATCAACAACACCGACGGCCTTGCCGTCAAGGCTTATATTGACGGTGCTGGTGCCTCGGCGACCGCTCAAATCCACGGTGGCACGTTCACTACCATTGAGGCCCCCTGGATGGCCGCCTTCTCTTCGCGCGGTCCCAACGGCATCGCCCCCGATATCATCAAGCCCGATATCACCGCCCCCGGCGTCAACATCCTCGCCGGCAATACCCCCAATCCCTATCTGGGCGCGCCCGGGCAGCTATTCCAGGCCATCAGCGGTACCTCCATGTCCAGCCCCCACATCGCCGGTATCTACGCCCTGCTCAAGCAGGACCATCCTGGCTGGTCGGCAGCCGCCGCCAAATCGGCCATCATGACCACTGGCTCGCAGGACGTAAAGAAGGAGGATGGCGCGACACCGGCCGATCCCTTCGACTTCGGCGGTGGCCACGTTGCGCCCAACAGCGCAACCGATCCCGGCCTCGTCTATGATGCGGGCCTCTTCGACTACTTCGCCTTCCTCTGCGGATCCACCAACGGCGTTTCCCAGGGTACCTGTGACCTCCTCGCTGCTAACGGCTTCTCCTTCGACGCCAGCGATCTGAACCTGGCCTCCATCGGCATCGCCGAGCTGGCCGGCAACCAGACGGTACAGCGCACGGTAACTAACGTCGGCCCGGCAGGCATCTACAACGTCTCTGTCGACGCGCCTCCGGGCATCGACGTCGCCGTTTCGCCCTCATCCCTGACCCTGGCCGAAGGTGAATCGCAGACCTACGAGGTAACCTTCACCACCCAGTCTGGCGCTGTTCTGGACGAGTGGACCTTCGGCTCCCTCACCTGGTCCCACGGCCCGCACCACGTGCGCAGCCCCCTCGCCGTCAAGCCGGTAGCCCTGGCTGCCCCGGACGCGATTGCTGGGACCGGCGAAAGCGGCTCCGCCAGCTTCGACGTCACCTTCGGCTACTCTGGCGACTACACGGCCGCGGCTCACGGATTGGAAACGCCGGCGACCACCAGTGGCACCGTCGTTCAGGATCCGGACCAGAGCTTTGACCGCGATGACGGTTACTCTAATGTTCACACCTTCACCCTCTCCGGGGCGGCTGCCTTCCGCATTGCCATGCCCCCCGAGGCGACCGAAGCCGGCGCCGATCTGGACATCTTTGTCTATGATCCGGACGGTAACTTCGTCGCCTCCAGCACGAGCGGCGGCACGGACGAGCTGATCGACATCCCCTTGCCGGCCCCTGGTGAATGGACCGTCTTTGTCCACGGCTGGTTGGCACCCGGTGGTGATTCCCCCTATGATCTCTATACCTGGACCATCTCGGCGACGCCGGGTGGCACGCTGACCGTTGATTCCGCCCCAACATCTGCAACTTTGGGTGCCACGGAAACGATTGACGTCAGTTGGACCGGGGCCACGGCCGGCCAATGGCTAGGTGCTGTTTCTCACAGCGACGCCGGTGGCTTCATCGACGTGACCCTGGTCGAGGTCGACAACCGCTAACCAACCCTGACGTCTGCGGCGGATACTTGTCTGCCTGTGACGCCAGTCGAACAGACCGCCCTCGGCGCAAAGTTGGGGGCGGTTTTCTGTTTTCTCCCCGTCGTCCGTACCCTGGCGGAACTGGGCCATTGCCATTATGGTACGCTGCGCGACACGCTCTCCAGTGCCCCCGGACTGCCCTTGTCAGAACTTATGTTCTATGGCATAATACTTGTATCATTTCTTGCGCCTTAACAAATCAACCGGGCACCATCGCCTTTGCTTGTAATGACCTGTGTTCGCAACACGACAATTCGATCCAGGTCCATTTCGTACGGGCGAGGCAACCCGGAAACCTGCTGGCAGAAAACGAACCATCTTCTCCTCCGGGTTGCCTCGCCCTGGCTCGTTGTTCTCCAAGAGCGAGTGTGTCCGGCAAAACGTTGGCAACCTTGGCAGCCTTGGCAGCCTACCCCCCGCCCGCCCTGCCCTACCTCGAGTAACTACCACCCACATCCGGCCGGCACCCTCCCTGCCAGACCTGGCAACCTTGGCAACCTTGCCCCCACTATCCCTCAATCCGCAGCCCGCCACGTAACAAAGCGCACACCACAACCGTTTGCACCTTACCACCCATCACGTAAACTTGATTTTCAGAGAAAAGATTTCGAATGCGATTGGAGATTAGCGCCCGCTCCCTGATCCCCAATCCCCACCCCCCGAGGTAACTATGTGTGGACGATTTAGCCTGATTGTACCCGGCGAAGAAATTGCCCAGGCCTTTGACCTGCCCGAGGTGCCCGTGCTGGCCCCTCGTTACAACATCGCGCCTACCCAGCCGGTCGCCGCCATCCGTCTCAACCGGGACACCGGCGTGCGCGAGCTCTCCCATTTCCATTGGGGCCTGATTCCCTTCTGGGCCAAGGACCCCAACATGGGCGCCCGCATGATCAATGCCCGCGCGGAAACAGCAGCCGAAAAACCCTCCTTCCGCGCCGCCTTCAAATACCGCCGCTGCCTCATTCCTGCCAGCGGCTTTTACGAGTGGCAAAAGCAGAACGGCAGCAAGCAGCCCTATTACATCCACCACCCGCAGGGCAAACCGCTCGCCCTGGCCGGTCTCTGGGAACACTGGCAGAGCGAAGACGGTTCGGAGATCGAATCCTGCACCATCCTCACCACCCGCCCCAACGACACGGTGCGTCCCCTGCACAACCGCATGCCCGTCATCTTGCACCCGGATGACTACGCCACCTGGCTCCACAGCGACGGCACCCACCTCGCCGAGCTCCAGCACCTGTTACAGCCCCTGGAAGAAGATTGGCTCGCCGCCCACCCGGTCAGCCGCTACGTGAACCGGCCGGCCAATGAGGGCGCCGAGTGTATTGCCCCGCTGGCCGAATAATGATACGCTGAAAGGGAGATGTGGTGGGGGAAGTCCACCCTCGTGCTCCTGCCGCGTCATTTACCGTTTGCTCTACCACAGGGGGACCAGATGGAACTTAACGTGTGGAGCGTGGCCCTGGCGGCAGCGGTCACGGCCGTAGCCACAGGGCTGGGCGCCATCCCGTTCTTTTTTGTGCAGGGCCTCAGCCGCAAGTGGCTCGGGCTCGGCAACGGCATCGCCTCCGGCCTGATGCTGGGCGCCAGCTTCGGCCTGATCGTCGAGGGTATGGCCTATAGCTGGCTGCGCGTGGTAGCCGGCATTCTCGTGGGCGTCTTCTTTATCACCCTTTCCCACCATTATCTGGAAAACCATAACCGGCTGGAGGTCGGCGATCTCGAGGGCGCCAACGCGCTCAAGGCGCTGATGATTGTGGGGGTGATGACCCTCCACTCCTTTGCCGAGGGGGTGGGCGTCGGTGTTTCCTTTGGCGGAGGCCAGAGTCTGGGGCTGCTGATCACCACGGCCATCGCCATCCACAACATCCCGGAGGGGCTGGCCATCAGCCTGGTGCTGGTGCCCCAGGGGACCTCAGCCTGGCGCGCGGCGCTCTGGAGCGTCTTCTCCAGCCTGCCCCAGCCGCTGATGGCCGTCCCTGCCTTTCTCTTCGTCACCGCCTTTGAGCCCATTCTGCCGGCCGGGTTGGGCTTCGCCGCCGGCGCGATGATCTGGATGGTATTCGCCGAACTCATTCCCGACGCCCTGGAAGACACGGACAGCGATCAGGTGGCTCTGGCCGTCGTCCTGGCCTTTACGGCGATGGTCGCCCTCCAACAGGCGCTCTAGCCCGCAACCGCGTTCCTTCACCATCCCCTACACAAGCAATCCGGCCCGTATGCAGAACCCTGCTCGCCAATAGGCACGGTTGCAGGAACGCGGTTGCTCCCACCACAACTTACTCGCCCCATCCGCTATCCCCACGCGCCCTCAGTGCAAGACCCACAGCCTCTTCCGGCGACAGCGAGCGCCCCATCTCGACCGCAGCAGCAATCTCCGCCTCTGCCAATCCGGCACCCGCTCGCCCCATCGCCCGTTCCATCTCGACCCTGTCCGCCGGCCACATGCCGGCTTCCAGCGCCGCGAAATTCGCCTCCGCTGCCGCCAGCAGGCGGAAGGCCTCCGCCGCTGCTTCCTCGTCGTCGCTGCTCTGGGCAGCCCGCAACACAGCCAGGCCCGTCAGCGCTTCGACCACGCCGCGCCTGACGCCAAGCTGCTGGTGCAGGCTCAGGCTCTTCCGGAACAGGGTCGCGGCCGCCCGGTAATCACCGCGTGACAATGCCACGTAGCCCAGGCTGTGATTGGCCCGGGCGATATCCGGCGCCGAACCGACTTCCTGGAACAACGCTTTGCTGCGCAGGTAATGCTGTTCCGCACCTTCATAATCATCCAGGTAGCGGGCGATCTCGCCCAGGTTGTTGGCGGCGGAAGCGATAATCCAGCGATCGTCAATTTGCATTCCCAGGGAGATCACCTGGTCCATGTAAGCCCGGGCCGTGGTGACGTCATCCTCGCTGAGAGCCACGTTGCCCAGGTGGAGCAGCGTCATCGCCTGGAACCAGGGTTGTGGCGCCTGCTGCAGCAACGCGACCACCGCTGCCAATGTCTCCCGCGCAGTCTCCGTGTCCCCCTGGTTTACGGCCAGCACCCCGCGCCCGAAGAGAGCGACTGCCATCTGGGAGGGTTTGCCGTGGTTGCGCAGGATCGGTAGCGCGCTGTCCATCAGCCGCGCTGCCATCGGTAGATCGCTTTGCCACATAGCCACGATCCCCGCATGGAGCATAATGTTCGCCCGCAGCGGATCCTCGTCTACCGGATACGCCTGCCCGATCGCCCGTTCATACCATTGGCGCGCTTCGTTCAGATAGCCGCGCCGGTACCAGAGCCAGTTGATGTCGATCATCAGTTGCCAGCCGGTTTCCATCTCCTGGCGGCTGCTCTGAAACCAGTCGATGGTGTTGCGGAAATTGTTGTAGTCGCTCTGCAGCCGATCCAGCCACGCTTCGCTCTCGCCGGAATAGATGCGCCGGCCGGCCTCGTCCGCCACCCGGGCGAAGAAGTGGGCGTGCTGGCGCCGCAGTGCCTGCGCCTCGTCCGATTGCAGTAGCCGTTCCAGCGCAAATTCGTGGATCGTCTGCAACATCCCCAGCCGGCGCTCTTGATCCGCCTGTCGCGCTGGCTCCGCTCGTACCAGGCTGTTATCCACCAACGTCTCCATCGCCCTCAATACGTCCAGTTCGCCGTGCGGGTTACAGACCGCTTCGGCAGCTTCCAGCGTGAACCCTCCCACAAACACGCCCAGACGATCGAAGAGGATCTGCGCGTCCCGGTCCAGCAGGTTGTAAGACCACTCGATCGTATTCTCCAGGGTCTGTTGTCGCGGTGGCAAATCGTGAGTACCGGTCAGCAGGCGTAGCCGGGGATCCAGCCGGGCGAGAATGGCCGCCGGGGGCAGGAGCTTGATCCGCGCCGCGGCCAGTTCGATCGCCAGCGGCAGGCCGTCCAGCCGGCGCACAATCGCCGCCACATCCGGCGCAATCGCCTCAGAGAGGGTGAAGTCGGGCCAGGCAGCCTGCGCCCGTTCCACAAAGAGGCGCACGGCTGCCTTCTCCCGTTGCTGGGCCAGCGTGCTGTCCGCTTCTGGATCGGGAACCTCCAGCGGCGATACCGGCACCTCGTACTCCCCCCGCAGGTGCAAAGGCGAGCGGCTGGTCACCAGCATTTTCACGCCGGGCGCCGCCACGATCAGCTCGGAGAGCAGGGGGCCGGCCGCAATCACCTGCTCAAAGTTGTCCAAGAGCAGGAGCAACCGTTTCTCTCGCAGATATTGTTTGAGACTCTGCAGCAGGGGTACGCCGGCCCGTTCGCGCACGTCCAGCGCGGCAGCCAGTGCCGACAGCACCAGTTCCGGTTTGCGAATATCGGCCAGCGGTACCCAGAACACTTGCTGCTCAAATGGCTCGGCCAGCGCCCGCGCCACCTCCGCGGCCAGGCGCGTCTTGCCCACGCCGCCGGGTCCGGTCAGGGTCACCAGACGTACCTTTGGTTGGGCAATCAGCTCCTGGACCGCCGCCACTTCTCGCTCACGGCCGATTAACTGCGTCGGGAAGTGCGGCAGCGCCGGCCGGAAAGTGCCACCCCCGGCTGGATCCGGCCGGTGTCCGACCTGCTCGAAACGCTCGGTGAGCAGCAGTGCCAGGTCATTTTCCACCAGCTCGCGTAGCTCTTCCGCCGTGGCGAAATATTTGTAGGAGACGCCGTCGTTCTTGATCGCGGCCGCCAGCGCTTTCAGACCCGGCTCCCGCTCAGGTGCCGGCTTCTTCATATAGACCAGCCGGGGCATTTCCTGCGCGCGGCGGTACTCGTCTTCCAGGCCGGAGATCTCCATCCCGGGGCCGACCCAGCCATACCGCTCCCAGTAGATGCCGATAAAGATGTGGCTCTGGGCCAGGTAGGCCCGGTACAGATCGCGTGCATCATGCGGCCGGGCTGCCGTCTCGAAGAGCACGGGCGTCAGGCGCAGACGGGTCACCGCCTGGCGCACCGCTTCCCGCTCTGCGGCCAGCTCCCGCAGTGTCGAACTGATAAACACGCGCAGGCGCTGGTCCGGCGTGCGGATTACGGTGGCGTTTTCCTGAATGGGCTCTGTCATCTCTATCATCACTTTCGTTCTCCTGGCGACCGCCCGAGCTCAGAGCGCCGCGCCTGTTGTTAGATGTTACTATTGAACAGCTTACAATTCTGGTGGAGCGCCGTCCTCCCCCTTAAGGAGGAAAGGAAGGGGGGGATCTGTCTCTCCGCCGCTCCCCGGAACCATTACCTTCTACCCTTGAAGAAGGGCAGCCGCTTCGACTATAATCAGGTGGCGCGCTATAGTCTGTTTCGCGTCCATCACTGCCAGTCACTATTTCCCGCTGCAATTCTATGCCAGGAGGTTCATCTGCCGGTGGACACTAATTCGACAGAACTTTATTTACCTCGGCCGCTCACGCCCTTCATCGGGCGCAGGCAAGAGCTGGCGGACATCGCCAACCGGCTGGCTGCCCCCGATTGCCGGCTGCTGACCCTGCTGGGGCCGGGCGGCATTGGCAAGACCCGCCTGGCCATCGAGCTCGCCCACCGGTGGCGCGAGCAGGGGCAACCGGCGGTTTTTGTCGATCTCCAGGCGACCCAATCGGCCGAACACCTCGTTCTGGCCGTTGCCGATGCGCTTGATCCCTCCCTCGCCGGCCGGGAAGATCCTCGCGAAGCGCTGCTACGCTATTTACGGGACCAGAGCCACCTCATCGTCCTCGACAACTTCGAAAACGTGGTCAGCGGCGCGCCTTTGCTCTCGGAGATCCTGCAGGCTGCTCCTACTGTGACCCTGCTGGTAACCTCCCGGGTAGTGCTTAACCTGCAGGAGGAGTGGCTCTACCTGGCCGAAGGCCTGCGCTTTCCCGAAACAGACGATCTGCCACCGGCCGAACTGGCAGAGTACGACGCGGCCCAGCTCTTTCGTGCGCGGGCAGAGCGCGTCCGCCCCGATTTCACCCTCGAGGCTGAGGCCCCGGCCGTGGCCCGCCTCTGTCGCCTCGTGGAAGGGGGTCCCCTCGCCCTGGAACTATCCGCTACCTGGACGCGCACCATGCCCGTAGCCGCCATTGCCGGCAGTATCGAAGACGACCTGACCCTCCTCTCGACCACCCTGCGCAATGTCCCCCGGAAGCATCGCAGCATGCAGGCAGTTTTCCAGCGCTCGTGGCAGCTCCTATGTGCGGAAGAGCAGGCAGTTTTCCAGCGTCTCTCCGTCTTTCAAGGCGGGTTTGACCAGGCGGCCGCCGAGAAGGTAGCCGCGGCTTCGCTGCCCACCCTGGCTGCGCTCGGAGACAACTCCTTGCTCCGCTGGCAACCGGACGGCCGTTACCGCATCCATGAACTCCTACGGCAGTGGGCAGCAGAGCAGCCGGGCTTGCCGGAGGAGGCTCTGGACGAGACCCGCGACCGCCACGCCCGCTATTACACCCGCTTTCTTGCCGGCCGCTTTGACGACCTGACCGGACATGAACAGTTATCGGCGCTGAAACAGATCGCGCTGGAATTGGATAATGTGCGCGCAGCCTGGCAACATGCCGTCGAGCAATCGTGCCTGGCTTGTCTCGAGCAGGGCGCCATGGGTCTGCACACTTACTACCAGTACCGCGGCCGCTTTGTCGAAGGGGCCGAGGCCTTCAGGCAGGCAGTGCTGGTCGTCGAACAACAACCCCGTTCTCTCGAGCGCGATCGCGCGCTGGCCATTCTCCTGGTCTGTACCGGCTGGCTGGAGATGCGCTTTGGCCGGGTCGGCGAAGCGACCGGGATGGAAGAAAAGGCCCTGGCCCTCTACCGGCGCCACGAGCTGCCGCCCCCGCGCGGGCAGGGCACCGATCCGCTGACCGCCCTCTCGCTGCTGGCCACAACCCGCGGCGATAGTGAGCGGGCGCTGGCACTGGGACACGAGGCATGGGAGCGGGCGGAGAACCGGCCGGAAGGTGTCGACCGCAAAAACATGGCCTTTGCCGGCTATGGTCTGACCAGCGCCCACCTGGCCGGGGGCAACTACGAGGCTGCCCAGGAGATGGCCCACCAGACCCTGGCGCTGATCAGGGAGGACGGCAATTCCTGGTTGATGGCCTACCTGCAGAATCAACTGGGCCAGATCAACCAGGCCCTGGGCAACCTGGCCGCGGCCGGGGAATATTATCGTTCCAGTTACGATCTGCGCGAGGCACTGGACGATCCGGAAGGCATGGCGCTGGCCCTGAACTATCTGGGCGAAGTGGCACTGGCCGAAAAGGCATATGAAGAGGCCCGGAAACAATACCGGCGGGCCCGCGCCCTCTACCATCAGTTGGGCGATCGTGGCGGCTTGGTCCGCTCAGCCCACGGCCTCGGTCTGGCAGCGTTGGGGCTGGGAGAGCACGAGACAGCGCGGGAGCAGTTTGTCCAGGCGTTGCGGGTAGCGATGAAGGCAGACACACCACCGCTGACCCTGTCCCTCCTCGCCACCATCGGGGCTTTTCTCCTGGAGGCCGGCGCCCGCGAACTGGGCCTGGCCACGCTGGCCATCGTCGCCCACCATCCGGCCGCGGATCAGGCTACAAAGGACAGGGGGGAGAAGTTGCTTGTTGCCGAGGGTGGGGGCGGGTTGCCAGCCATCGCCATCCCCGGCTGGCCCGATCCCGCTGCCTTTGACCGCGCACCTCATCTCGACACGGTCCTGGTGACGCTGCAGGCCCGGCTCGACGACCTGGACGAAGTCCCGGCCGAAGCCCAGCGACTGCACATCCGGGCAGCAGAGCAGTCGCTGGTGGAGCCCCTCACCGAGCGCGAGCTGGAGGTCTTGGAGCAGATCGCGCTGGGGCTGACTAACCGGGAGATTGCCGATCGTTTGTTCATCGCCCTGAGCACGGTCAAGAGCCATATCAAGAGCATCTATGGCAAGATGGCGGTCTCCAACCGGGTCCAGGCCGTGGCCCGCGCCCAGGAACTGGGGCTGGTGGAGTGATGAACAGAAAGCCTTCACCGGCCCGCCTCTGAAGTTCAAGTCTTCTCAGGAGCTACGGCTAAACGTTTTCCCGATAAGATCTTTCTTCCGTTGGTAGCCCGGGCGCTGGCTGCCTGTATCCGGCTCCACACCTTTCTCCCCCCCGCAATCCCTCCTTCGAAGGATGACATTCCCCCTCTTCGCGCCCTATCCTGGCAAGTAGTTATTCATCGGCTGCACCGCGGCCATCACCTTAAGGAGGTTCCCAAAATGTTCCGTAAGTACACCCTTTACCTTGGCCTGATCGTCCTGGCCTTCTCCCTGTTCCTCGGCGCCTGCAGCCAGAGGGCAGGGGATACCGTCAACGAAGCAACCTTTACCGCCCGTGACGGCCGTTTTGAAGGCCCTGACACCATTGCTGCCGGCTGGATCCGGCTCAGACTGGAGAACGAAGGACCGGAGTTCTACCATATGCAACTGGTCCGTCTTGAAGAAGGCAAGACGGTTGCCGAGCTGGTGATCGCCCTCCAGGAGAATCCGGTGGCCCCGGCGTGGGCGCAGCAGTATGGTGGTCCCAATCCGCCTGCTCCCGGAGCCGGCGCCGAAGCGATCGTCTACCTGGATGCCGGCAACTATGCTCTGATCGACACCGTCCCCGACCGGGTAG
>Ga0207752_1001135_pt1 | contig 12341 bp, 6 predicted proteins | sample Pon2CUnioCityCA_6_FD_187272 | JGI IMG/M metagenome (GOLD analysis project Ga0207752, IMG submission 187272) | Marine sediment microbial community from Union City, CA, USA - Pond 2C Sediment 2 (SPAdes) | ecosystem: Environmental > Aquatic > Marine > Intertidal zone > Salt pond sediment ... | reverse complement strand
TCGGCAGGTGCTGCCGCGCGGTCTCGGTCATAGCCGATCAGGGTCAGACCGTCGGCGTATTGTTGTCCCAGTGAGTGCTCTACGCCGGGCAGCGTGCCGTCGGGCCGGAGGGTGGGGCGGCGGAACGGGGTGTCTACCATATCGACGACACCGAGCTTGAATGCCAGCAGGGAGATGGCGACGACGACCAATGGCCAATGACCAACGGTCAATCCTGAGGTTCGTGGTGTGGAATCGGAGATTGGAGATTGGAGATTGGAGGTTCGCGGATATCGGAGTGCGACGACAAGGAGGATGGCGAGGCTGAGTAGAGAGACGGCGGTAGAGGCGGTGCGGATTAGAGTGGAGCCGAAGCGAATGACGAGGTCGTGGCGGCCGGCAGGCACGTCGAAGGTGATGAGGCCCTCGGGGTCGGTGGCGCCTATCTCTACCGGTTCTCCGTCGGCCCACGCTCGCCAGCCGGGGAAGTAGAAGGCCAGGTAACGGGCGCGAAACGAGACCGGGGTTTCGACGACGATGCGGGCCCGGTTGGCGCCGTAATCGGCCTCGACGACAGTGGCCTTCGCAGGCAGGGCGGTCTCGTCGAAACGCGCGACCGGGCCACCGGTCTCATACTGCTCCTCCAACGGCGATCCCTCGGGCCTCTGTTTGACCCAGACGGGGAAATAGGATCCCTCTGGATCTACCCCCACCAGTCCAGATCGATGCTCATAGGCGAAAACGTCGCTGATGGTGGGCTGTGGGTCGTCGGGGCAGTAGCCCCGTGGCGGGTAGGTGTATGGGAGGGCGGACAGGATCAACAGGGCGACGGAGGCGATGGGAAGAGCATAGCACACACAAGAGATGAAACCTGGAACCTGAAACGTGAAACTTGAAACGCGAAACGTGAAACGTGAGACGTGATGCGCGAGGGGAGGGATGGCTGCAACGGACGCTCCTGCAAGCAGGGAGACCGGCAAAATGGCGCGTCCCACGAGTCGCCATGGGAACTGGACAAATGGCAGAAGTGGAATGTGTTCCCAGAGCCAGAGGGAAGCGCGGGTGCTCATCCAGATCATGGCGACGGCGGAAAACGCGAGGAAGATGAGCAAAGTTTGCCGCTCGCGGTCGCGCCAGCAGTTGTGCTCTGAGTGGCTCAACTGCTTTGAGCGGCTCAACACAGTTGAGCATGAGGGGATGAGGCCGGCTACGAGCCCAACGAGGCCCAGAACGGCTTGCAGCAACCCCAGATGGACGCGCATCGGCGGGTTCATGAGCGATGTGTCGACCGGCGTGGGGAGGGCGAATATCTCGGCCAGCCCCAGGAAATTGTAGTGAAAGTCGTTGTTGCGCGTGACGTGGGACATGTGGAGTTGGGCATAGTCCTGCTCCAGCAGCGCCGGGGCCCAGAAGAAAGCGGTCAACCCCAGAGCTAGCGCAAGCGCGATGGCGGAGGCCATCCAGGCGCCCCCGGCGTTCGACTGCTCTTCCCGGCGGTGGACCAGCCACAACACGGCCAGGTATGCCAGTAGGAACGGGACGAAGAGCAGGCTTGATATGTTGTGGGTCAAGAGTAGGGCTGCCAGGGATCCGACGCTGAAGAGAAGCCAGCGCCGCCGGCCGGTGAGGGCCAGGCGGCGGAAGGCCCACAGGACGAGCGGCAGGAGCGGCAGCGCCACTGTCTCTGGCATGTTGGCGCGAAGCAGGGCGTCAAGGAACTGGTAGGGAGTGTATGCGTAGGCTACAGCGGCGACGATGCCTGCCCGGGGGCCGAACAAGTCGTGGGCCAGCAGGTAGGCGGCGAGGCCGGAGGCGGCGATGCTCAGTGCGTGGACCAGGTTCAGGGCCAGCGGCAACGCCAGGCCGGTCACGTGCAGCGCCAGCGCCAGGTAGTACGACAGCGCGGCGCGGTAGTTGAAGAATGGGTACCCGTAGCCGAACGCCAGATCGGGGAGATAGCGGGTGAAGACCGACCGCAGTGGTTCAGTACTGTTTTGCAGGGCATGGTGCATGGCGGCGACGCGGAAGTAGTGGAAAGCACCGTCGTGGGTGCAGGGGCTTTCGCTCCGGAGCAGTGGGACGATGGCGACGGTGCACAGCAGGAGAATGACCCACCACCGATTACGTGCTAGAGGCCTGGGGGTCTGGGGTGTGCTCATTGACTTCTTCCCCTGACGGTGATTTCGACCGGTAGGACAACCTGGTCGTCGGGAATGGTTTGGCCGGAGGCGTCGGTGATAGGGAGCCGGCCGCCGCTAGTGGCGTCGTACATGCCGACGGTGACGTGATACGAGCCTGCGGGTGCGTCGGGGGCGACGGGAAGGGGGATCTCGTCCACGATAACCTGGCCAGGGGTCCAGCTGGTCGTGGGAGCTCTACCTCGGGCCGGGAGCCGATCCGATTGGCCGTGGGGTCTGCCATCGGGTCCGACCAGGTGCACGAAGACGGTGTAGTCTAGCTCGGTGGGGCCATCAGCCCGCCAATACAACGTGAGGGACAAGGTGTCGCTTGGTCGGATGTTCACTGCTCCGGTCTCCTCCTCGGTGGAGAGAGCAGGAAGGTCAAACCCGCGCAGGTGTATGGTGGTGCCCAGTGTCAGGTCGAGTGGATGACCGATGTCCGCAGGCAGTTCAAATAGCCGGTCGCGCGGGGTGATCTCCACGTCGGCCAGCTCCTTGTCCTCGGTCCATAGGGGGTGGCCGTCCGGCGTGAGGAGGTTGAGTGTCAGCTGGTAGCGGCCGGCCGGCAATGCAGGATCGATCCGCAGGTCGTAGCGGGTCTCGAAACTGTCGCGTGCCCGCCAGCGCGAGGTGGCGTAGGTGCTCAGGTCGGTGGTCTGCTCCAGTGCCGCCGGGTCTGCAGATCTCGAGAGGCGCCATCGGACGCGGTAGTCGGCCTCCGGTGCGTTGACGGAAGACCAGGTGAGGCCCAGCGTCAGTGTGTCGCCGGAGGGAATGGCCTGGGGGGGGGGGGGGCGGAAATGCAGGCGGTGAGGGGGCCGGCGGTGAGCGCGCGGTCCTCGTCGCATGGAGCAGGCCCTACAGGCTCGACGGGCGGGACGACTTCCACGCTGCCCAGGGGCAAACGTACACCCTGGAACGTACCGTCGGCGTCCCAGGCCCCCAGCTGCGCACCGTAGGCGTCGGTGACGGTGAGTTGGACGACGTAGGTGCCGGGCAGGATGCGCTCAGGCAGTTTCGGCTTCATGGTGCCGTCGGCCCATTCGCCAGGAATCCAGGCGGAGGTGGGGAAATCCACTTCGTTGAGCACTGGTTCTCCTACCTCAGCCCACAGGTGACCGGCCGGATCGCGGAGTGTGAGCGAGGCGTGAAGGTCGGTGGGTGTCGACGCCGGGACTTTCCAGCGGAGGAAGACGGGAAAAGGGGCGTTGACCGGCGTGGCCGGCAGTAGGGCGTCGACGAGGACAAATTGGTCGTTGAAGTTGGCATATCTCGTATCGCGTATTACGTCGTCACGTATTACGTCATTATGTACTACATCACTATGCACCCCATATTGTGTGATCTTGCCGGAAGCAACAGTCGCCGTGTGAACAGGGGTAGCGATGGTCTCCAGGCCCTGACGCAGATGCCGCGCGGTGACAGGTGCGGCGGCAGGGTCCTCGACGAGCCAGATGGTCGAGCGGTCAGCGCCGAGTTCGTGCAAGCGGGCAATGACGGTGGCCTGGTCAGGCACGTCGGAAACGGTGGCAAGCCTGGCAGGACCCGTGTAGTGGTGCTGGAGCGGGGAATCTGCGCTGAGCACGATCAAGTCGTCAGGCCCGGTGTGTGCGGCCAGGTAGGTGGCTTGCTCAAGAGGCGCGGTGTTGCGGAAAACCGTGGCGTGGTCAAGGAAGCCAAGCTCGACAATGTGTGTGGGTTGGTCGATCGGTTGCGTAGATGACCGGTCGGTCGCCTGATCCGTACCTAGCACAAGATAGTCGGATAGAGTAGCTCGGTCAAGCGGGAGCGTGCGCCCTTTGAAACAGGGAGCGAATGATGGCACGGATATGGCTGCGACGGTGAGTTGTTCGGCATTCGGCAGCTCGTTCAGCCAGCGGGCGGCTGCGCCCATCCCCTCCCCCCAGTCCACAGGAAGCACGTGGGCTGCGACCCACGGCCCGCCGGCAAGGGGGTTGGCATACGTCAGTGGATAAGGGATGAAAGCAATGGCGAGGAGTGCCTGAAATGCGATGATGATGAAGTGGTAGGTTGGTCGGTTGGTAGGTTGGTTGCTTATGGGCTTCTTCAATTTTCCGCCGTACTGGTCTACCAATTTGCCTATGTACTGGTCTATTGCCAGGCCGGCTGCAAGAATCAGAGGAGGGAAGGCGGGCAGCAGGTAGCGATCGTGTTTCTTGGCCCCCAGGCTCATCAGCGCGCCGAAGCCAACGGCAAAAACGAGCAGCAACAGGAAGGCGGAGCGACGATCAGGGGGCAATCGGTGCAGCGTGGCCAGGCCAATGGCGAGTCCGACGATGACGACAGGTGAGGTGCGAAACAGGAAGACGACAGGATAGAAAACCGGCCCAGGGTCGTACCTCATCTGGCCAGCGAAGAAAATCGGCCGCTGTACCATCTCGATGTGCCTTCCAGAGAAGGCAGAGAGGGTGTGCAGTGTACCGGCTGGGTCTGACCACAGGGCTGGGTAGAGGGCGAAGCAGGTGAGGAAGGTGGAGAGAATGAACACCAGGCAATGAGCGATGACGACGGATCGTGGGTGGCGAATCGAGAATCGAGAATCGAGAGCCAGGCATCGGGAAAGGAGGATGCAGGGGAGCAGGACGATGGCCGGGGTCTTGGTAAGGAGAGCCAGGCCGGTGAAGAGGCCAGATAGCGCCCACCAAACGGCAAGGCGCGGTTCCCGCAGCCCGCGGAGCGCGGTCGCCAGGGCGAGTAGGCTGAAAGTCGCCAACAGGCCGTCGGTGTGCAGCAGTCCTGAGTGACCAACCAGAAAGGGATCAAAAGCCAACAGCCCGACGGTCAGCAGCGCTGCGCGTCTGTCGAAAAGCTGCACCAGCAGTAGATAGAGGATGGCCAGACCCAGCGTCGTGGCCAGCGCGACAGCGATGCGCCCGGAGGGCAGGAAGAAGTCCAGGTGGTGGAGGGCCTCCCCGTTCTCTGGAGCCAGCCAGGCCAGTCGCCGGATCCAATCCAGATGAGCCGCGCTCTCGGCAGGCTTCATCAACTGCTGCACGGCTACTCCTGTAGCTCCCAGCCACATCGTTGTCACCCCTGGATGGCCTGTGGAGGGAAGTGATCCCCATTCGCGGGCTGATAGCGCGTCCGCGAATCGGATTGACCGATAGACCCAGGCTGGTTCGTCGGGGGTGACGTAGCGGCCGATGGACAGGAGCCGCATCACGAGGCCCGCCGTGAAAATCCCCATGACCAATGACCAGTGACCAATCCGTGAGAATCTGTTTGGGGCTTTGGGTTTTGGACTTTGGGCCTTGGAGTCGGTCATCATCCCAGATAGCCAAGGGAACGGAGGCGGTCCTCGACCTCAGCCGTCTCCTCCGCCGACAGACCAGCGTCGATATCCCCGCCAGCCTGGCCGGCCGACTGGCGCTCGACAGGTCGGGAGGTAGACAGTGCTTCGGTCAACGCACGCCCATCCATGTCGGCCGGCACCGGCAGCTCCATCAGGTGTAAGATAGTTGGAGCCAGGTCCAGGATGCGAGCGCCCTTCACCGTCTCACCCGATCGGACCTCTGGTCCCCAGGCGATGAAGATGCCGTGCCGCCGATGGCAACCAGAGTCCCCGCGGATCTGGCGGGTGACGATGCGGCCATCGGTGGCGAAAAGCGGGAAGGCGATGGCCCGGTAACCGTCCAGGACAACGTGCAGGTCCGGGCTGCGGCCAGCGAATGGCCCCTGGACGACCTGATCGCCGGGGATCACCTCGTCCACCAGGGTTTGACCGGTCGTTGGATAGCGTAGGTTTTGCAGTGTGTCGATCACCCGCTGTCGGACGGCCATATACTCTTCACCGGGCTCGACGATGCCCTCGGGCTCGCGCCCCTTCAGATTGATGTAGATCTGGCCGACGTGGCCGATGGAGTAGGCGAGCGTGCGCGACCAGTCTACGTCGTCAAAAGACAAAAACTTGCTCACGACCTTGTTGCGGGTGGACTTGGAGACCTGCCAGACGTAGTTCTGCAAGCCTGCGCGCTCGACCAGGTGCCAGATGGACGCCGGAGTGAGGCCAGCGCGGAAGAGGCTGGTCTTGAGCCGTGTCCACACGCCACGCCTCAGTCGTAGCAGGCCATGCTCCAGCAGGAACAGGTTTAGGTTGACGACGTGGTGCAGCGGGCCGAACCCATGGTCGGACATCACAATGACCGTGGTGTCGTCTGCGATGCGATTGAGCATCTGGCCGATGAAGTCGTCTATGCGTCGGTGGAGCTGCTTGACCGTGGGGCCGAAACGGGCGGCGGTCTTGGGATCATAGCGCGGGTGGGAAGGATCGACGAATCTCCACAGGGCGTGCTGCAAAGTGTCTGTCGATAGAAAATGGAACATCAAGAAATCTTGGGGATAGTCGTCCATCAGTTGCAGCGCATACTCCCCCCGACACTCGACCAGGTCGAGCAGGTCGGCGGTGAACTCTGTCTCGTTACCTGGCTTATACTGGACGTGAGGGGCGATGCGGTAAGGCTTGAGCTGGTTGGCGTACCGATCAAGCAGGCCATCTGGATAGGTGATATTGCCGTTCATAGGCGAGAGCATGCCAGAAATCACGAAGCCATTGACCGGGGCAGGTGGGTAGGTCACAGGGACGTTCATAACGCCGACCGTGCGCCCAGCCTGCGACAGGATTTGCCACAGCGTCGGCGCGCGAATGGAGGTGGCGTTGACCAGCTCAAACTGGCCACCCGCCGGACGGATGAAGTCGAAGACGCCGTGTTTGCCGGGATTCATGCCGGTAGCGAAGGTGGGCCAGGCTGGCGAGGTGACCGGAGGCAGCGTGGATTCCAATGGGCCCCGGACGCCCTCGGCCACCAGATGGGCCAGGTTGGGCAGATCGCCTGCTGCGACCCAGGGGTCGATCAGGTCGAAGGTGCCTCCGTCAATCCCTATGACCAGAACGCGACTCATTGCTACTCCTAATCTTCCTGTTCTGAGGCTTCTATCACCTGGCGGACGACGTAGATTGGTTTCCCTTGTGCTTCGTGGTAGGTGCGGGTCAGGATCTCGCCCAGCAAGCCCATCATCAAGAACTGGATGCCTAGCACGGTGAGCATGACAGCCAGCATGGTCCAGGGGTTCGTACCGATGCGGAAGGCACGGAATCCCTCCTCGCCGTAGAGTAGACCGTTGACGATTTTGGCACCTGCAAGGTATGCAAGGATCAGACCACCCGTCCCGCTGCTCAGCAATCCTACCGTGCCGAACAGCTGCATCGGGCGGTTGGAGTAGCTGAGCAGGAAGGAGACGGTGAGCAGGTCAAGAATGACGCGGGGCGTACGAGAGAGCGTGCCGTATTTGGACTCTCCAGCCTTGCGCGGGCGATCGCTGACGGGGACCTCGGCCACTCGAACCCCGATCAGGCTGGCGATTTCCGGGATGAAGCGATGTAGCTCACCATATAGATGCATTTGCTTGACGAGATCCCGGCGAAGCGCCTTCAGCGAGCAGCCGCGGTCGTGTAAGTGGACGTCACTGGCGTTGGTGATGAGCCAATTGGCGATCTTCGAAGGCAACCTGCGGGTCAGGAAAGGCTCTTTGCGGTTCTGCCGCCAGCCGTTTACGAGATCGTAATCCCCTTCCTCCATCACCTCCAGCAGGCGGGGAATGTCGGCTGGGTCCTGCTGGCCATCGGCGTCCAGGGTGACGACGATCTTGCCTCGGGCGTGGTCGAAGCCGGCGTTGAAGGCGGCAGTCTGGCCAAAGTTGCGGCGAAACTGGACGATGCGCAGGTAGGGCTCGTTTGCTTGCAGGCGACGCAGGACGGCCACGCTATCATCGGAGCTGCCATCGTCTACGGCAATGATCTCGTAGCCGCGGCCCATTTGCTGAAGCGCGGCTGTCAGCTCTGGAATCAGGCTGGGTAAAGCTCCGGCCTCGTTGTAAACCGGGAGCACGACGGAAAGTTCAATTGTTGGATTATGTGTATCCATTGGATCTGTGGCTCGCGTAGCAAGATGAATGGAAAGTAGTATATGAAACGTGATGTGTAAAGTCCGCCAACGGTCTATGCATTACGCCCGAACGCAGCGGTCGGCTCACGCATCACGTTTTATGCATTATATCACACCGCACCAACGGGTCAACGTATCACCGGAAGCGGAACAGGACCTCTATCTTCCGCCGGTCGACTCGAGATGTCAGGTCGACGCTCATTGGCGCAACCGAGACGACACGGTCTACGGCCAGCGCGTAGATGTCGGAGTCTGGCTCAGTGCGCTCAGGGTGGGTCAGTGGTTCATAGTCAATGACCCCTGGATCTGTCAAAATACGCCGTTCGGGTGCTGCGGAGACAAAGTAGGAATGGCGTGAGACACGAGTCAGCCGCCACGGGGTCTCCAGAGTGGCGCCGGATGGAATGTCTAGTTTGAGCAAATCGGTATCGAACGGGAGAGGAGTGGTGAGTATGCGCTGGGCGAACAGGCGGGTGAAGTGGATGGCAGCCGCGAAGTCAACGTCTTCGGATGGGTTGGCGTGTGTCTCCTTGGGGGTCTGGAGCGATGCAGCCAGCGACGGGATGCCCATGGCTGCCCCCTGCAGGGCTGCGCCAACGGTGCCGGAGACGGTGACATCGGTGCCTAAGTTTTCGCCGTAGTTGATGCCAGAGATGATGAGCGCTGGCCGGCGAGGAGCCAGTTCGAGCACAGCGTGGATCACGACCAGTGCTGGGGACCCGTCAACCCGGTAGGCCACAACTGTGCGGCCATCTGTTTCCCGTGGCTGTCGTGAGATGCGTCCTTCGGGACCTAACGGCATGCTTCGGCCTGCGCCTGACCACTGTCGATCAGGCGCAGCGACGAGGACTTCCCCCAGCGGCAGCGCAGCCTGCACCGCGGCCCACAGCCCTGGCGATGCACTGCCGTCGTCGTTGGTGACTAGGATAAGGGGGGTGTTGTTTGCAGGATTTGACATGGTTCATGTGCCGACAGAGAAGTTATGATAACAGGAAAGAAGCTTTTGGACAAGCGTTGGATCCGCGCGCTGGCCTGCAGCTGCTTGACTTTTGTGCCGCTTGTGGTATGAAGGTAGGCAAGTGATGTTCGTCACGTTGTCCGTGTACGCGGAAATGGCTGGCGTTCAAATTAAATGTGTCCATAGGAAGCACACCGATGTCAGGGCTCCCGGAAAAAGACCCGGAACCGGAAAGCAATACCGTAACAGGTCATCTTGTGGTGCTTGGTCTGTACGTCGCAATTACGCTGGTGGTCACCTATCCGCTTCTGTTCCACCTGAGTACTCACGTGGTGCAGGCCGACGAGGGCTGGGCTTTGGATGCTCTTCAGTACGTGTGGACGATGTGGTGGACCGATAGGGCGTTGTTCGAGCTCCACACCAGTCCAGCCAATCTGCAGTGGATTCAGTTCCCCAGCGGCGTCTACCATCCCCTCCTGCTGGCCGTGAATTACGTCGGCTTCGTCGGCCTTCCCCTGACCCGCCTGGCGTCGCCAGCGGTGGCCTACAACGTGCTGACGTTTCTGGCCTTTGTCTTGAACGGCTTTGCGGCCTATCTTTTCTGCCTGGATCTGACCCAGAGCCGCTGGGGCAGTTTCGTGGGCGGGCTGGTGTTTGCTTTTCTGCCCAGCAGGATGGCTCACGCCATAGGCGGGCACGTGGATCTGATTTCCACCTACTGGTTTCCCTTGTATGGGCTCTTTTTGATGCGGCTGCTCCGCCGACCTCGCGCACGCCTGGCCGTCCTGTGCGGTGTCAGCCTGGCGCTCTCGACGTGGGTACAGGTGATGTATGTACCGTATTTCCTGGTCCCTCTGACAGCCGTCATTCTGGCCCACGTGTCTGTGGTAGAGCGTCGCTCTCTGCGTCCGGCTCTCCCGGCCCTGGCTTTGATGCTGGGAGTGGCCGGCTTGGCGGCAGCCCCGTTTCTTCTTCCTTTCCTTTTGGAGGGCATACGCGGGGGATTGAGCTATTTGCAGGAGGGAGGCACGATCGCCTTCTCGGCGGACCTGCTGAGCTTCATCGCCCCCTCACCTACCAGCCCGGTGCTTCGGCACCTGGGCCTGGTTCCGCCATTCTCCCGGCGCGTCGTGCCGGAGAATTTCGTTCTCACGGAGGTTGTTTCCTACCTTGGTCTGCTTCCCCTGGGGCTGGGAGCCTTGGCTGCCTGGCGTCAGTCCCGCCGTTCGGCCGTGTGGACAATCTTGAGCGTGGGAGCGGCGGTTCTCTCTCTGGGGCCACTCCTGCGGCTGAATGGCCGACTGGTTACTTTTGAAGTAGATGACATGCGCTCCTGGGTCCCACTGCCATACGCGCTTCTGGCGCGCCTGCCCGGGCTGGCGCTGGGGCGCACGCCGGGACGCCTGGGGATGACTGTTGGCTTCGGGCTGGCGGTCCTGGTTGCTTATGGGATGACTGAACTTGTGCGGCGTCTGAGCTTTCGCCTGCGGGTGGGGGTGACGGTTCTTTTTGGCGCGCTGATCCTGGTCGAGTATCTGGTATACTGGCCCATGCCTACTCTTGCACTGGATGCGCCGGAGCACTTGCGTCAGATGTCACGTTCCTCCGAAGCAGGCGAATCGGGAGCTGTGCTGAATCTCCCATTGGCCCGCCGCCGGGTGAACCAGCTTGCTCTTTACTACCAGAGCATTCACGAACAGCCTATCGTGGGAGGACGGGTGTTCCGCGATCTGCCAGACCCTCTGGGGCTGTCCGAGTTTCTGCAGTCACTTCATCTAGAGCTGCCGTCTGAGGACATCATCCCTCATGCAGCGCCGGATTCCGTCGCTGCCATAGATCGTGCCTGCGGTGTGAGCCACGTGTTTCTGTTCAAGGATTACGTTGGCGATGCGGATCAGGTGGAGGCATTCCTGACCACAGGGCTCTCTACACCCGTGTCCGTGGCTCAAGGTCCCATCGTCTACCGGGTACCCCCAGGCCCAACCGAAGTCGGGGAGTTTGTGTATAATCTGGATCATCGGTGGCACGCTGTTGAGGATTGGGGCGGGATGCCGGCTCGCTGGATGCCGGAACGTGCCGGATTTTACGTCTATCCTCCGGCCGATCAGGCGGGCGGGCGCGAGGGGGTGCTTCGATTCACGGCGCTGTCTCTGTCCGTCCCACAGCGACTTGAGATTGAGGTCAATGGTGCTGCACTTCCGCCACTGGTCATCGGCGACTACATCACCTATACCACGTCTTCCTTCAATCTCCAGCCAGGGTTGAATCGTATCGCGTTCAGCGCCGTGGATGGCTGTACTCCCTTCGTGGGCGACCCCCGTTGCCTGGGGCCGGCCCGCGCCGTTGGCGCCGAGTGCAACCAGTATCTCCAAACGGAGCGTTGTCTGAGTGTGGTCCTGCAGAACGTTCGTTTCCTTCCCGAAACGAGCGGGCCAGCCGGGCATGCCCTGGACGTCGTGCTTGGCGGACGGGTGCGTTTCCTGGGGTATGATCTGTCGCCAGGCTGGAACGTCGACGGCGTGACGCCCGACCGGTCTCTCTCGCTCATTCTTTACTGGCAGGCCCTTATCCCCCTGGAGGAGGATTACATCGTCTTCGTCCACCTGCTGGGGCCTGATGGGGACTTGGTGGCCCAGTACGACTCTCCGCCTCTCGATGGTCTCTATCCGACTTCGGAATGGGTTGCCGGCGACGTCTTCACTCAGCGGATTGTCCTTCGCCTCCCACCTGATGGGCCAGTAGGGACGCACGAGCTACTGGTTGGGCTGTACACCTATCCTGACATCACCCGGCTCCCCGTGGATAGCAATCGCCCCTATGCTCAGCATGGTCTCATCTGGCTGCAAACCATGGACGTCGGGCGGTAGGGCAGGTCTCTATGAAGTCATTGATGAGCGTGAGGCTCATACGCCACCGGCCCTTCTGGATCGTGCTGCTCACCGGCCTGTATCTGGTCGGCCTCGCCACCCGCGTCAGTCCATACCTATTTGGTCCTGAGGAGTGGCGTTGGCACGCCCGGCCTCCTGCGCCGGTCACCTATCCCCGTTGGTGGCCGGCACTGGTTTTGTTGGTCGTGTATCTCGTCGTAGCCGCCCTGTGGCTGGACGGGCGTGGGGCTGACGAACCATCCCGCCGCCGTGAGTGGGCGGCTGTGGCTTTCCTCGTTGCGATGGCTCCTGCTATCCAGGTTGCACTCACGCACATCCATTACCGCTATCTTATGGAAGCTTACCTCTACCGCACGATCGGCCCTCATAACGG